>Ga0160429_1000396_pt1 | contig 43711 bp, 32 predicted proteins | sample SolpanmetagenomR_FD_108199 | JGI IMG/M metagenome (GOLD analysis project Ga0160429, IMG submission 108199) | Solar panel surface microbial communities from Lawrence Berkeley National Laboratory, California, USA - R | ecosystem: Engineered > Built environment > Solar panel > Unclassified ... | reverse complement strand
TCTCTATCTAAGAGCCGGAGAGAATTACGTAGTTAATTGTACGCTTATTAATAACCTAGACTTATATCTAGGTACCGTTATACAAACCGCCTATAGGGTTAAGATTCTAGAGAAGAATTACCGAGTATCCGATTTTGATCTTAAAGAGGTGATTAGTAAGGTTAGAGAAGCTAAGGCTATTAAGAAACTTAGTAGTAAACTACTCGCCTCTAGATAGATCATCCTTTTAGGGGCGATTATAAGACATCTTAACGTAGAGTTCTCTATAGATATTAGCGAGTATATTACAGTATAGATTAGGTCTTAGGTTCCTAACCTGCGTCGCAGGTTAGGTTAACCCGATTCGAAGTATTTTATAGGTCGGTCCGGATTAGGTATTTTTGCTTAGCGAGTACCCTTTAGGGCCCTAAAAAATACAAGAAATCGTTAGCGTTATTGTTATTATTTTAAAGATTTTAGGTTAATAGTAGAACGCTTGTATTCTACTAGGTTCTACTAGTTATCCTATGAAAAGAAATAACTTCTATCTTAGGTATCTTAGTTGTTATACTGTAAGCTTGTAACTCATTTTTCTATCACCCTAGTGACTAAACTTCTTAAATAGCTCTTTATTAGGTCTATATTCTTCTTCGTAATAGTTACGCGATTTGCGTAGATTGCTAGAAGGTTAGTGTCTAAGCCTATTAGTTATATACCTATTATACAAGAATATAAGTATAAACCCTCAAAGACTCCAACTAGATACGTCTCTACGGCCTCCTATAAAGTATATATTACCTTAAGATGGAACCTTATAACTTAATAAGAGAACGTCTTTACATTCTCCTCTATTACTTCCCTTATAAGGCGCCTAAAACTCGCGTAGGAAATTAGTAAGACTGATGTTGTTTAATACTTGCGTATCTTACAAAATACTAATCAACACCGTTAGAAACCAGTAGAATACTTTTAGTTGGAGTAACTTACTACTTATATCTATATTTGTCTTCTTGTACTATGTCTTAGGTAGATCCTCTATCTTAAGGTAGGGCTTTAAAGGGAGGCCGTTGAGTGCGAGCTAATCGTTCTCTATATTAATAAGGTTATTTACTTCCTTAAGCCTCTTTCTCTCGCTATTGGTCTTTACTATACGCTAATCGCGTAGCTTCTACTTCTAATTAGAAGGCCTCTTAAAGATGCTAGTAGACTTTTTAGTGCTCTTGGTGGATTTCTTAGTGCTCTTAGTTGACTTCTTCTTTAAGTTTAACGCTACTATCAATATATTTACGGCATCTATATCTCTTTATACCCAATCCGGGTTGATTTGTTTATTATCTCCTTTAGAGGGAGAGGTAGGCGGAACACTTGCACCGCTAGAAACTAATAGAATTAGTAACTAGACTTGCAAACGAAAGCGATTTACTTACTTGTTTTTCTAGCTACCGGTCTCTAGTTTGCTCCTAGTACTAATAGAAGGAGAGGTAGACGTAGTACTTGCACCGCTAGAAACTAGGAGAATTAGTAACTAGACTTATAAAAAGGATCGCTTTATATACTTATTCTTCGCCCTAGTGTTCTTCGCCTTAGTAGTCTTCGCCTTAGTAGTCTTCGCCTTAGTAGTCTTTACCTTAGTAGTCTTCGTCTTAGTATTCTTCGCCTTAGTAATCTTTATAGTCGCGTTCTTTACCTTAGTATTCTTCGCATTACTCTTTAGTAAAGTAGGCTTAGGCTTAGTAATAGAAATCTTATCTAGGTCTAAAGAAGAAGGAGGATTACTAGAAACCGGTAGAATTAGTTACTTACGCTCTTAAATTTATAGTTAGTTAACTTACCTAAGACTACTACTATTGGATGAAGCGTTACTACCTATTTTAGTACGTACAATTAAGGAGTTAGGAGAGAGAGGCGGAGGGGGGGAGAGAGAGAGGGGTATAGAGGTAGTAGCGTTGTGTTATGTTAGTGTAATGCGTGGGGGCACCACGCCCACTCAGCCAACGAAATAAAAGTAACCCAATAACACGACTATGTTAGTTGATTGATACTAAGTACATATACCCTCATGTGAGAGTAGTCATTACAGTTAGGCTCGAGATAAGTTAGAGAATAAAGGAAGGTTAGAGGTTAAAGAAGGATGATTACTTAGTAGAAGTTTGAAAAGAACGCGGGTAGGGCTAAGCTATTCCGCATTAGGACGTCACATAACGTAAGCAAGAATAAAAACAAAAATTTTCTCCTCTCCCCTCTATACTTTATAAAAAAAATTCCCTTACTTGAATACTTTAAAAAAAAAAGTCGCTTTACTTAATACTACTAACGTTATCCTACCCCTCTACCTATACTAGTAGAAACTAGTAGAATAAGTACCCTCTCTCCTCTTATAAGTAAGCTACTAAGCTCCTTCCCCACTTCTAAGAGCAAATCACCCGCTACTAAGAACTTTCTATATAAGCGTAAAGCCTAGAGCCGCCCTTCTAGTATTTAAGAGAAGACTAAGTATAAGAGAGAGGATGAATATTCCACTAATCTAATAACGATTCGAAACCGTAACGTAGTAAGTTTTTACCTTAACCTCCCTTTCTATATATAAGTCTCTAATAAGTAAATAGATTATAAGATAGTCGCCTGCGTAGAAGGTAAAGTTCTTAGCTATAGGCGCTAATTACAAGGTACGGAACGTAATTCTTAGGAAGGTTAAAGAAACTAGTAAATTCAAGAATATATTAAAGAAAGTATAGGAAAGTCTCGAGTAAGAAAACATTAATAACATTATACGTAAGAGGATTCTTTAGAAAACGGCCAAGTAAGTAAAGCTTTAATCGATCAAATATATAAAGCTATTTGATATAGCTTTAGTAAAGGCTGCAAGTAACCCTAGAAATAAGTAGAATATTTCTAATATAATATAAACCTCCTATAAGAGTAGCGATGCGAGCTATCCTATATTCTACCGGTTTCTATTAGATCTCAAGCTACTGGTAGATAAGGAAGATAATTGGTTTATTGATCTAGAAACACTTCGCAAGTAAGATAGTAAGATTTATAGTAATAAACTCGATAAGGAGGAAGAGGACTTTAAAGGGCTTATAAAGAGACTTAACGAGGCTAAAATCTCTAAGATATCTAGGCTTTCGAACAAGGAAAGGCAGTAAGCACTTACAAAGAGGTATATTTCGTACTTTAGGGCTCACAATAATAACACGTATAAACTAACTTTCTATAGAACTAAGGTTGAGAAAGATCGGCTTATATTCATTCGCGTAATATAGTACTAGATAACGGTAGTTAAATACTAGTTAAGTACAATGATTAGCGTGAGAGCTAAGCTAGAAATTATTATTAATACTATAAAGCGAGCCTAGTTAACTCTAGCAAGTATATATCTAAAGAGTTATAACTAGAGGTTGAGATTACCGCTAGAGATCTTAACTAAAGTACTATTATTATATAGGGTATACTAAATAGACCGATCGATCTTATTCTATATCTCATATATGTTCTCTAGCTTATTATTAGAGAGCCACTCGGCACGATCAATATACGCCCTATAAACGACTAGCTCTAGATAAATTAGATTGATGACGAAGATGAGAAAGCTATTCGCGAAATATAGAGACTCGCTAACGCTCCTATATCTATAGATATAAGTAGAGCCAAGATAGCCGCAGCGTTAAATCATTGTATAGTACTTATACTAGTAAAGATAAGTTGACATTCTACTAGTTTCTACTAATAACTTATACGAACGGATTATAGATTAGGAATCTTTCTATCTAGATCAATTATAGCGCCGAGCGTAGACGTAATTTCAATTAAACCTAGTAGGACTTTAACCTCCAAGCTAAGAGTAACCTCTATATATATAAACTTCTATAGGATATAAAGACGCGATAGGATTTAACTTATATAATATTAGTCTAAGCACATCTCTTACGTAGTACTATAGATAGATTTACTTAAGCTAAGAAGGACATTTATTTCCTTTATATCTCTACTAGTAAGTTAAGTAGTCTCAACTTTATATAGTATACTAAATAAGAGCAGCAGAATAGAAGTAAGTCAAGTATATTATTACTATTACTACCCCCTTCTACTCCTCTACTAGGTTAATATCTTCAACTTAAACATCAACTATATAGAAGCGTAGTCTTATTACTTCTATCAACTCGGCGATTACTAAGCTAAAGAAGTACTATAGTCGTATAAATAGGTCGCTTAGTTAACTCTTCAATTAAGCTACCCTAATTACGCCTTAGTTTAGAAAGGAGTTCTTCTATTTACTAGTATAGAAAGATAATGAGGGTAGATATATTTGGGGTAAACTATATCGGTCGTCCCTTATTACTCTTTATAAAACTACTTACGAGTCAACCGAATTAGCGTAGTAGAACTTATAGGACTAGGTTTATTAGGCGGCCGTCTTAACTAGTATAATCGTTAAAACAAGGCGTAGTGCATACTTATTTAAGAAAGAACTTAATAACTTCTTAGAGTAGAGTAAGCCTTACTTCCATTCTACTAGTTTCTACTAGTCTAACGTATATGTAAGGCCCGCTCTCCCCTATACGCCATATACTAATTGCCGAGTATTAGAAGACGGTAAGGCTAAAGTGACCCTAGGTTATAAGGATTGCCCGAGACATACTAGCAATACCCGGGTTATTAGTTAGAACTAAGAGAATTTTTAGTATTATAAGATATAGGTAGTCGTCTAACCGCCCGTATAGCTCGCTAACCTTTAGGAATATTATACTTCTATATTACTCTTAACGCAAGGTTAATAACTATATTAAGACTAAGTATCTCTAGGCACGCTATGATTAGTTAGATAAAATAATTAAAGAAGACAACTAATAAATAGAAGTAGTTATTGAGTATAGTAGGTAAGGGTATATTAGCGACAACAATGAGCGTATAGTAGAAACTACTACTAAGAAGAGGGGTTATCTACTAGGAAGAAAGCGTACTAGCGATTAAATAGAGAACAAATAGTACTACGATTAAATCGCTTTATATTTTAATCTTTAAATATCCTTACTCTTATTCCTTTATTCTTATTCTACTAGTTTCTCGTAGTACTTAACGTCTTAATATAGCTTAGTTATTATATATAAACGAGCGCCGAGTATATACCGACCTTCTAAAGACCCTTTTTAGTTTAGAAGTTAAAAGAGGCCCTAATAGGTACCTAGGAAAATACCCGCCCTAACCCGACCTATCTTACGTAGGGCTAGAGTCGACCTAACTCGGCCTAAGAGCCGGGTTAGGTCGGGTACCTACGCTTAAGACCCGACCTATAGTATAGTATATACTAGTATAACGACTATTCTAGTATTAGTTTAATAATAGAAGTTTTATAAGAGGAAAGGCACGCTTCTCCTTATTTAGTACCTATAGATACTATATAATTGTAGTTCGTAATAGAGAGGCATAATAGAGTAGACTGAGGCGCATTAGTCACCACTTTAGTAAAGTCCGGAATGATGCCCGCCTTTCGTTACTGACCATCCGTGTCCTCTTATTTACTTTTCTATCGTGCATACAATAACCATTTACCGATTGCTCTCCTGTTATAATGTCTATGGATTCGCTTGCAAGAGGAAACAGACAAAGATGAGGAGCTTGTAGCTTCAACTACCGACGGACGCGACGAGCAGGCGAGGACAAGGAGTAAATACTCTACTCCTTGAAGAACGCCTTACATCCTCAAGCATCTAACCTTTGTCATCGTAGGTACGATGGATCAGACGCTGGACCCAATTGAAGAAGAGGAAGATAACAACCAGGTTGCTGCCGAAGGTACATGCTCGCCCGACAGACGAGGTGACGATAGGCGTTGGGGTGCCGCGGGATTGACAAATGTTTGCGCATTCACTCTGGACTATAGAGTCAGTTAGTCCAATGGATGATTCATTCCATAGGCCAAAGACCAAATCCGCTTCGAAGATGACGCAAACCGACTCTACAACGGATCGACAGAGGACTATTGCCCAGCAACAATCTTGCCAGCTCAAGCCCTATTCCGCTGGCTTCATTCATTCCAAGGTGTCAACGCCAGCATGGAAGGGGATCACGGCGATATTTCAGCACGATGCACTGCGATCAACGTCACATTCCACTTGTCAGCAAGCCGGAGAGGTCAGTCGAATTCACCAGGAAAGTAACAGACGGGACAGCTTGAAGCAAGACAGCTCTTGGCTGTAGAGTTTACAAACAAGGCCACGATAGAGTGAACCGTTCACATTTTTGCTAGCGCGCCTCGAGTGAGACAGAAAATCCGATCGTGGCGACTCTCACAGCAGCACTTAGCTCAGCGTCAGTTGAGACACGAGCCGAACAGGGCAGCTACCGTTTTTCGTGGAGGAACGCCGCGTCAACACCTCCATTTCGCCATGTCAAGTTCGATGTTTGTAAGGATTAAAAGAAGAAGTCTGCAGAAATAGAACGAGGCGTGCGTAAGAGTACGATAGGAGACAGTGGAAATCCGCGACTGGCCTCTTTCGTCCTCAAGTAACTGGAGTAAAGTGTCCGGCGGTGTCGCTTTGTCCGCTTGTAGTATACCGATCTATATTAGTTCGCCAAATGAGTTGAGTCTCCAAGCTAAGCTGGAGGTAAGTGTAGATTGCATAGTCATAATTAGTCGGGTACAACCTCGACATTGTTGATTCATCTTCAGTTGTGAATCAGGAGTTGCTAGAGAAAATGCCAATATCCGCGTCCTGCATGAAGGAGATTTTGCTTGTTCCTTGTCCTTGCACACACGCACCTGCATCTCCAATGTCTAAGACATGTTGATGTCAAAGAAAACATCCATCATTCCATGTCTATGATGGTTTCTCTCAAACTCACCATCTTCGTCGTGGAGCGTGCACTAGCCAGAACCAAGACAACTCCGCTTGGCTTGCGAAAGGCCATGACAGGACAGGGCGACCGTCCTTCCTACATAAAGCCAATACGACGCAGATGCTATGCCTGAAGCTGCCCATTCTCTTCATCATTACACTGGTCACGCTGTGCTAGATGAAAGACACCGAGGGATTCCCAAGCTGCACATTGATCATCTGCAGATGCGGAGGCCTGAGGTGTCTATCATTCACAAGTCCATGGCTTTAGACTTGTTATCTTTCTTCTGATTCTCAATGGCTCACGCTTCTACGCTTCTTAAGTTCATCATAGAGCTCCTCGCATAAGTCTCATTCCAAAAGCCTCAATTCCTCGATCCTCTATCACAGCATCACTACTTCAATCACGACTACACCGCTCTTCAATTTTTACTTTTACTCTATAGGGTTTCTCCGGTTACCATACTCCAGCATTGTTTCTCATCCCTCTTTTGGTCCGTCGTCACTTAACCATCTATCATATCAGCTTCGGTTGAAGTTCTCCTTCCGCAGTATTAGCACCGCCTACATCTCACGCCTCGCTCATCAGCCGAGAAGTGTTCAGCCGCAATCGTGAAGATACTAGGGGACGCCCTAGTATCTTCATGGAAGCGCAGAACCCTGTTTTGCTCCGCTCCCGTCATAGGAATGTCCCACTCATTGGCGGATTTGCAAGCTCCGCTTGTGTGGTCGTCTCAATATAGTGCACAGCGAGTCTTTAGCGAATTTGGAAGCTCCGCAAGATGTTTTCATCTCAATATCACTGCGTCGCGACTCTATAGCGTCATTAATACAAACCCGCGAGCGGACTTTTAGTTGTGGCACGAAATGACCCACACATCACACAGTCTCGTTGGAGAGAGAGGGCATGGCTGGGAAATATTGGATTGTTCATAACTGAGCCATTCGCGCACTTGGGAGGAAGTTGTCGGCTAGTGATTCCGAGGGGACGCCTATGGAGTTACTACTACCGATGCCGTATCTTAAGCAGATTGGAGGGAGGAGGAGGATTGGCCATGTATCGTACATTGACGCTCACAATTGTCACATATAAATACGCATCTTTGAACTAGGGCCGATCATCCCTATCGCCTCGAAAAGTGATAGCCCCAATGTGCAACTTGTGTGACCACCACGGAATGAGAGCCTGCATCCTTGAATCTTCCTACACGAAGCAGCCCTAAGTAAATCACAAAAGTCGCTGACCGATGAAGTGAAAGGCTGCTTAGAGATGACTGAGAGTTTTGTACTATGTTGCTAAGATGCTGGCTAGTAAGGAGAAAGGTTATGAGACTCTCTTAGTAGTAAAGCGCCCCTATGGAAGTTGCAGACTATTACGAAGCACTGAACTGAAAAGAGCCACTACTGATATTGTAGAAAAAGCCCCTCTTAAAGGACCTTCCCGACTCGTTCCTTGCAAAATCATGAGACCCCAACGATGTAGTGCGGATATCGCTCGATGAGACGGCGTCTAGGTATCATCGAGCCGCCAGCGCGGTCCGGGACGTGTATAGGAAGCGGCGGTGCATGCCAAACTCTTTCGAGTAGAAGACTGAGAGTTGTTTAGCAATACGCCATACGAGTAGTAGTTTACCTCACATCTAAGTGCAGTAAGAGCCACTAACATAACTGACTCCTCGTGACCCATTAAACAAGCTTGGACCACTGTAGACTTTCGTGAGACCGCGGTTCACGCTTGGGCATATACTTAGTTTAAAGCGTCCAGCCTAGCTTGAGTGATGACAAGCTTGGCTGGCTACCTTGATCGACCTCTTGGGCGAATCCGAGCTTTTTATTGCGATGACCCGAGGAAATCCCTCATTTTTCTCGTTTTGCCTGCACTAGCCAAAGCCCTGCTACCAGACCCACGTCACACAGCCGAGAGAAAGTTACTGAGTGTTTGCATAGCTGCTATTAGTAGGTGGACTAGCCTTAGAAAAGACTATGAGATGCGTTATAGAGGTATAGACGTCGGCGAAAGTGAATGCGTCGGGCTTCTTAAATCTAGAGTTTCGATTCCATACGGCATTCCAGCGCTAGAGAATATGTCGCCTATGCGTCTTCCCGCAGTCAGCCGTTGTAGGGCGGAAGTATCGGCTACAGGACGAACTAGTAATAGCAGAGAAGTTGGTATAGCGGCTTCACTATAGATCGTGAAGAGAAGAACCGCGTTGACAGGACCCCCGTTTTTAGGCTAAGCTTTCGGTATTTCTAGATCTGGAATTATTGGCAGCGAGGTCTTACACCATATCCGCGCCAGCTACTACCGCCAGTGATTTCAGTAAGATGATTGAGGACGGAGTATTCGGTTTTGGAGTACGCTCAGTCTTCGATCTGTCTCCTAGATTTCTCCCGTCTGTCGGGGCGTTTGGGTAATCAATTGAGTTCTGCAGACAAGACTATGTCAGTAGTGAGCTGAACAAAGCACCTTGCTGTTTCGATTAAAGGGAAGTGCCTCACTCACCCGCACTCTTTCTTACTCTTCGTGTCCTAACCCACCGTTTCCCACCCACCCGCTAATATTCACTCCATGCGCTCTCGATACCCCAAATTTTGACTTTAGCTTGTCTACTATCCATTCATTATTATATAAGCTTGCCGAGTGTCGCTCCGTTCTTTAGCGGGCCTTTGTTATATAATGAGCTATACCTTGTATCATTGCCTAATATCTTCAGCAAAGTCGGTCTTTGACGTTTGCATCGGTGTAGGAGCAAGTTAATGACCGAACGCGTGGACTGCAGGGTTCGCTGGGTACCGAGTCAGGCTGAGGCCTAGTGGCGCATCTACCAAGCGACTGAAAGTTTGCTGTCGAAGATTGAAGCTACTAGAGAAGTCGTGTGTTCGTGATAATTGCGGAATATGCCAATGAAACATCCTAAGACACAGGCACTACCTACGAGCACGGAAGCGGAGGCGTACGTAGGCTATTTTGCAAAGACGCCACTGAGGCGACAAAAAACTAGTATCGATTTAGGAGCATCGTGCAGAGACGGGTTGTGCTCTAGGGTGTGCAGTGCGCAGAGAAGGTGCTGCTTATCATCTGTCGTTGAAGCTCTAAGACGCTCTCTATACTAGCTGTAGAATCAGTCGGGTCTTCAGCGGCTCCTACGAAGATTACGAACAATGAAGCATCTCGAATCGTGACTATTGAGAGTTCCCTATACGTTCTCAATCACGGTCGGAGTGGAAGTGGAAGTGAAAGTCCGAACAGCTCCACCAGCTATGTTGGATTTCTTATGGCTTTCAATCGCTTCGTCTTCCAATTACTTCTTAGTCCGTTTGTTCCTTCCCAACCGTCATTGTTCCATATAGATTCCAACGCAATAAGCAACTGTCCATCTCGTCATGGACGCGAGAAGACCAATCGCAGCTTTGGCTAGAGATTTAAAGAATAACTGGCTATAGATACCCAACCACATCCCGTACGACCGATTACGACTTTTAACATACATTTAAGTGAGGAATTATTACTAGCATCGTGCAGGGCTGGAAAGAATTTAATATCGGTCTCTAAGGTTGTATCATTCAAGCCAAATGGAGGCGGCGAGACGAGAAGCTCTAAAAGCATTGGTAAAGATGGAGTCCGTCTGCGAGCCACACTTGAGATCACAAAAGCTTGAGTTCCAAGAAGTGCCGCTTGGTGGGCGAGCAGTTTCAACGGGCAGAGTAGAGCTGGTGAGACTCATATTGTGTGACGCGATGGCAATGTGCCGTCGACGAAGGGCTAAGAGCACGAGACCGTGCTTGTACTGCTGAAAGAGTTATTACGAGAGCTCGTTCTACGCTGGCTACAAGGCTTCTTTCGCCGTTTGCTATGTCTAAGCGTCGAGTCGCTAATATTAGCGTCGACGAGCCCCTAAGCAGTAGAGTTGTACAACGAATCTTCACTTGAGAGCCGAGAAGAAAGCGCTCGTAGCGGGGTTCGATGCCTAGTAATAGCAGTACTCGCTCGATACCTAGGAATAGTAGCACTCGCTCGAAAGTCTGCTAGTAGCGGCACTCGCTCGAGCAGCTCGGCGAACCCGCCGCCAGACTCGTCCCGTACGCACGTCATGGACGCGTGCGTACTAACCTCGCCGCTAGGAACATCGAGCTAGCCTTCACGGCGAAGCACGCGCTGCAGTTGAAGTAAGTCTTTTGTAGGGATCCGCTAGGCGGTCGCTAGTAACTTGATAGGACGCTCCGACTCCATGTCTGATAAGCCCGTGCGTTGTTCGAGCATATTTCAGCCGGACAATGCGGAGAGCGAGGAGGCTTGCAATATCATTGTCATTGATAGTGAGTCTTGGTGGTATTCGGTTCCGATGTCACGCACAAAGTTGGTCGGCCTAGCTGAGTCAACCGACGACATAGCGAATCGAGCAATCCGGGTTCGAGCCATGCACGATGAGCAAGATGCCCTGCGGAGAAGACAGGTTACAAGGTCCCTAGATGTTAGGCATCACCGCGGCCACTTAAGCATCTTCGTCCCAGGCAGAACGGCATCGGATGGACAAGCGAGGGATCTGAGTGCTGTATCTTATAGAAAGCGCCGGGACCCTCGCTCTTCGCCTGGAGTAGGTAAAGACTGCACACGCTCGTAGACCTTCATAACTGCAGATTTGTTTTCAGCGACAAGTGGTTTGTGCGCCATGGTAGCATGGGTGGATCGATACTTTCTTCGATTACACATTTGATCCTCATACTAAGTTGGTAACAGTCATGAGTAGCACAACGGCTCAGGGGTGGTCACCGTTGGTGCTTTAAAGTACTGATTTTTGCGGGTTAAACTTGGACGAAGTTTTGTTACGTCTCCCTAATAAGCAAGCACCGGTGAGCGACGAAGAACTTATGGCAGTGTGAACTCCGCTGTAATCGCACAGCAATTAGCCAACTCGGTTCGTTTGTTCACAGTGCAATTGGGCTGGTGTGAGTGGGGAGCGCTGAGTTTGGATGGAGGAGTCCTCAGCTACATCCTCAGCTACAGGTTTCTGTCGACCTAGAGGACCACGACATCAACAGACAGAGTAATACTTCGCCAATGCTAGAAGTCAGCGGCCGTTAAAGTTCACGTTTAGGCGATGATGAGATGGCGTTGCGGAGGAAGAAAGTGTGACTAAAATCGCAGTGTACTGTGGCAAGATTATTGTGCATGAGCCTCTCCGTACTCCCTGTAAAAGGGAAGAAACAACCCGCTTGGACGAAACATAACCGAATTGACATCTGCTTGTCTGGTCCCTTGGCGCAACTCATTCATGTCAATAGTCCAAGCTTGCGCAACCTTATCCTACTAGAGTAGATGTTTTCGCGTCAACCGATCCACAGCCCGTGGAGGAGGGTGCGAGGTTTAGTCTTCAGCTAGTATGGCCATCGAGTAATGTGTTGGTTGCGGCGTGTGCTTGTGCAGGCGTGCTACGTCCTCGAAACGACCATGCCGGCGGCCAAGTTAATGGCTGGTGTACCCAGTGACGTCTCCCTTCTCTTGCTAGCGCTTCCTTTTTTTGCATACTTCCGTTAGGCTGCCTACAGGGGGTGATAGAAGACTCGTACGGCGTCAGGCAGGAGGTCGTATCGAAAGCTTGCTGCGTGAGTTCCAACGCCGCCTGCTGTGTTGATACAGGTGCTGGCCGATCATATGTAATGCGATTGCTTTCGATCGGATACTCTCCATCCTACATATCATGGATGGCGAAAGATTCCTGCTCAAGGATCGAGACGTATCGACCAGGCACGTCGTTGTGCAGCATTCATGCAGTACAACATGCCGGAGAAAGATGTTGCAGCGGGATGAGATGAGATGAGATTGTTCAAGATTTGGCCAAGGCAGGTTCGGCAAGGTTGGACTATTTGGCGGTCATGTCACGTGATTGCGCAAGGTCAGTCACATTTGGCAAGGTTAGTCAAAAATGACAAGGTCGGTGACTGCGACACGTCACGTGAACGCTGAAGGTCAGTCGACTACCCTTGCCAAGAAGAGAATCGTATATCGATATCTGATTATCAGCATGACTGACATTCACCATTGTATGATGCTACTACTTACTCTAGGACGGCGACTAGCTTCTCCTTTGCGATGTGCGTCTTCATCTTCTGTAGTCCTTCTTCGACATGCTCCAATCGGCCAATCACCTCGAACTCGAGTGGTGTGACTTGCTTCGATGTCAACCATCCGGGTAAGCTCGACCACAGCCAACTACCGACCTCGACCCCACGCGGCGAGACACTTCCAGTCATGGTCTTGCCCATGATCTCGCCAGAGTAGACAGAGCTTACTGTCATGTTTGTGGGACCTTCGCCGACACTCTTGATGGCCGTTGCGAGAATTCCGCCGTCACCCAGGATTTGGGCTGCCTTGCCCACGGTCTCAGCACTGACTACTGTGTCGAACGCGTAGCGCAGACCTTTAGAGCCCCCCTCGTCCTCATAGGTGATTGCGAGGATCTTCTGGACGAGGTCGATGTCGTCGTTTGAGAAGACATGGTGAGCTCCCCGCGCTTTGGCAATGTGTATCGTCTTCGGGGATGAGGTTACACCGATTACGCGGTAGCCAGAGACTCTTGCGAGTTGGGTTGCTAGCTGGCCTACGTTTCCATTGGCTCCCTGTTTTTTAAGGATTGGTCAGACCCGGGATCATTACCGCTTGCGCCTGCTATGGCTGCCAAGAGTGTGCTGCATACCCATATTAATATGTATGGTGCGTTAGTCCGTTCTGCCTGGAAGGACAGCTTCAAATTGACATAGAGTCCGCATGCAGCAGTCATGAGTAAGAATGGCAGCGTCGCGGCTGCTGGAAAACCAACTTCCTCTGGGACCTGGGAGTATATCGTTAGTAGGTGCTGTAAAGCTCGTGTTCATTGGAAGTTGGTGTAGCACTAGGACGAAGCCTTCTAAAGCCACCTACATTGGAGCAGTGCGCAGAATCGGCAAGGACATGTGTTTGAAAGGAACAGCGAGAGCTGTCTCCCACTGTACCGGGACACATGAGTCTTTCGCCTACGACGAATCTGGAGGACGGTCCTGCTTTGGCAACGATGCCGGCTACATCCATGCCGAGCACTAAAGACGAAATCAGCCATCTTTTCCTTCGAAGGTCAGGACGCTTGGTCTTCTGTCACATCGACACTGCTCTGGCGTGTTCCCCTACAACATTCACATGACGTACCATGAGGAACGGAGGGAATGAACAGATTCTTGTCTATTCGTTTCCAGTCAAGGTGGTTCAAGGATGTCGCTTTATTGGCTATCAACACCTCGGCATCCTTGGGCTCTGTGGGTTCGAACGCTGCCACATACAAGTGACCATACGGCTCCGTGAGCACAAGTCTTCTAGCGAGCATCGTGGGGTGTGTGAACTGTGCGATCAGTGGGGGCTTGCTTGTTGAGTATGATGTGGCCAGCAGGAGAAGTGTCGAAGAGTGGAAGTAGTGAGTTGAATCACTACTAACTAGAGTACGATACTCTAGTGCGTGTATCGCATCGGATGTCAGTCGGTCCTTGATACTGTGATGAACAAGCACTCTCCACATCCCGGAAACCCCAATACATACCTCAACGGCCTGGCCTCCACATTACGATGACGTGGGGAGGAAGCAAGATCAAAACCGCCGACGTCTGAATATCTTATACGAACGTCACCGAAAGGTACTGACTGACTGAAGCATCATGGCTCAAGAAGGCTCTAACAAGCTGAAAATTGCAATCATTGGCGCTGGTCTTGCAGGAGCGCTCTCAGCGCGTGTGCTCCGTGAAGCCCACAACGTCACCCTCTACGAGCGCAGCGACAATCCTCGTGAAGCCGGCGCTGCCATAAACATTGGGCCCAATGGCGTGCGGATTCTCGACCAGCTTGGATTCGACAGACAGAAGGCCGGTTCGATGCCGGTGGCACTGCTTAGGATCTGGTCAACGGACGGCGAGTTGAAGATGGAAAGACGAACAGACTATTACAAGACTTATGGTGGTGACTGGTTGTTTCACCATCGCGCAGATCTGAGGAACGAGTTTTTGAGACTTGCCACCGAGGAGTCGGGAGTACTTGGCGTGACTGGGGAGCCAGGGAAGATTCGCTGGGGCACGCGTGTCGAAAGCATTGACACTGAAGAGGGCAAGCTTGTCCTCGAGAACGGTGAAGTCGTCACTGCCGATCTGATCATTGGTGTGTTCTACGCGCAGAACCGAATTTTTTATCTCATTTAACCAATCACCATGGTTGAGTTCGAAGTCTGGTACTAATTATATCTCCCCGTCACAGCTGCGGACGGCATCAAAACCATTGCAAGGACGACCGTCGTAGGAGATGCCGCTTATTCGACGGCAAGACCATCTGGACTATCCGCGTTTCGCTTTACACTTGAAACATCGCGGATACAAAAAGCTTGCGGTGAGCTCCCGGACATGCTGGACAGCAAGAACCCTGTCGGTCTCTTCATGGTGTACAGCTTTGATGCATCGAAACGGTCCGTTGTTATGTATCCTTGCCGCAACTTTGAGCTCCTCAACTTCGTCTGCATCTGCCCAGACTCAAGTCTGAACTCAGAGTCGTCAGAGTCATGGACGGCACCAGGTGACCGCGACGAACTGCTACACATATTCAAGGACTTTCCGGAATGGGTGTTAAGATTGCTTAGGTATGCGAAGGCTCGAATACTGCTGATGCGCGGACGGATTGACGGCTAACGATGCATTCTTCCGCCCAGGATATCAGAGAACGTCAAACTGTGGCAATTGAGGGACCAAGACCCATTGCCCAGCTACATCAAGGGTCGTGTTGTGCTTGTCGGCGACGCTGCGCACCCCATGACTCCTCTACAGGGACAAGGAGGCACGCAAGCCGTCGAGGACGCAGAAGGGTTTCGCATCTTCCTGAAGCCTGGCGTAGGCAGGGGTGATGTTCCTGACCTTTTAAGAGATTACGACTCTGTGCGGCGACCGAGAGCTTCACAAATCCAGGAAAATACGAGACAGGCGCAGGACAAGAGATCGGCCGAGGACGTGATGAGGTTTGACAAGTACAATTGGACTTATCCTGGCGTGCTGGAGGGATTGAGGCGCGTCCAAGCCGGGAAGGCGGTCGTGGATTTCTGATCAGTGAATTCCGGAGAGACTGCTATAGTCATAACATAAATGGTCAAGCCAGACATTGCGCTTCGATCTAGCTGCCTTACAACCAATGACATTAGTGAGGTGACGGAATGCTTCGATCTCTCAGCAAGGTGATGTGAGTATGCACTGTTACTCTCTAGGCATTGACGTTGGAATGACCTCGGAACAGCCGTAGATACTCAGCAAGACTGCAGTATGATGTCCTTTCCATTCTTGCCGGGCCGAGATTACTTACTATACACAACACAGCAGTATCGAGCCGACTCGGGACTGACGGACGCTGTCTTCTACTCCACATCCCGAAGGAGCGCCAACGGCAGGATTTGGGCACAGCCGTGCCCCACGTCAGAACATGTCTACATATATACAGTACAGCATGCACTTACTATACTAAGACTGCGCGCGAAACAGAACCACGCCCCATCATCAGCCGAACCTCAGCAAGCGGCTCTATGACCATGGCATCACACAGCCAGCTCATCAAACAGATTGCCGCGGGTCGCAGGAAGTGTGACATGACCCGCAAAGAGTATTTCGACCACCGGTATCAAGTGCATGGCTCCATCGCCGACGCGCCAAGGGATGAGAACGATAAGCCCTGGTGAGGATTTCTGTCTGTAGGTGAGGAAAGGCTCAATCCCCGCAGTACTGATGGTAAAACAGCAAGTACATCCAGACCCAGATCTTCGACTCGGCTTTTGGAAGCCGCGCTGGTGGTCCATTGAACGCAAACCAGCACTGGACTGGTCGAGATGACCTTACAGAGCTCTTTTTCCATGACTGGGACCATTTGACTGCCTGTTTCACGTCCCAACATGTCAAGACACGTGTTGGGCCTGACGGGCCCAAGTTTGCCGATTTCGAGACCAGTATGGTGCTCATGGCGCAGGAACTCCCTCCAGTCGATCTGAACACTCGCTTGCGCCAGCAGAAGTTCGGTGGTGACGCTGATCTGAGCCATCTCGAGCGTGGCGATGCCACAGTGGCGACATTCTTTCTGTCCACGAGTGATAATGAGAAAGAAGGTGCAAACCTGGAGAAGATGGTCACGCCAGCATTCAAGAGTGCTCTCGAGGAGCAATGCCAGGATGACGTTTATGGGCTGATTGTCAACGTTGGAGTCGTCTCGAGCAAGTTCGATCTAAATGCGTACTTTGGCGGAGCCGACATGCCTCAGTATGCACTCGTCTACAAAGCCTTTATGAAAGACAACAGCTCGGTGACGGCGGTGCGAAAGGCTCAGAAAGCTTTAATGAAGGTCATGGGCGATCAGCTTGACCCGCACGACTCGTTTGTTACATTCGGCAGGGAAGCACTCATCATGGACGTGGATAAGGGTTACAAGGTGAGTCCGATGTCTGCATGCCTGAGCCTGGCTCTGGGACAATATCAATGACTGTGTTTCAAGTTCGATCCCGAGGCGCAGCCTATCTTCGGGGACCTTCCAGGTCCTAGTCATCTGGAGTAACAATGTAGTATATCTACCGGACAGTGACGAACGGCGTAGTTGGACCGTTGGCCAAAGCTGTGGATCGCTTCTCTACAAGAGCAAGCCGATTCACATGGATGTTCAGCACTAGTCCGATTCAGAGTTGTATGTTCGCCAACGTTGAAGCTGTTCCATACGACTGTACATGTGTCTCCTAAGTGTGTCATCTTGAAATCCCCACGAACAAGGCCCTATACTGTATGCTTATGTTGGACCTAGGGCGTGGGGGAGTCTACGTCTTCACCTTATCCCCGGCTTTTCCCACATCCCCGGCTTTCCCCACATCCCCAGCTTCTCGCGCCCGCCTCCACCTCCACCTCCGCCTCTACTTCCACATCAACTTCAACCTCTACCTCAACCTCCACGTCAATGTACACCTCCACCCCCCGAATTCAGGCAAGCACGTTCCACGCTGACGATGGCCGGTGATTCTCAAGACTCCCTCAACGCACCCTTCCAATGCGGTACGTACCACTGCCAAGCGTTCGCCAATCTGATGGTAGCCTCTGACTTCACTCCGAGGCACGTGCGGATGTCGCTTCACCCGGATGGACCACCTTGTGAGTTAGTCTTGTCGAAGAGAAACATCATGAGACTCACACTCTTTTCAGGGTCGACACGTCCGTTCACACACCAAAGAGCGCCCATGGACGTGTGAGAATTGTACCAAGTCATTCGGCAGGATGTAATGATTTCACCTACGATGTTGGTTTAGTCAAGTCCTCTTGCTCATTGATTCCTGCAGAGATCTCCTAAAAAGACATCGGGAGTCGCGGACATGTGACGAACTCGCTCCTCCGGATAAACGGCGCAAAACATATAGAACGAACAACAGAGTCCATTCTGCTTGTGAAGCCTGCGCGGCTGATCACTTGAGATGTCATGACGAAAAACCTTGTTCTCGCTGTATTGCCAAGAACATTGAATGTGTAGCCCCGGGGCCTGCATTGGCATCTGAAACTGGCGCATCTTTTTCGTTTCCTCTTGTGCAGAACGCACTGCCAGGTGGCTCAAACCTCACGTCCCTTGTGAAAACTGCAGCGAGCGGGACAGGTACTGACGCATTGACCAACGCAAACCCGGCTACACATGATGGCAACAGGCCATTAGACTTTGTTCAGGCAGGAAACTGGCAGGGCCCAGGCTTGCAAAATCCAGTCCCAATACCAGCACCAACTCCTGAGATGGCGATTGAACAATCACCGCATTTACAAGAAGTGATACATCCTTCCCTACCGCAGCCGGAAATCACTGACGCCGAAGCGGGTAACATGTTTGGACCTATGGATGACTCTTTCAATCCGTTGCCTGGCGACTTCACTGAACTGCCGCTCATGCTACATGATCTCTTCCGTTCTAGTCAGCACGCGCAGCATGGATCTTACTCGGGTACTGCTACCCCGCGGGGACTTCTGGAACTTGGTGCTGATTATGACTTGAATCTCAATACGATAGACTTTGACTGCCTAGGCCTCTACAACGAGCAAAATCCATTCACTGTAAACCGGGATGATCTTCCCAGGAACCTTGTAGACAAGATGTCTCCTGATGCGGTGAAAGCGTTCAGTACCTCGGTGTGGCGTTTCGTTCCCAGCCCAGCGTCAATGCCAGAGTTCCAAGGTCCGGAAATGATCGAATCGGGTCATGAACTTACTGTGGTCGTTGATCAGCGAACTACTGCGGAGAGGCTTGATCATCCAACTCGGGATAAAATGCTCGGAATCATGTTTCGCGTTTGGGCCAAAGTGGCGAGCCTAGCGCAGTCCCTCACCGTACTTCCATCGTTGATTCTGATGGATAGTCTCCTACAGTTCTTCCTGACGTCTAAAGGAGCCCGAGTAACCTCATGGATCCATGCGGCAAGCGTTTAGCCCTTGTCTCGTAGCTGACCGGAATTTCTCATCGCCTTGATTGCCAGTGGCGCAAATTTATCGCGTAGTTCCTCGCTCAGGAAGCTCGGCTTGGCTCTCCAAGGCGTTGTTGAAGAATGGCTCCCAATCTGCTTCACCGACAACACTCGCACTCGTGATCTGCAGACGCTTCAATCGTTTATGCTAGAATTGCTATGTGGCTTCTGGGCCGGCAATAGCATGAAAATGGAGCTGGCAGAGAGTTTCTGTCAGCCACTTCTGACTATGCTCTGCAGAGCGGGCAAATTTCGCAAGTCGGCATACAAGTCCATCATTCCTTCGGTCCTGGATCACGAGCATACGTTGGCTGCAAAGCACACCGAGTGGGTTGAGCAGGAGTCCTGGAAGAGGTTGGTATACCGAGTGTTTTTCCATGATACAGAGGCTTCCATGGCATTCTCAAGATCACCACTTATTTCTCCAGCCGAGCTGTTTTTGCCTTTCCCCGAGCCCAACGTACTCTGGCTTGCACCAACTCCACAGGCATGGCTCCAAGCATACACCACTCTCGTGACTGATAGCAACGACACCCCATCCCCTGTTGACTTTATTGGTAACCCCGATAAGCCGCTAGATGTCAGGCACCTTGAGCCAATCGAGGCAAACACAATCCTGGTGCATTGCTTTTGGAGGTTGGGTTATCATCGCCTCGAATGGACGACTCTATTTAGGAGAAGCAGACTTCCTAGCGAAAGTGATATAGGTGGACCCGGACCGCATCATCAGGAACTGTTTGAAATGATCGAGTCGGCGCGGCTCAGACTCGATGACCTCGACCTGCTACAGAGCCCGCAGGGCATGCTACTTGAGCTTGTCCTTCTCAATCTCAGTCTGTCTCTCGAAGATGTTCAGCTTTTTGCAGGACTGGAAGGTGTCGCCGAAGCACAACGGGTATACCCAACACTACAGGACTGGGTGAGGACGTCACGATCGCGTCAAGCTATTTGGCACGCAGGACAAATTATACGTATCGCGGAAGCTTTGCCAACTTCACAGATTCAGGATTTCACAGCAATGGCCATCTACCAAGCCAGTCTTGCGTTGTGGGCCTACAGCGTCCTACTTCGTTCATCGGCCGACACAAGAGGCCAAAACGAGACGACAAGTAGCAACAAGAAAGTTGCGAACGATACCATCACGCTCAATGATAAAGAGCCTGCGAACATGAGGCGTTTCATAGTGCTCGACCGTGGTGTTCCGGCCCTACTTGATCGCCCTTCGCTCGAGACAGTGCCAATCACGGACATGAAGCGCACGTTGGGTATGGTACTGCGCATTCTTAGAGAGAATCACGACAACAAGGTCGAGAAGATACCTCCACTACTCGAGAATCTTATGCAGTTGATGACAACTCTGTCAAAGGCTTATGAAAGCACGAATGCACTTTAGGACTTACCCTGGTTGAGCTTTATGATACAACCGTGGTTTCTCCAGATCTCGTCCAGTCGCCAATCCTGAATAATCAGTTATATTCCCCTCAGAGCCGTGTACAAGGGAGCAATTTCCGTCCATCGTGATGCTCCCACGTTTCGGCGCAAAGAGCGCCAAATGACCCACGATCGTCCTTGTAGCTCGTAGCACCGGCGACGAACATGGCCGCTGTATAGTGATCATCCTGCGAGCACGACATCAGTTAGCTGTCCTCAAATTGCGTCTCAGAGTGAGTGACTTGGGCGTGGTGGATCCAGTCGAACATTGGGTTGCTATGCAGCATTCATGCAGTGCAACATGCCGGACAAAGATATACTATAGTCCGTCGCTACAATTGCAGAGCGATAAGGTGTTCTCAAGTGTCTAACATGATGACGCAAGCTACTGGAGACACTTGAGACTACTCGTAGCGGTCGCTTCATGCCACGAAACAAGGTCAGTAACACTTGGCAAGGTCAGTCACATTTGGCAAGGTCGGTGACTAAGACACATCACGTGAACATGTAAGATCGATCGACTAACCTTAACTTCCGTTGGCACACCAACCAACCCTAGCATAAGATTGGTCGACTAACCATACATCCTAACGACATGAATGTTGAGCTGGGCAGTTGGCGAGGAAAAGGCCTTTGATGCGCGCAAGGTCCCAGGCGATGCTATGCATTCCATCCAATTCAGCGCTTCATGATCCACAGTCAACGGTGTCGTGTCTCTGTGTTGTTGTCTTCCTGGTTGATATGGACAGGCACTCAGGGTCCAAGTACAGTCCTGCAGATCAAGCACTGGAAACATCGTCTTGCAAGCATGGACTCCATCTACATCTACCATTCACACACACAAGCACGATCAATCCATTGTCGCAACATGAGACCGCGTGAATGGCGGCAGCGTGCGCCAGCGTCATCGTCAGCATACCTGTTTCCGACGATTCGCTCCACTCAGACGACATCGCCAATGGCGACGGCACCCAAGACGAACGCGTGCGCTGGCTGAAGAAGCGCTACTCCACCCTGCAACAGAAGCTCGAGGAAAGCAGCGCCGCTGAAGAGCAGCTCATCCAGTTCGGCCAGCTTCTTCGCCATCACTGCTCGCAGGACGAGTTCACGCGCTTCATCGATGAAACCAAGAAGAGCAATCCTCAGGTCCTCGCGCTACTCAAGGGCAAGATCATCCTCAAGGAGAGCCAGTCCGTCTGCAGAGCCATCCACCAAGCATGGAACGTCTGGATCTGGGACTTACCCTCGACGCTGCCGACACCACAATCACTCGGTAAAAACTTTGCGGTGGATCTCAGGAATCTGTCACGATTGGCGGACTATGATCAAGCCTGTGATCTACTGGCGTCGTCCCTACAGTATCGCACGACGACCCGCTCGGAGAACAAATCAAAGCTTCGCGGTATCAGCTCCAAGGAATGGCTCACAAGCTGGGATGTTAAGACGGCCATCAAGAATGTGGTAAGAAGACACTTTGTACTACTAAGAGCAGGCTAACTAACCGCCATGGCAGACTTCATCTCGCGATCAAGACCATCAATCTCACAGCTTACAAGTCAATCAATTGCAGACTCCGGATCCATCACGCCAAAGTTCCCCAATTGTTCAGGACGACCAAGACGAGGACGTTACGGAGGAGGGTGTGGAGCTGAATCTCCAAAATGAAACTGTGCGGCCAGAATTTGTAAACAATACCAAGACGAAGGACGCCGAGCCGACTCTTGATGACGGAGCTAGGCGACGAAATATCAGCGAGGAAAACGCGGAGTTGAATGACGAAGATGGACTTGTGTTGGGGAACATCACGATCAGGAATAGTGGCCGATTAAAGAGACGGCGAGACGAAAATGAAGAGCAAAGTGAGGAGTACACAAAGATCGAAGAAGAGAGAAGCAAAATGCCACGTCATCTTCGTCGGATTGATTTCAAGGCACTTGCGAAGAAGCGTCCGAGCACTGTGTTCGAGGGCGACTCGATTCAAACACCGCCGCAATTCACACCTCCGTTAGATCCTACGCCGTTGCACCGCTCGCGAAACCCCGACCCTTTAAGGCGGCGATCTCCAGTTGTTGCCGCACGCGCAAGTCTCGGAAGTCCTTCTTCGTCAGCAGCTGATTCCGACGAAATAGAAGTGGGTCGTCACGTTGGCGACAATGCTAGCATGGATGCCGAAGGCTCCTACCTGTCTGCGGGTTTTGATATAACAATGGATGACGGGGTTGGTTCTGACGACGATGATGAAGTTGTATCGAGCCGTGAGATCAGTCATACTCCCTCTCCTCGGTACTTTGAGCGCGGTGGTGACTTCACGCCTCTACAATTGGATGGTTCGAATGAACAATCGTTCGAAGAATCGCCAGACGCTGAGCATCACTCGACACCTTCCTCAATCAGAATGCGCCCGCCTACTGCGTTTAAAAAGCATGCGCCTGCCGCGTACAGACTTCCGCTAACTGCCGTCTTGAAAGCGCCTAGCGAAACAAGAACCACTTTCAAGGAGAGTGCTTTAGCACATACAGCACATTCAACTGCTGCTGCACAGAAATGCACTTCAACGATCACGTCGCCTGAACCGGACATGGCATCCTCTCATGAAGAAGATTCCAAGATCACTGCTTTCCACATGGCGCCAGCAGATACTCAAAAGCCGAGTGTACCACCGGAGCCCCCGCTGATGTTGGAATCGTTGAAACCAGGCATGCGGCTTATCAGCTCGGCGGTAGGAGAGCCACTACACCTGGTTCACAGCGACAGCTACACTGTTTTGGACCATGAGTACTTGAACGTTGATGTCGATAAACCTCTGCGCGCCCGCCTGCAGAAGGGAGCTTCGAAGGTCCTGATGTCGTTGCACCATCAAACTCCTTGTCAGCATTGGTCACTGTGCAGCATGGATTTGAAGACCGGTCTCGTTCAACATTATAACACGCTCCACGATCCAAGATTTGCCAAGAGTGTAGAGACCCGACTGCTGACACTGTGTCGCCAACTCATGGAGTGTTATCAAGATCAAAGCAGTCGGACCGTTCAGTCTAGATTTGAGTCTATGCATGGACCTCGCCAAGACAACACTTATGACTGCGGCGTCTATGTCGCGGTTACTGGCATCCACATTCTAGCAGACCTAGAGATCCCTCAATCTATTCCTTGCGACTTATGGCGCCTTGTTCTGAGATCTGCGATAAGTGCATCTCCCGAGCCTCCGGCGGGACGCAGCTCTGTGGACACAAGCTCCTTCAGTATGGAAGAGCTTCAAAGGCAGCATGAAGGAATACGCGCGGAGCTCGATGACATCCACCAAACACAGCTTGTGATACAACGCATTCTCGACAAAACCGCGGCGCGAAACGGCACACTTCATCAACAACTGGCAATCCTCCAAACAAAAGTCCAGTCTCTGGAGACTGTGAATGACCTCCTCGCCAAGCAAAAGCCCCTCTCGGCAGTGTGTGATACCTCTGTTCATGATGGAATAGAGCTGTCTTTGAAGGACCGACGCCATGAACTCTGCGTCTGCAAAACCCAAAGTGACCGGACCGGCTCAGCGACATCCGCTTGGATCGCGGCCATGACCTTTCTCGCGCATGCACGCCAGCAGACATGGGAGGCGGTCGGGGCTACGGCTCATAGTCTGCGGGAGCTAGAAGAAGCGGCGGCGACGAAGAAACGGCAGGAGAAGCTCGCTGCTGACAGGATCCGTATGGATGAGATTCGAGCGCAACGCGCGCGGTTGGCGGAGGAGCAGGAGGCCGAGGCTGTGGAGCGAGAGGCTCGAACGGCGAGGATGGCGGCGGAGGCAAAGCTTCGAGCGGACGAGTGGGCGACCAAGATGCGAGAGCTGGACGCAGCAGAGGAAGCTCTGCTTGCAGAGTAGTGTAATCATTGTAGGCATCATGTACACAGTGAGCGCATCAGCGATGAGATGTCTTGCGCACAAGCACAATTTCTGTTACGTGCCCAATGCTGTCTCTGGCAGTTCACTCCACCGTGAAGCAGTACAAGCAGTGATATGGCGCCGTTTCTCGCAAGATCCATCAGAGCACACTATCTCCTCCCATGTTCAGCATCAATGGCAACAGCAACCACAGCAACATCGACAGCGAAGCGAATATGACAACTACTTCATTGCTTGCTATGCTCCTCTACATTACATCAATCTCCTTTCGTGTCTTCTTCTCCTTCTTCTCTCCATTCGAGTCCTTCTCCTCCTTCATTCCCTTCAGGTCCTTCTCCTCCTTCAGCTCACTCAACTTCTCCATGGCACGGACGAGTATGGAGCGAGGGCTGTCCCTCTGCCAGCGAAGAGGCAGGAGTAATTGCAATAGAAGAAGAAATCGAGGATGCTCGGGACACGCAATGCAGTGTTAAACATGCAGAGACGCATCCTGGCAAGCCTTGGTATGCGAACCTTACAGCCAACCAACGACGTGTAAGACAACTTCACATCGCGACTTGGGCATCTCCGACAATCTTCCCATCCGTACAGATCGAGGATGGAAGACCTGATGTCCTGCGGCAACCGCTAGGGCAAAATGACATCACCTATGCCCTTGCTTTGTGAAATGCATCCTTGCTTGACACGCTACAGACTCCAAAGAGAATCAATGCTTCTAGTGCGGAGTGCTTTGCGAGGAATTATCAGCATAAATACGTGACGGCGACTTCTCTTTCAATCAACGAGCGTACGCGGCGGCCTGTGGATGCAACGCAGCAATTGCGGTTTTACTGCCGGCCGAAGTGCACGTCTCTCGATATGCGAAAGTATTGAAGCGTTGATGCAGGGCAAGAAGCATATGTAGCATGGAAAGGAATAAAACGCTGGCATTCCTGTTTGAGTCGAGCTCAGGGCGAAGGCGGCGATGGAGACAGAGACGGAGAAGTGACGCTGTTACTGTTGCTGTTGCTGTTGCTGCTTGAGTATGGGATGAGGATGCATGGTGAGTCGCCGTCTGCTGTGACTGTAGCGGAGTGAAGCAGGATATAACGTGGTGGAAATAATGGACATCACCAGGCCACTCATCGCCTTCACTTTTTCGTTCGGTTCTCATTCTTTCTGTCCCTGACGGCTGCGCTCAGGTATGATGGGTTGTTGAAGGAGATCATGCGCACATGAGCAAACGAATATTTGCTGCCGGCGCGCTTTGAAAACCTGCGGTAGTATCATGGCGTCACACTCGCCTGAGCGCGTAATGACGCCGCGCATTACGGGTACGCCTACGTGTTCGCCGAAATGAAAGTTGTGGAGTGAGGGAGGCGCATGGCAAGAGCGAGCTTGGGCTTGAGCTTGGGCTTGAGCAAAATATATGCTCATTTATAAGCGGACCGCTGGTGCGCAAACGAAACCGAAGGTAGAGCGAATTACTAGCGGCTTGGAAGACACGAGAAGGGAAAGATGCATTGGGATGGAGCGTGATGGGGCGTAGAGAGCGGAGGCAGCGTTGACATTGAAGCAGACAGGGCATTGGTCATCTCGATGCAGAGGAGGCGCGGCGCTTGGTAGATGGAACGGATTAGTGGTGGTTTGGAAGACGAGAGCGAGGAAGAAGATGCTGAGCTGCAGCGAGTAGAGAAGAAAGAAGTAGACAACGTTGACATATCAGTGGAGGTTGATGGTATTTGTTACCCAGAGGCGAAGAAGGAGGATAGAGAGAAGGGACGTGGAGACAACGTTGACGTTCAACCGGATAGGGCATCAATCATCTCGAGACAGAGGAGGTATGGTGATCGAGGAGAGTCGCTAGCGTAGGAAGGAGGCGAGTGGAGAAGACATTGACGGTCAAGCGGACGCCGACCGCATTGAGTAGTAATCTTAACGTGGAGGAGGTGCGGCGCTTAAGGAGATCCAACGGGTCAGAAATGGAGGAAGATATGGCGATGATGCGAACGTGGTGGAGGGAAGCGGTGACGACGTTGATGTAGCAGCGAAGGTTGAGGGCAACGGACTCCAAATGCGGAAGAGATGCGGCATTTGAAGAATGTCGCCGGCGTGAGGAGGTGGTGTTCTTTTGGAACTTCTGATTCGGCGCTTAGGTGGAAATTAACAAGCAGAATTTCGCCGTCTCGGTTGGTACCGGGCATAACGGTGTAGAAGTTGAGGATCATCGCAGGCGTAAGGGGGTCATGTCCTTTCGGAAGCCTGAGTGGGCGCTGGAGTGGGCGTGAGGATCAGGTTATCCGCCTTATGTCAGGCAAGTCGGCGCGCGAGGTGTCCTCGAAGTTAAAGACTTCAACTCGTGTGCCGGAAACTGGAGTTGAGGATATTGCACGGGAAATTGCACTTGTCGAAAATCTTGTTGACCTCAGAGTGTAGGCAGCGTGGGTGGTCGTGGAGGACGTGGCGACAGGGATTGCGGCGTGCTAGTGCATTTGTTATGCAGAACGGGTCTTGACGAGATATGGAGGTGCGAAGCTGGGTGCGCTAGTGTTTGGAGCTTCAGCGAGGACCGGAGTGGCTGTTCTCTGGTGCTACGTTGCTATGGTGCGTGTAGTTTGGGAGCCTGTGTTGACGAACGCAAGTCAGGAAGCAGGCGATGAGAGACCAGTAAGGAGAAAAGTCAAGAGAAGATGCAGGGGAGGAAGGAATGCAAGAGCGCCTGCGTGTTTCGTTCATTGCGCTCATAGCAGGCGTTGTTGTAGGAATGGAGAACCGGTGAATCTCAAAGATTGAGAGATTGTCCTTAAGCCATCCTTCTCGACGAACATGGATTGGAATCTGCTGGGGCTTATTTGACTCGGGCGCGTGTGTTTCCTAGCTGTTGTGGTGGAGATGAGTTCCGGGCGCGAGGCAGGACCACATCGAAACAGGTGAGTTCGTGCGACGACCTCCCCTGAGAACGCGAGAGGTAGGCTTGCGGAGATTGGAGAGGATGTCAATGTGACACTCCGAACGTGGATGTCATGGTTGCGTAAGCAAGGGAGGGCCTTGGGACCGATGCGACTGACGGATCACATTAGTAGCTGCGAGGAATGAAGGAAAGCGTTGCAGCGAAACCGACCGACAACGACTGAGGACATGGACGACGAGGCCTGGATGACATGGCTTGATGAGTGGGATGTAGTGTGATGTGTGATGTGGTGATGTTATAGAAGTTGCGGGTGTGAGGTCGAAACTGGAGGATGGAGAGATGAGGGAGCCATGACCATCACGTGACACGACCCCCTGAAGCGCCCCTTTTCTCGCTCCCGTCTACTTCACATCACCAACTTGATATCTTTCCCCGTCCTTGATGCCCTCATCTCTGCCCTTTCTTGATGCTCATACTATGACTTGCTGCTCGTCAGGCTGTCTCTGTAACATGGCTTTGTCAGCGAGACTTCCTTCTCCCATCTACCCGGATGCTGTCGAGGATTCCTACTAAGAATGGTTATACATGATACCATTTTGACGCTTTGTAATGAGAAATATTGGTCTTTCTATGAGCCTTTTCGCGGGAGCCTCGGCAGCGGCCTTGTGATCAGGCGATTAACTCTGTAATTGGACATCGTACTCGAGGAAGAGCAGAGTGTTAGGGCACTCAGTATTCGAGGATCTAGTGGCAAAACCTGTTCTTTCTAGAGCACCTTCAATTCAGCATTCTCTCTATCTGGACAACTCACAGAACACCTTCCAACCCACTTTTCGAAAACCTGTGAGTTCATTCATAGCGACGTCAAGAGGCCTGTAGCTCATTCGGTTCCCAGTGATGAGGCCGTCACCACCAACGATGATCCAGACGATTGCCCAGGCAGTCAATCAGGTCATCGGCGTTGCTGTTGCCCGTGCCGTTACTCAGAAGTTCGTACGCGATAAGACAACGTTGAATAACAAAACCGAATCACTCATTCAAAGTATTACCGCGCACTGACTTTCAATCGCCTCGCAGGATCTCATTCCCTTGCGTGAGAGCACTCCTAATACGTCGGTAGTAACCGTTGGAAACATCACGTCGAACGTATCTTTTTTAAGCAACAACAGCAAGCAGGATGAAACTACGCGCCGTCAGCATGCGCATTCAATCTAGTTGATCATCCCGTTCGCAATCCTAAAACCGAAAAGAGCAGCGGCTACCACGGCGTCACGTCTTTTGTCTCAGGTCATCTGTGTATAGCATACCAGAAACCCTGTAAAACTAAGCGATCGTGTGGTTCCACGAGCCGAAGACCATATACTTAGTAAGGTCCTATAAGTCTCAAAGTCTGCATTAAGCGCATGCGCCTTTTCCATTTCAGTAAACTACAACCGTGATTGGCACGGCACTCGGAGCGTAAATTGTCATAGCGATGCAAGCCTGCCTCGGAACTAACATCTCTGTCGTTTGAGTGTGGGAAGAATCATTCAGTCACTTAAAGCCACCACAAGTTGTATACCTCGCCGTCTTTGGACACCGTGCTTGTAGGTTTAGTGGCAATTCGCGGTTCTACTCAATTCGCATTACAGGCTTCTTCAAGTCAAGTCCGTAGGCCTTACTTCGGTTACTATTAGCCATGCTACTGCAAATAAGTGGCTTCAACTGGTTCAGAACCCACTCGAATCCCATTTTTTCGAAATACCTTATGCTTTTAATAGTAGTAGACCGAGCTTGGCTAGGTCACTTGATTGCGTCCGCTCTAGCGGCAGACTTGAAAGCTTCTCGGTCCCTCGTCTTAAAATACTACAGGCTCGAGTCTTATGATGGAACTACACCGTACACTGTTATCAAGCATGACCAATTTAGCGTTGAGGACATATTCAGTCATGTTCTGAATTACTACCGCGCCACCTAAGAGCTCGCCTTTCAAAGTATGTCGAGTAGAGGGTCAAAACTTCTAGGACATATCTTGATCATGACACGCACGTCGCACGGGCTCGCCGATCCGCCCAATACTCTCGGCCCTGGATTTAAAGGAGTTGCTTAACATCTGGAGTAAGAAGAAGCTTCTTGCAAGTTGTGCCGCAAAGGCTAAAGCTCTCCTCTCACTTTCTACTATGGAGTGTTTGTCTACGGTTGTCCAGGCTAACACTGCGGCTGCTGTCGGTAGCTGCTCTGCTGCCGAGACTCGCCCTGCTACTGCTAATATTAACCATTGCATTGCCAAGGGAAACTCTAGCGGAGGCTCGCAGCGGCTCTAACATATAATCGAGTGTCAGATTTGCGAGAAGAACTACTCCCAAGACGTCAAGATTTACAATCTACCCTCACTCCAGTCATGGGTTTGCCCTCCCATCGTCTTCATGCCAGACTTCACGTCGCTCGCTAAATCAAATCCTTTAGGTACTGCGAAGAATGGCAGTGACAAGCCATTCATATCAACTATTGTAACTGATTCTTGAACTGCTGCTGCACGTCGCCATTCTCCCAACTCCAGGTTGAAGCGATCAGTCTCTCGCACCTAACAAGGACTTTACAGAGCCAGGAGGCCGCAGATACCGAAGCCGGTGCTATAGAATTTGCTGCCGCTGATCTCGCACTTCCAAAGGTCGCCGCACAGGCTACCGTGACGCCTACGGGGATTATCGAAAAGCTCGTCGATTCGATTTACTGGGTTGCCTGTCTTGGCCTTCTCCCTCTTCTACGGTGCGCAATCAGGGCACGACACGATCATGATACTAATAGAGGTCTCAATCGGGTCGATGACTCCGTGTGACAGACCCGGTTCGCGTGAGATAGAGTCGCATCTCTCTTTCCAACGCCGACTTGAACATATCCAAGCACCGTGCACGTGCTTCAGCTTTTCACGATGCGCATTTACTGACTGATAGACACATAGTGCCGATGTAGGTTGCGATCATGTTCGTAATGCTACTCGTCCTCTCGATCGACCCATGCACACAGCCCCGGCCACAATGCAGTCTCTATGCAGGACGTTGGACATGGCCTTCATCATGGACAGGTTCACAATGAATTTCGCGCCTGAGTTCAAATCGATGTTGTGTCGCTGACCGAAGCTCGCTATAAACCATCTCACGTCCGAGCATGATGTTGGCGTGTATCAATAGAGCTGTAGTTCATGTGGAATTCTGCGCAGTTTCTGGCCCCTTGAGAAGAATAAATTGGCGCTCAGGAACAGTCCTTTAGGCGTTCTCGACTTCGTAGTACGCTCAGATTCGTGTACATCTGTGACTTATCGTATACAATCGCGTTGCTTATCAGCGATACCTTAACGTACCTGCTGGTCTGTACGACCGCATACGAGCAACTTTATGTCAAGATTTTGCGCTTGCGACCTACGCGTCGACTTTAAGCGACTTGCAGCACGACTTCAAGATCGTCATCTCGTATATCTGCGACGACGTCTTTCGCTTTAGCATCGTATGCTCGTACGTTAGGCAAAGCGCGCCATCGTTGCCAGTACCGTGACAAAGAACAGGCTCGATACTCGCGCATCTGCAGTCTAGCTCTTTGGGCATTCTGTGCCACGACCTGCCCCTTGTTTGCGACGACTTGGAAAATTGGCTCAGTAGCGGGTGACTTGTATGCGGCGCTGTCTTCGCGGATTGAGCGCTCTGTGTAATCATAATACGTTCCTTCGGCTACTCTACACGCATCTTCTAATTACTTGTAAGACCTTTGAAGGACAACTAGCTTGTCTGCACGTTAGCTGAAACCGGAGATAAGGTCGCGTTTTCGGTTAGCACGTGAAAACGGTTAAGTGGAGAGGCACGTGGAAGTTTGTGGGGTATGGCGGGGCGGGCGCGTTGTATCGACGTAGGGTAAACGCGGGATGGCGGGGAAGATCTGGTTAATCAAGCGCGCGGCTAGTTCGGCTTTGACTTTGACTTAAAGTGGACAGGTTACAATTCTCCTTATGAAGATGGCGGTAACGTGAGGTGTGAAAGGTCAACGTACTCTGACTCCTGTAAAAGAGAGGACGCGAAGTGGAAGCTCAGCGAATAGTCTGGTAAAAGTCGGGTCTTTGCGGGCACGGAGTGTGTTCTCTGCTTACATGTCCTGATGCCTCTCTACCCTACTCACTCTATTATCTCAGGATGTCTCGTCGTTCGTGGTTCCGAAATTCTACGATTAGCGTGATGGTAGTCTGTCACTAAAATCACCAGTTTCCATTTCGCAATACGCGTATTGATTGGAAAAACCATCTCGAGGGACGTTGCCCTAGAAACACATGGTGTGGTGCTCAGATCCCGTATCGCTGAATACTCTAAGAAGGTCCCATCGGATCTGGGAGGAATGCGCCGTCTGTTTGTAACGGCTTTAGGCACAATCGCTTCCAAGCTGAGTAGGAGCTCGTCCGAGTATCCTGTGTGAGGTAAATAGCTATAATTGCGTGGGGGTTTTTTTTGGAGGACTGGAAGAAACAAGTCGGCGAGCATTAAGGGATAAACACAACTGTCGTTGAACATGCGTTCGAAGCCCATATGTGTTATCCAAGCGTCGTGGAGCGACACCAGGCTCTGGACCATGGAAGACGGCAACATTGGATTGTGGACGACCTTTCTTCCGTGTCGCCAGCGGGAGATTTCACAGTCATCCTTGGGACCGAGAAGACTCACACATAAAAATAACTCAGAATGACGTGTATCTCCGACAGTGCGACAGAAATTTGACCTGGTCTCAATACGATTGCTGTTGCCATTGTAGAGGAAGCGCATAAGTCTATATTGACAAGATGAATTTACAGGAGAAGAGACGGAACGGAAATGAGATGCGATCGCTGCAGAGTAGAGGTCAACTTTGGAAGCTGTGCTTGGAGTTATTACTCGCTTCGTCGTGACTTTTCGGAATAAATTGTTGAAACATTGGACACCATGTATGACTTCAGGCAGCGAGGACGAAGAGTTCAGCACTGTTACGGGCGGGTTCTGTACAGCCCTCCGATACAGTATTACCTGCGAGGAATAATCACTGCCTACGACGAGGTCGTCGTTTCGATGGTCATTTCTGTCTGTGCATCCTTGTCTGAAATGATACACCGGACGAATTGCTTCGTAACCTTCGCTGAAAAGTTGAAATGAGAGCCTCGAGGATCGGGAACCAGTGTAGTCATCTCACCATTCGTTTGTCTCCTCTAGCTCTTGCATCTTTCTCTTCGCCGATGCCCTCTTCCTTTAAATTGCTTCCTGCCCCGACCCCACGACATACTTCCACAACCCGGCCAGACCATCCGCGGCTCATGAGTGGTTCGCAATCGTGTAGGGACGGTAGAAAACGTAAGATTCAGAGACGTCATCATGACAACGGGGTGGGAGGTAATGCTCGAGAGGACGTTGCAGATTGTGTATCGGAGGAGTTAGGCCGAGGAACTGTAAGTTTGATAGCAAAAGCTCGAAAGATTATCGTACCTTGACATGCTCGAAGATTTGAGACTGCGCTTGGAACACTGTGAATGAGGACCGCAATGCGAACAGACCTGTAGTTTCCTGGATGGTTAGCCAAAGACTACGTGGAAATGACCGGATGGCTTGATAGCGCCTGCCGGTTGGCGTCTCGCATCCACCATAGTCCCCAAAGCCGTCAAGTAAAGCGTCCTCGTAGTCTCGTATTAGTCCTTTTTCGAGTCCTGTCCAGTAGCCTCCAAATTCCCCAGTATGTTCGCCCAAGACAACGCCGGCGTACGCGACGCAATTTCGCGCGAGTTGCGCGATCGCCTTGATCGTTTCGTCGAAGCTACGGCTGCCCTCCCCTACCAGCTCATGGGACAGTACGAGGAGCTGAAGAAAGCGTTTCTGCGCGAACTGCCTGCTGGCGACTTTTGGCAGCTTCTCGGCCTCAATGCTCAGCAATCGATCGCCAGTATGCAGCGCACGCTGGAGCGTTGCAGTTCGCAGCGCAAAGCGCTGGATACGGGCCGCTGGCGGATGAATGAGCAGCAGCTTGTCGAAGATTTTGCGCCGAGCGTACTCGGCCAGATTGAGTTCTTGCGGGAGCTCATCGTTTTTATGCGCGAAACGCAAATTTCCAGGCAGCGCGCCGTAGAGGCAGTGAGAGAGTGCGCAAAGCGCCGAAGACAGAGGCTTGAGGGCTACACACAGCGGGGAGTGCCTGACGGGCTGCCATGGGCTACCATCGACGTGAAGAGGGCGATGGCGGAGTATTTGGAGAGTTTGGAGCCTTCGCCTCCTCCGACCAAAAGACGGCGAGTTGAAGCTGTACGCAGCAGCAGCGATCACAACAACAACAATAACAACAACAACAACAACAACAACAACAACAACGGCGACAAAGGCGAAGGCGAAGAAGAAGACGAAGACGACGATGAAGACGACGAAGATGAAGGTGATAAAGAGGAAGAAACCGCTGAAGATGCAAGCCTCAGCATAGAGGTTGGGAGAGCTGCCTCTGCGAGGCATCTGTCAAGCGTTGTGGGTTATGAGACGCCGCCATTCTTGTCCGCACGAGGTTCTGTTGCGCGCAATCCGGCGACGACAACTCCCTCTTCTGTGCGTCTGCCCTCGGTCGTTCACGAAGGAAGCAAGCGTCAGCTCCGTGACGACATGAAAAGGGCAGAGCGTGCGAGCAGCGCAGCCTCTGGCCAAATTGTTGCGCTGCAAGCTTTGCGGCATGATTTGGAGGCGTCGGCCGTGCTTGCGGACGAGTACGTTCGGGCGCTTCGCGCGTCGTATGACGGGTTTATACAGAAGGAGATGAAGAAGCTGAGGAAGAGCGAAGCAGAGAAGAAGACGCTGCAGAAGGAGCTGGAGCTGAATGACGAGACAGATACAGATGAAGATGTATGATATTTTCCCAGTCGTGTAGTAGTGTTTTTGTATCCCAGTCACAGGGGTTTTCGCGTCGTGTCTTCGTCTTAGTTTTCGTCTTCGTCTCCTAATACTGTGTATACTGAGTATACCGTGCTGACTTTGAGCAGGAGTTCTTTAAGAGATGAAGATTTATGTATGCATGTGTGCCTTCCCGAGCTTCGGCCGACTGTGTTGTCTCTCTCTCTCTCTCTCAACTCTGAACAACATCCAAGAAGCTTCGGTTCACAGCATCAACTGCGAGTCTTCATGGACAAAGCAATCCAGGACTTCGCACCGTCGTTTGAACCGTAGAGCTCGAAAACCGTTTGCACAGCTTGACCTTGTCCGTAGCGTCCCAGAGCACCACGCTCCTCGAGGATGCTGCCGTCCTTCGCCAACAGCTGTTGCTCTTCATGGCAACACCACTGCTAGGAACCACAACGGTGGAGGCGTCATGAATGGCAGTTGCCCAAGGTCAATACTCGGGTAAATCGGAAGAATGGCGCAGGTGTGGACGCACTCAGAGGCGGACGACGAGCAAGACGAGGAGAGACAACAACGGCGGCCTTTTCAGTGAGGAGAAGAAGGAATTGATGGGTGATAATACATGGCAAGGGAAAACGATTCTGAGAGAGACGCTGTACTGAGAGGGCGAGACAGGCGTCCGTCACCGGCTCAGTCGCGCTCCACGTCAAAGCTTCAACATTGTCGTCGTTGAGTCTCTCAACCGATTCGGACGGCAGACCTTAGGGACATGGCTTAGCGGTGGTATCGCTGTAAGCCGCGCTGACGTTGCATGGTTACGCCTGCGCCGTTCAACAGAAGCTGCTACAAAATCTTCAAGCCCCGTCGCTCAAAAACCTGATAGTCGTGCCCATCACAGCCATTTGAATCCCGTTCAAAGGCCTGTGATCGTCTTCAAGATATGAGCACAACCATACAACAATCTTGCCTTACACCTTACAAGTGTTCCACTTTGCTGCGCCACCGCTTCGCTCTGGAGCATGTTGTTACGACGACATTTAATCCGCAACTTTGAAAGCTCGTCTATGCTGCGAGGACTGTGTGTGCGTGGCTCGCCAGATTTGATGCGAACCCCTGGATGCCTTTCACATTAATGGGTGCTTGGGGTATTGGACGGAGAGGACCTGACTTCCACTCTGCTAGGGAGGAATGGATGATGCGACAGGCTCCCCTTGTAAGTAGTCCACTACTTCAGACCCCAAGGCCGCGGGCTGTAAAAAAGATTTAAACGGGGCTTGAAACAAGAGTTTGTGCCAACAACTTGCGAATTTGAGGTTTGGAAGCCCGACTAACGACGAGTTTGTTGCAATGCAATGCTGGAGAGACTTTCGGCCAACTCTTGCGCCTTCGTAAAAGGGTGCGAGTATGCCAGTTTGTCTCGCAAATACTATAAGGCTTCTTTGCTTCTTCAGCAGCGGACAAGACAAGGTCAACGAAGATGAAGTAATTCGAGCCGAAGGACCATCTGACTAGCAAGCGGTAGAGGGTATGACCGTTCACTACTATAGAAAGTATCTTCACGTTGAATGATGTCTTGAAACGGACGCCCTTAAAATCCATGGTCAGAAAGGACGGAAACTCGTGCCTTGCAAATGCCCCAAGCCGGACTAGATAGATAGGCATGCTGTTAATGGCTCTCCTAATAATCCTCCACTGCGAAGAATCTTCCATTCGATGGTCTAAGGTTAGTCTACTAGTCTTAGCGTCGAGTCGACCGACCTTAGTTCCAAACCGACCAACCTTACGATGATGACTAAGGATGATAACCAAGGTCAGTCGACTGATCTTGGAATGATGTCATGTCACTCAGTTATCTCCATTTCTTCCTTCGCTCTCCCTCTTTGCTAGAAGAAACAATCTACTCTACATCAGTCGCAGCAAGATGTTTACTTTACATCGATGTTGCGCTCCGTTCGGTGCTCGTGCTTCCTTCACGCTTAGGAGGATGCGCTCGCCATCATGCCGCGCTCTTGCCTCAAGTTCACTCTCGCCTAGCAACTCTTGCCCGTTCGACTCCGACAACGATGCAGCTTAGGTGACAGCTCCTTGTCCTGTCACTGACATCTCGTCTTACAACAACCGGAATCTACCATGTCTGCGGATAGAACATCTCATCATCACGCGCGTCGCCAGCAGATCGACGCCGAACGACACTGCAGCTGTCAGCTTTCGTTGTGGAAGGACCAGCTTGTGGCCGCTCAGACGGCTTGCGAGATCGCCTCCGTTCATTACCAAGCTGCGGACTTCAAATCGGCCAATTTCGAACAGCTCCTCTCAGTCATCAGCCGTTCGTCAAAGATACTCCATGACCGCGTTCAATCCTTCGAAATCATACCCGCTTCTCCCATTCCGGCCATCGTCGATAATCCTACGGCCGCCGCGCGCTCTGTTCCCGCCGTCGCTTCTGCACGATTTCAACTCGACTCATACATGACCCAATTGACTGCACGTGTCGAGGGCGTCATCACCACTGCCAAACTCGGCATGTACATACGCGACTTTGCGCACTTGGAGGTCTTATCGGCAGACAAGGCATGGGGGCAGGCTCTTGCGCTTGTACAAGAATTGAAATTCAAGATTGAGGCAGAGGAGAAGCGGTTGCGGACGCTACAACGGGGAGTGAAAATTGAGGAGGACTGCCAGGATCAAAAGGAACATGATCAGGGATATCTCGAGGACCGTTGATCTCAAAAGGCGGCAGCCGAGGCCGTTCACAACATGCAGTGTAAGTGTGGCCGTTGTCTCAAACATCACATCACGGCTGACGGCAAAGCTGTAGGTTTTTGCTTTCGACAATGCTGAAGGAGCCTGGCTCGAGGTTGTGCTGAAGGATTATGGTTATGCTGAAGCATCTCAGGAGGTACGACGAACAACTCCGCTCACCACCACGCTGAAGAGTCCCGCTTACACCATACTGAAGGACTACAAAAATCGAGCTCACAAATATACTTGAAGGATCTCACTGCGCAGGCGGCGTCAGGATTGCGCAGGCATCGCGATTGCAGACCCACAGTGGGCAAAGCCAGCGGTCGGGGAAGTGACCTCCTTCAGTGCAAGTAGTTACCTCGTCGCTTGAGGCAGTCATGCCAGCCTCGCAACTCCCTTAATGGCGCCAATACATGAACAACCTTTCGGGTTAGTCTCAAACGGCGGATCTCCTTGGAAACCCAGTGATTTGTGGCAGGCGCTGCCATAAAAGGTGTGTGACGACGTGACAACTGCGTACGATCTATCGACTCCACCTTCCTGCGCAATGAGAAACTCACGTCACAGTCATTGCCATCAGTCGCACTTTCGCCACCGCCAAATGGGCTACCTTCCTTCCTCCACAGAGAGCGACTCAACAGTACCAGGAGGAGTCGATATTCAAGTTGCTGTCGTGACAATGTCATTGAGAAACCATCGAGATCTGTAGGAAGACGTGAGTATGGAGCTCGTCATATAGTCGCGGGTCACCGCCATAGACACTAACAATTAAAGCCGCAGCAGAGTGTGACTTTGCGCCATTCCTCCTCTGTCTATTGTACCCCAGCACGATCCTCCCGACACGCTCTCAAGGCCTCCACAGTTGTCTCAAGCCCAAGTTCTCTCCACTTTGGTATCACCTCAAACGACTCTGGCCAGGATCTCGCCGCAGCTGATGTTGACTTCGTGGGCTTCACTTTGCCATGTCCATGCTATCTTCTCGTCATCACCTGGCCTCCAAGTACGTCCAGCCCGGCGCTGCGTTCGAGCGGCCCGTCTTGACCGTAATCCCTTGGACGTCCTGTCTTGACAGTGGCTGCCTTGAGTCCACGATCTTTGGCACGTAGCCTTGGGCGTCTTCGGTGCCGCGCCGTTCTGGGTGGGTTGCTATTTGTGCACTGCCTTTAGCGCTTGCTTTCAAAACCCGCATCACCTTCAGCGCGCGCACTTCATGCTCCAGTTGTTTCCTTGCGACACACTGCCTCACTGTATAGCGCCTGGAATCCATCGCCGGTGTTCCATGGACATCTTCGTCTCCCTCGCCTTCGCACCACCACCTCCAACCTTCATCGCTTCACGGCACTGGAAATTCCTAGGCCCATCTTTCGAATCAACCCTGGAATCTGTCCGTGTGATGTTTTGTCTGTGCCTGCCACATCGTCGAGGCGAAGGAGTTGTCTTTCCCAGCTCCGTGGAATCTTGCAGCACTCCCGGTGTTACGGCCGCGGGTCTCGGAGCAAGTATGCGTGCGCGGTAGTCAAGGCAGCGGAGAATCGCAGATGATTTGTGTGCGTTGTGTGATGATCTGGTAGGAAATTCAATGGTAGGAGTTGGTTTGAGCAGCGCTCGAGCAGCAGACGCTAACTTGGCAAGCATCTGACAGAATGGGCAGTTTGCGGCGAACAGCTCGCTTGCAACTGCCACCGGTCCAACTCTAGTGTTTACGCTGACCATCACTCGCTCACTCACTCATTCACTCAATCATCCATCCCTACTTCAACACTCCATGCGCGCCATCTCCATACTACGCCGTACACACTCGCTCTTATCGGCGCGCTCAGCTGGCGTGCATGCCTGAAGCTTCGTGATGGGTTCTGATGAATGCGCGAGTGTCGTTACGCCACCAGACACAGGCATACTCACACCGCCCAGGACCGACGAGAAGAAGCCTGCACCCACTTCGATCTCTGTCCTCGCTCTCCTACATCTGTGTCGACGTCGCAAGACCGGCCGCCTTGCTGTAGCTGGAACGGAGGACGCGCACAAGAAATTCAAGTTAACGCCATTGGAGTGGGACAAATTCGAGGCGCTTGCGAAGGCCGACGTTGATCTCTGGGGCTTCATCCAAGACAAGCTTCGGTGCGTGCAGTGTGAAATATGAGTGTACCATTGCTAACTCGTGCAGGATTGACTACGACGCTGGCCGGTCCGAAGCTTTTGTGAGAATGCCGTCTCGGATACACGATGGCTTCATCGTCGCGCTACATGACCACATCACCAAATCGCTGGCCCTGAGAGAGCGGCAGGAAGACACCCTCGGCCGTTGGCTAACGAAGGTTGACCCTTTGTCCACGTCGGATATATACTTGGACCTCGAATACAAGCAGGACAGGCAGGACAAGCGATCGAAACGTTCTCCGGATGCGGCATATGCTGTCGAAGACGTTTACTTCCCGGGCATCATCATCGAAGTCTCGTACTCGCAAAAGGTCAAGGACCTACCTCGCTTGGCGGACGACTACATACTTGGATCTAATGGCAACATACAAATGGTGCTAGGTCTGGATTTGGAATACAAGAAGCAAAAGACTGCAAAGGCATATGTGTGGCGGCCAGCATACAAGTACAATGATATCACCAAAGAGAACGATTTGGTGGCCGACCTTACTTATGAATCTGTGAGTGTGCCAAAACCTCGTACCTTGACGTCGGTGTCATACTAACTGCCCAGACATTCCGTAATGTTGATGGACTTCCGAGTATAGCGTTCGACCTTGCATTCACAGCTTCCGACTTTTGTCCAGTAGCTTTCCAACCGGATCTTGAATCAGATGTATCGCAGACGGTCGTGACGTTCGAAGCCGCTTTGCTGTGCAAGTTGCTCGATCGAGTAGAGCTCATCACGACTAAAGCAAAAGAAGGATATATCGCGCCATTGCCCCCGGGGGTCCGCAAACGCCAGCGCTCATCGTCTACGGAAGAGCTTGCGGAGTCTGACGAGGCTGAATTTGAACGTCAGGAGGTTCAAGCATCTGTAAACGCATTGGCCGCCGACCCGGACTTTGTGCCTTCGACATCTCGAAGACCAGTGAGACGAAGAAGATACTGATGCCGTGCCGCTACCACGTCGCAGCTAGACCATCAGCAACCTTCCCCTAGTCCAACTTTGCTGCTGCAACGGGTGTGAGCCCGAAGCTTTTCTCAGATGGCTTACCTCGCTGCGTTGTCATGAATTGCAAGGAAGGTTGAAGAATGCAAGACTGTGGGCGGTTCATCGTGTTTCAAGCCGAAGGTCATACAGAGACGCCAAGATGGACGTTTGAGGAGACAAGGCGCATTTCACCAACAAGCGGGACGGCGACGGCTTATTGCCTTTATGCTCCTCTGTTTAAGCTTAGCTAGCTGTACTCCGACGTGTGATCAAGCCTGCGAAAGTCGTAAGGGTGTGTTATAATGCGTACGGTATATTCCCCGACCTAGGCGCAAGAACGTACGAAGATGGCCGATCCTTTTAGCTAGTCGATACTATCGCCCTAACGACAACTACGTAAGGTCGCGTTTAAAAACCCACGGATATCACGTCGGAACGGCTTTTTATATAGGGCCAAATCCGACGTAGTATTCTCCGTAACGTTACTAAACAAGGCCTCCCTCGGTTATTGCGCCGGAATTAAAGAAGGTTTATTATAACCGTAGTTCTAGAGTAGCCTAAGTCGACCTAATAGGAGGAGATGAGAGTCGAGTCTCTTACTAAAACGAGATAATAAAGCTCGGGGACCTTAAGAGGTCCCTAAGGATCTATATAATCGTTTTAAGGCTATAAAATAGTTAGATTTTAACCCTTTTTAACCTAAAGTAATCTTTATAACTTAACGCGGTTTTCTCTAAATTTCTACTCTTATTCTATTATTACTATATCCTATTACTATATCCGAGTAGTAGGTGCCCTAGTTCTAGCGCCTAAAGGGAGGTAACTTCTAGCGCCTACTTTAAGCGGTAGGCGTTAGGTCTAAATATTAAGTATATAAAACGAGAATTATATATTTAAGCTCGTCTTATTAAAACGAATATTATAGCGTCCTAACTATATACCGAGCGGGTTTCACCGGTAAAACCATTTAATCCTTATAGGGTTCACCACGGGATAGGATTTGGTATCCCGTCCCGTATTACTTAGTATACCGTATATCCCGTCCCGCGACGCGGGATTTTTATAGGACGGGGGCTTAGCCCTACGGGATCCCGAAAGGGATACCGCAAAAATCTAAAGTCTAAAAGTACTTCGTAAAAAATAATGTATGCTAGACCCAAGTTATATTATTATAGTATATTATAATAGTGAGTTGAGTATATTTATAAAGATATATCACTTAAAAGGGATATCTATATTAGTTAGGTAAGATGAGTTGGGGGATACTATATCTGTAATTGTTATAGTATGTTATAGTACACTATAGTTTGTTTGCATTATAGAAGACTTCATTTTATTCTCAATCTATAGGGGTATCTACTCTTAAATCTTCGCATCTAACTACTTTTTTCATCTCTTATATCACGTAATAAAGGTTGTTAAACGTATACTACCTATCTCTACGACGTTTTAGGGGCGGGCGGGTGTATATTATCTTCGCGGTTTTCCGGAAGCTAGGTAGCGTAAGCTAAGTTTTATAGAAAAGAGTTAAATTAACTTACTAGTTATATAAGCGTTGCGTAAGAGCTATATCCTTTAGCTATATTATAATACGTTTAGCGTAAACAGCGAGTAGTATTATATCTATTATACGTTAGCGGATAGTTATCTAGGAGGATAATTAATTATACCTTCGAAGACGCGGACGAGAAAGGCTTCTATCGCCTCTTATATCGCTATAAGAGCGCCTTTCTATATATAAAGCTCGGGGTTTATACCTTATATAATCTCCCGGATAAAGCGCGAGAAGGGGAGAACGGGGTTAAGGAGATTAGTTGTCCGCTAAAGGGTGCTAATTTTACGGAGGGCTAGGTAGACTATTATAATACTATAATAATTCATATGCGTTAAACTTACTAGCGCTATATATCTCGCGTAATAGAGGGTCCGGAAGGTTAGCCCTAGTAAATAGATTATAACGCGTGGCTAAGCCTATCGCTTCTAGTCGTAGATTCGTAGCCTTAATATTATTGTTTATCCTTTTAAGTCTAGCGGCAAGAGTCTCCTATAGGTTTGCCTTTTTCTTTATATATACTTCTTTCTAGTCTAGCTATAGTGCTTTAGAGCCCGGCCTACGTTTCGGCTTATTTTAAGAAGAAGTCTTCCGCGCTATAGTAGCCTTTCTTATTAAAAGACCCTTCATTGTATATAGACGAACTAGACTACCGTCCTTATCCTTAGTCGGACCTACGCTCGCGGGAGTAGAAACCTCCGAAGGTTTAGTAGGTTTATTAACGTTTTTCACTCTCGCCCTCGCTAATATTACGTCGATACGGCCTTTTATAACTCCGGTAAGTCTTAGGGGTCCTAGCGCTGCCGCTATTTCTTCGCTAACTAGCTTCTCTCCTAGCGCCTCTACGGACGCCTCTACGGACGCTTCTACTAGGGCCGATGCTAGGGCTAATAGTTGCGCCTCTACTAGCGCCTCGGCGGACACTTCTACTAGTACCTCTACTAGCGCCTTTACGGACGCTTCTACTAACGCCTTTACGTCGATAATTGCCGCTTTACGACGTTTTTCGACGCGACGTTTACGATAAATAGCACTAGATCGGAATAGTTAGTAAGAGGAGCTAAGTTAAATTCCGATAAAACTTACTCCGTATTCTACTAATCCATTACCTCGACCTACCTACCTACGCCCGTATAGTATATAACTTAGAACTCGTAGAGTAGTTTCTATTATTTATCTATTAGCGTCTCCGGCGAAGTAAGGTACGAGAAGTCGTATAGCCAACTAGGAAGGGTCACCGTATAACTATAGTTAGTTGTCTAATTAGCACATGAGTATAGTAGGGTAGGCCTTAAACTTACTCTTTAGTAGAAGCGGATTGCTAGCCGCTAGTGTCTACTAGAGGGGCGATCTAGGTATCGCCGCTAGGGGTTACTAGAGGATCGGGTTACGCCTAACGTTATACCGGAGAGATTTCACCGGTAAAACCATTTGATCCTCACTAAAATCTAGGGTCCCGCACTTGTCTTCTTTTGAGTTTCTACAAGTGGTTTCACCGGTAAAACCATTTAGCTAACTTTTTATATAGAGTAGTTTATCGCATGTAAAGAACTTTATCTTACTTATTAGATCAAGCGCTTTTTATTAATACAAAAAAGTTGATAATTGGAGTTGAAACAAGCAGTCAAATGCTATTATAAAGTCGCCTATAGAATAGAGGCCGCTAACCTATTCCACGATCGCGATAGAGGCTTAGTTATCTACCTTTAGTATAGTAGCGCGTTGCTACCCCACTCGATTCTTTATTACCTCCGTAATAAGCACCTCGTAAAGGGAGAAGTATTGCATGCAGTTAAAGATTACTTATAGAACATTAACGCCCCACTCGCTTTTCTAGCTACCTTCCAACTAGTAGATTACACCGCGGCGATACCTCACATC
>Ga0160429_1000395_pt1 | contig 43793 bp, 28 predicted proteins | sample SolpanmetagenomR_FD_108199 | JGI IMG/M metagenome (GOLD analysis project Ga0160429, IMG submission 108199) | Solar panel surface microbial communities from Lawrence Berkeley National Laboratory, California, USA - R | ecosystem: Engineered > Built environment > Solar panel > Unclassified ... | reverse complement strand
CACGCTCAGCAGGTTCATGTCCGTGTGCACCACCATGTTGGCAATGTTGCGGTGCACAAACATCTCGCCCGGGCCCGTGCCCGTGATGCCCGAGGCCGGCACCCGCGAGTCGGAGCACCCGATGAAGAGGTAGCGCGGCGTCTGGCCATTGGCCAAGTTAGCGAAGAAGTTGGGGTCCTGGGCGTTCTTAGTGGCCACCCACTGCTTGTTATTATCCAGGATTTGCTGAATACCAGCCATAACTATGTTGTAGCTAAAAGTGAGTACTGAATAAGGAGCCGCTAAGATACCGGCTCTGTTAGTTCCTAAAGAATTACTTGCTGTGTCGCACCCGGCTGCGCAAGCGTGGCAGCAGCAAAGAATAGTGCTTCTTTACAAGGCTACTGGGCTGTACGGCTAACTGCTGCTACAGGCTAAAACCAAGTGCCATTAAGAGCACACAATTGAAGCTGGCATCCTGGCATCGTGCTACTTTTTACTGCTTCACTCACCCTAGGATTGTTTTCACTACCTAGCAGTAACCATCCCATTGAGGCGCTATGCCTTGGTGCTACCACTCACCGATAACGTTGCCGGCAACGATTCCGCAAATAAATTACTGCTAGGGCTTGCACCACCGTTGGCCGCCAGCTAGTATTCCCCTGGCAACTTCCTATCAAGCTTTATAGCCTGGCCCGGAATTGTCTTACTTTGCGCTGCCCCACCCCATCGCGCTGGCCTTTCAAGGCTAGGCCGTTTCTTCTCCTCTATGAAGCACTTGCTGCTTGTTCCGGGTGCCTTACTAGCACTCGCTGCTGCTCGTCCCGTGGCTCCTACTCCCCTAGCCCTCCCTACCACCGCTGCCGAGCTACCCGCCGTGCGGCAAGCGCAGTTTAAGAAAGACACGTTTAGCCTACGCCAGTACGGGGCAGTGGCCGATGGCCAAACCCTAAACACGGAGGCCTTTCAGAAAGCCATTGCGGCCTGCGCTGCCAAGGGCGGCGGCACGGTACTGGTGCCGGCCGGACTGTGGCTCACGGGCCCCATCGTGCTCCAAAACAACGTGAACCTACACGTGGCCTCGGGCGCCCTAGTACAGTTCACGGCCGACCGCACCAAGTACCCGCTCGTGAAAACCACCTGGGAGGGTGAAGATGCCGTTCGCAGCCAAGCCCCAATCTCAGGCGTTGATTTACAGAATATTGCCATCACTGGCCGCGGCACTTTCGATGGGGCCGGCGATGCGTGGCGGCCCGTCAAGAAAAGCAAGCTTAACGAAACCGAGTGGAAAAAGCTAGTGGCCTCGGGCGGCGTGCTCAACGATAAGAAGGACTACTGGTACCCCTCGGCGGCCTCTATGAAAGGCAACCAACTGGTAGCAGCGGGCACCCCACGCAAGAGCATGAACCCTAGTGACTTCGACGACATCCGCGATTTCCTACGGCCCAATATGCTCAGCCTCACGCGCTGCAAGCAAATCTTGCTCGAAGACTTTACCATCCAAAACTCGCCGGCCTGGACTATTCACCCGCTGCTGTGCGAGGATATTACGCTGCGCCGCGTCACGGCCAAAAACCCTTGGTATGGCCAAAACACCGACGCCCTAGACCTGGAGTCGTGCCGCAACGGCGTGGTAGAAAGCTGCACCTTCGACGTAGGCGATGATGGCATCTGCATCAAGAGCGGCCGCGACGCCGAGGGCCGCAAGCGGGGCGTACCCACCGAAAACTTTATTTTCCGCCATTGCAAGGTGTATCATGCCCACGGCGGCTTCGTGATTGGCTCCGAGATGTCGGGCGGCGCCCGCAACCTGTTTGTGAAGGACTGCTCCTTCCTAGGTACCGACGTGGGCCTGCGCTTTAAGACAGCCCGTGGCCGCGGCGGCGTGGTCGAAAACATCTACGTCGATGGTGTGGCCATGACGGATATCGCTGGCCAAGCCATCCTGTTCGATATGTACTACGCCGCCAAAGACCCCGTGCCGCTGGCCGGCGAGTCGAGCGAGCCGCCCGTTATTGCGGCGCAGCCGCTGGGCGAGGGCACGCCGCAGTTCAAGGGCTTCTACATCAAGAACGTGGTGTGCAAGGGCGCCGAAACGGGCATTCTGGTGCGCGGCCTGCCCGAAATGAGCATCAAGGATATTAGCCTCGAAAACATCACCCTAGAGAGCAAAAAGGGCATGCTATGCCAGGAAGCCGATAATATTCGCCTCAAGAATGTGACGCTGCTCTCGACGGAAACCAAGCCTGTGCTCGAAGTGCAAAACAGCAAGAACATCAGCTTCGACAACCTACGCTACGCCAGCGGCGCCGACCTACTCTTGCGCGTGACCGGTGACCGTAGCCAAGGTATTCGCCTAACCAATACCAACACCAAGCTGGCCAAAAAAGACGTGGAGCTGGGCCAAAAAGTAGGTAAGAAAACGGTAGTGGTAGCCACGCGCTAGCCAACCCGTTGTCGCTCCTGCCCGCACTGACCATAGGCCTTATTCTTCTTTGATGAAATTCCCCACCCTTTTCCTCACCGCCGCTCTTGCCACTCCCCTGCTAGCAGCTGCGCAGGCACCGCGCCCGGCCGCTATGTCGCAGCGTATGGCCGATGCCTTTATGTCTTGGCAGCCCGACTCTATTGTGGTAGGCGACCGCAAAACGGCCCGCTGGGACTACGAGCAGGGGCTGATGAACCGCGCCCTGGAGCGCGTGTGGCAGCGCACCGGCGACCCCAAGTACTTCAGCTACATCAAGAAGAACATCGACCAGTTTGTGAACAAGGATGGCAGCATCCGGACTTACAAGCTCGAAGACTACAACCTCGACAATATCGCCGTGGGCCACGCGGTGCTCCTGCTAGCCCAGACCTCTGTGCCCGAGCAGGAGAAGTACCGGCTGGCCGCCGCCACCCTGCGCAAGCAGCTCGATGCCCAGCCGCGCACCAAGGCCGGCGGCTTTTGGCACAAGCAGAAGTACACCAATCAGATGTGGCTCGATGGCCTCTACATGGCCGAGCCCTTCTACGCCGAGTACAGCGCCCTCACCGCCGACAGCAAGGGCCTCGACGACGTAGCCAAGCAGTTTGCGCTGATTGAGAAAAACCTGGCCGACCCCAAAACCGGCCTGCTCTACCACGGCTATGATGAAAGCCGCGAGCAGAAATGGGCCAACAAAACCACCGGCCAGTCGCCCAACTTCTGGGACCGCGGCATCGGCTGGTACGCCATGGCGCTCGTGGATGTGCTCGATTACCTGCCAGCCGGCAACCCACACCGCGCCGAGCTCATCAAGGACATTCAGCGCCTCGCCCCGGCGCTGGCCAAGTATCAGGATGCCAAAACCGGCACCTGGAGCTTGGTGATGGGCCAAGAAGGCCGCAAAGGCAACTACGCCGAGGCTTCGGGCTCGAGCATGTTCGTGTACGCCCTGGCCAAAGGTGCTCGCATGGGGTACCTCGATAAGAAATATGCTGCCGTAGCGAAGAAGGGCTACGACGGCCTGCTGAAAAGCTTTGTGGCCACCGAAAATGGCGCGCTGGCTTTCAATGGCACCGTGAGCGTGGGCGGCCTAGGTGGCTCGCCCTACCGCGATGGCACCTACGAGTACTACCTCAGCGAGCCGCTGCGCAAAAACGATTTGAAGGGCGTGGGGCCGTTTATCCTGGCTAGCGTCGAAATGGAGATTGCGGCCGAGAATACCGTGGGACAGGGCAAAACCGTAGGATTGGATTATTACTTCAACCACGAGCTGCGCAAAAACGCCTTCACGGGCCAGCCCGAGCAGTGGCACTACACCTGGGAAGAGCGCAGCCACGGCGGCTTTTGGCTGTGGGGCAACCAGCTACGCGAGCTAGGTGCCAAGACGGTAGCTGTAGCCGATGCTCCCACCGCCGCTTCGCTCAAGGGGTTGAGCGTCTACATCATCGTGGACCCCGACACCAAAAAAGAGAACCCAAACCCTGCTTACATGCAGCCCGCCCACAGTAAGGCAATTACCGAGTGGGTGAAAGCTGGTGGCTCGCTGGTGCTGCTAGCCAACGACACGGCCAACTGCGAAAGCCGCCACTTCAATGAATTGGCCAAGAATTTCGGCTTGCAGTTCACCGACAAGAGCATCAACATGGTACAGGGCAGCCAGTTTGAGCAGGGACGCGTAGACCTCGCGGGCGGCAAAGCGGTATTTCCAAACGCTAAGGCGGCCTACGTAAAGGAATTATCGGTACTGGGACTGCAAGCGCCGGCCCGCCCGCTGGTGAGCAACGCCGCTGGCCAGGTCATTATGGCCACCGCATCCCTAGGTAAGGGCAAGGTCTTTGTGCTCGGCGACCCATGGCTGTACAATGAGTACACCGACGGGCGCAAAATCCCGGCAGTATATGAAAATTTTCAGGCGGGCAAGGACTTGGGCGGTTGGCTACTGGCAAAATAAAACCGACCGATAGGTGGCCGGATTGCGGCGCGGCGCTACTTTCGCCATCAAACCAGCCATTCCAAGCCTTTTAGTTTCCCACCTTGAACAAGCTCGCTACCCTCGACTACGTCGTCTTTTTCGTCTACTTTTTAATAGTAGCCGGTTACGGCATTTGGATTTATAACCGCAAAACCGGCCACGACGGCACGGCCGAAGGCGATTCGAAAGACTACTTCCTCGCCGAGGGGTCGCTGACGTGGTGGGCCATCGGCTCGTCGCTCATCGCCTCCAACATCTCGGCCGAGCAGTTTGTGGGCATGGCCGGCTCCGGCTTCAAAATAGGTCTAGCTATTTCGGCCTACGAGTGGATGGCATCCGTCACGCTCATCATCGTGGCCACGTTCTTCATTCCGGTGTACCTGAAGAATAAAATCTTCACGATGCCGCAGTTCTTGCACCAGCGCTACAACGGCACGGTGGCCATGATTATGGCCATTTTCTGGCTAGCGCTGTACGTGGTTGTTAACCTAACCTCGATTCTGTACCTAGGCGCCATCGCCGTGAGCAGCGTATCGGGCCTGAACCTGACGTTCTGCATGTACGCGCTGGCCGCAGCCGCCGTCATCATCACGCTGGGCGGCATGAAGGTTATCGGCTTTACCGACGTTATTCAGGTGTTCTTCCTCATCCTGGGCGGCTTGGCTACTACCTACCTAGCCCTCAACCTAGTATCGGAGCACTTCGGCACTACGGGCGTCATCAATGGCTTCAACATCCTGATGGGCGAGGCCAACAATCACTTCCACATGATTGTGAAGCAGGACGACCCCAACTACATCGACCTACCCGGCCTGACGGTGCTACTCGGCGGCCTCTGGATTGTGAACCTCAACTACTGGGGTTGCAACCAGTACATCACGCAGCGTGCCCTCGGCGCCGACCTACCTACTGCTCGCGGCGGCTTGCTCTTCGCAGCCTTCCTCAAGATGCTGATGCCCGTGATTGTGGTGCTACCCGGCATCGCGGCCTACGTACTGTACAAGGAAAACGTATTTGGCGCTTCTGAATTTGGCCAGGGTGCTGACCTGAACCCCGACCGCGCTTACCCCGTGTTGCTCAACATCTTGCCTGTAGGCCTGAAAGGTTTATCGTTTGCGGCCCTCACGGCAGCTGTGGTAGCCTCGCTGGCCGGCAAAGCCAACTCGATTGCGACCATCTTCACGCTCGACGTGTACAAGAAGGTGCTGAACGTGAATGCTTCGGAGAAGAAGATGGTGGCCGTGGGCAAAATCTCGGTAGTCGTGGCTATGCTGCTGGGCATCCTCATCGCGCCGCATCTAGGTATCGACAAGAAGGGTGGCTTCCAGTTCATTCAGGAATACACGGGCTTCGTATCGCCGGGCATCTTCGCTATGTTCATCCTGGGCTTCTTCTGGAAGAAAACCACATCGGGTGCTGCACTTTTCGCTACTATCGGCGGCTTTCTGTTCTCGATTGTGCTCAAGTTCCTGCCCGGCTTGATGGACCTCTCGTTCCTGGCGCCTTATGGCTTCGCCGTGAAGCCCGAAGGCTCTAACATCTACGAGATTCCGTTCCTCGACCGCATGGGCTTCGTGTTCGTGTTCTGCATCGTGGGCATGGTGCTCATCAGCCTCATTCAGGGCAAGGGTCAAGCTAGCCCCAAAGGTCTGGAAATCGATTCGAGCATGTTCCGCCCCAACCGCAGCTTTGCTATCGGCTCGGCTATCGTGCTGGCTATCATCACGACCCTCTACGTTACTTTCTGGTAAAGCACAGCGCAGCTCCGTGGTCCGGTCGGGCCTGGGGAAGCGCTGGCTCACCAGCCTTGCTTTTCCACCCTACCCTTTGCCATGTTGCGCATTGCTAAAACTTCGTTGCTAACACTTACTGGGCTCTGGGCCCTGGCTTTCGCGGCCAGGGCTCAGAGCCCAACTGTTTCTAGTCTGTCCAAGGTCTGGGTGCCCGACCTAGGCAATGGAATGTACAAGAACCCCGTGCTGTACGCCGACTACTCCGACCCCGATGTGGTGCGAGTGGGCACCGATTATTACCTCACTTCATCGAGTTTTAGCTCGGCGCCCGGCTTACAGATTCTGCATTCTAAGGACCTAGTAAATTGGACTATTAGTGGTACGGCGCTGCCCGTGCAGCTCCCCCGCGACCGCTACGACCAAGTGCAGCACGGCAATGGCGTGTGGGCACCGGCGCTGCGTTTTCATAAGGGGGAATTCTACCTCTACTACCCCGACCCAGACCTAGGCATCTTTGTGACGAAGGCTAAGAACCCAGCTGGGCCCTGGTCGACACCCGTGTGCGTGAAAGCGGCCAAGGGCTGGATAGACCCCTGCCCCTTCTGGGACGAAGACGGCCGCGCCTACCTCGTACACGCCTTTGCGGGCAGCCGGGCAGGCATCAAGAGCGTTATTCACGTGAGCGAGATGGCGCCCGACGGGTTGAGCTTGCTGGGTGAGGACAAGCTGGTATTTGACGGGCACAAGGACCACCCTACCATTGAAGGGCCCAAGTTTTATAAGCGCCACGGCTACTACTACATTTTTGCGCCGGGTGGCGGTGTCAAGCCAGGCTGGCAGGTAGCGCTACGCTCTAAAAGCGTGTTTGGGCCCTATGAAGACAAAATCGTGCTGGCGCAGGGCAAGTCGCTCATCAATGGGCCACACCAAGGCGCCTGGGTCGATACGCCCGACGGCAAGCAGGATTGGTTTCTGCACTTCCAAGACCAAGGCGCCTACGGCCGGGTCGTGCACTTGCAGCCCATGACCTGGAAAAATGATTGGCCCGTTATCGGCCTTGACCCCGACGGCGATGGCACCGGCGAGCCCGTACTCACCTACCGTAAGCCCGCTGTGCCCGGCAAAGCGGCCTTAGCTACACCAGCTACCTCCGACGAGTTTTCGAGCAAAACCCTGGGCTTGCAGTGGCAGTGGCAGGCCAATCCGCAGCCCGCTTGGTATTCGCTCACGGCGGCGCCGGGCAGCGTGCGGCTGGCGGCGGTGCCCCGCCCCAGCACGTACCAAAACCTCTGGCAGGTGCCTAGCCTACTCGTGCAGAAGCTGCCAGCCGAGCAGTTCACCGCCACGACCAAGCTCACCTTCCGGCCAAAGACCGAGGGCGAAAAAATTGGCCTCGTGATGATGGGACTGGACTACGCCTACCTAGGCGCCACTTACCAAGGTGGCCAGCTTCAGCTAGCGCAAGCCGTCTGTGCTGCTGCCGACAAGGACGGGGCCGAAGTAGCCTCCACGCCAGTAGCAGTGCCGGTGGGGCAGCCGCTTTACCTACGCATAGCGGTGCGGCCGGGCGCCAAGTGCCAGTTCAGCTACAGCCTAGATGGGCAGCAATTCATGCCCCTAGGTGCCGAATTCACGGCCCGCGAAGGCAAGTGGGTAGGTGCCAAAATGGGTGTATTCTGCCTCAGCCCCACCAATGCGGCTACGGCTGGCTACGCCGATGTGGATTGGTGGCGGGTTACCCCAACTGGGAAGTAAATCAACTTCCGCTTGCTAGCCTTTTCTGGCCTCCATAAATCATTCACAGTTAATACAAAAATATGACCATGCGTAACCTGTGGCTAGCCTTAAGCTGGCTTCTAGCTGTAGCCGGTTTTGTGCCAGCCCGTGCAGCCGCGCTAGCTGGGCCCATCGGCACCTTCACCGTAGCGCAGGATGGCTCGGGCGACTTTCGCACGGTGCAGGAAGCCATCAACGCGGTGCCCGATTTGCGAAAAAAGGAAACGACCATCTTCATCAAAAAGGGTACTTACAAGGAGAAGCTGGTGCTGGCAGGCAGCAAGACGCTGGTGCACCTAGTGGGCGAGGACCGCGACAAAACCATTCTGACTTACGACGACTACAATCAGAAGAAAAACCGTTTTGGGGAAGAGGTGGGTACCTCAGGCTCGTCGAGCATCTACATCTACGGCACCGATTTTTCGGCCGAAAACCTGACGTTCCAGAACTCGGCCGGGCCGGTGGGGCAGGCCGTGGCCGTGTGGGTAGCCGGCGACCGCGCCAAGTTTAAGAACTGCCGCCTACTGGGTTTTCAGGACACGCTGTACACCTTTGGGCCGGGTAGCCGGCAGTACTACAAGGACTGCTACATCGAGGGCACGGTCGATTTTATCTTCGGGGCGGGCACAGCCTGGTTTGAGGACTGCACCATTTTTTGCAAGCGCGGCGGCTTTGTTACGGCCGCTTCTACACCCGACACCGCCCGCTACGGCTACGTGTTTCGGCACTGCAACATCACGGGCGACGCGCCCAAGGGCTCGTTTTTCCTAGGTCGCCCCTGGCGGCCCTACGCCAAAGTAGTGTACCTAGGCTGCAAGCTGGGCGACCTCATCAAGCCCGAGGGGTGGGATGAATGGGGCAAGGAGAGCAACAAGCAAACTGCTTACTACGCCGAGTACCAATCCACCGGTCCCGGCGCGGCGCCCAAGAGCCGGGTATCGTGGGCGCACCAGCTCACCGCCGCCGAGGCCGAGCGCTACACGCGGGAGAAGGTGCTTCGCGACTGGAACCCGGACCAGCCTCAACCCTAGGTGCTATATGAAATACTTTAGCTACGTAGCCGCAGCCATCTGGCTGCCCTTCGCCGCCCTAGGCCAAGCCGCCCCTACCCCACCCAAGCCTGCCGATGGCATGCCCCCCGCCCGGCCAGCGCCCCCACCGCAAGTACTGCTGATGCACGTGGCGCAGGATGGCTCGGGCGACTACCGCACCATTCAGGAGGCGGTAAATGCTTCGCGCGACTTGTCGCAGGTCACGGTCACGATTCAGATTAAGAATGGTGTTTATCACGAGAAAATTGTGGTGCCATCGCACAAAACCCACGTGCGGCTAGTGGGCGAGAGCCGAGAGGGCACCATCATCACCAACGGCGACCACACCGGCGATGCGGCCGGCCACGTCACCTATACCTCGCATACGGTGCTGGTGCAGGCCACTGATTTCACGGCCGAGAATATCACCTTCACCAATTCGGCTGGGCCAGTGGGCCAGGCCGTGGCGCTGCACGTGGAGGGCGACCGCGCCACCTTTCGCCACTGCCGCATGCTCGGCAACCAAGACACGTTGTTCCCGGCCGTCGAAAACAGCCGGCAGTACTACCAAGACTGCTACATCGAGGGCACAACCGATTTCATTTTTGGCACCGCCACGGCCGTGTTTGATGGCTGTGAAATCCGCAGCAAGCGCAACTCTTACATTGCGGCTGCGGCTACTACCGAGCGGCAGGCCTACGGCTTCGTGTTTTTGAACTGCCGCCTCACCGCCGACTCAGCCGCCCACAAGGTGTACCTAGGTCGGCCCTGGCGGCCCCACTCCAAGACCGTGTACCTGCACTGCGACCTAGGGCCGCACATTCTGCCCCTGGGCTGGGACAACTGGCGCGACGCAGCCAACGAAAAAACGGCCTACTACGCCGAGTACCAGTCTATCGGCCCCGGCGCTACCCCAGCCGCTCGCGCCAAATGGGCGCACCAGCTCACTACCAAGGAAGCCAAACGCTATACCCTGGAGCGCATTTTTGGGGGCGCGGTGCCCTGGCTACCAAGCCGCTAACCGCTACTACCCAGGGCCCGCTTACGCCACCACCGGCAACTGCGTCGATTCGCGCAGTTGCATGGTGGTGGGTACGGTGGTTGTGGTGATGGGCAGCGTCGGGCGCTGCTTGCGCTCGATGAGGTCGAGCAGGCGCTCGGCCGCAGTCTGCCCGATTTCCTTTGCTGGCTGCACCACCGTGCTCATCGAGGGCGATAGCAAATCGGCCACGTTGAGGTTGGTGAAGCCAATAAGCGATATCTCATCGGGTATATGGATGCGGCGCTGGCGCAGCGCCGCCAGGCACCCTAGGGCCAGCCGGTCGCTGGCCGTGAAGAAGGCATCGGGCCGGGGCTGTAGGGACAGCAGCTCATCTACCAGCGGCCCTACTTCGTCGGGGCCAAAGGTGCCGAAGCGCACCAGACTTTCATCGTAGGGAAGGCCATTTTGCTCTAGCGCGGCGCGGTAGCCGGCCAGGCGCTCCTGCGTGATGCTAAGCCAGGGCTGAATGGTGAGGTGCGCAATGCGCCGCCGCCCGGTCTTGATGAGGTGCTCGGTGGCGGCGAAAGCGCCCCCAAAATTGTCGGCTACCACGCGGGGCGTATTCACCTCGGCCGACACCCGGTCGAACTGCACAATGGGCGTACCCTGCTGCTGCAACTCCTGCAAGTGCGTCACATCGGAGGTTTCGCTGCTGAGCGAGATGAGCACGCCATCGACGCGGCGAGCCAGAGCTTGGCGCAGGTTGGCTATTTCGCGGTCGTAGGTTTCGTGGGTTTGGAAGATGAGCACGTCGTAGCCCCGCCGGTTGGCTACGTCCTCAATACCATTGATGGCCTGCGAAAAATAGTAGTTGGCTATCTGGGGCACGATGACGGCAATGGCCTTGCTGCTACTGCCTTTTAAGCTGAGGGCAATGGGATTGGGGCGATAGTGCAAGCGTGCGGCGCACTCCATCACCAGCCGCTTGGTTTCGGCGTTTATCTCGTAGCTGTCGCGCAGCGCCCGCGACACGGTCGACACCGAAATATTCAGTTCGCGGGCAATGTCTTTGAGGGTAGCGGCTTCCAAGCTAAAATGTAATTAAAATGCAATTCCTAGGCTAAAAATCCTGCCAAGGATGAGGGACTAAAGGTATTACTTAAATCAACGGCGGGGACAGCAGAGGCTTTGCAGCGCTCATTTTCCAGTCGTTGGGAACGTTACCGATAACGTTTGCGCAAATAAAAACACTCCGCGCCTTCATCCGGCGGCCGTCTTTCGCTAAACTTCGAGACCACAAAAGCCTCTACCGGGCCCAAACCGGGTTTTTTATCTCGCTAAAGTTTAAAAAATAGTTTTTTTAGCCTGGCCGGCGGCTAGCAGCCCGCCTCCCCTAGCCCCTAGGCTCGCTGGCACCAGAGCCGGCTTGCAGCCTACCGCTCTCTCCACTCAATTCAACTCCCACCCATTTTTCTTCTGCTGCTTTTATGAAAAGACATTTTCTATTGCTTTGGCTTGTGCTTTGCGCCACTATCGGCGCGGCTCTGGCTCAGACTCGTGCGGTGAGCGGCATCGTAAAAGGCTCGGATGGCGAGACCCTACCCGGCGTAACGGTAGTTTTAAAAGGAACCACCAACGGCGCCTCTACCAGTGTCGATGGGGGCTATACCCTCAACGTGCCAGCCGACAATAAGTCAGCAACCCTACGCTTCAGCTTCGTGGGCTTCGTGAGCCAGGAAGTAGCCATCGGCGACAAAACGACTATCAACGTCACGCTGGTGTCGGATGTACAGTCGCTCGACGATGTAGTAGTTATTGGTTACCAAGAAGTTCGGCGCGGAGATGTTACGAGTGCCATCTCGTCGGTCAATGCCCAGCAGATTAAGGATATCCCCGTCAACTCGGCCGCTGAGGCCCTGACGGGCCGCCTCGCGGGTGTGCAGCTGACCTCGTCTGAAGGCACGCCCGGCAACAACAACGTGCAAGTGAAGGTGCGCGGTGGCGGCTCGATTACTCAAGACAACTCGCCGCTCTACATCGTGGACGGGATTCAGATTGAGAACGCGCTATCGGTAATCGCGCCGCAAGACATCGCCTCGGTCGATGTCCTGAAGGATGCCTCTTCGACCGCCATCTATGGTGCGCGCGGGGCCAATGGCGTAGTTATTATCACCACTAAAGGTGGGCGCGAAGGCCGTACTTCTGTGTCATACAACGGCTTTGGCGGCTTCCGTAAGATTACGAAGAAGCTCGACGTGATGGGCCCGGCCGACTACCTGAACTGGGAGTACGAACGGGCACAGCTCACGGGCTCGGGAGCCAGCGTATCGGGCGGCATCAACACGTTTCGGCAGGTTTTTGGCTCGCTCAACTTCAATGGCGACACGCTAAACAACCTGCGCAACCTGCCCTACCAGAATTGGCAAGACCAGGTATTTGGCCGGAGCGCGTTTCAGCAGACGCACAACGTATCGGTGAGTGGTGGCACTAAGGCCACGACCTTTAACCTCAGCCTGACGCGCAACGACGAGGACGGCATTCAGCTGGGGTCGGGCTACGTGCGCAACCTGGTAAACTTCCGCATCGACACCAAGGCCAGCGACAAGTTTCGTCTGGGCTTCAATGCGCGTTTTAACGACCAAGAGAACCTAGGCGCTGGCACCGGTGCTGCCCTAGGTACCTCCAGCAATGGCCAGACGGTGAACACCGGCTCCAGCGTGACGTCGCGCTTGCGCAATACGGTGCAGTACATTCCCTTCAACCTGCCGACTAGCGTAGCGGGCGTGGACCCTACCGCCAACTTCGACCCTGACTTCTTCGCCAACTCGTCGCTGGTGAATCCAGTGCTAGCTATTAATAACGAATACCGCTCCGATAAGCGTCGCACATTTAACATGGGCGCCACGGCGGCGTTCAACATCCTGCCGTCGCTGGTTTTTCGCTCCACGGGCGGCTTCGACCTCACGTACAGCGACCTAGGCACTTTCAACGGGCTGTACTCGCCGACCATTCGGCAGGCAGCGGGCGGCTACCAGAATCTGCCCTTCGTGACCATCACCAACGGCATCACGACGACGCTCAATAACTCGAACGTGCTGGACTACTCGTTCAAGAAAAACAAGCACACCTTCACGACCCTGCTGGGCGAGGAAACCTACCGCCAGCGCACTACCCAGAGCTTCGTGCAAACGAACTTCCTGCCCTCGGACATCACTGCTGAGCGCGCGCTGGCCAACATCAACCAGGCCGTGCTGCCAGTGGGCACGGTGGCCCAGCCCGTGCTGCCGAGCACCGGCATCCCGGTTGACTATGGCCTGGTGTCGGGATTCACCCGCCTGAGCTACGACTACGACGGTAAGTACTTGATTTCGGCTTCGGCCCGCCTCGACTACTCCTCGAAGTTCGAGCCCGGCGCTACCCGCCGCGGCGTATTCCCCGGCGTATCGGCCGCGTGGCGCATCTCGCAGGAGGACTTCTTCAAGGACTACCTCACCAAAGTATCGGACCTGAAGCTGCGCGTGAGCTACGGCCAAGCCGGTAACAACCGCATCCCCGACTTCCTGACCAAGCAGCTCTACCAAGCCGGCAACGTGTCGTACGCCCTCAACCACGTAACGACGCCCGCCACGGCCCTCACCACGCTGGCCAACCCCACACTAAAGTGGGAAGTGACCACAACCCGCAACGTGGGTGTGGACATGGGCTTGTTTAACAACCGCGTGCAGTTCACGGCCGACGTATACTACAACACTACCAACGACCTGCTGATTGCGCAGCCGCTGCCGGGCTTCTCGGGCTACACCTCGCAGTTCCGCAACATCGGCTCGACCTCAAACAAGGGCCTCGAACTTCAGTTGAGCGGCACTGTGGTGCAGACCGAAAACTTCACGTGGTCGGCCTCGGCCAATGCTTCCTTCAACCGCAACAAAATCACGGACCTAGGCGGGCTGGCGGAGATTCCGAGCATTCAATCGGGCTGGGCGGGCTCAGCTCTTTCGGGCCCCGACTACGTGGCGCGCGTGGGCCAGCCGGTGGGCATGATGTATGGCTACATCACCGATGGCTTCTACACGACCAACGATTTCAAGTCCTATAACTACGCCACCCGCACCGGCGTGCTCGCCGACGGCGTGGCCAGCAATGCCGCTGTTACTGGTACCGCCGTGGCCCTAGGTACCCTCAAGCTGCGCGACGTGAATGGCGACGGCCAGATTACGGAATCCGACAAAACGGTAATCGGTAACTCGAACCCCAAAATGGTGGGCGGCCTCAACCAGCAGTTCACCTACAAAGGCTTTGACGCCAGCGTGTTCTTGAACTTCGTACTTGGCAACGACATCTACAACGCCAACAAGATTGAGTTCACGACCAGCACGGCTAATACCTCCTACGCCAACCTGCTGAGCGAGATGAACAACCGGGTGCGCTACACCGACAACAACGGCGTGCTCATCACCGATGCCAACACCTTCAGCCAGGTAAACGCCAACGCTACTATTTGGAGCCCAGTGCGTGGTAACTATCTGCTGCACTCCTACGCCGTCGAAAATGGCTCATTCTTGCGCGTCAACAACATCACAGTGGGCTACTCGCTGCCCAAGGGCCTGCTGAGCCGCGCCAAAGTGCAGACCCTGCGCTTCTACGTGACGCTCAACAACCTGTACACCTTCACCAAGTATTCGGACTACGACCCGGAGGTGAACACCCGCCGCAGCACCCCGCTCACGCCGGGCGTCGACTACGCGGCCTACCCCCGCAGCCGCGCCTTCTTGTTTGGCCTGAACCTAGGGCTCTAATCTCCTTCCCACCCGCACTTTAGCTAGTTTCTAGCCTTATGAAAGTTTTTAAGTTCACTTCGCGGAAGGCCACAGCGGCCGTGCTGCTGGCCGGGGCGGCCGGGCTGGCCACTTCCTGCAAAAGCTACCTCGACATCGAGCCCACGGCCCTCACCACCACCGAAGCCACCTTCAGCACGGTGAGCGGGGCTACTAGCGCGGTGCTCGGCGCCTACGACCCCCTGTCGGGCGATAACACCTACGGCACCCGCATCAGCATGTACTACCCCTACGATACCGATGAGCTCATCAGCTCGTCGGGCACCTTCGACACGGGGCGCCGGGGCATCTCGCGCTACAAGGCTTTTGCCAGCAACACCGAGATTATTAATCCCTGGAACAACCTGTACCAGGGCGTGGAGCGCGCCAATGTCTGCATCAAGTACATCCCGCAGATGGCGCTCTACACTACTGGCACCAGCGCCGATACTGCCACCCTGCACCGCCTCTACGGCGAGGCCCTAACCCTGCGGGCGCAGTACTACTACGAGCTGATTCGCAACTGGGGCGATGTGCCCGCACAGTTCACCCCCTCGAGCTACGACCAGAACTTTAACCTGCCCAACAGCAACCGCAACCAGACGCTGGCCACCCTCGTGGCCGACCTGGCCACTGCCGAGAAGCTAGTGCCCTACCGCACCAACGCAGGCATTGCTAACGAGCGCATTACCAAAGGTGCTGTGAAAGCCCTGCGGGCCCGCATCGCGCTTCAGCGCGGCGGCTACTCGCTGCAAGGCAACGCTATGGCGCGCGAAACCGACTACCTCGACTACTACCGCATTGCCCGCCAGGAGTGCCAGGAGCTGATGAACCAGCGCAGCCAGCATAACCTAAACCAGAGCTACTCGGACCTGTGGCGCGGGGTGAATGAGCAGCGCCGCGATGCGGCCAACGAAATCATTTTTGAAGTAGGCATGGCGGGCTCCACGGCCACCGGCGACTCGAAGCTGGGCTACTACAACGGCCCGCGCCTGCAAAACTCGCCCACCTACGGCTCGACCCAGGGCGCCGTGACGGTGGTGCCGACTTACTTCTACGCCTTTGATTCGACCGACGTGCGCCGCGACATCACGGTGGCGCCGTACCAGTTTGCCTCTAACAGCAACAACCAGTCGGGCGTGGCGCTGAATACGATTTATGACGGCAAGTTTCGGCGCGATTGGCACAACCCGGCCCTGCCCGGCACCAACAACTACCTAGGGTACAACTGGCCGCTCATTCGCTTTGCCGACGTGCTGCTAATGTTTGCTGAAGCTGATAACGAGCTGAATGGCCCCACCACGGCCGCCCGCGATGCCCTACTCGAAGTACGTACCCGCGGTTTTGGCGGCAACCGTACCCGTGCGATGCTTAACCTAAACACTGGCAGCAAAGCCGACATGTTCAGTGCCATCGTCAACGAGCGCCTGCTGGAGTTTGGCTCGGAAGGCATCCGCAAATATGACTTGCTGCGCTGGAACCTGCTGGCCTCCAAGCTCAGCGAAACCAAGGCCAACCTGAACCTGCTGCGTCAGGGCCTAGGTCAGTACCAGAATGTGCCGCTCTACCAGTTTTACCGGGTAGTGAGCGGCAGAGTGCAGTGGACGCGCTCCTTCTATAAGCCCACGCCCGCCGGCCTCTTGCCTACTACCCCAGCCACGCCATTGCCAGCCGGGACATTCCGCGTCAACTGGCGCCAGTCTATCGACGGCACCTACGTGGCTAACCTTCAGCCTAATGGCACGGTCGTGTCCATCAGCACTACCACGGACGGCACTACCACTACTACCAGCGTCAACAGCACCGGCGCGGGCCTAGCAGCCGAGTATATAGCCGGCCAAGGAAAAGAGTTGCTGCCCATTCCGCAGACTACCCTCGACACTGACCCCGCCCTCAAGCAGAATTTCGGCTACTAACTACTCCGGGAGTGAGCGGCTCGCCCTAGGCAGCCGCTCACTTACCAGTTGGCCTTTTCACTCTTATCCATGAAATATTCGTTGCTCGTCGTTGCTACGGTTGGCTTGGCTACCACTAGCCTAGGCGCTTGCCGCAGCCACTCGCTGGCGCTGGACCCTAGGTTGGCGGTGGCAGCGGCGCAGGATAGCACCGCCGAGAAGATGCTTGCTTTTCAGCGGAATGTGGGCGGCTGGCCCAAGGCCGTGAATGAGGTAAAAGTGGACTACAAGCGCCCCATGAGCGCGGCTGACCTAAAGGACGCCCGCCGCGATGCCGGCCGCGAAGATGCCACCATTGACAATAACGCCACGACCCGCGAAATCACCTACCTGCTGGGCGCTTTCAAAACCACCCAAAACCCGGCCTATCGCCTAGGTGCCGAAAAAGGCATCCGCTACCTGCTCAAGATGCAGCAGCCCAGCGGCGGCTTTCCGCAGTACTACCCGCTCAGCAACCTCTACCGCGCCCAGATTACCTACAACGACAACGCCATGGTGCACGCCTTGCAGGTGCTGAAGGGCGTGGCCGACAAGAAAGGTGACTTCGCCCTAGTAGACCCTGCCCTCGCGGCGCCGGCCCAGCGGGCAGTGGACCTAGGCGTGCAGTGCATCCTGAAAACGCAGTATGTGCAGCACGGCAAGCCCACTGTATGGTGCGCCCAGCACGACCGCGTGACGCTGCTACCCTGTAATGCCCGCGCCTTCGAGCTGGCCTCGCTGAGCGGCGACGAGTCGGTGGGTATTACTGAGTTTTTGATGAGCCTCGACAACCCCAGCCCCGAGGTGCGCCGCGCTATAGCGGCCGCCGTGGCGTGGTTTGAAGCCGCTAAGATTCCGGACATGGCTGTGGCCGACATCACCGACCCCAAGCAGCCCAAGGGGCGCGACCGAGTGCTGGTGCCTTCGCCGGGCAGCACCCTCTGGGCCCGCTTCTATGAGCTCGACACCAACCAGCCCATCTACGTGGGGCGCGACGGCGTGAAGCACGCCCGCCTGGCCGATATCGAAAACGAGCGCCGCACCGGCTATGTGTACGCGGCTACCTGGCCCGAAAAGCTCCTGACTCGCGAGTACCCTAAATGGCAACAGAAATGGCCCCAGTGAAGAAGCAGGTGAGCCCATGACGGACCTTACGAGCTACTTCAATTCATTTGAATAGGCTCTGCCCAAGGTGCTTCGCCTGCGGCCACGCTTTCACTTACCTATCATCGGTTGCTATAAAATCTTTGCATAAATATGCCCGTTATTTCCCAACTTTTTACGCAAGCCGGCGCGGCGAAGCCCACGGTTGCTCTTCCTACTTCGGCGCTATTTAGCCTGCCCGAAAAAGTTTTGCAGTTCGGCACGGGCGTGCTGCTGCGGGGCCTACCCGACTTTTTGATTGACCACGCCAACCGCCAAGGTATTTTTAATGGCCGCGTAGTGGTAGTAAAAAGCACCGATGGCGGGGGCGATGCCGCCGCTTTCGAGCGCCAGGATAACCTTTACACCGTGTGTGTGCGCGGCGTAGAAGATGGCCAAACCATCAGCGAAGAGGTGGTGTGCGCCAGCATCAGCCGCGTGCTATCGGCCAAGAGCCAGTGGGCCGAGGTGCTGCAGGTAGCCACTAGCCCCGACCTGGAAGTGGTGCTTTCGAATACCACCGAGGTCGGCATTGTGCTCGACGAAAACGAGGACCTAGGGGCCACGCCCCCGCGCTCGTTTCCGGGCAAACTATTGGCGGTGCTGCACGCCCGCTTCCAGGCCTTCGGGGGCGCGGCTGACAAGGGCCTCGTGATAGTGCCCACCGAGCTGATACCTGACAACGGCACCAAGCTGCGCGGCATCTTGCACGAGCTGGCCGAGCGCGCCGCCCTAGGTCCCGATTTTATGCATTGGCTCACCACGGCCAACACCATCTGCAACTCGCTGGTTGACCGCATTGTGCCGGGCAAGCCCGACGCAGCCGCCTATGCTACCCTAACCCAAGAACTGGGCTATGAAGACGAACTACTAACCATGTCGGAGGTGTACCTGCTGTGGGCCATTGAAGGCGACGAGCGGGTGAAGGAAGTGCTGAGCTTTCAGCAGGTGCACCCCGGCGTGATTGTGCAGCCCGACATCAACTTGTTCCGTGAGCTGAAAATGCGCTTGCTCAACGGCACGCACTCGCTCAGTTGCGGCCTGGCTTTCCTGAGCGGCGTGCCCACCGTGCGCGAGGCTATGGAAAACGACTACCTGGCCACTTACGTCCGCAACCTGATGCTGGCCGACCTGCTACCCGGCATCCCCTACCCCGTTGATGAAAAGGTGGGCCAGCGCTTTGGTATGCAGGTGCTCGACCGCTTCCGCAACCCCGCCGTGGAGCACCGCTGGCTGGCCATCACCCTCAACTACTCGGCCAAGCTGCGCATGCGCGTGGTGCCCGACCTGCTACACTACTACCAGCGCTTTAAGGCGGTGCCGCAGTACGTGGCCCTAGGTTTCGCAGCCTACCTGCTCTTCGAGCGCGGCACTCGGCAGGAAGGCGACAAGTGGTACGGCGAGGCCCACGGCCAGGAGTATCTCATTCAGGATGAGCAAGCAGGGTATTTCGCTGACTTGTGGCAGCGGCTGCCGACCACCGCCCTGGCGCACGAGGCCCTAGGCAACCAAGCCCTTTGGGGCGACGACCTCACGGCCCTGCCCGGCTTTGCCGACAGCGTGGCGCGCTACCTAACCCAACTACAGCACGAGGGAGCCACCACTACCTTGGCCACCGTGCTCAACAAGACCCAAAAGGCTACCGCCTGACGAATATTAGCCGCTAAATAGGGCGTAAGCGACAAGGATAGGCTAATATCCTATTGTAAGCCGACGTGAACTTACCTGACATTTGCGCGAGCTACTTGTTTATTACCTTCGGCAATTACTCTTTGCTCCTCGCTAATTGTTAATTATTTATGAAGCACCTAGTTGCTAAAATCCACCCCGCCGACAACGTGCTCGTTGCCCTCACCGACCTGCCCATTGGCACGCCCGTAACCTGGGACGGGGTGACCGTGACAACGACCGAGAAGATTCCGGTCAAACACAAGCTGGCGCTGCACGATTTTGCCGTGGGCGATGAGATAACCATGTACGGTGTACTGGTGGGCAAAATGTCGGCCCCCGTAGCAACCGGCGGCCTGCTCACCACCGGCAACCTCAAGCACGCGACCAACTCGTACCAAGAAGGCCAGCACCCGCAAGGCTGGGCCCAGCCCAACGTGAGCCAGTTTGAGGGCCGCACGTTCATGGGCTACCACCGCCCCGATGGGCGCGTGGGCACGGCCAACTACTGGCTGGTTATCCCGCTGGTGTTCTGCGAGAATCGCAACATCCAGGTGCTTGAAGAAGCCTTGGTGAATGACCTGGGCTACGCCCGCCGCAAGAGCTACCAGCCCCAGACCCAGGCCCTCATCGAACTGATGCAGGCTGGCAAGACGGTAGAGGATATCCTGGCTACCGACCTGCAATCGGCTGAGGTAGACTACCAGAAGCCCAAGCTATTCCCGAACGTAGATGGCATTCGCTTCCTCAACCACGAGGGCGGCTGCGGCGGCACCCGGCAAGATGCCCAGGCGCTATGCGGCCTGCTGGCCGGCTACATTACGCACCCCAACGTGGCCGGCGCCACGGTACTTAGCCTAGGTTGCCAGAATGCCCAGGCCACCATGCTGCAAGACGAGATAAAGCTGCGCGACCCCAATTTCAGCAAGCCGCTCTTCATCCTGGACCAGCAGACTATGGGCACCGAGGAAACCCTCGTGAGCACCGCTCTGCGCCAGACCTTCGCCGGCCTCATGCAGGCCAACCAGCAGCAGCGCCAGCCAGCGCCCCTCAGCAAGCTTTGCATCGGGCTGGAGTGCGGCGGCTCGGATGGCTTCTCGGGCATTTCGGCTAACCCCGCGGTGGGCCACACCTCCGACATCTTGGTAACCCTAGGTGGCTCAGTTATCCTGGCTGAGTTTCCGGAACTGTGCGGCGTGGAGCAGGAAATCGTAAACCGCTCGGTAGACCACGAAACTGCCCAGCGCTTTACCTCGCTTATGAAGTCGTATGGCGACAGCGCCATCGCGGTGGGTTCGGGCTTCGACATGAACCCTTCGCCAGGTAACATTCGCGATGGCTTAATTACGGACGCCATCAAGTCGGCTGGCGCGGCCCGCAAGGGCGGCTCGTCGCCGGTGGTAGCCGTCCTCGACTACCCCGAGCTCGTGACCAAGCCCGGCCTAAACCTGCTCTGCACCCCCGGCAACGACGTAGAAAGCACGACCGCCGAAGTGGGCTCGGGTGCCAACGTGGTGCTCTTCACCACCGGCCTAGGTACGCCCACCGGCAACCCCATCGCCCCGGTCATCAAAATCAGCACTAACACCAAGCTGGCGCAGCGCATGCCCGACATCATCGACCTGAACACGGGTACCATCATCGACGGCGAAGAAACCATCGAGCAGGCTGGCGAGCGCATCCTGGAGTACGTCATTCAGGTAGCCAGCGGCCTAGAAGTACACGCTGTACGGCATGGGCAAACAGACTTCATTCCGTGGAAGCGCGGGGTGTCGCTGTAACCACTTGTCATTGCGAGCGCAGCGAAGCAATCGCACCAGAGCGGAGCCCGAACGGCTCGTCTTGATGCGATTGCTTCGCTCCGCTCGCAATGACAAACGCTAAACAACGCTAACCAATAACAGTATATGACTCCTTTCCTGTCCGACGACTTCTTGCTGCAAACGCCCACAGCGCGCACGCTCTACCATGAGCACGCTGTGCAGCAGCCCATCATCGACTACCACTGCCACCTCCCCCCCGACCAGATTGCCCAGAACCGGCAGTTTGAGAATATCACTCAAATCTGGCTCTACGGCGACCATTACAAGTGGCGGGCCATGCGGGCCAATGGCGTGAATGAGCGCTTCATTACGGGCGATGCGTCGGACTGGGAGAAGTTTGAGAAGTGGGCCGAAACGGTGCCCTACACCGTGCGCAACCCCCTGTACCACTGGACGCACCTAGAGCTGCGCCGCTACTTTGGCATCACGGAGCTACTAAACAAGGACAGCGCCCGCCGCATCTACGAGCAGTGCAACGCCCTACTGCAAACGCCTGAGTATTCGGTACAAGGCCTACTCAAAAAGATGAATGTGAGAGTGGTCTGCACCACCGACGACCCTGCCGATACCCTGGAGCATCACCAGGCCATTGCGGCGCAGGGTTTTGAAACGCTCATTCTGCCTACCTTCCGCCCCGACAAAGCCATGACGCCCGAGGCGCCCGACTACCCTGCTTACCTGCAGCGGTTGGGCTCGGCAGCGGGCATAGAAATTCGCTCCTACGCTGACCTGCTGGCCGCCTTGCGCCAGCGTCACGACTTCTTCGCCTCCCTAGGTGGCCGGCTTTCCGACCACGGCCTGGAGCAGATTTACGCCGCCGACTACACCGAGGTAGAAGTGGCCGCCACCTTCGATAAGGCTCGGCTCGACCAGCCACTGACCACGGCCGAAATCGAGCAGTTTAAATCGGCCATGCTGGTAGAGCTGGCCGTTATGGACTGGGAGAAGGGCTGGACGCAGCAGTTCCACCTAGGGGCCCTGCGCAACAACAACGCCCGCGCACTACGCCAACTCGGCCCCGACACGGGCTGGGACTCGATTGGTGACTTTTCGCAGGCGCAGGCGCTTTCGCGCTTCTTGGACCGGCTCGACAATGAGGATAAGCTGGCCAAAACCATCCTCTACAATCTCAACCCGGCCGATAACGACGTGTTCGCCACCATGATTGGCGACTTCCAAGATGGCTCGGTGGCCGGTAAGATGCAGTTTGGCTCGGGCTGGTGGTTCCTGGACCAGAAGGACGGCATGGAAAAGCAGCTCAACGCGCTCAGCAACATGGGCTTGCTCAGCCGCTTTGTGGGTATGCTCACCGACTCACGCAGCTTCCTGTCATTTCCGCGCCACGAGTACTTCCGCCGCATCCTGTGCAACCTGCTGGGCCGCGATGTGGAGAACGGCGAGTTGCCCGCCGAGGAGCTACCCTGGCTAGGTCAAGTAGTCGAAAATATCAGCTACGGCAATGCCAGCCAGTATTTTGGCTTCGAGGCTGCGCCCGCACCGGTGAGTTCAGGAGAGTTGGTAGCGAGCTAGCTCTTTCTTTTGCCCACTAGGTGGTTTTTGGTATAGCGTGGGCCCTACGAGTCCGTGCCTAGGTAAGCTCACTGGGCAATTACCTCTGCGCGGACGCACATGGTCCACGACACACCAAAAGCTGTCTATCGACAACGTTTGCGTGAATAAAGATGCGAAAATCTGGCCTAGGCACCCCGCCTGCGGCCTACCTTTCCCGTCCCATTCCCCCTAGCCCGCCCGGCCGTTGGCCGAGCGCTGGTACACTATCATCCCCTAATGAAGCAAGTCGTAACCTTCGGCGAAGTGATGATGCGGCTCTCGCCGCCGCTGAACTACCGGCTCCCCCAAACCGCTACGCTCGAAGTCACCTACGGCGGCGGCGATGCCAACGTAGCCGCCGCGCTCGCCCAAATGGGTGTGCCCGCTGCCCACGTTGGCGTGTTTCCGGCCAACGAGCTGGGCTACGCAGCCGCCAACCACCTGCGCCGCTACGGCGTGGACATGAGCCGCTGCCTCTACACCGAAGGCCACCGCCTAGGGCTGTATTTCTTGGAAGTAGGTGCCTCGCTGCGGCCTAGCCGCATCGTGTACGACCGCGCCGATTCGGCCTTTGCTAACCTTGACCCGGCCGCTTTTGACTGGGACGAGCTGCTAAAAGATGCTGGCTGGCTGCACTGGACAGGCATTACGCCCGCCATTTCGGCCGCCGCTGCCCAGGCCACGGCCGATGCCATCGCGGCAGCGCGCCGCCTAGGTATCACGGTATCGGCTGATGTGAACTACCGCCGCAACCTGTGGCAGTATGGTCAAAAAGCTCAGGACGTGATGCCCGACCTAGTGGCGGGCTGCGACATTGTGGTCTGCACCGAGGGCGACGCCGATGACCTGTTCGGTATTAAAGCCGCCGAGGGCACCGACAATGGCTTTATCTCGATGAGCCAGCAGCTGACCGGGCGTTTTCCCCAAATCAAGCGCGTGATTGCTACCCGCCGCCAAACCCAGAGCGCCTCGCACGAGCGCATTTGCGGGCTGCTGTGGGACCAAGGCGAGTTTTTTGAGACGCCGTTCTACGACATCAGCCCCGTGGTAGACCGCATTGGCGGGGGCGACTCCTTTATCTCGGGCTTTATCTACGGTGATGCGCACTACGAGAGCCGCGCACAGGCGCTGTCTTTCGCTACCATTGCCTCAGCCCTCAAGCACACTATTCACGGCGACATCAACCTGGTGACGCCGGCCGAAGTGGAGCACCTCATGCAGGGCAACCTGACGGGGCGCCTGCTGCGGTAAGTTCTCAATAAGTACCTAGCCCCCCCGAGAGGCTCGCGCCCCGGTGTTGCTTGCTTATTGCTCATTGCTAATTGCTAATCATGTCTTCTTCCGAAGTTCTTGCCCAAGTACTTGCCGCGCCGCTGGTACCAGTCTTTTTCCACGCCGATGCAGCTTATGCGCAGTCCATTGTGCGGGCCTGCTACGCGGGCGGTATTCGCGTATTTGAGTTCACCAATCGCGGGGCCAATGCCTTTGAGGTGTTTCAGGAGTTGACCAAGCTGGTAAACGACGACTGCCCGGAACTGGTGCTGGGCATCGGCACTATCTACAATGCAGCCGATGCCGAGCGCTTCATCGCTGCTGGGGCAACCTTTGTGGTGCAGCCCGTAACGACGGCCGACGTAGCTGAGGCCTGCCAGCGCCACGACGTGGCCTGGGTACCGGGCGCCATGACCCTTAACGAGATATACGCGGCTACCCAACTCGGGGCGCAGCTAGTGAAGGTATTCCCTGGCAACGCCGTAGGTCCCGATTACATCAAGGCCTTGCGCGGCCCCATGCCCAGCGTGAAGCTGATGGTAACGGGCGGCGTCGAAGCTACCGAAGCGAGCCTGGCCGAGTGGTTTGGCGCCGGCATCAATGCAGTTGGCATTGGCTCGCAGCTCTTTAAGGGTGCCAGCGACCCAGCCGCTATCACGGCCCGCGTGGTACCGCTGATGAAATACCTTGCTGCTAACTACCAATGAGCGCGGCACAATGAGCCGTAGCCACTGCTCCCTTGCAGCAGCTATAGCGCTCATTACCTCCCTTTCGCGGCTCATTGCTCACTGTTAATTGCTACCTACTCTATGAATCCCACCCTACGCAGTTCGCCGCCCGGCACCGACACCTCGGTGATAGGCAAGTACCGCTGGACTATCTGTTCGCTGGTATTTTTTGCCACCACCATCAACTACCTCGACCGGGCAGTTATCTCGCTGCTGAAGCCATACCTCGAAACCGAGTTTAAGTGGAACGCGGGTGACTATGCCAATATCGAGATTGCCTTCAAGCTGGCTTATGCGGTAGGCATGGTGGGTGTGGGGCGCATCATCGACAAGCTAGGTACCAAACTGGGCTATGCGCTCTCCACCGCGTTGTGGAGCTTGGCCGCAATGGGCCATGCCTTGGTAAGCAGCACGTTGGGCTTTGGTATTGCGCGGGGCTTCCTAGGTATCACGGAGGCTGGCAATTTTCCAGCAGCCATCAAGACCACGGCCGAGTGGTTTCCGCAGCGCGAGCGGGCCTTGGCCACAGGCATTTTCAACTCGGGCTCCAACGTGGGGGCTATTGTGGCGCCGCTTACGGTACCGCTTATCGCCGAAACCATTGGCTGGCAGTGGGCTTTTATTATTACGGGCGCGCTGGGCTTTATATGGCTGGTGCTATGGTACACAGTTTACGAAACGCCCGCTAACAGCAAGCGCCTGAGCAAGGCCGAATTTGACTATATCAACGCCGATATTCCGGTCGGCCTGCCTAGCGAGAGCACAGTAGTAGAGGAAAAACCCAAAACTTCGTGGGCCACACTCCTCAGCTTCCGCCAAACGTGGGCCTTCGTGATTGGCAAGTTCTTGACTGACCCCATCTGGTGGTTCTACCTGTTTTGGTTGCCCGACTTCCTTGGTAAGCAGTACCACCTCACGGGTACGGCCATCGCACTACCAGTAGCAGCGGTGTATGTGTTGTCGAGCATCGGCAGCGTGGGCGGCGGCTACCTGCCGATGGGCTTTATCAAGCGTGGCATGCCGGCTTTTCAGGCGCGCAAAATGGCCATGCTCCTCATTGCCTTCTGCGTATTCCCAATTGTGTTTGCGCAGTACCTAGGGCAGTTAAATATGTGGCTGGCGGTGCTGGTAATTGGTATCGCGGCAGCAGCCCACCAAGCCTGGAGTGCCAACATTTTCACTACCGTGTCGGACATGTTTCCGAAGCGGGCGGTGGGCTCGGTTACGGGCATTGGCGGCATGGCGGGCGGCCTAGGGGGCATTGCCCTCTCAGCACTGGTGCAAAAGCGCATGTTTGTGCACTACGAAGCGCTGGGTCAGCTCAATAAGGCCTACTTCATCATGTTCTTGATTTGCGGGGGCATCTACTTGCTGGCTTGGGTTATCATGTTCACACTAGTGCCGCGCATGGAACCCATCAAGCTCGATGCCGACGACATTCTTCCCACCGCTTCCTAAGCTGCTTCTATGACACGCTCCTTTTCGGTACTAGCGCTGCTGGCCCTGCCGATGCTGGCCTTCGCTCAAATTCCAAATCAGCTTGCTACGCCAGTGAGCTCCAAGGCGCTGATTACTACTGCGCCCACGGCCACCGGCGGCCCGATGAGTAAGAAAAACGCAGCGGCGGCCCAGGAAGTGGAGAAGTTAGAACGCCAGCGCTTCGCGGCCCAGGTCAGCAAGGACTATACGTTCCTAGAAAAGGCCTTTGCCGATGACTTGGTGTATACCCACGCCAATGGCAAGCAAAACGGCAAAACCGACTACCTCCAAAGCATCCGCGAGGGCAAGAGCGTGTACGATAAGATTGAGGTAGAAAACATCAATGTGCGAGCTTATAACGACGGCACGGCCGCGGTTGTGAACGGCCAAATCGTCATTTACCAGCCCAACAAGCCCGATGGTACGCCCAATGTGGCCCACATCAAGTACGTGACTACGCAGATTAAAGACCCCAAGAAGGGCTGGCAAGTGGTGCTGTGGCAATCGCAGAAGCAGCCGGAAGCTAAATAGAATCCAGGAATCGAAACGGCTGTCATTGCGAGGCGGAATGACAGCCGTGTAGTGGCTTACCATCAAATATTATGTCCCCCACGCATCCTCACGACGAACTAGCTACCCCCGTTGGCACCACGCTTGAGCGCTACATCATGCGCAAGCAGGCCGAATTTCCCTTTGCCACCGGCGAGCTGTCGCAGCTGCTGCGCGACATCGCGCTGGCCAGCAAGATTATGGTGCGGGAAGTAGGCCGGGCGGGCCTCAATAGCATTGCCGAAGCCGTGGGCCCCGAGGGCGAGCAGGGCCCCCCACGCCACCGCCTAGGGGAGGAAGCGCACATTCGCTTTGTGCGGGCCCTCACCAATGGGGGCGAGTGCTGCGCGGTGCTGAGTGAGGCGCGCCCCGACCTCATCGACACGGGCAACCATGATGGGAAGTATGTGGTGGCACTCAACCCGCTCAACGGGTCGGTGAGCCTGGACTTCAACGTGAGCACGGGTACCATCTTCAGTATTTACCGGCGCGTGAGCCGCTACGGCGGCCCGGCGCGGGCCGAAGACTTTTTGCAAGGTGGGCGGGCACAGGTAGCGGCCGGCTATATTCTCTACGGCTCCAGCACCATGCTGGTGTACACCACGGGGCACGGCGTGGCGGGCTTCACCTACGAGCCCAGCCTAGGTGAGTTTTTCTTGTCGCACCCCGAGCTGACCATCCCAAAGCAAGGCTCCGTTTTTTCGTGCAACGAGGGCAACTGGTTTGACTTTCCAGAGTTTGCCCGCACCTTCCTCACTACCTGCAAGGAGCGCCGCTACACTGCCCGCTACGTGGGCTCGCTAGCGGCTGACTACCACCGTAATCTCTTCACGGGCGGCATCTACATTTATCCGCCCACCGGCGAGTGGCCTAGTGGCAAGCTTCGCTTGCTTTACGAGTGCTACCCCATCGCCTTCGTCACGGAGCAAGCCGGCGGCGTAGCCGTGACCGGTGCCGACGACGTGCTCGATGTACCGCCCACCCAAGACCTGCACCAGCGAATGCCACTCTTCGTGGGCTCGGCCGAACTGGTGCGCGAGTTGCAGGCCGTGGCAGCCGCCTAGGTCCTGCTACCTCGGCGCGGGCCTAGGTGACTTGGCTAGGTCAACTTACGACCAAGCTTGAGCAACCTGGCTCTAACAATGCACCGGGCATTTCGCTTTTAATACCATTCTTTCACCGATTTGTGCGGCGTTAGCCGTGCACCTTCTTTCTCATGCCTAAAATCGTTTCGCCCGAGGTGGAATTCAGCAAGCTGCTGAATGATGTCAAGCAGGCTGTGCCCGAAGTCTTCTCGCCCGCCGGCGGCTACCTCAACCTGCTGGAAGGTAAGTGGCAGGAGCCTGGTGAGCCGCGCCCGTTTCACTCGCCCATCGATGGCTCGGAGATTGGCTCGCTGCCCATGCTCAAGCACGATGAGGCCCTGCGCGCTGTGCGCTTCGCCAAAAGTGAGTCGGCCGCCTGGGCGGCTACTGACCTCGACGAGCGCCGCACCAAGGTGCAGGCTTGCCTCGACCAGCTGCGCCCGCACATCGACCTAGTGAGCAAACTGCTGATGTGGGAAATTGGCAAAACGTACAAGCTGGGTTTCAACGACATTGACCGTTGCATTGAGGGCGTGCAGTGGTACGTAGACAATATTGAGAGCCTGCTTGGCGAGCGCCGGCCCCTAGGGTTGGTGAGCAACATCGCGAGCTGGAACTACCCCATGTCGGTGCTCATGCACGCGGTGCTGGTGCAGGTGCTGGCCGGCAATGCCGTGATTGCCAAGACGCCTACCGACGGTGGCTTTATCTCGCTGAGCCTCACCTTCGCCATTGCCCGCCGCTGCGGCCTGCCCGTGACACTGGTGAGCGGCCCCGGCGGTGAACTGAGCGATGTGCTGGTGAAGGATGCCGCCGTAGACTGCCTCTCCTTCGTGGGTGGGCGCTACAACGGCCGCAACATTGCCGACGCCCTCAGCCAGGAGCACAAGCGCTACATGCTGGAAATGGAAGGCGTGAACACCTACGGCATCTGGGACTACTCGCAGTGGGATGCGCTGGCCGACCAGCTCAAAAAAGGCTACGACTACGGCAAGCAGCGCTGCACGGCCTACGTGCGCTGGGTAGTACAGCGCGACTTGTTTCCGCAGTTTCTGGAAACGTATACCAACGCCATCGGTAGCCTGCGCATCGGCAACCCGACGCTGGTAGACGCGGCTGGCGACAAGCTGCCCGACCTCACGTTTGGCCCGGTCATCAACGCCCGCCAAGCAAGCGAACTCGACCAGCTTTTCAGCAACGCCACCAAAACCGGCGCCATTCCCTTTTACCAGGGCAAGCTCGATGACTCGCTGTTTTTGCCTGGCCAAGACCGCTCGGCCTACCGCGCCCCGCGCGCCCTGGTGGGCCTGCCCCGCCAAGCCGAACTGTACTTTAAGGAGCCTTTCGGCCCCATCGACTCGGTGGTACTCGTAGACCGCGTGGAGGAACTGGTAGGCGAGATGAACATCTCGAACGGCGCCCTCGTCACGGCCCTAGGGTCGGATGACGAGAAGTGGGCCAACCGCACCGCCAAAGAGCTCCGCGCCTTCAAAGTGGGTATCAACAAGCTGCGCAGCCGCGGCGACCGCGAAGAAGTATTTGGCGGCCTGGGCGAGAGCTGGAAAGGCGCCTTCGTGGGCGGCAAGCTACTGGTAGAAGCCGTGACGCAGGGCGCGCCCTCGCAGCCCGTGCTCGGCAACTACCCCGACGCTATTCTGCTGCCGGAGAAGGCCTAGGGCCTCCTACAGCACTTATTTCGGGGCCGTTTTCCAGCAGGAAGGCGGCCCTGTCTTATTTCCCACCCGCTGCTTCATGGTTAAAACTCTCGTTGCGCTGCTGACACTGTTCGCCCTAGGTGCCACTGCGCAAACCGGGCCCGGCAAGGTTCCCAGCCCTGTTATCGACTGGCGGGCGCCCACTACCCTGCCTACCTACCTCCTGCAACAGGTGCACACGCAGTACGAGCCGCGGCGGGCAGAGCTGGCCAATGCCCTAGGGTCGGCGGCGGGTACGCAGGCCTACCGCGACTCGGCGCGGGCGCGCTTTCGGCGGGTGCTGGGGCCGTTGCCGACGCGCACGCCGCTACGAGCACGGGTGGTGGGCAAGGTGCCACAGACGGGATTTCGAATTGAAAAAATCATCTACGAGAGCACCCCGCACCACCACGTCACGGCCAATCTATACGTGCCCGAGGGTGCGGGCAGAAGGCCGGCCGTGCTGCTCTTTTGTGGGCACGAGAACACGAGCAAGGCCACGCCTTCATACCAGCAAACAGCCCGGCTCTTTGCCCGCAATGGCTTCGTAGTGCTCGTGATTGACCCCATCTCGCAGGGCGAGCGCATGCAGCTGACCGATGCCAGCGGCAAGCCGCTCACCCGTGGCGGCACTACCGAACACACCCTGCTCAATGCGCAGGCCGCGCTCTTAGGTCGTTCTTTGCCCGCCGAAGAGCTGTGGGACAACGTGCGTGGCCTCGACTACCTGCTGACTCGGCCCGAGGTAGACGCGGCCCGCGTGGGCTGCCTCGGCAACTCGGGCGGGGCTACCCAGGCAGCTTACTTTCTGGGGTACGACGACCGGGTGCAAGTGGCGGCGCTGTGTAGCTATGTAGCCAGCGGCGAGCGCAACCTCACCCTCACTGGCCCGGCCGATGGCTGCGTGCAGCTACCGGGCGCTGGGGCAGTGGGCCTCGATATCGCCGACTGGCCCATCATGTTTGCGCCCAAGCCGCTGCTGTGGCTTACGGGCCGCTACGATTTTGTGGACCAGACCGATATGGAGGCAGCCTATACCGACACGAGACGGGCTTATACCGCCCTAGGTCAGCCCGACTGCACCTCCCTGTTCACTTACGATGACGGACATGGCATCTCGGCACCCAAACGGGTGGCGGCCGTAGCGTGGTTTCGGCAGTGGCTGGGAGTGAGCGGCACCTCGGTGCCGGAGGAAACGCCCCTAGTGGCCTTGCCCGAAGCTACGCTGCGCTGCACCGCCACTGGGCAGGTCAATACCAGCTTCAAGGATGAGGAGACATTGACCAACAGCTATTTGGAAGCGGCGCGGGTGCTCGCCAAGCGCCGCCCGACTTACTCGCCCAAGGCATTGGTAGTGGTAGTGCAGCAGCAATTAAACCAAGGTTTGCCTGCCTCCAAAGCTTCTGTTACTACCAGCATCGACCTGCGCGACACCTTGCGCCTGCCTAATGGCCAGACCTGGCAAAACATCTTATTCCGGGGCGCGGGTCAGCCGCCGTTTCCGGCACGGTTGCTTTTGCCCACTGGCCCGGCCGCCCCTACTCGACTGGTACTGTGGCTACCCGACCAAGGCATGGCTACCGTGCTGCGCGACAGCGCCGCCCGCCTAGCCGCCTACCAGCGCCAGGGTGCCGCCGTGCTGCTGGCCGACCTGCGCGGTCTGGGCGAAACCGCCGACCCCGCGGCCTTCAACGACCCCAAGTATTACAACCAGGAATACCGCACTACGCAGCTGGCTTTGCACCTAGGGCGCCCGCTACTGGCCCAGCGCGTGGCCGATGTACAGACGCTGCTAGTATTGATTCGCAATGATAGCCGTCTGTGGACCTTGCCCATTTTATTGCGGGCCGATGGCCGGGCGGCGCTGGTAGCGCTGCACACGGCTGTGCTGAGCCCTAGAGTGTCGAAAAAGCCTTTTACTATGACCTTTGACACCCCGCAACTACCGGGCACGGCACCCGTTTGGGTGCCACAGATTGACCAAGTGCAGGTGAGCGGTGGGCCACCTAGCTTTCAGTATTTTCTGGAAAACCCGGCGGCAAAGGACGCTTACTCGGAAGTGCTGCCGGGTGTGCTGCACCACTACGATGTGCCTGACCTGCGCCGCGCCCTAGGTACTCGCCTCATACCCTAAATGCTTAGCACAGCAAAAGGCTTCACTTGGATGCTTCGTAACAAGCTTGAGCGAGTAGAGAAGGGACCAACTATTCTAAGGGACGAACTTTGAACCACTTACTCACCACTGCCACCTTAGCCTCGTTATGAAATCCTTCGCTATTGCCGCTTCGTTGCTGCTCACCGTACTGGCCACGCGCCCGGCTATGGCGCATACCCAGGCTACTACACGTATTATCCCGCGCGGCTTTTGCCTTTTTGGCCGGCCTACGGCGCGTCCACTGGCGCGCTACCTCACTGCTACGCTGCGCCTCACGCCCAAGCAAGCAGCCGCTGTGCAGCGCACGCTACAAGGGCACGCCGCCAAGCGGCTGGCACCCGAGCAGCTAGCCTTGAGCCTGAGCCCCGTGCTCAGTGTCGAATCGCAGCAGCAACTGCTGGATATGCAAGAAAACGCGGCTTCCTACCGAACCCTGGCTTACCTCACTACCCGCCACTAAACATATAGCTAGTTTGGCAACTGCTGCAGCCAGCTTTGCATACTGGTTGCTTCTCAGCCTTTTCAAGCTGAAGCAGCTTCCCCTAGCTGGGCTCATCCAGCGCATTAGGCTTGCCCTCGGGGGCGGGGAAACGGCTGGCGGCCTGGCCCGGTTCTACGGCATCGGTCGTTTTCTTAACCACTTCGGGCTGCTGCACGGTGGCTAGCTGTGTATCGAGGGCAATCTCGAAGCGGTCTAGTTCTAGCTCAACTTGCCGGATGGCTTCTTCGCTAAACTTACCCTCGCGGTGCAGTTTCACAAGCAGCTGGCGCTGGTGCTCGGTCATGGTGAGGCGGGCGCGCAGCAGCTTTTCAAACTCCGTGGCAGCGGCCGACTCCTCTTCGGGCGGAGAATCGAGGTCGGTAGCCTCGTTGGCGGCGAAGGCCCCGTGTAGCCGCCGGGCCTGGCGGCGCTGTATCTCACGCAGAGTCAGCAGCTTGGGGTCAGAGTCAGTGGCGATAAGGCTATCTAGGTAGCGTAGCGATTCATTGGTGAGCGTGAGGCGCAGCTGTTGCTCCTCGGCCGCGCGCTCGGCCGGCGACTCCTGCACGCCCAACCGGCGCACTAACCAGGGCAAACTAAGGCCCTGCACCACCAGCGTAACCAGAATAACCACAAATGTGATGAACAGCATCACGTTACGCTGCGGGAAAGGCTGCCCACCATTCACTACAAATGGCAGAGCTAGGGCGGTGGCCAGCGACACTACACCCCGCATCCCAGCCCAAGATGTGATAAAGAGATTGCGCTGCGGCGAGTGCTCTTCCTCGCGGCCCAGCCAGCGCCCCAGCCACTCGCCAAGGAATGATACCGGAAATACCCAGCCCAGCCGGATAGTAATGGCTACTACGCTCACCAGCAAGCCGTAGCCCAGTACCGGCCAGAAAGCGCTCGACCCGATTCCCTCCAAAATGGTACGTAGCTGTAAGCCAATCAGAATAAAAACAAACCCGTTCAGCAGAAAGCCAAACACGTTCCAGAAGCTGTGCTTGAGCAAGCGGGTCTGGTTGTCGTAAATGTCGTGCGAGCGACGGCTCATCATTAGCCCCATCGCCACCACTGCCAGCACCCCCGACACCCCGAGGTGCTCGGCCCCTAGGTACACCCCAAAGGGCAGCAGCAGGGTAAGAGCGGTGATTTGGGTCGCGTCAGTCAGAAATTTTTGCACACGCACCATCACGAAGCCTACCACTACGCCCACCGCCACACCGCCACCGGCCACTAGCACAAAGTGCCAACTCGCGTCCCAGAGCCCAAAAGTGCCGCTTACCACCGCCGCCACGGCGTAGCGGTAGGCAATGAGCGCCGAGGCATCGTTTACTAGGCTTTCGCCCTCCAACACGCTGGTGATGCGGCGCGGCAGCCCCAGCCCCTTGGTGACGCTGGTAGCAGCTACCGCATCGGGCGGGCTCACGATAGCGCCGAGCACGAAGCCCATGCCCCAGGTAAAGCCCGGAATAAAATAGTGCGCCAGGGCCGCAATCACGGTAGTCGTGAGCAGCACCAACCCCACGGCCAGCAGCAAAATCGGCCGCCGATTGGCCACAAACTCATGCCACGAGGTATTGTAGCTGGCCTCGTAAAGCAGCGGTGGCAAGAAGATAAAGAATACTAAATCAGGCTCTAGCTTTAGGGGGGGCAGGTCCGGAATCAGTGCCAGCAGCCCACCTACCAGCACCAGCAGCACCGGGTAGGGTAGCTTGAGCTTGGGGGCTACGGCCGACAGCCCCACCAGCAGGGCCATAAGAAAAATAACGACGGAAAGGTGCTCCATAAACCAGTATATAAAGTAACCTCCGGCCAGCACCACGGCCAGCCGGAGGAGCGCTCGCTCGCGGCGAGCGAACTGTACTATACGGTATACACGAGCCCGCCGTCTATTCAGGCGGGTATCTGCCCCTTGCCCGAGGTGGTTGCTATTGCTCTATTATTCGCAGCTGCGTCTCGAGCTCGGCACCCAAGACTGGGTACGGCTGGCCTTGGCGAATAGCTTGATACACTGCCTCGAACAAGCCGGCGTAGCTGCTCGGCTCGGCGGCCACGGGCCTGGTAGCGAGCGTACCATCGGGCCCAGCTACAGTGAGGCGCCCTTCCTGGCCAGGCTGCTCGCGGCCGTAAGCGGGGTCGGTGGGCCGCATGCCGGCTAGCAGCTGGGCCTCCTGCGGGTCGGTGCGGTCCTTGCGGTAGCTACCTAGGGTGCCGTGCAGCACGAAGGCCGGGCCAGGGTCGGCCACTAGCAGGCCCGAGGTCAGGTACACATTCAGGCCGGCGGGGTAGCGCAGGTGCAGGCTGAAATAGTCATCTACCAGCGAATGCGCCCGGTACGCGCCTTGAGTTTTCTCTACTCGCAGCGGCGCGCCAAACAAGCTGATGGCCTGGTCGAGCAAGTGCGGCCCTAGGTCGAAGAGCAGGCCGGAGCCCGGCACGCCCGCCTCTTCCTTAAACTTTTTGGGGTTAAGCGTCGGCTTGAAGCGGTCGTAGCGAAAGTGCACCTCGATGAGTTGGCCGAGCTCCCCACTTTCCACCACGCGGCGCACGCTGCTAAAGTCGGTGTCCCAGCGGCGATTTTGGTAAGCCAGCAGCTGCCGGCCCTGTTGCTGGGCCAGCGCTTGCAGTTCGCCTAGCTCGGCAACCGTGGTAGCCACTGGCTTTTCGAGCAGCACGTGCTTGCCCGCTAGTAGCGCCTGCCGCGCCAAGTCGGCGTGCGTAAAGCTGGGCGTATTTACCACTACCAACGAGATGGCGGGGTCAGCAAGCAGCTCGTCCACACTGCCGTAGCTTCTTATGTGCGGGTAGTCGGCCTGCATGCGCTGCTCGTGGCGCTGCACCACTGCTTGCAAATCGAAGCCCGGATGTTGGGTCAAAAACGGCGCGTGAAATACTTTGCCCGACATGCCATAAGCCAGCAAGCCGGTGCCAATCGGAGAGAAATCAGGAGTAAGCGTCATGCCCAAAGATACCCGGCTGATGAACACCTAGGGCATCTCCCCCATTCCTACTACTAAGCTACGTACGACCCCAGAAGCTACCTTCTTGAGCAGCAAAAAGCGGCAGTAGTACAGCGTGAGCTCACGCTGTACTACTGCCGCTTCCTTAAACTAAAACCTACCCTAGGCCACTTCGGCGAGCTCGGCAGGCACGGCCTGCGCTACGGCTGCCCGCAGCGGTGTGGCTAAGCGCACTACGCACACGCCTGACTGGCGCAGCCACGCTGCCCGCGCCAGTTGCCCCAGCCCGATGGTGCCGGTGAGGTAACTACCCCGCTGCGCCGAGCGAAACTGCTCGTGCACCGTCGTGAAATCAGCCTCATCAGGAGCGCTGGCTTCGTCGGTAAACGTCACGAGTACATCAACTTCAGCCGCATCGGGCGCCAGGCTTAGGTGCGCGTTTTGTTGAATCTTCTTGTACTCGTAGCGGTAGCCGTAAGTGAGCGCCGACAAGTCGCTGAGCACGGCCGAGGCCGTGGGGAAAGCCCCCGCACCACGCCCGAGGAAGAACTGCCGGTCGGCAAAGCCGCTCTGCGTCACGAGGCCGTTGAACTCGTCGTGCACGTTGCTTAGCTCGTGGCTTGGGGACACCAGCGTCGGCAGCACCGCCGCCGCAATGCCGCCCTCGGGCAGCCGCCGCGCCTCGGCTACTAGTTTAATGGCTAAGCCTTGCTCGCGGGCATAAGCCGTGGCCAACGGACTGATGCGGTCGATACCAACGGCCAGTAAGTCTTCGGGCCCGGCTACCAGCCCAAATGCGTGGGCCAGCAGCAGCACTAGCTTGTTGCGGGCATCGAGACCTTCCACGTCGAGCGCGGGGTTGCTTTCGGCAAAGCCCAGCTTTTGAGCCTTGGCTAGCGCGTCGTCATAAGACTGCCCATCGCGGTTCATGGCCGTCAGGATGTAGTTGGTCGAGCCATTAACAATGCCTTCCACCGAATCGAGCAGGTCGGTATCGTAGTACTCTTCCAGGTTTCGAATAACCGGAATACTGGCGCACGCGGCTGCTTCGTAGAGCAGCGGCACGCCCGTGGTCTTTTGCAGCTCGATAAGCTCGGGCAAGTGCTCGGCAAGCATTTTCTTATTGGCCGTCACCACGGCTTTGCCATTCAGCAAAGCTTGCTTCACAATGATATACGCCTCGTCAGCATTGTCAATCAGCTCCACGATTACGTCCAGGTTTGGGTCGTCGAGCAGGTCTTGCTTCTCGAAAGTAAATAGCTCGGCGGGCAGCGTGCGGGCTTTGTTACGGTCCTTCACCGCGATGCGGCCGATGCGGGCGCGCAGGCCGGGCGTGCGCTCTAGCACCGCATGCAAGCCCTGGCCTACCACGCCAAAGCCGAAAAGGCCAATAGTAATATTAGTACGAGTCATGGTTAGAACGTAGCGCGGACTTTCAGTCCGCGAGTGGCCAGCGGGCGCAACCAACACCTAGGGCGACCTAACTGAAGCTGCGCGCTGTGCTCACTCGCGGACTAAAAGTCCGCGCTACTCTTTAATAATTAAGCTACTGCCAATTCTCCTTCTTTCGTCACCACGTGCTCTTCTTTGCTAGCAGCCAGCGCGTCGAGCGCCTGTGCTAAGTCAGCGATGAGGTCTTCGGCATCTTCGAGGCCCACGCTCAGGCGCACTAGCCCATCGGCCACACCCGAAGCTTGGCGCGTAGCGGCCGGAATCGACTTGTGGGTCATGGTAGCGGGGTGGCAGAGCAGGCTCTTCGCGCCGCCCAAGCTTTCGGCTAGCTTGAAGTACTTGGTCGAAGTCACCAGCTTGGTAGCGGCTTCGATGGTGTCTTCGGTAAGGGCCAGGGCAATGATGCCGCCAAAGCCGCCCGATTGCTGCTTTTTGGCTACCTCGTGGTTAGGGTGGCTTTCGAGGCCGGGGTAGTACACGCGGGCCACTTCGGGGCGCGTTTCCAGGAACTTAGCTACTTCGAGGGCCGACGTGCTGGTGCGCTCGATGCGCAGTGGCAGCGTCTCGATGCCGCGAATGGTCAGGAAGCAATCGAACGGCCCTAGGATGCCACCCGACGCATTCTGAATGAACTTTAACTCTTTGGCTAGCTCCTCCGTCTTGGCGACGGCGATACCCGCGATGAGGTCCGAGTGGCCTCCTAGGTACTTAGTGCCGCTGTGCACTACAATGTCGGCACCCAGCTCGATGGGGCGCTGCAAGATGGGCGAAGCAAACGTGTTATCTACACAGAGTAAACAATTGTGCGCCTTAGCGATAGCCGAAATTGCGGCGATGTCCGACACCTTCAACGTGGGGTTAGAAGGCGACTCTAACCAGATGAGCTTGGTCTTGTCGGTGATGGTTTTAGCAACGTTGTTCGCGTCGGTGGTATCGCAGTATACAATGTCGATACCTAGGCGGCGGTACACGTGCTCAAACAAGCGGAAGGCACCGCCGTAAATGTCGTCGATGGCAACTATCTGGTCGCCAGCCGACAGCAGCTTTACTACCGCATCAATCGCGGCCAGGCCGCTAGCGAAAGCGTAGCCCGAATGGCCGCCTTCGAGGGTAGCTACCAGGTTTTCGAGGGCGAGGCGAGTGGGGTTGCCGGTACGGGCGTAGTCAAAGCCTTTGTTGACGCCGGGAGCTTCCTGCACATAGGTGGAAGTCTGGTAGATGGGCACGGCGATAGCGCCGGTTTGCTCGTCAACGGGGATAGAGTGAAGGAGGCGGGTTGCAATAGACATGGCAAGAGAAGTTTATTGTTTGATTGGAACAGTAAACCCCTATTTCCCAAGCACCTAGTCAAGAATCTCTTACCGGAAAGGCGTAAAAAAAGCCCTCCCGACAAGTCAGAAGAGCGTACACCGCGGCCGCGGCAAGGCATCTTTTAGACTTATCTTCTTCTGAGCTTTGGCCGAAGCCGCGTCTCAGAACAGGAATTAGCACCTTCACATTACTGCTGGTTGCTAAGGCATCACAGGGCCTGTCCCTCCGCCTTTCTTGATAAGTGCTCCGGTAAAGGAGCATGCACAAAGGTAGAGTTGTAAATTTTGAAAATGCAAGCATTGGCGAAAAAATATTTTTCACTGCCGTTAGCAAGTCTCTTCTCCCTTTGTGATGAAACAACGCGCTATATTCATTAGCATACAACGCTTTATTATGGCTAATGCCTCTGGCTATTTTATCATAAAATTCGGCACTCAGCCTTATCACCCTGGGGTAAAGCCACTAGCTAGCGGTCAGCTTAGTACGGCACGCAAGCGCTGGGTTAACTTCCTTATTTAGACGCAGTAAAAACATCAAAAGCTCAAGCTAAACCGTAGCGTATAACAATTACATAGCTAGCCGCCCTAGGTGGCTATTCGCTTCATCTCTCCTACCCTACTGCCTTATGAGTCTCCAATTCATTCAAGAGCCCCTGGACAAAGCCACGCCGCACGTGGTGCCAGCCCAGGCCGTGACGCTCAACGTCAACGGCGAAGACCACACCATTCAGATTGCACCCTGGACTAGCCTGCTCGATGCCCTGCGCGAGTACATGGACCTGACGGGCACCAAAAAAGGCTGTGACCACGGCCAGTGCGGCGCCTGCACTGTACTCGTTGATGGCAAGCGAATTAACTCATGCTTGGCCCTGGCCACGGTGTACCAAGGCAAGAAAATTCAGACCATTGAGGGCCTAGGTGCTGAGGATAACCTTTCACCGCTGCAACAGGCGTTTGTAGACCACGATGCCTTCCAGTGCGGCTACTGCACGCCGGGCCAAATTTGCTCGGCGCAGGGCCTCATCAACGAGGGCCGCTGCAAGACAGAAGACGAGGTGCGCGAGCACATGAGCGGCAACCTCTGCCGTTGCGGCGCATACACCAACATCTTGTCGGCCGTGATGGAAGTGCTGCACGACGGCGACGTAGTAGTCGACAACGGCGTGCTCATCACCGTTCCGGTAGCGTCTACCAAAGCCAGCTCGGCCGAATAAATCTTAGCATCAGCTCTTTATGAATAGTTTCACCCTCACCCAAGCCACGGCCGCCGACGAAGCCGTGCGCGACCTTACCAGCCACGACGGCGCGGCCTACCTAGGCGGCGGCACCAACCTCGTGGACTTGATGAAGTACAACCTCGAGCGGCCGACCCACCTCACCAGCCTGGGTCTGTTGCCGCTCACCGACATCACGAACCTGCCCGATGGCGGCCTGCGCCTAGGCGCGCTGGCTACCAACGCCGACACGGCCTGGCACCCCGAAGTAGAAGCCCGCTACCCGCTGCTGAGCCAGACCATTTTGGCCGGGGCTACGCCGCAGCTGCGCAACGTGGCCACCAACGGCGGCAACCTCAACCAGCGTACCCGCTGCTACTACTTCTACGACCTGGCCACGCCCTGCAACAAGCGCGAGCCCGGCACCGGCTGCTCGGCTCTCACCGGCCCTAACCGCGTGTGCGGTGTGCTGGGCACCAGCGAAAGCTGCATAGCTACCCAGCCTAGCGATATGTGCGTAGCGCTAGCGGCCCTAGAGGCCGTGGTGCGCGTGCAAGGTCTTGACGGCGAGCGCACCATCAAGTTTGATGACTATCACCGCCTGCCCGGCGACCACCCCGAAAAGGACAACACTCTGAAGCCGGGCGAGCTAGTAACAGCCATCGACCTGCCCGAGGAAGGCTACGCCGACCACTTCACTTACCTCAAGCTGCGCGACCGCAGCAGCTACGCGTTTGCGCTAGTGAGTGTGGCCGTGGGGCTGAAGATGAATGGCAACACCATCGAGAAGGCTCGCTTTGCCCTAGGCGGCGTAGCCCATAAGCCCTGGCGCGACCAGGAGGCTGAGAAGATGTTAGAAAGCCAAACGGCCTCGCCCGATTTGTTCCGCCAAGTAGCTGCGAAGGTATTTGCCGAGGCCAAGGGCTACGGCGAGGGCTCGCTGCACAACTCGTTTAAGATTGAGCTGGGCAAGCGCGCTATTGTGCGGGCGCTCAAACAAGCCACCGAGATGAGCCAAGTAGTGAACCCGAATGTGTTTTTAAATTCTAATCCGTAAGCTATATGAGCCAGACTATTGCAACCCCGCCTACCGTACGCCTCGACAGCGATGTGATTGGCAAACCTATCAGCCGCACCGATGGCCCAGCCAAAGTGAGCGGCGCGGCCAAGTACGCTGCTGAGTTCGGTGTGACCGGCCCACTGTGGTACGGCTATATCGTGAACAGCCCCGTGGCCAAGGGTAAGATTACCAAAATCCACGCCGACGAGGTGCTGGCCATCCCAGGCGTGCAAAAGGTATTCTCGCACGAGAATGTGCCCTCCTTCGCTTGGTTCGACCGCGCTTACAAGGACGACGTGGCCCCCGGCGGCTCGCCTTTCCGCCCGCTGCACGAACCCGAAATCATGTTCAGCCAGCAGCCGGTGGCGCTGGTGGTGGCCGACACCTTTGAGTTGGCCCGTTACGCGGCTTCGGTGCTGCGCATCGAGTACGATGTCGAAAAGCACAATACTGACCTAGAAGCAGTTATCGGTGAAGCCTTCGACGCCCCCAAGGGCAAAACAGGCTTCCTACCTCCGCCCAAGTCCAAAGGCGACATGAATAAGGCCTTTGCCGAGGCCCCGCACAAGGTGGCCGGCGAGTATATCCACCGCGCGCAGCACCACAACCCGATGGAGATGTTCGCGACCACCGTGGACTGGCTGGGCGACGGCAAGAAGATGAAAATCTACGATAAGACGCAGGGCGCGCCTAACGTGCAGCAGTACATCGCGAAGATTTTCGGGCTGAGCACAGACGAGGCACGGGTTATCTCGAAGTTCACGGGCGGTGGTTTTGGCTCGGGCTTGCGGCCCCAGTACCAGGTGTTTCTGGCCGTAATGGCGGCCCTGGAGTTGGAGCATTCGGTACGGGTCGTGATGACGCGCACGCAGATGTTCAGCTTTGGCCACCGGCCCCACACGCTGCAAAAGCTTCGCATTGCTTCTGACGAGCAGGGTCATATTCAGGCACTGGAACACAAGGCGTTGGCTGAGACTTCGCAGTTCGAGAATGCTACCGAAACGGTGGTAAACTGGACGGGTATTCTCTACAATTCGCCTAATACCAACTTCGACTATCAGCTGTCGAAAATCGACGTATTTACGCCGCTCGATATGCGGGCACCGGGCGCAGCCACTGGCAACTTCGCCAGCGAGAGCGCTATTGATGAGCTATCGTATAAGGCCGGCAAAGACCCGCTCGATTTCCGCCTGCTCAACTACACTTACACCGACCCCACCGAGAACAAGCCCTTCACCAGCAAGCGCCTCGACGATTGCTACCACGAAGGAGCCGCCCGCTTTGGCTGGGACCAGCGCAACCCCGAGCCCCGCTCGATGCGTGATGGTAACCAGCTAGTAGGCTGGGGTGTGGCCGCCGGCTGCTGGGATGCTTCCATGCAGAAAGCCGCCGCTAAGGCCGTGCTATCGGCCGATGGCCACCTCACCGTGAGCAGCGCCACCAACGACCAAGGCGCTGGCACCTACGTGATTATGACCCAAATGGCCGCCCAGACCCTAGGGCTGCCTATGAAGCAGGTAACCTTCAACCTCGGCGATACCAACATGCCCGCCGCCCCCGTGCAAGGCGGCTCTTGGACCGCCAACTCGGTGGGTGCGGCCGTGAAGGACGCTTGCCAGGAAGTAGGGAAGAAGCTGCTCAAGCTGGCCCAGAAGATGGATGACTCGCCTCTCGACGGCGTAGACTTTGAGGATGTGCAGTTTGTGGACGGCCACATCCGTGCCAACGAGGACATTACCCGCTCGGTGGCCATCGAAGACATTCTGGCTGCCAGCGGCGAAGAGAAGATTGAGGCGGACGGCAAAGCCGGCCCCAATCCCATCAACCAACTGAAGTACTCCATGCACTCGCACAACGCGGTGTTCGTGGAAGTGAAGGTGGACGAAGACCTGGGCACCATCCACGTGACGCGCGTGGTGAACGCCGTGGCCGCCGGCCGCATCATGAACCCCAAAACGGCCCGCAGCCAGGTGCTGGGCGGCACGGTGTGGGGCCTAAGCATGGCGATGATGGAGGAGACCTACCTCAACAACGACCTCGGCCGCTATATGAACCACAACTATGCCGAGTACCACATTCCGGTAAACGCCGACATCCGCAAAATCGACGTGATTTTCGTGGAGGAGGAAGACGACATTGCCAGCCCCATCGGCGTCAAAGGCGTCGGTGAAATCGGCATGCTGGGCGTAGCTGCCGCCATCGCCAACGCCGTGTACCACGCCACCGGCAAGCGCGTCCGCGAGTTGCCGCTGACGAGCGACAAGTTGCTGTAAGCTCGGACTAAGTTAAATAAGAAAGCGCCCCGTAGCCGATTGGCTGCGGGGCGCTTTCTTAAATCCTTATACGCGCTGAATTAGCAGCAGTAAACTGGGAATGTAATTCCACCTATAACTAAACATAAATCTATGAACGGGCTAAAACAATTAGTGGCGCACACTACCTTTAAAAAAGGTATTGTTGTGCCTAGTGTGGCTTTTATATTTCTTGTCACCATTCTATCCAGCTTCTTTCCTCAATTAACGGGTGAGGGTTTGGGACATATTCAACAATGGATATTTACTAATCTAAACTGGGTGTATGTCTGGTCGGTAACCTTATTTGTTGTTTTTCTACTAGGCCTTGTTTTCAGCAAGTATGGTTCTATTGTCTTAGGAGATGATAACTCGGTTCCGGAGTATTCTTTTTTCTCGTGGATATCCATGCTGTTTGCGGCTGGCATGGGCATTGGTCTAATGTATTTCAGCGTTGCAGAGCCGGTATCACACTTTTCGGATGAGGCTTTCAGCGAATTAACAGTAGTACAGCGTACTAAGAATGCTCAATTATATACCTTCTTTCACTGGGGAATTCACGCCTGGGCTATTTATGCAACCGTCGGGTTATCATTGGCTTACTTTACGTATCGCTATAAATTACCCCTTTCCTTACGCAGTTGCTTTTATCCGATTATAAAGAATAAGATAAATGGAGTGGCAGGCAATGCCATTGACGCTTTTGCGCTGTGCAGCACCTTTTTTGGAATTACTACCACCCTAGGCTTTGGCGTAGTGCAGCTTAATGCCGGTCTTGTTGAGGTGGGGCTGTTGCATGACAAAAGCTTTGGCTACCAAGTTATCATTGTGCTCGTCATTATGGCTATTGCTATTTTCTCAGCTACTTCTGGTGTTGATAAAGGCGTTAAGTATTTAAGTCAGCTTAATATCATTTGCGCCGTTGCGCTTATGGTTTTTATTCTGGCTTTGGGGCCAACGGTCTTTCTGTTAGGTTCTTTTTCGGAAGGAATAGGATACTACTTAACCCAGTTTCTGAGTATCACCTTTGATACGCATGCCTACGAGCCGGCGAGTCAGCCGTGGTTTTTCCGATGGACTATTCTGTACTGGGCGTGGTGGATTTCGTGGTCGCCTTTTGTAGGCTTGTTCATTGCCAAAATATCGCGGGGCAGGACAATACGTGAATTTATCACTGCCGTTTT
>Ga0160429_1000394_pt1 | contig 43860 bp, 46 predicted proteins | sample SolpanmetagenomR_FD_108199 | JGI IMG/M metagenome (GOLD analysis project Ga0160429, IMG submission 108199) | Solar panel surface microbial communities from Lawrence Berkeley National Laboratory, California, USA - R | ecosystem: Engineered > Built environment > Solar panel > Unclassified ... | reverse complement strand
GCCACCCTTCTAGGGTCTGGCGTTCTGCAGCGGTTAGGGACAGGCGATAAAGGAGCATCGGGCAAGGCGGTTGTTACCTAAAAGCCAATCCGACCTAATAATGTTTTTTGACCACTAGTGGGCCTGCAACAGAATGGTTTCAAAAACCTCTACGGCGTTGAGATTCAGCCCTACGCTGTGGAGAAAGCCAAGGAGTATACCCAGCACGTGAACATCTTGCAGGGCAGCGGCCTGGACTTACCTTTTAAGGACGGTTTCTTCGACGTGGTGGGCACCAACGGCGTGCTGATTCACATCTCGCCCAACGACCTGCCCACGGTGATGGGCGAGATGGTGCGTTGCTCTAAACGTTACATCTGGGGCTTCGAATACTACATGCCCGAAATCACCACTATCAAGTACCGCGACAACGTGGGCTACGCCTGGAAGGGTGACTACGCCAAGATGTTCATGGAGCAATTCCCGGGGCAGCTGCGACTGGTGCAGCAGGAGTTTTTCCCTTACGTGAACCCCGCCGAGCAGGGTAACATGGACTGTATGTACCTGCTGGAAAAAGTAAGCGCGTAATGGACTCAGACCTGCGACCTACTGCTCGGCGCCTTTATCGCCTTGTTTGCGGGCTTCGTGCCCATCAACATCGTGGGCGAAATGGTAAGCATTGGTACCCTGCTGGCCTTCGTGATGGTATGCCTGGGCCGTGCTCATCCTGTGCAAAACTGAGCCCGATGCGCCCGCAGTTTCCGCAGGCTGTGGGTACCAGCGGTACCCAGCCTGGGCATCATCACCTGCCTGGTCATGATGGTGAGCCTGCCCTGGGAAACCTGGCCGCTCCTCGCCGTATGGCTGGTCATTGGGCTCGCCAGCTATTTCGGCTACGGCAAGCAACACAGCAAGCTGCGTCAGCAATAAAGTGACCAGCCAGCTGCCGAGTAGCGGGGGCCGGCTCGCGTCTGGGCCCAGCATTTATCCTCGAAAGCCGTCCTGGTCTGGTACTGGGGCGGCTTTTTAGTGGACGCTACTGGGAGCCAACCGCCCTTACCTCCAGCAAGCCCGTCAATGCGCCGCCTCCAAAAGGAATGCCCGCGCGGCTAGCACCAAAGCCTTTTGCGGGCCCCCTCCCAGGCGGCCGACACTTCCGGGACCCAGCCCGTAGCCAGCAGCCCCGCGCCATAAAGCGCCGTGAGCACGCCACCGCGCAGCAGTAGTGCCAGCCAGCTATTGGCGGGCATGGGCAGCACCCAGGCCACGAAAGCGGCGCCGCCGGCTAGCCCCAAAATGTAGACTATACGCCTATCGAACGGCTGCCAGCCGTAGCTGCGCCACACAAACCAGGTGCGGACCAGATTGATGCTAGCCAGCGCCAGGGCGTTGGATAAGGCGGCGCCGGTGAGGCCCAGGCGCGGAATAAGCAAGGCGTTGAGCCCGATAATGAGCACGGCCAGCCCCACGTTGAAAAGCAAGTCGTAGCGGTAGCGCGGCGACGTGACCACAATAAGGCCGTTGACCCCCGTGATTCCGTCGGTGAGGCGACCGGCCAGCAAGAGCAGCACCGCCAGGGTGCCCGCCGCGTACTCGGGCCGGTGAATGAGCGCGTAGATAAAGGGCAAATTCAGCCCGATGCCCAGGGCCAGGTAAGCGCCCAGTGCGGTGTTGAGGCGCGTGGTGCGGCGATAAAAATCGAGCATTTTATCGGTTGCGTCTTCCTTCCAATATTCAGCGATGAGGGGATAAGCCGTTTTGTACAGCGCTCGAAACGGTACCGCCAGCGCGGTGCTGATATTGAGCGCGATGGAGTAAATGCCCGCGTCGGCAAAGCTGTGCGTGCCCAGCATCAGCGAGTCGATCGTGACGAGCAGCGTCCCCGAAATATTACCCAGCAAGGCAAAGCTGCCAAACCGAACCAGCTCGCCCACTGGCCGCACCCGCAGTACCGCCCGCGTAGGCCGCAGATGCAGCTCGCCAATGACGGCCAAGTAGCCTAGCAGCAGCGCCGCAACGGTTGCGTAGCTAGCCAGATAGGCCAGCACAAACCCATTAAAGGACAGGTAGCCGGCCCCGTACAGCAGCGCCGAGCTCACGAGGAGCAGGCGCTGCAAGATATCGGTAAGAAACGACGAGAACGAGGTGTGAAACAGGGACTTGGTGTAGGAATCCAGTAGATTGTACACCAAGATGCACAGCGCCAGGCCCAGCATCACGAGGTAGTGCGAGCTCAGCAGGCCCGCATCGTGGGCGTACCAGCGCAGCACCAGCGGCTGGCCCAGCCACAGCCCGCCCGCCACCACTACAAACACGGCGAGCGGCAACCCCAGCAGCAGCGGTAAAAAGCCCGAGTGCCCATTTTCGGGGTTGCGGAAATACGGGAAATACCGCAGTGCCGTATTCGTAAAGCCCAGCGCCGACACCAAGGCACCCATCGTGGCCAGCGACACCAGCACCGTCATGAGGCCGAGCTGCGCCGGGGCGAGTAGCCGCGGCAGTACCAGCGTTGTATTGGCGAAGCCGATGCCCAGCCCGACGTAAGAAATAAACGTGTTGCGCAGCCCTTGCCGCTGAACGATACCCAATTAAGTAGGTGTGAATTATGAATTATCGGTCGCCGGCTCGGCAGGAAATACCTGCCATATCTCGCGGCCCGTTAAAAAAGCGGCGCCTTGCTGCTGCAAATGCCGCATGATTTCGTGAAATTGCCGCGGGCCGTTTTGGGTATTAGCCGGGTCAAAATTCTCATTGTGCCACAGCACCGAAGCTACGCCGCCAAAGCGTTTTATTTCGGCAAAAACTGGTTGGAGCGCGGGAAGTATTTCGGTGGGCTGTAGCTGTAAATAATTTGGGTGGCATAGCGTGGCGTCCATCACAACCAAGGGGATTTCCAGAAATCCTGCTTCCTGGCTCATCGTGAAATCAAAGGGATAGAAAGGCTGGCAATAAGAGTTGCGAAAGCCAAAGTGCTCGGCAAAGCCCAGTGTAGTATCATAGCCGAATCCCCCCGCATCTACCACGGTTGGTGTTTGAGTAGGTTCCCACTTCAGGTAGTGAAAGCGCAGGCCTAGTGCTTGATAGTGCAAATCTTCTGCGCTTTCTCGGCATAGTCTAGCCGGCTTGGAGGAAGTGCCAATGCTCCCGTGCAAGTCCACCTCACAACCCTTTTCTTGGAGTTGGCGCAGCCGCTTCCACAAGTCATTGGTTAGACTATAGTCCGCATTAGGCGTGCCGTTGGCAGCGGGCCGAGAAGTTGGCAAAATAAAAAACGTGGACCTCGCCCCGTACTGCGCCGTGGCCGCAGCTACCGCTTCCAGGTTATCCCACGCATCGGGTTGCGTGAAATGCTGCCACAGCAATTTGCTGAACAAGCCGAAGTTTCGCTGCTGCCAAGCGGCCTTAGCCGGAGCTTTCCAGGCGCTGCGCAAATGGTCGACATCGTGCGAAATAAAGGCGGCAAATTCTGCCGCTTGGCTACCCCAGCGGCGCGGTTGCAACGGCTGCCCGCTCACGTGCTCGATAGCCGTTTTCAGCACGTCGAAATAATAGTTGACGACTGGCATCGTCACAAACCCATATAGTTTCTGCACACTCGCCGCGTAGGGAAACCGACCGTGTCGATCGCGCTCACCGGAATAATATTCCTGCCAACCACTCAATAAATAGAAGGCAGCCGAAATAATATCGGCGGAAATAATGGCTTTATTTCCCGTAAAAACCACCAGATCGTGTGCAGCTGGGTTATCGAAGAAAAAGGGAATTCGTCGTCCCAGCCACTCACGATAACTCGGCGCAGTCGGATAAGTACTACTGCCCTCAAAAAAACCAGCGCTCAGCTCGGCCACCTCGACTTGCGGCTGCGTGCCGGCGTAGCCCACCGAAACCCGCGGCGCACCTGAGTAGGCCAACTCAAAGTGCCGGAGCACATACGCCAGGCGGACATCGGCCGAAACGGCAACGGGCAAAGCGGGCAACGGGGTGGCGGGCAACATAAGGGCGAAGGTACTAGCCTGGGGCAAGCCGGGCCGGGGCTACCGTATCACTTCTACCCACCCTCGGTACGAATAGCCAGTGCTGGCCCGGCGCAGCAACACGTAGTAGATGCCCGGCGCCGCGGTAGGGCCCCAGTCGTTGTGGTAGCTAGCGGTGTGCAGCACCGAGCCGCCCCAGCGGTTGAATACATCCAGGCTCCAGTCGTCACCCCGTAGGCCCTCCACTACGAAAAGGTCGTTGTGCGCATCGTTGTTGGGCGTCACAACATTAGGAATTTTGAGGCAATTGCGAGCGCTGACCACGCGGGTGGCCTGCCCCGAGCTACAGGCATTGCTGACGCGCAGCGAATACGTGCCTGCCGTCGAGGCCACCAGCTGCGAGCCGGTCGAGCCATCCGACCATTGGTAGCGTAGGCCCGTGCCCAGGGGCGCCCGCAGCACCACGCGGTCGCCTTCGCAAAGCGTGGTGTCGGCACCCAGCGTGAAGCTCGGCAGGGCCGTTGCCGCCCGCACGCGGTAGCTGGCCGGCTGCTGGCAGCCGGCTGCTGAGGTGACCGTCACCAAATAGGTACCGCCCTGCGTGATGCTGATGCTAGCGGTGGTAGCGCCCGTGTTCCAGCGATAGGATACGCCGCTCGTCGCGTTGGCCACGGAAGCGGTGAGCTGCGCAGTGGCATTTGGGCACAATACCGAGTCGCCCCTGATAGCAACAACCGGCGAGCGCCCTTGGCGAATAGTGGCTTGCGCCGAACTCTGGCACCCGCCCGCAAAAGTAGCCGTGATGGTGTACGCGCCCGGTGCCAAACCACTTATAGTGGGAGTAGTGGCGCCCGTACTCCACCGGAAAGCAGTAGCGCCCGCCGCGGCCGCCGTGAGCTGGCCGGTGCTACTCGCGCATACCGCCGTGTCGCCGCTGATAGTTAAAGGCGGCGGCGTAGCGCCCGTTAAAATATACTCGCCCCGGTAAGAAAGCGCGCTAGCTACGAGGCTGGCGCCTGAAACAGAGGTTGGCAGGCTGCTCCAAGCTTGGTCGTTCGCCCCGCGCTGCTGCCCAGCACGGCAGCTCGCCCCCCCGAGCGGATGCAAGCGCAGGCTGTAAGGCAAGGCCAAAGCAGCGCTGTTGGTAGTAAAAACACCAAAATAAGAAGTAGCGGCCCCCGTCGCGGCGGCTATGGAGGGTGAGCTATTAACAGTATAAAGCTGCACCCCACGGGTTTGAGTCGGTAGCCCACTGACTACGGCCGAGTCGCCGGCCACGGAGGCTAGCGCTAGTTTCGTGCTGGCGGCCCAAGTAGTTTGGTAAGAAACGACGCTCGCATCGCCCAGCGGAGCCCCTGATAAATGCCACGGATTACCCGAGAAATTTTGCAGCGTGCCATTGGTAGGCTGGCTACCTTGGTCAACCGCCGTCATGCCGCTGCCCTGGTCAAAGCGGTAGTAGGCCACGAGGTCGGCCGGGGCAGTTGCAAACTTGCGACACATATTGGCTTGGATATCAGCGGCTGAGCGAGCCGTGCGCCACACGCGCACTTCATCAATTTCGCCATCGAAGTACAAATAATTCAAGTACGTATAGGTGCCGATGGTCAGGTGCTCAGGCGTGCGCAGGTCACCCCCCGAATAGGAATAAGTCGTACTATTTTCCAATACGCCATCCACAAATACTCGCCACGTATTTTGTTCCACCTGCCCCACAATGTGGTGCCACTGCCCATCATTGACCATGCGGTTGGAAAGGCCGGAAGTCAAATATTGCCCAACTCCAGCCCGGCCGTAAATGGCCGCCCGCCCCTGGTTAGTACCGAATTCGAAGCCGCTTTCCGAAAATAGTGAGTTAGAATACTTCGTAACGGCGAATTGCCCAGCCAAGGAAGTAGTTTTTATCCAGGCTTCAACCGTCAGGTTGCCCACAATTCCGCGGTCAGCAGTACCACAATCGACATATTTGCTAGATCCATTAAAGGTTAGGCTATTACCTGATCCTGGTAGGGACTGCGCCAGGCAGGAAAGGCTAAACAGTAAGAGGCTGGGAAGTAGAAAGAAGTAGTTTTTTACCATACTATTTATTGCTGTATGCTTATTGCGTAGCCGTTAAATTCGGAAATGAAGGAAATGAGCAGCAAGTTAAGCTAGCAACTAGCTTTTTAGCAGCGAGTTTAGGATAGCTAAGGTTAGCTGCTGGCTATATCCTTCCTGCTCAGTGCCTAGCGTGGCGTTGTAATAGCGAGCGCGTAAGTATAAATCGGCTGGTTTGAACCTAGCGTAGGTAGCAAGAAGCGTAGCTAGGCTAGCTAAGCTAGTCGCTGGGTCAACAAGGCTGTGAGCCACATAGCCGTAGTAGTCTTCCAGCGATTTATTAGTGCCGAAGCGATAATAAATGCTAGCTACGTTTAATAAGGTAGCTTCTAGGTGAGTTGAGGTGTCGGCTGCTACCAACGCGTCATGCGCCAACAGGAAATCAAAAATTTGTTGCTGATGAGCATCTGACCATTGCAAACCAGGCAATTTTCGCCGAAGGGGCTCAAAATCGCGGCTATCGCTGGGGTGAGGGCGCAGTGTAAATGTGAGGTGCGGCAACTTTGCCATCAAGTAATGCAGCGTTTCGGCAATGGCGGGCAGCGGGTCATGGATATTGCAAGCAATTGCCACGCGCTGCACGTGGGTAGCCTGGTTGCGTTGGCTTAGGAAGGCATCGGCCTTGGGCATTCCTACTAGCTCGACCTGGCCGTAAACAGGGCCGCATTGGCGGTATTTATCCAGCGCATCTTGCCCTTCTAGTAGGCTCAAGTCAAAGCCTAACGGCGGAAAATTGGTGCTTACGCTGGCGTGCTGCACGTAAAGGGTCGGGATGCCTTCGGCTCGGCAGGCTAGCAGCAGCGAGCGAGCATCATCGTTGTGGTCATTGGCAAAGAAGACAGCTCGCGGGCGGTAGTAGCGCAAGGCCCGCCGATATACCTCATAGTAGCCAATGGCATAAAAAACCAGGTCGAAAAACCGTAGGGCCCGCCCACCTACTTGGCGGTATAGGCCCAGCAGCATTGCCGGGTATTGCCAGTAGTACAGTATTTTGAGTCGTAGCGAAAGGCGGTTTACTACCTTGCCGTAGCGCCCAATATTCTTCCCCTGCCCAGCTAGCAGCACCGCATCGGTCCTGGCGGCTTTGATAAAGCTAAGTGCCTCGTAGTTATTGGCGCTGACCACGTAAAGCCACACGGCGCCGTCCAGCGGGTCAGGGTTGCGCAGCGGGCGAAATACATTGCCCAGCAGCCGCAGGCCCGTGTAGCCCAGCACCCGGCCCAAGCGCTTGAGAGGGCTCGCCGGCGAAATACTAGCTAGCACCGCCGCTGGCAGCCCCGCAAATAAATCGGTGAAGCGTAGCTGTAGAATATCGCGTAGGCGGCCAACCCGAGTGCTCACGGCTGTTGAGCGGGCTCCCCAAGAAGGGCATCCCAAGTCAGAGGCTGGCCTGGTTGCAGCGCGCGGACGGCCCGGCGGCCCAGAACGACCTCCCAGTGGCGGGGCAGTAAGCCATCGCCGGGGCGAATAATGCGCAGATTATCAGCGCTAAACACCTCGCCGGCCGCAATCGGCCGCGCTACGTAAATGCTACGCTTAAAAATGCGGCTTTTTTCCTCGCTAGGCTGCACGCACAGCTGTACCGTGCCCAGAGCTTGGTGCGCGCGGGCAGTTTCTGCTACCAAAAGCGTTAGCTCCTCGGGCTCCAGCGAAAACGCGCTATCTACGCCGCCATCGGCTCGGCGCAGGGTAAAATGCTTTTCAATGACGCAGGCGCCCAGCGCCACGGCCGCCACGCTGGCACCCATACCCATCGTATGGTCGGAGAGGCCCACCGGGCAGCCAAAAGTTTCGGCCAGCACCGGGATGGTGCGCAAGTTGGTAGTGGCCGGCGAGGCGGGGTACGTACTCGTGCACTTGAGCAGCACTAGCTCGCGGCAGCCCGCTTGGCGCAGTACCCGCACGGCCTCGTCGATCTCGCTGAGGGTAGCGGCGCCGGTGCTCACAATCACAGGCTTGCCGGTGGCCGCAACCCGACGCAGCAAGGGCCAGTGGGCATTTTCAAACGAAGCAATTTTGTAGGCGGGCACATTGAGGCTCTCTAGAAAGTCAACCGCTGACTCGTCAAACGGTGAGCTGAACGCTAACAGACCATGCTCCCGCGCCCGCTCGAAGATGGGGGCGTGCCACTCCCAAGGCGTATAGGCTTCCTGGTAAAGCTGATACAGACTTTTGCCTTCCCACAAAGAGTTGCCTTCTTCGCGAATCACGAAGCCGGTATCCATGCTGATGGTGTCGGCGGTATAGGTTTGAAGCTTGAGGGCGTGCACACCGGCCGCGGCGGCGGCATCAACCAGCGCTAGGGCACGGTTGAGGCTCTGGTTGTGGTTGCCCGACATCTCGGCGATGATAAAGGGTGGGCGGGCGGGCCCTACGGCACGGCCACCAATCGTAATTTCCATAGTAGTAAAACCAAGGCTAAGCCGCGGGGGCGGCCGTCCACACGAAGGTAAGGCCAGCCGACGGGCTTCGTTCAGCCAGCAGTTGGTAGCCTGCTCGCCGGAAAGCTCGCACGGAGGCTTCGTTAGTAGGCTTTACTTCCCCAACTACTTGCCGCACACTCGGGAAACGCGCTAAAACGGCTCGCGTACCGGCCAGTAATAATGGGGCCGCCCAGCCCCGCCCCCGATAAGCCGGCGCCAAGGTGTAGCTAAGCGTGGCCGTGGGCCCACCTGCGTCTTCACTAGTGACCACAAATCGAATGATGCCCGCCGCCTCTCCCGAGTCAGTAGCTTCGGCTAGTAGCAGTAAGCAGCGTTCGGCCTGCGCGAGCTGGCTGGCTAGCCAGGCTTCATGCTGATGGGTAGAAATAGGGCGCGGGTCGAACGACTGGCGGCGGGTTTCAGAGTCATTAGCCCAGGTTAGCAACTGGCCCGAATCGGTAGGCTGCACTAAGCGTAGGCGCAGGGGAGCAGGCGGCAGCCGCAAAGCGGCAAACTCCTGACGGAGGCGCTGGGGAGCGCGGCCGTCAAAGTGCCGGCGTTGCGCTTGCCTCAACTGGCTTGCTAGGCGCGGGGCCTCGCTGGCAGTGAGTACGTTGGCTGCCGTGGTGTACGGTAGGGCCATGCCTTTTTCCCGGAGAAAGTGGGCAAGGTCATGTTGGTTGTCGGCCGTAGGCAATAGCAGCAATAGGCCGCCGCCCGCCGCGCAATACTCATAACTGGTAGTGCTGGGCGATAGTACGGCCGCCCCACACTGCCGCATGAGATTCGCTAGTTCGGTAGCAGACAAAGCCCGATGCAAGTGCAGGCGTCCAGGGTGGCTGGCAGCCCAGGCTTGCAGAAGCTCCCAGCCAGCAAAGGCGCTACCGACTACGGCATGGACCTGGGCCACATCTGGTAGCGCCAGCAAAGCCGTCGCAGTGGTTTGGGTAAGCTGGTGCGGGTCGGCCCCTCCCAAGCATAGCAGCACTACTGAGGTAGGCGTCGGAATGTCTTGGTTATTGGTGTATTGAAAATCAGCGCGCAAGGGCGCGTAGCTGGGCCCTGCTAGTACGCGGGCGTGAGGCATCCGTAGGTCGTAGTCCGCCCAATTTAGGCCACCAGCCGGGTTCAATACTAAGTCAGCCGCAAAGGGAAAGGCGTGCAGGTCGTCGAGGCACACGAGCCGGGCTACCAATGGGCGCACGAGAGTTTGATAGGCAAACGTAAAGCCGTATCCATCAAGCACCAGCACGTCAGTAGCGCGTAGTAGAGCTGGCAGTATGTGCGTAGCTTCCTGGGCTAGGGTGGCGGTGGGCAGCGGCACCACGGTTAGGCCCGCTTGCTGTAAAAAGCCCAGGCTGCTTGCGGGCGCTTGAATAAAAAAAACGACTTCAGCAAAATCAGCCCGCAAGATTTCAGCCAAGGCTAGCAACCGCATTACATGTCCTAAACCAATGCGGCCGTTGCCATCGGCCCGCAGCACCAGCCGTGCAGAAGAAGCGGGCATAGCATCAAAGTTTTTTCTGCTCGATATGAGCATTGAGAGCTAAAATTTCCGGGTGAGCGTCTACTAAAGCCAGTAAAGCCGGCAACGATAGAGTATGTGCCTGATAGCCAGCGATTAGCTGACTTAATACTTCAAAATCTGCCGGGGTGTCGAGGGTAAGGCGCGGCGCGCTGTAGTCGCCTAGTGTGCAGAACTCGTTGCGATTGAGCACTGGGCCATGTGGCGCAAAGTTTGCCCGCAAGTAAGGGGTTACGTGCTCACGCTCAGCTGCCAAGGTGGCCTGCGTGTGGGCAAGCGCCAGTAAATCGGCCGAAAAAATTTCAAAATCCAATCCCCTTGGAAAGGTGCGCTCTACCACGTTAGAACGGTAGGCTAGGGGCTCATTTTCGGTCAGGTAGCGCGCCACGGCCGCTTCAAGGGTTGGCCCATCAAGCAAAGGGCAATCGCTTGTTACCCGCACCACCACCGCAAAGCCGAACTGCTGGTTAGCCTCATAGTAGCGGCTTAGTACATCTGTCTCAGAGCCCCGGTAGCAGGGGATGCCGCGCGCAGCAGCATAGTGGGCGAGGGCATCATCAGCCGCTAGCGTAGTAGTAGCCAGTCCAATAGGTAGATTGCTTTGGCGTAGCCGTTCCAGGTGATAGTCCAGCATTGGCCGGCCAGCTAGGGGTAGCAATACCTTGCCGGGCAGGCGGGTACTGCCCAGGCGAACTTGCGAGATAATGCCGGCCTGCTGCATCAGACGTTTGTTTTTTCTAGCAAGTACGTGGCGTCTTGGTTGCCTTGCTCAGCCGCGTTTACATACGGATAAAGGGTGCGCTTAACGAGCCGCAATTCTGGAAAGCTATCCAAGCAAAGTTGGGCAAAGTCGGCTTTCCACAGAAAACCCTCGTTGCTCCGATAGGGGATGGTAGTAGTGGTGGGAGCATAATACTCAAAACCCCAGATGTAGTGCCGCGAGCGGCGCACCATCTCGGCCATAATGCGTGGCAAGTCGGCTGGGGCAATGTGAATCAGGGCGCCGTTGGTGCAGAACACATCAAAAAAAACATCTTTAAAAGGCAAGTCAAAAGCACTGGACTTCAACAAATTCGGGTGCTGCGAATAAGCCTTGGCTTTCTCCACGGCATAAGCTTGAAGCTCGACGCCGTAAAGCTGCGTAAACCCCGCTTCTTGAAGGCCCCGCAACTGCATGCCGGTGTTGCAGTCTACCTCCAGCATACGATTGTTGCGGGGCAGATCGCCCAGAAACTGCTGGTTCATCGCCAGCTTGGTAAGGCCCCAGGTGCGCTCGTAAAAGTCGTTCCACTCGGCTAGGTGGCGCGAGTTACGGTCGGTATATTCGCGACCGAAGTCGCCAGCACAAAAAATTTCTTGCTGCGTAGTTTGCACAGTTAACTAATGAAAATACAGGTGATTACTTCATGCTAAAAACTCCCGCACGCAGTCGATAACGTACGCTTGCTCGTCATCGGTGAGGGTGGGGTAGAGGGGCAAGCTCAAGCAGCGGGTGTAGTAAGCCTCGGCGTGCGGAAAATCGCCGGCCCGCCAGCCCAGCTTTTCGTAGTACGGCATGCGGTGCACGGGCACGTAATGCACCTGCGCCAAGATGTTTTTGGTGCGCAAAAACTCGTAGAGCCCGCGCCGATTCTCGACCAGCACCACGTACAAATGATAGGCGTGGCCCGGCTGGCCGGGCGCCAGCACCGCCACGCCCGGCGTAGCAGCAAATGCGGCATCGTACTGGGTGGCTAGCTGGCGGCGGCGGGCTAGTCCCTCATCGGCGCGGGCTAGCTGACTGATACCCAATGCGCAAAGGATGTCTGAAATGCGGTAGTTGTAGCCCAGCTCCTGCATTTCCATGTACCAGCCGCCCTCGTCCTGGCGCAGCAGGCCGGTGGCTTCGCGCTCGATGCCGTGGGTGCGCAGGCGGCGCAGGTGGCTAGCCAGGGCCGCGTCGTTGGTAGTGATCATGCCGCCCTCCCCGGTAGCGATGTGCTTGACGGGGTGAAAGCTAAAGATGGCCAGCTCGGCTAGCTGCCCGCTGCCGCAGCGGCGCTCGGCCCCCGTGCTATCGACGGAGAAGCCGCCCGGCGCGTGGCAGGCATCCTCGATTATCCAGAGGCCAAACTCGTCGGCTAGTGCCCGCGCAGCCTCCATGTTCACGGCTAACCCGGCAAAATCGACGGGAATCAGCCCGCTGAAATACCCTTGCGGGTGCGCTTCGAGCAACTCCCTAACCTTAGCCAAATCGAGCAAGCCGGTGGCCGGGTCGATGTCGGCAAAGTGCACCTCGCCGCCGCAGTAGCGCACGCAGTTGGCCGACGCCGCGAAGGTGATGGGAGTAGTGATGACGCGCTGCCCCAGCTGCACGCCCAGCGCCAGCGCGCACAGGTGCAGCGCGGCCGTGCCATTGCTCACGGCCACAGCGTACGTGGCCCCCACGTAGGCCGCAAATTTTTCCTCAAACTCCGTTACCCGCGGGCCTTGGGTCAAAAAGTCGGAGCGGAGCGTCGCCACCACGGCAGCAATATCGTCGTCGCTAATGTGCTGGCGGCCGTAGGGTAGGGGGTGCAGGGGCGGGTTCTTCACGAGCAAGGAAGCGTAAAAACAGCGAATTTCAGCCGGCAGCTACCCCACAAAAGTAGGGTCGACGTGCAGCCGGATTTCGTCCCGAATCTGCTCGGCGCTCAGCCAATCGTTGTTATTGGCCGAATCGTAGTGGAAGTCTTCAGGCACCCGGTGGCCCTCAAAATTGGCGATAAACTTGTCCACGTCCCAGGGCGGCGTAGAGGGCAGAATAACGTAGTAGCGCGGCAGCTCCACGGTGCTCATCGCATCGGTTTGGGTGATCATTTCCTCGTGCAGCTTCTCGCCGGGCCGAATGCCCACGATGCGCTGCTCGCAGTCGGGCCCGATGGCGCGGGCCACTTCCGTAATTTTATACGACGGAATTTTAGGCACGAAAATCTCCCCGCCCCAGGCGTGTTCCAGCGCGTAAAGCACCAAATCCACTCCTTCTTCGAGCGAGATGTTGAAGCGCGTCATGTCGGGGTGCGTAATGGGCAGCACGCCCATCTTGCGCTGCTGCAAAAAGAACGGCACCACCGAGCCGCGCGAGCCGATAACGTTGCCGTAGCGCACCACCGACAGGCGTAAGTCGCGGGCACCTTTCATGTTATTGGCCGCCACGAAGAGCTTATCCGAGCACAGCTTGGTAGCCCCATAGAGGTTGATGGGCGCGGCGGCCTTGTCGGTGCTCAGCGCCACTACTTCCTTCACGCCGCAGTCGAAGGCCGCATTAATGACGTTCTCCGCCCCGAAAATATTGGTTTTGATGCACTCCATCGGGTTGTACTCGGCGGCGGGCACCTGCTTGAGCGCCGCGGCGTGGATGATGATATCAACACCCTCGCAGGCGCGTTGCAGGCGCGCCGCATCGCGCACGTCGCCGATAAAAAAGCGAATTGCCGGGTATTTACTGGCCGGAAATTCCTGGCTCATTTCGTACTGCTTCAGTTCATCGCGCGAAAACACGATCAGTCGCCGCACCCCGGGGTACAGCTTAAATACGGTGCGCACAAACTGCTTACCAAACGAGCCGGTGCCACCGGTAATGAGCAAAGACTTGCCGTTGAGGTCGAGGGCCATGAAAAAAGGGCAATAACAAACCGCAAAAATAGCGCTTAGCTTCCCGAACTTTGCGATTGGCCTCCGCCAGGGCCTTTATCCTTGCCGCCCATGACCTTTCCGCACCCCGTCAAACTGCTTATCTGGGACCTTGATGATACTTTTTGGCGCGGCACACTTTCCGAGGGCCCTATCGAAGCGCTCGCCGATAACCTGGCTTTGGTGCGCGATACGGCCGCCCGCGGGCTAGTCCACACCATCGTCAGCAAAAACGACCTGGCCCCCGTCGAGGCGGAGTTGACGCGCCTGGGTATCCGCGAGCTGTTCGTTTTTCTGCGCGTAAGCTGGCAGCCCAAGGGGCCCGTTATCAAAGAGTTGCTGGATGCCATGCAGCTGCGGGCCCCTAATGCGCTCTTCCTCGACGACAACGCCGCCAACCGCCAGGAAGCCAGCTTCTACAACCCCGGCCTGCAAACCGCTGACCCCGCCGACCTGCCCACCCTGGCGCCCCTGCTCCGCGCCAGCGGCAAGCCCGACCCGGGCCTGCGCCGCCTGCAACAATACCAACTCCTGGAGCGCCAGCAGGCCGCCCGCCAGCAATACGGAACCGATAACCTGGCCTACCTGCAAGCCGCCGGCCTGCGCGTAGAATTTCGGGAAGGAAAGCAGGCGCTGCTACCCGACCTCGACCGCATCGAAGAGTTAATTAATCGATCCAACCAGCTGAATTTCACTAAGGTGCGGGTTGAGAAAGCGGCCCTCGCTGCCAGCCTGGCCGACCCTGCCCGCCGCTGGGGCACCGTGCGCGTGCAGGATGCTCTCGGCGACTATGGCTTGGTGGGGGTGTTCTGCCTGAATAAAAAAACTGCTGATTTAGAGCAATTCACCTTTTCCTGCCGCATCCTGCACCTGGGCGTCGAACAGTTTACTTACGCTTGGCTGGGCTTCCCGGCGTTGAAAATCGTCGGAGAAGTCGTAAGTACTCTGAATACCAGTGACTACCCCGATTGGATTGAGCTGGCTGGGAGTGCTGCCGCACCGCCGGCTTCCGCCCGCCCGGCTCCCACCGGCCCGCGCCTGCGCGTGTTGCTCAAAGGCGGCTGCGACTTAAGCCAGCTCACGCCTTTTCTGCAAGCCTACGAGCTGGAGGTAGCCGAGGAGCTTAACTATGCTAATGAAAACCAGATAATTGCGCACTTAGAGCACACTGTTTTGCTGCGCGAAAGCCGCGAGCTACCGGCGGCCGAGAAGCAGCGGCTAGCCGGGCAACTGCCTTTTCTGGGAAAAGGAGCTTTTGCCACCCGGCTATGGGCAAACGAGTACGACGCGCTGGTATTCAGCCCGCTTATGGATTATACCCAGGAGCTGTACCGCGAGCGGGCTACGGGCTACGAGGTGCCATTTGGGGGCTACTACGACCTCACCACCCAGGGCCCCGCCTCCCAGGCCGCCCGCTTTGCCCAGCGCCGCTACCAGGGTATGGACGAAAATTTCCTGCGCCGGTTTGCCCAGGACTTTAGCTGCGAAGGTCAGATTAGCCCCGCACGCTTCCAGGAAAACCTAGCCTGGTTGCGGGCCCAAATTCCCGCCGTTATCCCCATCTTTTTTCTGAACGGGGCCGAAATCGAGTTGGATAGCGCCACCGAGCCCGCTGCCCCGGCCCGCCACGCCGCTATGAATGCGGCCTTGGCCGAATTTGTGGCCGCCACCGAAAACTGCTTTGTGCTCGACGTGCGCCCGCTCATCCAAACCCGCGCCGACGTTACCAACAACCTCCGCCACTACCAGCCCCGCCACTACCGCGCCCTGGCCCAGCAGCTAGCGGGGGCCATTGGAGCCTGGCGGGGCTTGGGCCAACTGCGCCATTCGCGCTGGGGTGCCATCAAGGCCCGGCTAATCAGCTGCTTGCCCCTGGCCTGGCGGTAGCCCGCACTAGCTCGGCCAGCCGCGCCGCCTGGCCCTGCCGCGAGTAGTTGTTTACCACTGTGCTGGTCGGCAAGTCCAGGTTGGGGTTAAGTTGCCAACGCTGTGCTAGCTGCTGCAAACTGCTCAGCATCAGCTCATAATCATCATAAGGCAAGGCGCAGCCTGCCCCGGCCTCGCGCAGCACCACATCGGCGTCAGAGCCGGCCGGGCCCACGCACAGCACGGGCTTGCGCGTAGCCAGATATTCAAAGATTTTGCCCGGCAAAATTCCCCGGTTTAATTCCACATCGGGAATGCCCATCAGCAACGCGCTGCTATTCAGCAGATAGTTCACCGATTGCTGATGCGGCACAAACGGCAGAAACTCCGTAACTGCCGCCAGTCCTGCTGCGGCTACTTGCTCGCGCACTCCCAGATCGGCCTGCCCCACAAAGCGCAGCCGCAGTGGCACCGCTGGGTGCTGCCGGGCGCAGTCGGCCACTGCCCGCAGCAGCGTATCAATGCGATACCGCACCGTGATAGTGCCCGTGTGCGTGATGCGCAGACAGTCGGCGGGCGGCTGCGAGGGCTGCCCAAAATTGGTTTCGTCGTAGCCATTGGGCAGCACTACTATCTTGCCTTTGGCTAGGTCGGGCAGTTTGCGCCGAAACAGGCGCTCGGTTTCGGGCGAGGTTACGAGCACGGCATCGGCGCGGCGCAGCACCTGGCTTTCGTAGTGCGCATCGAGCCAGGTGGCGGCGGCCGTGCGGTGCAGGTCCTTGGTGTAGTAAATATCCGTCCAGGGGTCGCGCAGGTCGGCTAACCAGGGCAGTCCGTGCTTTTTTTGCAGTTCCAAGCCAATGAGTTGGGTGGAATGCGGCGGCGATGAAGTCAAAACCGCATCAAATTTCTCCCCGTGAGCAAGTAGCTTTTCCACGGCCGCCAGCGCGTAGGCGTTCCAGCCCCGGCGCGGGTCAGGGATAAATAAATTGCCCCGCACAAAACGCAGGGCCTTTTGAGTGAAGCTCGGCGGGCCCTCATTGGCAAAGCCGCCGTGCGGTACTGCCCGGCCCGTCAGCTTTTGGTACGAGCCAAAGGGTTCGAGCGTAGCCGTGCGAATGACGCGCACGCTCGCCGGTACTTCGTGCAGCAGGCTTTCGTCGCGTACCGGGTAGGTGGCCTGGTCGGCATCCACGGTAAGCACGGTGGGCTCGACGCCCAGGCCGGGCAGGTATTTCACCCACTTCAGGCAGCGCTGCACGCCCGCGCCTCCCGAAGGCGGCCAATAGTAGGTGATAACGAGCAGGCGGAGAGGAGCAGAAGCAGGCACGCGGCGAAAAAGAATGGCACCCGCAAAGCTACGGGTACGGCACAGCCGCTGCGGTTGTAACTTTGGAAATTCAAAAAGACCGGCTGGTGTTTACGCAGTAGTCTACCTTGCGCGGCTGCGGCTAGCCCGTCGCCGCGCAGCTTCTCTCGTCTGTTATATGTTTGATAATCTCTCTTCCAAGCTCGACAAGGCTATCAAGACCCTGAAGGGCCAGGGTAGCATCTCCGAAATCAACGTTGCCGCCACCATCAAGGAAATCCGGCGGGCCTTGGTCGATGCCGACGTTAACTATAAGGTTGCCAAGGAAGTAACCGACAAGATTAAGGATGAGGCCATGGGCCGCGACGTGCTCACGGCCGTGTCGCCGGGCCAGCTGATGGTCAAAATCGTCTACGACGAGCTGACGCTCCTCATGGGTGGCGAAAAGCAGGACATCGTCATCAAAGGCGAGCCGGCCGTGGTGCTACTTTCGGGCCTGCAAGGCTCGGGCAAAACGACCTTCGCTGGCAAGCTGGCTAACTTCATTAAGAAGCAGAACCGCAACGTGTTGCTGGTAGCCTGCGACATCTATCGCCCCGCTGCTATCGACCAGCTCAAAGTGCTCGGCGAGCAGATTGGCGTCGAGGTATACTCGGAGCCGGAAAACAAGAATCCGGTCGAGATTTCGCAGAATGCGATTGCCTACGCCAAGCAGAATAACAAGAAAGTAGTCATCATCGACACCGCCGGCCGCTTGGCTGTGGACGAGCAGATGATGCGCGAAATCGAGGCCGTCAAGCGCGCCATCAACCCCAGCGAAACGCTGTTTGTGGTGGATTCGATGACCGGCCAGGACGCTGTAAATACCGCCAAAACCTTCAACGATCGCCTCAACTTCGATGGCGTGGTACTCACCAAGCTCGACGGCGACAGCCGCGGTGGGGCAGCCCTCTCGATTCGGGCGGTGGTCGAAAAGCCCATCAAGTTCATCTCGACGGGCGAAAAAATGGAGGCGCTCGACCTCTTCTACCCCGACCGCATGGCCCAGCGCATCCTGGGCATGGGCGACGTAATCTCGCTCGTGGAGCGGGCGCAGCAGCAGTTCGACGAGGAAGAGGCCAAGCGCATCAACGCCAAGATTCGCAAAAACCAGTTTGATTTCAACGACTTCCTGGGCCAGCTCGAGCAAATCAAGAAAATGGGCAACCTGAAAGACCTGGTGGGGATGATTCCGGGCGCCTCGAAAATGATGAAGGACGTGGAAATTGACGACGACGCTTTCAAGCCGGTAGAAAGCATCATTCGCTCGATGACCAAGCAGGAGCGCGCCCAGCCCGACATCATCAACGGCTCGCGGCGCCGCCGGCTCGCCGCTGGCTCGGGTACCGACATTCAGCAGGTGAATGCCCTCATGAAGCAGTTTGAGGACATGCGCAAAATGATGCGCACCATGAACAAGATGAGCCAGACCAAAGGCGGCATGGCCCAGATGGCCAAAATGATGGGCGGCATGAAAGGCGGCATGCCCGGCATGGGCCGCCGCTAGCCGGCTAGCAGTGCCAGTAATAAAAAAGGACCCGGCCATTTTTGGTCGGGTCCTTTTTTATTTGGTGATTTTAATTCTGGGAATATTTTCTTCCCGTAAATCAATATCCGTCGGTTTTGCTTGCGCAGTGAACTCGTCGAAGCAAACCGTTCGCCGGCCCTTCAATTTCATTTGCGGGTCCGCAATAATAATGACGTGCGGAAACGTGCCATATTCTTTATCTTCCCGCATCAACGTTTGCTGCACGCCAAGGTCGGGTTTGTTTAGGACGTTGGCGTACACCAGCTGGCCTTGGTGGGCAGGTGCCTCTTTAAAATAAAGCACGTTGCTCTCGATATGGCCGTTGCAGGGGGCTGAGCAGCCTATTAGCAACAATAATGGCAAACTGAGCAGGCCAACAAAAAAAGTAGTGTGCATGATTAATAAGAGTCAGCTAGCCTTAGAGGGCTAATTCCAACTTCCTCATAAATGGCTCCCAAAGAGACACTCAAACTGAGCGAGGGCAGCAATAGGCTATCTGTCAAACTGCGAAGCGTCGTTAGCTTCCATACATTTTCTGAATCGCGCAGGTAGTTTTCGACCAGGACTTGGTTTTGGGAAATCAGGACGTACTGCTGTAACTCAGGTAGCCGCTGGTACTGTTGAAACTTCCAGCCTCGGTCGTGGGCCTCGGTGCTAGCTGATAACACCTCCATGATCAAGCCCGGATGGCGGGCGATACGCGTTTCGCGCTGGTCATCGGGGTGGCAGGTTACCATCACATCGGGGTAAGTAAACTGCTTATCCTGCTCAATGCTTAACCGCACATTCTCATCAAATACGCGGCAGCTACTACCGCGTAGCCCCTGTCGCAGGGCTATCACGCAATTTTGCTTGATAGTATTGTGTGCAAACGTTGCTCCTGCCATGGCAGCAGGCCCGTCGAGCGGAAATACCTCACCGTGGTAATATTCATGGCGGATATCCGACTGCTCTTCAAAAGCGAAATACTCCTCGACGGTGTAGCGGCGCTGGTAGGTGGATTGGGCGGCAGACATGAGCTAGTGCGGAGTTTTTATGACTAAAATCTCAAATTGCTGTACGCACGGGATGGCCTACACCACCGAAAAATCAAAGGATTCCAAAAACTTCGTGGTGAAATTACCCGCCTGGAAATCTTCGCTATCCATCAGCGCCAGGTGAAAAGGAATGGTCGTTTTTACGCCTTCTACTACAAACTCACTCAGGGCGCGCTTCATTTTTACAATGCACTCCTCGCGGGTTTGGGCCACGGTAATGAGCTTGGCAATCATGGAGTCGTAGTTGGGCGGAATCTGGTAGCCCGCGTACACGTGGGTATCGACGCGCACGCCGTGGCCGCCGGGAATGTGCAGCGTGGTAATGCGGCCCGGCGCCGGGCGGAAGTTATTGCGCGGATCCTCGGCATTGATGCGGCACTCCATGGCGTGCATTTTGGGGAAGTAGTTTTTACCCGAAATCGGAACGCCCGCCGCTACCTTAATTTGCTCCTTAATAAGGTCATAGTTAATGATTTCCTCCGTTACCGGGTGCTCAACCTGGATGCGGGTATTCATTTCCATGAAGTAGAAATCACGGTTGGCATCTACCAGAAATTCAATGGTGCCTACGCCCTCGTAGCTGATGGCCGAAGCCCCGGCAATGGCCGCCGCGCCCATGCGCTCGCGCAGGTCGTCGGTCATGAACGGTGAAGGAGCCTCTTCCACTAGCTTTTGGTGGCGGCGCTGGATGGAGCAGTCACGCTCCGAAAGGTGGCACACGTGGCCAAACTGGTCGCCCACAATCTGCACCTCGATGTGGCGCGGCTCCACGACGTACTTTTCCAAATACATGCCGTCATTGCCGAAAGCGGCCTTGGACTCCGTGCGCGCATCGTCCCAGGCTTTCTGGAATTCATCGTCGCTGTGGATGATGCGCATGCCGCGCCCGCCGCCGCCGGCCGTGGCCTTGATGATAACGGGGTAGTTGATTTCGTTGGCAATCTTCTTGCCCTGCTCCACCGATTCGAGCAGGCCCACCGAGCCCGGCACGACGGGCACGCCGGCCTTAATCATGGTTGCCTTGGCGGTAGCCTTGTCGCCCATCTGGTTGATCATCTCGGGCGAAGCGCCGATAAATTTGATGCCGTTCTCCTGGCAGATGCGCGAAAACTCCGCGTTTTCGCTCAGAAAGCCGTAGCCAGGGTGGATGGCATCGGCATTGGTAATCTCGGCGGCTGCGATGAGTGTCGGAATATTGAGGTAGCTCTGGCTGCTGCTGGGCGGCCCAATGCACACTGCCTCGTCGGCAAAGCGCACGTGCAGGCTTTCCTTATCGGCAGTCGAGTAAACGGCTACCGTTTTAATGCCCATTTCGCGGCAGGTACGGATAACGCGCAGGGCAATTTCGCCCCGGTTGGCAATCAGGATTTTATTGAACACAGGAGGTTGAATTATGAATTAAAAATTATGAATTATGAATTAAAAATTATGCGCTGTGCACTGTCGTGTTAAGGACTGGCAACTCATGATTCTTAATTCATAATCTTTAATTCAATTCTGCTACTCAATCAGGAACAGCGGCTGGTCGTACTCCACGGGGGTGGCGTTTTCTACGAGCACTTTTACAATGCGCCCGCTCTGCTCCGCCTCAATCTCGTTGAAGAGCTTCATCGCCTCGATAATGCAGATAACCTGGCCTTTCTCGACCGTATCGCCGACCTGCACGAAAACCGGGGCGTCGGGCCCGCTGCTGCGGTAAAACGTGCCAATCATCGGCGACTTGAGCGGCATATAGGCAGCCGCGCTAGCGCCCGCCGTAGCTTCACCCGCCGTAGCCATCGGAGCTATGGGCGGCAGTGTCGGCGTGCTGGCCGGCAACGCGATGGGTTGGGGAGCGGCGGCTAATGGCGCGGCGCTCACGCTCACAATCTGCTTGCTGGAGGGCTCACGCTGCACCGAAATCTTAAACTCTTCGGTTTCAATATTGACTTTATTGAGGCCCGACTTAGCAATGAAGTCGAGCAGTTCCTGGAGTTCTTTGGCTTTCATGGCAGCGTCTTTTTTAGGCTGATTTTTGGTAGATTCTTTCGACATGTTAAAGCTCTTAGCTACTGGCTGCTAGCTGTTAGCTTTTCAAAGCCGAGCGCTAATGGCTGACAGCTAGCAGCTAATAGCTTGCAGACACATTACTTAACGCGCTCTACGTAAGAGTAGTCGCTGGTTTTGATGCGGATTTTGGTGTCCGTGTCGATGAAAAGCGGCACCTGAATGCGAGCTCCGGTTTCGACGGTAGCGGGCTTGAGGGTGTTGGTGGCAGTGTCGCCACGCAGGCCCGGCTCGGTGTACGTCACCACTAGGTCTACGGTAGTCGGCAGCTCGGCGGTGAGGGGCTGCTCGGTTTCGGCGTGCATGAGGATGGTGACCGCCTGGCCTTCCTTCATCAGGTCGGCGAAAGGCACCATCGCCTCGGGCAGCACAATCTGCTCGAAGGTATCATTGTCCATGAACGTGTAGCCGTAGTCGTCCTTGAACAGGTACTGGTGCGGGCGTTGCTCTACGCGGGCCGTCTCGACCTTCACGCCAGCGTTGAAGGTGTTGTCCAGTACTTTACCCGTCTTAATATTGCGCAGCTTAGTGCGAACAAATGCGGGGCCCTTGCCCGGCTTTACGTGCTGAAACTCGGTGATAACGTGCAGGTCGTTGTTATACATCAACACGAGCCCGTTGCGGAAATCGGCGGTGGTTGCCATTGGTAGTTAGCTGTTAGCCTTTAGCTGCTAGCTATTAGCTTTTTGAAAGAATAAAAAAACTGATTTTGGCCGAAAGCTACTAGCTAGCAGCTAAAAGCCAATAGCTCAAAAACTTAAGAATTGTACGCCCATTTGAGGTGCATGGCGCCCCAGGTAAAACCACCGCCGAAGGCGGCTAAAATAAGGTTGTCGCCTTGGTGAAGCTGCTTTTCGTAGTCCCACAGGCACAGCGGTATAGTGGCGCTGGTGGTGTTACCGTAGCGCTGAATGTTGAGCATCACCTTATCGGGGCCCACGCCCATGCGGTTGGCCGTGGCGTCGATGATGCGCTTATTGGCCTGGTGAGGTACCAGCCAAGCTATATCGTCGTGGCTCAGGTGCTGGCGGGCCATCACCTGGGCGGCTACGTCGGCCATGTTCTTGACTGCAAACTTGAATACCGTAGCCCCTTCCTGGTAGACGTAATGCTCGCGGTTGGCCACAGTTTCGGCCGTCGGGGGGCGGCGACTGCCGCCGGCTTTTTGGTGCAAGTACGGCTCGCCACTCCCATCGGAGCACAGCACCTGATCGAGCACGCCGTAGCCTTCGGCACTAGGCTCAAGGAGCACGGCGGCGGCACCATCGCCAAAAATGATGCAGTTGGAGCGGTCGGTGTAGTCTACAATAGATGACATCTTATCGGTGCCCACTACCACTACTTTCTTGTGCAAGCCGCTCTGAATGAACTGCGCGCCGGTGGCTAACGCGTATAAAAAGCTCGAGCAGGCCGCGTTCATATCGTAGCTGAAAGCCTTGGTAATACCCACGCCGGCCGAAATGATATTGGCCGTGGCCGGAAACAGCATATCGGGCGTGACGGTGGCGCAAATCAGCAGCTCAACATCTTCGGGCCGGGTATTGGTTTTTTCCAGCAGCTGCTGCACAGCTTTGATACCCATCACCGATGAGCCTTGGTCTTTCCCTTTGAGAATGCGGCGCTCCTTAATGCCAGTACGCGTAGTAATCCATTCGTCGGTAGTATCGACCAATTGCTCCAGCTCCTGGTTAGTGAGCACGTAGTCGGGCACGTAGCCTCCGACTCCGGTGATGGCGGCGGTAATCTTCATGAGCGCAAAGGTGCGGCCCGAACGCAAACAGTCTGGCTAGCTGCCAGACTGTTTAAAGTTAGGATTTAAAAGAATCTTTAATTTGGTCAACGATGCCCGACTGCGCCATTTGGTAGCCCTGCATCAGCATGTTACAGATGGCTAGCGGCGTGCTTACCCCGTGGCCAATAATGGCGTTGTCGTTGATGCCTAGGATAGGCGAGCCGCCAATCGTTTCGTAATTTACTTTCTCAAAAAAGTCGTCGTTCAGGTTGCGGGCCACCATGATATCGTACATCGACTCGGCCATTTTCAACATCACGTTGCCCACGTAGCCATCACACACGATGACATCGGCCTTATCATTAAATAAGTCGCGCCCCTCAATATTGCCGATAAAGTGCACGTGCGGGTTTACCTTAAACAGCTGGTGCGCCGCCTGCGTGATGACGGTGCCTTTGCCTTCTTCCTCGCCTAGGCTCATGAGCCCCACCTTGGGGCGGGCGATGCCCAGCACGTACTGCGCGTAGAGCGAGCCCAGCTCGCCAAACTGCTCCAGCATCTCGGGCTTGCAGTCGGCGTTAGCCCCTACATCAACCAGAATGCCGTAGCCGCCCGCCAGCTTGGGTACAAAGTTGGCGATGGCCGGGCGCAATACGCCCGGCACTGCTTTCACCGTGAACATGGCTCCTACGAGCATGGCCCCGGTGTTGCCAGCTGAGCAAAAGGCATCGACTTCGCCGCTGTGCAGTAGGCGGTAGCCCACGGCAATGCTGCTATCCTGCTTCTGTTGAAAAGCCTTGGCCGGATGCTCGCCCATGCCGATGACTTGGGAGGAAGAAACCAACTCCAGCGCCGCGGCACTGGGGCCATATCCTTGTAAGAGAGGCTGTACTTCAGCTTCAGTGCCAATGAGCACAACTTGGGCTTTGCCGGCCAGGCGCTGGGCGGCCAGCACGGCACCGGCCACAGCAGCCTGAGGGGCAAAGTCGCCGCCCATGGCGTCGAGGGCAATTTTCATGAACGCGGGAAAGGTAAAAGGTCGGCCAAAGAGCGTAAACGTGCGAAACCAAACCGGGCCGGACTGCCAATCTTAAGTAGAGCAGTCCGGCCCGATGGTACCGCGAAATAACAACGCTTTCGGCTATTCTTCGTCCGAACCTGTGTCGCCAGCGGCAGCCGGGGCGGCTACCGAGGTGTAGTTTTTGATGGCTAGCTGGCCATTGTGATACAAGTTGCCGTCTACTACGTAGGCCTTGTGGCGCAGGTGCAGCTCGCCCGTATTGGGGCAGATGGTTACGGCTTTAGGAGTCAGCTTGTGGTGGCTACGGCGTTTGTCGCGGGTGGCGGAGGAGGTCCGGCGCTTAGGATGTGCCATGGTCTTGAAAGAAAATTAGGAGTTAAGAATTAGGATTGTGAATTAGAGCAGGGTCCTAATTCAGGTTTTTGAGGGCTGCCCAACGGGGGTCAGCTGGCTCATCATCATCCGGATTCTCGCCCTGAGGGCGAGTCGAGAAAATGAGTTTGGTAGCGGAGTCGGGGTCATCGTCGGCCTCGTTCTGGAAGCGTGGATGCAGCTTTTTCATGGGCAAAGCCAAGCCGATATAGTCGTAGAGGTGCTGCGCAATGTTGAGCATCAGTGTCTCGGGCGTTACTTGCAGCACATCATCGTCGAGCTCCTTAGACTCGTCGCCGTAGCGCACGAGCAACTGGTTATCAACGTCTAGCGGCTGGTCGTACTCGTCGAGGCTGCGGTCGCAGGTGAGGCGCACGGTGCCCGTGATGTGCGAGTCGATGGTGATCACGCGCTCAGTTTTGTCTAGTCTCACCTCGGCGTGCAGGTTGCCGTCGGCGATGAATTCGCCTTTGGGGTCGAACTCCTCGAAAAAATCGCGGCTGAGCTCAAACGCAAAGTGGTGCGTCTTAAGCGAAAGCCTAGCGATAGGCAAATCAAATTGCGAGTCCTTTTTCACAGTAAGCCGAATAACGGGGGGCAAAGGTACGTGCTTTTGTTGGCTTTATCAAGCCGGGTCGGGGCTAGCCATTCAGTCTCAGGTCGTTTTTAACCAAATCTGGGGCTAGCGCCCCGAGCGCGGGTCGGCGGCGCTCAGCTGCCGCGCCTGCACTACGTCGCAAGCCAAATACACGGCCGCCCGAAACGAAGAAGCGTCGGCGCAAAACTTGCCAGCCAGCCCGTAGGCCGTGCCGTGGTCGGGCGAGGTGCGCACCACGGGCAGGCCGGCGGTAAAATTGACGCCCTGCTCAAAAGCCATGAGCTTGAAGGGAATCAGCCCCTGGTCGTGGTAGAGCGACAGCGTGGCGTCGAATTGCCGAAACTGCCCGGTGCCGAAGTAGCCATCGGCGGGGTAGGGGCCAAATACGAGGTGGCCGTCGTGCTCAAACTGCCGGATTACGGGGGTCACCACGTCGGCTTCTTCGCGGCCGATCAGGCCATTCTCGCCGGCGTGAGGATTGAGGCCCAGCACGGCAACTTTTGGTTTTAAAATACCAAAGTCATTTTGCAAAGACTTCAGCAGCAGCCGAATTTTAGTGCGCAGCAAGTCGGCAGTGAGGCGGGTCGATACGTCCTTGAGGGCAATGTGGCCGGTAGCAGTGGCTACGCGCAAGCGCTGGTTTTCATCCACCAAGAACATGAGGCTATCGGCCGCGCCGAAGTAGCTGGTTAAGAACTCGGTGTGGCCGGGGTAGCGGAAGTCGTCGGCCTGGGTGTTTTCCTTGCTGATGGGAGCCGTGACGATGGCGTCGAGCAGGCCGGCCTTGAGGTCGCGGCTGGCGGCGAGCAGGCTCTCGCGGGCCGCCTGGCCGCTGGCGGGCGAGGGCTGGCCGGGAGTGAGGTGGAAATCCTCCTCCCAGCACGTAACGGCGTTGAGGCGGCCGGGGGCAATATCCGCCGCGTCGCGGAGCTGGCGAAACGTGAGCGGCTCGGCCTCTTTTTCCACCGGAAAATCTTCGAAAAGCGCGGTGGCCGTGCCGTACACCACCGGCGTGCACTGCTGAAGCAGCCGCTCATCGCGCAGCGTTTTATAAATAACTTCGGGGCCGATGCCGGCCAGGTCGCCCACGGAAAAACCGAGGCGGGGAAGAGTTTTGGGCATAGTATTACTTCGCTGTCTTAACGACGATTAGATCAATAGAATCATCTTCCAACCCAGCGTATTTATCCAGATGAAAATCATATCCATGTTCGTAATCGTCTTGAGCTAAGGTCAGCAATTGAGCGGCCAAAGAAATTAGGCCATCTTTATTAGCTGTAATAATTACACCATCATGTCCCAAATCAACTTTTATTTCATGGTTGCCAATCCAAGTGAATGTAAAGTTAAAGGGGTTATTAGGCAGGGCTAGTGTAATTTCCATCAGTATTAGGCTAGCTGCTTGGTCAAGAACTCATACAATAAGCGCACGCCCATACCCGTGCCGCCCTTGCCGCGATACGAGTCGGCGGCGGTGAGAAACGCGGGCCCGGCAATGTCGAGGTGCAGCCAGGGCGTGCCTTCAATAAAACGCTCCAGGAACTTGGCGGCCGAAATGTGGCCCGCTTCGGCCCGGCCGAGGTTGGAGAGGTCGGCGATGTCGGACTTCATATGGTCGGCGTAGTCGTTCCAGAGCGGAAACTCGACCAGGCGCTCGTGCACGCGGTGGGCGGCGGCTAGTAGCTGGGCCGTAGTGCTGGCCTCGGCAGTGCCCATGACAGCGGCCGCTTCGGTACCCACAGCGCGCACGGCGGCCCCCGTGAGAGTGGCCAGGTCGATGACCAGTGCGGGGTGGTATTTCCTGGCAAAGCTCAGCGCGTCGGCGAGTAGCAGGCGACCTTCGGCATCGGTGTTTTTGACTTCGACGGTGAGGCCCGAATGCATGGTGAGTACGTCGCCAGGCACGTAGGCGAGGCCGCCGGGGCGGTTGTCGGTGGCCGGCACCAGACCGATAACGTGCAGCGGTACGTTGTTCTTGGCCAGCGCATAAAGTACGCCGCCTACCGCCGCGCCGCCCGCCATGTCGCACTTCATCATATCCATGCTGTTGGGCGTGGGCTTGAGGCTGAGGCCGCCGGTGTCGTACACCACGCCCTTGCCGACGAGCACATAGGGCTGCGCATTTTGGGCACCGGCGGGCTTCCACTCCAAAATGCTGAAGGTGGGGGGCTCGGGCGAGCCGAGGTTGACGGCCAGCAGGCCGCCCATGCGCAGGCTCTCGATGTGGGCCAGGTCGAGGATGTCGGTGGTGTAGCCGGCGTCGTCGCCGGCTTCGGCCAGGCGCTCGGCAAACTGCTGCGCATTAAGCTTGTTGAGGGGCGCGTTGACGAGGTCGCGGGCGAAAGCCACGCCTTCCAGCAGGTGCTGGAGCGCGGTGAGCTGGGCCTCGGTCGCGGCCTCGCCGACTAGTGCGATGGTGGCTAGCGGCGCGGCCTGGCGCGACTTCTCATCCGTTTTGTAGCCTTCAAATTGGTAGGCGGCGAGAAATAAACCCTCGGCCAGCGTAAGGGCCGCGTCGGTATTTTCACTCAGGTTATGCAGAAAAACTTCGCTGGTTTTTTCCTTCTTCAGCGCGGCTTGCAGTTGGTGGCCGGCTTTGCGCAGGGCTTCGAGCTGGAGGTCGGCGGTAGCCTTCTTTTCGAGGACTACAAAATAATGCTGGTGCGAAAAGTGGTTGAGGACGATGAATTTCTGATCGTCGGCCAGGGCCGCCTCGACGTAGTGGCGGGCCTCGGCGGGCAGGTCGGTAGCGGCAGCCTGGGGCAGGCTAGCGGTGCCGAGTGGCAGCAAAAACACTTGGGTAGACTGAGCCGGCGCGGTGGCGGCGTGGGCAAGCGTGAGTGACATAGGGCAGATAATACGGAGCGTAACTTTGGCGAAGGTATGTCGAACGGCGGGGCACTCCGTTTTTGGCCAGCTACCAGGGCGAGGTGCCGCGCCGCACTATCCACGTATGATTCTCTCCAAAACTCTGCGGCTTTTGCTGCCGCTCCTGGGCGCCTCGCTGCTAGCCTCGGCCCAGCTTATGCAGCCCAAAACGGCCTTCACCCGTGCCGACTCGCTGCGGGGCGGGCAATCGGCGCTGCGCACTTGCTACGACATCAACTACTACCACCTCGACGTGAAGCTCGATGTGGCCCGCAAGTTTATCAGCGGTTCCAACCTGTTTCGCTTCACGGCCACGCGCGATTTTACCCGGCTGCAATTCGACTTGTTCGCCAATCTGGAGGTGAGCAAGGTGCTTTACCACGGCCGGCCGCTGGCCTTCACCCGCGAGGCCAATGCGGTATTCGTGACCTTTCCTGAGGCCATCAAACAAGGTAGCCGCGAAGAGTTCACCGTATTGTATTCGGGCTTTCCGACCATTGCTAAAAAAGCGCCGTGGGACGGCGGCTTCGTCTTTGCGCAGGATACGACCGGCCAGCCCTGGGTAGCCACCGCCTGCCAGGGCGTGGGCGCCAGCATCTGGTGGCCCACCAAAGACCAGCAGGCCGACGAAGTGGACAGCATGCTCATCAGCGTGGCTGTGCCCCAGGGCCTGAAGGATGTGTCGAACGGCCGCCTGCGCGGCACTACCAAGCTAACCGGCGGCTACACCCGCTACGACTGGGCCGTAACCAACCCCATCAACAACTACGACGTGGCCCTGAACGTGGCCAACTACAGCCACTTCGGCGAGGTGTACCAGGGCGAAAACGGCCCGCTGACGCTCGACTACTGGGTGCTGCCCCAAAACCTGGAAAAGGCCAAAAAGCAGTTTGGGGCCAACGTCAAGCCCATGCTCAAGAGCATGGAATACTGGTTCGGGCCGTACCCATTCTATAAAGACGGCTACAAGCTGGTCGAAACGCCGCACCTCGGCATGGAGCACCAGAGCGCCGTGGCCTACGGCAATAAGTACCGCAACGGCTACCTCGGCCAAGACCGCTCGGCCACCGGCTGGGGCAGCAAGTGGGACTTTATCATCATCCACGAGAGCGGCCACGAGTGGTTTGGCAACAACATCACCAGCAAGGACATCGCCGATATGTGGGTGCACGAAAGCTTTACCTGCTACTCAGAGGCGCTCTTCGTCGAGAGCCAGTACGGCAAGCAGGCGGGCCAGGAATACCTGCACGGCCAGCGCCGCAACATTCACAACGATGGGCCCATCATTGGCCCCTACGGCGTGAATAAAGAAGGCTCGGGCGACATGTACGACAAGGGCAGCAACCTGCTCAATATGGTGCGCACCATCGTCAACGACGATGTGAAGTGGCGCAATATTTTACGAGGTCTCAACAAGGCATTTTATCACCAAACCGTCACCGGCCAGCAGGTTATCGACTATATCAGCCGCGAGGCGGGCTACGATTTTAACCCGCTTTTTGCCCAGTACCTACGCTACCCCAGCCTGCCAGTGCTGGAAATGCGCATCGAGAAAGGCCAGTTATTTGGTCATTGGGTCAGCAACGTGCCCGGCTTCACCGTGCCCGTGCGGGTGCGCACCAAGGGCGGCGAGTACCGCTTCGTGACGCCCGACCGTAAGCCCCTCGGCCTGCCCGGCGCCACCCGCGACAACGTGGAGGTCGATACTTTCAACTACTACATCGGCGTGCTGATGGATTAAAGCACTATTGCTAATGTAAGTAATTTAATGTACGAAACGCTTGCTGTACTTCGGCCCGAAATTTCTGGTAAGATGGCAGCAAAATAAGTTTGCTTAGAGTGCTTCCCAGGTTAGTGTACAGGTTTTGCTTTATCTTTCCCGGATGAAAGCCTATTCTTTGGACTTACGGGAGCGGGTGCTGGCGGCCCGACAGGCGGGCGCTACCCAGGGCGCCGTAGCTACTCAATTCAGCGTTTCCGTGTCGTTTGTGGCCAAATTGGAGCGCCGCTACCGCACGAACGGCAGCTTGGCGGCGCTGCCCGCCGGCCATGGCCCGGCCCCCGGCCTCGACGCGGCAGCCCTGGTCCAACTCGGGGACTGCGTGCGCCAAAGCCCGGATGCCACCCTCGACGAACTGCGCGGCTGGTTAGCTGCCCTCGGCGGGCCAGCGGTGAGCCGCTCGGCGCTGGGACGGGCGGTACAGGCCCTGGACTGGCGGCGAAAAAAAAGAGCCTCCATGCCGCCGAACGCGACACGCAACGGGTGATGACTTTGCGCGAGACCTTTCTGGAAGCAATTCAGGTAGAGGATTTTACGCGTTTCAAGTTTGTGGACGAAATGCGCATGAAGCATTTGGGCCCAGCACCAACCTCTCCTATTGCCGCCGCTACGCCCGGGCTGAAGGCGGGCAGCGCGTGGGCCAGGGGGTGCCCTTGCACAAGGGGCCAAACGTGACGCTGGTGGCGGCGCTGACAGCCAACGGCCTACAAGCGGCCATGACCATGAGCGGGGCCGTCACCGGTGACGTCTTTGCCGCCTATCTCGAACACGTACTCGGCCCCACCCTGGTGCCGGGCGATGTGGTCGTACTCGACAACTTGCCCGCCCACAAAGTAGCTGGCTTGGCCGAAATTGTCGCGGCACGGGGCGCCCGCTTGCTCTATCTGCCGCCCTATTCGCCCGATTTCAACCCCCTCGAACTTGCCTTCAGTAAACTCAAAACTTGGCTGCGCACGGCCCAGGCCCGCACCCGCGAAGCCCTGGAAACCACCATCCGGGCCGCCACCGACTGGATAACCCAACAAGATGCCAAAAATTGGGTTGACCATTGTGGGTATCATGTACAATGACTTGGGAACCGCTCTAAATGTCATTTGCTCGGCATAGTGATTGTCATCGTATTGCGTAAATAGTTCTTTCGCATCACCCCGCTGTTCACCAAAGGCCACCCGTAAATCGTCTACTTCGGCTATACGGGAAAGCAATTGTAAGGCATCAAACAGATTGCTTTTACCCGAAGCATTTGCCCCGGCCACCACAGTCATAGGCGAAAAGTCCATCACAAAATTCGAAAAGCTCTTAAAGCCGTCAATTTCTATGCGCGTAATCATGAAGAATGAGCTAGGTTCGAAACAGAGTGCTAAGCTACGTGTTGAGGGAGTTTGCGACTGACTCAATAGGTGAAAGCATGTGGCAGTTGGGTAGCCCGTTACCCATCCTGGGCACTAGCGGCTGTAGCTCTCTATAACTTAAAGTGCCGATACTGTCGATATTTGCGGCAACCCTAGTCAATTGGCTGTGGGCATTTTCCCATCCGACAGGAGTGCGGCACAGGGGTGGGGCAAGGCCGCCCGCTGCCGCGCCCCGCGCTGCAATTCGCTATACCGTGGCCCATCCCGCCGTTCGCCCCAAAAAACACCTCGGCCAGCACTTCCTCGCCGACCCCAATATTGCCCGCCGCATCGTGGAGAGCCTGCGCCGACCCGATGGCGTGCACGAGGTGCTCGAAATCGGGCCCGGCATGGGCGTGCTCACGCAGTACTTGCTGGAGGATAGCGCTTTTCAAACCAGCGTGGTCGAGATTGACACCGAGTCGGTAGCCTACCTCACCGAGCACTATCCGGCGCTGGTCCCGCGCATCTATGCGACCGACTTCTTGCGACAGGATTTGGATACGATGTTTCCCGGCCAGCCGCTGGCCATCATCGGCAACTTTCCCTACAACATCAGCAGCCAGATATTTTTCCAGGTGCTGGCTAGCCGGCAGCAGGTGCGCGAAGTGGTGGGCATGATTCAGAAGGAAGTGGCCGAGCGCCTGGCCGAGCCGCCCGGCTCCAAAACCTACGGCATCCTGAGCGTGCTCTTGCAGGCCTACTACGACATCGAGTACCTGTTCACGGTGCCGCCCCACGTGTTCATTCCGCCGCCCAAAGTCGAGTCGGCCGTGGTGCGGCTCACCCGCAACGCGACCGAGAAGCTGGACTGCGACGAGAAGCTATTCTTTCGCGTCGTGAAGCAGGCGTTTTCGACGCGCCGCAAGACGTTGCGCAACGCCCTCAAGCCGCTGGGCCTCTCGGCCGAAGCCATGGCGGGCGAGATTTTTGACAAGCGCGCCGAGCAGTTGGGGGTGGCGGAGTTTGTGCTGCTGACGAACTTGGTGGCGGCTAGCCAGCTGTGAGCCATAAGCCGTTTGTAAACCGGCTGGCAGTAGGACGGTGGCTACTGCTTTTGCCGCTGGCACTAGTGGTGAACGGATGTTTTTGGGGTAATGAATTTAAAACTCGGCATCTAATAGGTCATTACTACCTGGACGGAATAGATTCCCAGGCTGATTCTTGGTATCTGCACTTCGAGGATAAAGAATGGGGCCTGGCTGATGCTCTAATTAGCAGCACGATTGCCGAAGCTGGGTTTAGTAAAATAGGACTTACGCGCTCAAAAGTCAAGTTCTTGATAATCAATAATTTGACTAAAATGCAAATGTTTTTTTGACCGCACAGAAACGCTGTTTCCAGCCGATGAAGGCGGTTCCTGAATTTCAAGTGCGTAAGTCCTATAAAAATTGTATTGTCTTACGAGCGGCCAGCACCGGCCAACAGTATTATGTTGTTCCGCTGGGCAAAACGTTAGACACGGAAAGCCGTGAGTTTGCCCGAAGCAAAATCATTGGTCCTTTAGGCAAAATGGAATTTCAAGCCACAGTGCGTCGGTTAAACAACAGCGTGCTAGTGCCATTCGACCCCGAATTAACCTCTTATTGAGTAACAAGACTGTGTCCCTCTGCCTGATAATCGACGATATGCACCCCTCGCTTTTGCCGATGCTTGCGAGCATCGGCGTCGAGGGCGACTACCAACCCAAGCTCACCGCCGCCGACGTGCCCGCCGCGCTGGCCGCCCGCCCCTACGTGGGGCTGATGGTGCGCAGCAAGCTGCGCGTTACGGCTAGCCTGCTGGCCCACGGCCCGCACCTGCGCTACGTGGCCCGCGCCGGGGCCGGCGTCGATAACATCGACGAAGAGGCGCTGGCCGACGCCAACGTGACGCTCGTAAATGCCCCCGAGGGCAACCGCGACGCGGTGGGCGAGTTTGCCACCGGCCAGCTGCTGGCCCTGCTGCGCCACACCGTGCCGGCCGACGCCGAAGTGCGCCGCGGCGAGTGGCACCGCGAGGCCAACCGCGGCGAAGAGCTGGGTACCAAAACCGTGGGCCTGCTCGGCTATGGCCACATGGGCCGTGCGTTTGCCAAGCGGCTGCGCGGCTTCGGCTGCCCGGTGCTGGCCCACGACCACGACCCGGCCGTGCTCCCCGACAGCAATGCCGAGCTGGTGCCGCTGGCCGAGCTGCAAGCCCGCGCCGAGGTGCTGAGCCTGCATATTCCGTACTCAGCGGCTAACCACCAAGTAGTTAATGAAGAGTTTTTGGCGGCGTTTGCGCACCGCCTGTGGTTTATGAATACGGCCCGGGGCGAAATCGTGGATCAGGCGGCGCTAGTGGCCCGCCTGCAAAGTGGCCAGGTGCGCGGCGCCGCCCTCGACGTGCTCGACAATGAAAAGCTGGCAACCCTCACGCCCGCGCAGCAAGCCAGCTTCGACTACCTGCGTACGGCCGCCAACGTGGTGCTTTCGCCCCACATCGGTGGCTGGACGCACCAGAGCTACCAGCGCATCAACGAGGTGCTGGTGGCCAAGATTCGGGTAATGCTTGGTGCCTAGTGCTTGGTGCTTGGGTAGAACCTTAGAACGGAGTCAGGTGACCCTAAGCACCAAGCACTAGGCACCAAGCACCATTTTTTTGCCGTATCTTTGCCGTACCAACAAGGGAGAACGGCTGGCCGGGTGCCAGCCGTTCTCTTTCTTTTTTACCTGACCCACCCGCTACGCGAATTAGTCCTGCATTTTTATGGCTACCATTAATTATTACACCGCCGAGGGCCTGCAAAAGCTGAAAGACGAACTTCAGGACCTTAAAGTCCGGGGCCGCGCCAAAGCCGCCGAAGACCTGCGCGAAGCCCGCGACAAGGGCGACCTGAGCGAGAACGCCGAGTATGACGCCGCCAAAGACGCGCAGGGCTTGCTGGAGTTGAAAATATCGAAGCTCGAAGAAGTGCTGGGTAACGCCCGCCTCATCGACGAAACGAATATGGATTTCACTAAAGTACTCATCATGAGCAAGGTGAAGCTGAAAAATCTAAAAAATAATATGGTGCTTGACTACCTGCTGGTAGCCGAGGAAGAAGCCAACCTCGCCGCCGGCAAAATCTCGGTGAAGTCGCCCATCGGCAAAGGGTTGCTCGGTAAGTCGGCCGGCGACGTGGCCGAAATCACGGTGCCCGCCGGCAAGCTTCAGTTCGAGATTCTCGAAGTTGGGCGGTAGTTTTTTGAGCGGTTAGCTTATAGCGGTTAGCCGTTAGCTTTTTTTATTTGCAAAGGCCGTTGGCGAAAGTCAATGGCCTTTTGTCGTTATTCGCGCCATCTTTTCACTGGCTGCGAGCTAACGGCCACCAGCTATAAGCCACCAGCTACCCTAACATGCCGACTATTTTCTCTCGCATCGTATCGGGTGAGCTACCCGCCTACAAGGTCGCCGAAGATGCCGACCACCTGGCCTTCCTCGACATCACTCCGCTGGTAGAAGGCCACACGCTGGTTATTCCGAAGCAGGAAATCGACTACATCTTCGACCTGCCGCCGCAGGAGCTGGCGGCGCTCCACGTCTTTGCGCAGCGCGTGGCGAAGGGCGTGCAAGCTGCCGTGCCGTGCCGGCGCATTGGGGTGGCTGTCATTGGGCTCGAAGTGCCGCACGCCCACATTCACCTCATCCCGATGAATAAGGTGGCGGACATGAACTTTGCCAACCCTAAAATCACGGTGCCGCCGGCGCGGATGCAGGAGCTAGCCGCCGCCATTGCCGCCCAAGTAGACGGTGGTAGCGGGCTAGCCACCGCTACGGCGAGCCCCGCCCCAGCTACCGTGCCGGCCGACGATGCCACCCTGGTGCAGCTGCAAAAACTCACCCAAGGCCTGAATTTTATCAGCGAATCGGAAGCGCCGCTGGTGGCCGTGAGCTACGCCGCGCCCACCGGCGCCCTGCCCGACGCTGCGCTGCTAGCCCTGCTGGGCGAGCCCGCGCAGGCCACAGTGGAAAAGGTAGAGCTGACGCTTTTCCTGCGCGGCCACACCGCCGACCAGGGCGTGCTCGGCGATGTGAAACTGGCCAACCGCTACAAGGCACTGCAACTCTTTATGAAGCAAGAGCTCGATGGCGCGCAAGTGTACTGCATCGGCGCAGGGTCCCAGCTGCACGCCTACGCGCTGGGCCGCGAGGCGGCCGGGCATTTGGCCGGCTTCAAGACGGAAATAACGACCACCTAGCGCAGTAGCGCGGACTTTTTAGTCCGCAAGTCAGCAGAACAGAACTGATTGGGTCGCGGACTGAAAGTCCGCGCTACTGCTCAGCGACTTCCAAACGGCGGTAGCTAGTTTGCGGCTCTATATCCAAGTTTGCATGAAAATCACCCAACTACTGCTCGCCGCCGCAACCTTGCTGGCTAGCCAAGTAGCCCCCGCCCAAAGCCTGGACCCGGCCGCTACGGCCGCGCTGCCCACGGTGCAGCCCGCCGCCCTCGAAGCCCACGTGCGTTACCTGGCCGACGACCGCCTGCGCGGTCGCCTGCCCGGCACGCCCGGCTACCAGCTCGCCGTGGACTACGTGACGACCCAGCTCAAGCAAAACGGCGTGGCCCCGGCCGGCGACCAGGGTGGCTACACCCAGCTAGTGCGCCTGCGCCGGGCGTTTGTCGAGCCGGGCGCGCAGCTCAGCTACCAGCCCGCGGCCGGGGCCGAGCAGCCGCTCGCCTACGGGCCCGCCATCACGGTGTACCCCAACCCGGCCCGGCCCGATGTGAGTGTGGCGGCGCCGCTGGTGTTTGCGGGCTACGGCATTTCGGCGCCCGAAGCAGGCTACGATGACTACGCGGGCCTCGATGCGCGGGGCAAAATAGTGGTAGTGACGCGCCAGCCGGCCCGGCAGTTCGGGAGCAATGAGCGCTTGTACTTCAGTGACGTGCGCACGGTGCTGGAGGCAGCCGCCCGCCACGGCGCGGTGGGCGTGCTGCTCGCTGCGGCCCACGCCGACGCCAAGCTGCCCGAGTTTCCGAAGGGCGTGGTGAGTGCCCTTAGCCCCGATGGGCAAGTGGCCGTGTCGCGCAGCTACTCGCCGGGATCGGTGCAGCTGGTGGGCTCGATTAGTCCGGCCACGTTGCAGCAGCTATTTGCCGGGGTGGGGAGCGATACGACCCAGTTGATGAGCGCCTTGCGGGGTGGCAAACCCGCGCCGCTGGCCTTGCCGGGCCGCCTGAGCGCCCATTTTCGCAGCCGCTACCAGGATGTGGACAGCTACAACGTGGTAGGTAAAATCACGGGCTCAGATCCAAAATTGCGGCTCGAATACGTGGTGCACAGCGCCCACCTCGACCACCTGGGCGTGGGCCCGGCCATCAATGGCGACTCGATTTACAACGGCGCGCACGACAATGCGACCGGCGTGGCGAGCGTGCTCGAAATCAGTAAGCTCTACGCCGGCCTCAAAACCAAGCCCAAGCGCTCGGTGCTGTTTGTGCTGGTGACGGGCGAGGAGATGGGCCTGCTGGGCTCGGGCTATTTTGCCAAGTTCCCGACTGTGCCCAAGGCGGCGCTCGTGGCCGATATCAATACCGACATGCCCACGCTCGTGGCCCCACTGCTGAGCGTGGTGCCGCTGGGGGCCGACCACTCGTCGCTGCTTGCCGATGTGCAGCGCGCCGCTGCCTATCTAAAGCTGACCATCGAGGCCGACCCTGAGCCGGCCGAAAACCGCTTTATTCGCAGCGACCAGTACAGCTTCGTGGTGCAGGGCATTCCGGCCTTGCACATCAAGTACGGCAACAAAACGGCCGACGGCCAGAACAACCTCAGCGCAACCGTGCAGAAGTGGCGCGCGCTCACCTACCACAAGCCGCAGGACAACTTCGTGGGCGGCACCTTCGACTGGGCGGCGGGCGCGCAGTACGCCCGGCTCAATTTTCTCATCGGCTACCAGGTGGCCCAGGCCCCTCAGCGCCCCACCTGGAACAAGGGCGACTTTTTTGGGCTACGGTTTGGGAAGTAGCGAAGCTGTTTAGGAATTCCGAGAACTACCTATTGACTGTCATGCTTCACTGCGTTCAGCATGACAGTCAATAGGTAGTTCTCGGAATTCCTAAACAGCTAGCAACGCGTAGCGCCCGGTGCAACGCCCTGGGGCGGGGCGAGTCTATAAAAAGCCAGGACGTAGGGCCCTGGCTTTTTGTATTTTATTCTTCCTCGTATGGTGCGCACTCTCTTACTCTGCCTGGCGCTGCTGGCGGCCAAACCAGCTTTTGCCCTGCGGCCGGTGGCCGAATGGTGGGCTAAACCCGACACGCTGGGCTTGCAGTATCAGCAGCTCGAACTAACCACCGCCGACCACGTGAAGCTGGTGGCCTGGCTGATTGAACCCTCGGCCAAGGCCACCGATCAGCACACGACGATGGTCGTAGCCGGCGGCGACGCCTACAATATGTCGGGCAACCTCTACAAGGCCGGGGCACTGGCCGCTGCGGGCTACCGCACGCTGCTGTTTGACTACCGGGGCTTCGGCCACAGCCAGGCTTTTGCCATCGACCCCGAGCGGCTGTATTACGCAGAGTTTGCCCTCGACTTGCGGGCTGCGCTGGCCGAGGCGCGGCACCGGCAGCCCCGCGACCGCGTGGGTATTCTGGCCTTCTCGATGGGCGGCATTATGGGGTCGGAAGTAGCGGCCTTGGCCAAGCCCGACTTTCTGCTAACCGATGGCTACCCCGGCAACCTGCCGGGCATTGTGGCCTACCAAAAGGCCACCAATAATAATACGGTGACCCTACCCGCCGAGGCTGCCGCCTACCCCCGCGTGGCCGCCCGGGTGCGCTGCCCCTGGCTGCTCATTGCCGGTACGCAGGATAAGAAAGTGCCCCTGGCCGACTCGGCCGCCGTGGTGCAGGCGGCCCGCCCGTACCAGCGCCGCCAGCTACTAGCCGTAGACTGCGACCATCTGGGAGCGCGGGAAAAGCTGACTGAGCAGTTCTTCGCCGAAGGCTACGTGCGAGCTATCAGCCGCTTTCTGGCTGGCAAGCCCGCAGCGGCCAAAGGCTAGCGGGGCTGGGTGAAAACTGGCTTTGAGTATTCGTGCAGCAGGCATTGGGGAGTTTGTGCCCGCTGAAACGAACAACCCAGCGCTTTTAGAAAAAACCGTTTTCTCCCAGGCCAACCTGAAAAAAAACGATGCTCAGGTACGCCCAAAGCACCGAGAATAGGACGTGGATAATGGTCTCAAACCGTTTGCCTCGCCACAGGCTAGCCGAGTAGCCGAAAAACTGGATGAGTAGCCGGGCTAGCCAGAATACGCCCAGCCCCAGCGCTACCCGGTGGCCCAGCGGCGTGCCTACTAGCTCGGCCGCCGAGGTGAGGCACAGCAGGCCCATCAGCCCCACGGTGAAGGCGATGAAAAAGGTGTGCACGTACATCATCTGGCGGTTGATGAGGCTGACCACCGCAAACTCGCGCCGCCAGTTGAAGTACCGGGCGAAGGCTGCGTGCAACAGGGCTAGCACCACCAATAGGGCCCCAATTACCTCAAGCTGAAGGGTCATGGCTGCGTAGGATAAAGGCGGTGAGGAAGGGCGTAATCTTCAGTTCCTGCGCTACCTGTAGCTTGGCCGCCTGGAAGGTAGCCAACCAGGCCCGCCGCGAGTGAAAGTGGAAGAAGCCAATGGTGTAGGCCAGAAAATTAGCCGCATCGCGCAGGTGCTCTACCACGATAATTTCACCCGTAGGCTTGAGAACGCGCCGGATTTCCTGAAAAAATGCGGCCCGCTCGGCGGTATCGCGCACCTTGTGGGCGGCCAGGAATGCCAGCGCATGGTCTACACTGTGGGTAGGTAGGGGCAAGGCGCGAGTACTTACTTGCCGGGTGCCCGGCACCGGCGGATACGCTTGCCGCGCCCGCCGAATAGAAACCTCGGTGTGTCGGGCCGGGTCATAGAAATCGACGGTCAGTAATTGGTCGGGTGGCCACTGCTGGGCTAGCAAGGGCGTTACCTCATCGAAGCCTGCGCTGATGGTAAGCAGCGTAGTGCCCGGCGCGGGCACTACGCTGGCCGGCAGCCAGCCCAATTCATACAGGCCCGCATAGTCGTAGACGTACGTCGAAACGGCCAGCGAAACCAGTGCCGGCGCCAGTATCAAAGCCAGCCCGGCTAAGCCGTAATAGCTGAGTGGTGCGGGGAGCACCCACGCCGCCGCACCCACGGCCATAGCTAGCCCCAAAGCTAGGGCGTAGAAGTGCCAGTTGAACCGGATAATGTTGCGGAGGCCTTGCAGCGGCTGTCTTACGGATTCCATTGTTCGGCGCGGCCTTTTTTCCAGTGATAAGCCACATCGCGCACCAAAAAGGCATTGGCTAACACCAGAGAGCTAAGCGGCAGCTGGCTGAGAAAGCCCACGTGCGCCTGCTCGATGGCCACTGGCTCGGGCTGCCAGTGCTGCCGCACGCCTTCGATAATGACGACGCGCCGGGCCGCCGCCTCCACCGAAAACGTGAAAGGCAGCGGCCCGGCAAAGCGGCGCGCCTCGGCCCAGCTGGCGAAGGGCGAGCCGGCCGGCAGTGCCACCCCAGCGCTAGTCGGCGTTACCTGGATGCGAAAATCAGACTGGCGCGACGTGGCCGTTAAGCCACTGGCGTTATCAGCCAGCGTGATATCGGTAGTGGCGTAGCGGTAGTGAGTAAAGAGGTTGCCGAGCAGCTCCATGCGCTTGCGGTCGGTTTCGGAGCGCAGAATATAAAGCCCGCGCAGGCGCTTGCCAGCCGGCGTAACGTAGCGCACAAAGGCCCGGTAGCCCACCAGGCAGAAGTCTTGGCCCAGGAAAGCTGGCCAGCCTTGGGGGCGCAGGTGGCGCGTCTGCACCAGGGCCATAGCCAGAAATCCCCACTCATTTTGGAAGGTGTCGGGTACCAGCGGGGCAGGCAGCAGCGCTTGAATCTCGGCCGCCGGCGCGGCGAAAGTGAGCACGAGCGAGGAGTCAAAAAACGCTTCTACCGCAAACGGATGGGTTTTCAGCCAGGACAGCATGGGCTAGCGGGGAGAAGGACGGGGTAAAACGAATTCGTAATAATAAAGCAGCGCAATAAATAAGCTGGCAAACAACGCATTGCCGCGTCCCCACAGTAGTAAGTCGGGGGATAGCCAGGCTTCTAGCGCGTTCATCACGGCCACGAGTACCAGTTGTGCGAGCACGCACCAACGGCGATACAGGCCACTCAGCAGCCAGGCGGCCAACCCAATTTCGGCCAGCCCGATGAGGCGCGTGAGTGGCCCGGCATAGGCCGGGCCTAGGATGCGGGCCACAATCGCCGCGTGGCGGGGTACCAGGCCCAGTACTTTGCACACCAAGCCGTTCATCACCCAGACTAGCGCAACTAGATAGGTAAGCAGGCGGTAAAGTAGCAGGGAGCTTCGCATAACTACCGGAATAAACGCTTGGCTAGCGGGCCCGGCCGCTGTCGACCAGGCTTTGCAGGCGGGCCTGGGTGGCGGGGGGCAGGGCGCTGAGAATATCCAGGCCCGAGGCGGCTTCGATTTTATCGATCGACGTCAGGTACTGGTGCCACTCGGGGCTAAGGCTGTTGTCGTTGGGCGTGTCGATGGCGAGCACACGGGCCTGGCCGACGGCGATACGCTGGAGGTCGTTAGGGCCTTCGGGCAGGAAAACCACCACTTTCCAGAGGTGGGCGGGCACGGTCACGCGGCCCTGGTCGAGGGTTTGGGCGGGGCCGTTTTTGCCGGTGCCGCCGCGGCCGTAGCTGCCCATTACCACGTAGGCTTCCTGGCCTTTTTCGACCTGGCTGCGGGTGTATTCTTCGAGGTGGGCCCAGGTTTGCTGGTTGTTTTGGGGCGCCTGGGGCACCATGTTGCTCATCAGGAAAGTCGCCGAGTTATCGTCGAGCGAAGCGGTGCGGTCGCCGCTGGGGCAGTTGTGGCCTTTGTCGAAACCCGAGCCCGCGTAGCTCGTCGGCGATACCTGGTAAAACTGCCGCGGCAGGCCTGGGTCGGCGCGAAAATCATCTTGGCGAGGCGCGGCTTTGGTGAGGTCGGCGCGGCCCACGTGCCAGCTCGTCCAGGTAGGCGTGCCGCGCTGCGCGTTGTAGCCCGTGGCGTACTGCGGCCGGATAAGCAGGTAGTTGGTGGCGTTGCTGGGGTCGGAAGTCGCGCCGCTGGGGTTGCCCAGCAGCAGGTTGTCGTTGTCGGTGCCTGTGGTGGGGCTGGCCGGGCGCGGTGCTGTGGGGCGGTTCTTAAAATAGTCGTTGGCCGAAGTCGCCGGGGCTGCGCGGGGGCTAGCCGATGCGGCAGCTGCCGGCCCCGCCGTCGTTTCGAGGCTGATGTCGTCGAGGTTGAGACGGTTTTTGCTAGCGTCGGTTTTGCGGATTTCCAGGCGCAGCGGCTCGGTGGCGAGGCCCATAAAGGTAGCGGCCCGCAGGCCGGGGCCGCTGGCGGTTTGGGGCTGGCCATTGCGCTGCCAGGTGCGGCCGTGGTCGCGGCTCACCCACAGCTCCCAGGTGCTGGGCCCATCGGTGCCAAACGCCGCCGCCAAAATGCGGATGCGCCGCACCCCGGCCGGCGCGTCAAACTGCATCGTGAGCCGGCCGCCGGAACGCAGCCGGGCGGCGTGCTCGCCGTCTTTGTGGTCTTCGGCCGAGCTGCCAATTAGCGCTTCCGTAAACAGCCAGGAGCCCGTAGCCAGGGCCTCGGGCGCGGGCGCGTACGCGCCCTTGCTGCCAGTCTCGAAGGTTTCGGGGAAAGCCGCCGCCTGGATGGGCCGGCTAGCCGCCGCAGTAGTTTCGGACGCCGGCGCCGAGCAGGCAAAGAGGAGGGTAGCAGCGAGAAAGGGAAAGGGCAGTTGCATGGCGCGAAACTACGGCGGGGCAAGCCGAGCGCGGGTTCAGAGTTGGGTATGGAAGCGGCCGGCAGTTGCGCGGACTTTGTAGTCCGCGTTTGCCCTTGGTCAGTCGCGGACTACAAAGTCCGCGCAACTGCCGGCCGCTTCCTGACTCTACACCTACGCCGCCGGCTTGGCTCCTGTGCTGCTCGCCGCGCCCGGCCGGTCCACGACGGTCCGCGCCACCACCACGCGGGCGTAGAAAGCGGGCGCGCTGCGCTCGTACTTCCGCAGTTGGCGCATGAGGCGGTCTTGCAGCAGCGTACCAAGCTCGGCAAACTCGGTGCGCAGGCTGGTACGGGTAGTCAGGCCGTCGATAAGCGTGACGCGAGGCTGGGTTTTGAGGGTGTCGAAAGCGGCCAGGGCGTCTTAGCAGCTCCTGGAAGCGCTGGGGGCTGAGGCCGTAGTCAGCAAGTAGCGCCGGTTGGTAGGCGGCGTCCTGGGCGGCTTGGTAGAGGGCGGTGGCCACGTCGGTGAGGCGCGAGCCGCGCAGTTTTGCCAAGTCGGCTTGGCTGTAGTCGGCGATGGCTTGCAGGGTGGTGTTATGCTGCTCGCTGGTGTAGGCAAACACGTCGCCCGCGATTTCGGCCGCTACCTGGGCCAGGTGGGTGCGGGCCTGCTCCTTGTTGCTGGGCTGGCCGGCCACCTTGGCAATAGTGCTGCGCTGGGCCGGGCTGCATGTGCCCGATGATTTCGGCCAGGCGCGCCACTACGGTTTGCAGGGCCTTATCGGTGGCGTAGGGGGTGGGGTCTTGGCGCAGAGTGGCGAGCAGGGTTTCGGCGGCCGTGAGGCGGTTGTCTTGCTGGGCGGTGAGCATGTGTTGGGCGTTGGCGTAGGGGTTAGGAAAGGGGAAACTTGGATTTTAGCCAGTGAATCTTGGATTCGGAGCCTCGCACGAGACTGCGGACGGGTGACACAACGCTTCGTACAGGTGACATGAGACTGCGGACGGGTGACATGGGACTGCGGACGGGTGACACGAGGCTGCGGAACGTTGACACAAGCTTGCGGACGGGTGACGCGAGACTGCAAAACATTGGCATCGGGCTGCGGAACACTGACACGAGACTGCGGAAAAGCTGGGCGCTAGTTATGTAGAAATAGCTGAATAATGCGGTGGGGTAGGGTACAAAAAAGCCCCGTTGGGGACGGGGCCAGGCAGCTGCCCGGCGCGAAACCACGGTGCGGGCTAGGCAAGGTGCTTCGCAAAGCACCTGTGGGTACTTGCTGCCCTGCCCCCGTACTTTGCCCCATGGCTACCAAACGCACGGCTACCCCGCCGCCTACTCCCGCGCCGGCCCGGCCGCCCTACATGCTCATCGAGCAAATTCAGGTGAAAGGCTACAAGTCCTTAGTGGATGCCACGCTGCACGTGCGCCCGCTCACGCTGCTGGCGGGCACCAATAGCTCGGGGAAATCGAGCATCATGCAGCCGCTGTTATTGATTAAGCAGACGATGGAAGCATCTTATAATCCGGCTGGGGCGTTGGTGCTGGATGGCGCGCACGTGCAGGCGGAAACGGCGGGAGAATTGGTGAGTAAAATAAAAGATGCCAGCTCTAATCAATTTACTATTAGTATAGGCGGAATAGATGCCTATCAAGAGTTGATTTTCAATATGGAAGAAAAGCCTATTGGGAATACTATAGTAGAGTTATTATTGATTAAAAATCAAGTATTTGCGTAGTATTTCTTGAAACAAGCCAATTCCGCACATAAGGAGAAGGCATCAGCTAGTTTTTCCTTCTTTCTCATCCGATTTTCTAT
>Ga0160429_1000393_pt1 | contig 43884 bp, 47 predicted proteins | sample SolpanmetagenomR_FD_108199 | JGI IMG/M metagenome (GOLD analysis project Ga0160429, IMG submission 108199) | Solar panel surface microbial communities from Lawrence Berkeley National Laboratory, California, USA - R | ecosystem: Engineered > Built environment > Solar panel > Unclassified ... | reverse complement strand
GTGAAACGATTTCGTAAAGCTGGTGAAAGTTCCTTCTTTCCGAAGTCGCCTCCAGGATTCATCGTTGCAAAGAACTGAAAGCCTGGCTGAGCAATCACAAGCGAGTCTGTGGTACCTTTTTCAGCGAGCAGGATCGAGCGCTGTGGGTCCAAAATACTGTTCATTCTTTCCAGAACAGAGTCATCTGCCAATGAAATCTCGTCGAGCAAGTAGAAGGTCCCCTCGCGCATGGCTTGTATCAGACTACCATCTGACCACTCGAATAGTGCCTTTCGTTTGGCACGGTTGGCAGCAATGCGCTGGCTGATTTCAGTGGGGAGTTTGTCTGGATGCTCCTTGATAGCTACATCATACTGGCCAAGCAAGCCCTCGATATCAATCTCTATCGCAGCTGACACATCAAGTATGCCGAAAGCACTAGCAAGATCGGAAAGGAGCGCTTCAATGATAGCCGCTCGATTACGTATAGGACGTTGAGCACCAATGAGGTCGCCAGTTTCGGTATTCTGATGAGCATTGACGATATGCAACTGTTGCTTCAACGCTGCGGCAAGCATCTGACACACTGTGGTCTTGCCACAGCCGGTCTCTCCTACCAGTAATATGGCTTCGTTATGACGGATGGCAGTGGCGACCAGAACATAAAGTCGTCGCATAGCCTTTGTCCACACAATACCGCCAGTAGCTAGCTGATCGTACAGAGCTATTTCAGAACAACGAGATGAGTTATAAAGCTTGTCATCGTCAATGACGATCTTGACTCCTTTACGACTCATCACCTTTTCTATAGTTTGTCTGACCATGTCACGCTCTTCAGACTTCCGGACCTTCTCAGCTAAAAGCATGTAGCCATTATCTGCAAGTTCTTCCACGCTGTTGGCGCTGCGAAAGGCCCAACGGAATAGATCACGAAGAGTAGCAAAGCTGTTTTGCTCGAAGAGGCGCTGTTCCTGGCGCAGAGTGGATAATTTTTTGTACACATCTACAACTAGACTACACCAAGATTCTGGAAGATTGGAACGCCGAGCTAAGATGACGTTGAGCTCCTGAACGGGTATGTCATCAAAGTGCAACTCGAGAAAGCGATTTCTGAAAGCGCGAGAAAGCATCTTGCGACCTCCATAAGGCCCAGCAGGATTTTGTGTTGCAAAGAGCATGAAGTTGGGATGTGGCCGGACAATTTCTTGTGTCTCCGGAATGAGCAGTTCTCGATTGTCGTCCAGCAAACGATTCAAAGCTTCCAGTACATCGGTAGGGGCAAGATTGAGTTCGTCTAGAACAACCCAATGACCTGCACGAACCGCTTGAACCAAGACTCCTTCTTGAAAGACAAGTTGACCATCACTGGTCGACACGTAGCTGCCCAGATATTCCTGCAAATCGGTGTGCTCATGGTTATTGATACGCACAAAGACGTTGCCTGATCTGCGAGCGAGATACTCGATCATGCTAGTCTTACCAGCGGACGTTGGACCTTGTATAAGAATCGGGTGTTTTCTGGTCGAAGCTGCGCGAATAACATTCCTCAGGTTGCGAGCAATGTAGGGAGTGATGATATATTGTGGCACATCTTCGGGTGAATTGGGACCTTCGGCCATCCAGTGACGTTCCTCCTGGACCTTCTTTCCTTTCTCAAGTGTTTCAATCCTGAGCACGGTCTCTAAATACTGTTTACCATCTTCTGGCGCACGAAGTGGCTTTGCAAGCTCAGCTTTAGCACTCGCTGGACTCGTAAACAACTTCTCCTTGACAATTTGCTGCAACTTTGCTTCTGATGCCGTGTCTAATGCAGTGAAGAAACACATGGAGAAGCCCTCATATAGTGCTCGGCGGAGGCCACATTGGGGTGCAGTGGTGGAAGCGTGGGTCAATGCTCGGGTGAGCGTGCGAAGACTGTAATGCGGTCGTTGTGCTGATCCATCCACAAGTCCTTCTTCTGCAACAAGACGCTGAATCTCTTGATAGAGCTCGGTGACTGTAATTGGCAATTTCCTGTCTGACCCTGAAAGCTGGCCACCTGAGCGCTCGAGATAAGTCTTGATCAGTATCTGGAGACTTTGAATATCCCGATCTGGTGAGTTGACATAAATTTCAGTGAACCTGGATCTGATGCCCATAGGAAGATCCTTCTTGCCCACATCAGTCGCTGGATTCATTGCCGCAAAGATTCGAAAGTTTGGATGTGCCTCAATTCGCTCAACCTGACCAGTCTCTGTAAGCATAATAGATGGCTTAGCATTGGGTCCAGAATCGAGCAAGTCCGAGAGACATTCGAGAGTGTCAGGAGTGGCGAGATTGATTTCGTCAAGTAATACCCAGTTCCCTTCCCGTACCGCCTTGACAAGCTTTCCCTCCGTAAAGGAAAAGGTGAAGACCTCGGCGGAACCTGCAAAACGATGCTCGAGAGACTCTACTTTCGAGATGAAGCTGTCCCATAATGCCCTGTCGGGCTTGTTGCTGGTTACTCTGCGGCGCTTGACGCGCTGCTCGTCTGCTACGTCTTGCTCCTTTTCACTTATAGCAGCCTTTACAGCAGTATAGGCCTTGTCAACCATCTTCAGAGCCTCTTTCCATAGGGCGATAGTACGTTTCCATTGCCCTCTAGCAATGGACTTGGACAACATTTCGACGAAACGCTGGTTCTTCTTCTGAGAGAATGACTCCTCGAATAAACTTGTGAACTCGTCCTGCAACGGAATGACGAGACTTCTCGTGGTAACGGGCTTGAAACCACCTAACAGATCTCCAGTCTCACTTTGTTGAGACAAGTTAATCGCGAGTAACTTGTGACCAAGCATTTGAGACAAATGTTGTACAGCAGTGGTCTTACCAATACCTGTTTCGCCGACAAGAAGCAGCGGCTCACTGCGTTCGACTGCAACAGCAACTTGTTCGAGCAAGCGGGAGCTGTGCGGCGTCATAGCATAAGGGGTTGATGCATTTCTGCCAGTGATAACTGCAGCTGATTGGCGTGTGTGAGCCTCATGTAAAGCTGCTCGACCTATCGTAGCGCGTGCTTTGTGGTCACCTTTCGATCGCTTGACAGGGACAGTACGTTCATGTAGAAGATGCAACTTTCGCTGTGGGCTGACATGCCACTCCTCTGCGATACACGAAACCAGGAAATCACGGTCTACGCCGTCTTCGAGGCTGCCGGCAAAGCAATCCACCGCATCCAGAAACATACCATCGATGGCTGTTTCTGATATTGTGTTACTCGGCGTACGTTGGTTTTCGATTCTCAAGACCTCATTGACACGATCACTCCATTTGAGCAACTCTCGCGCAGAAACAGTCCGAGTCCTTGTCGAACTCATTCGCGCCGCTTTCCCTCGACTGAGCTCGTGCTGAAGTCGTGTATATGTCGCCATTACACGGGGCAGCAAGCTGGCTAGTGCGGGATAATTGGCGTTGATGATGTCCGCAAGCTCGTCGATCTTAGGCACTGAAAAGGTAGCGCGCTGCCAGAGTCTGCTGCCGAGCATCCTTGCATTTGGCACTACCTCCTCGCCTTGCAAGTTGATGCTGGTGCGCATGGTTGCAATAATTCGGAATCCTTCTGCTGCTCGTAACTTTTCTCCACGGCTTGGGATAATGAGCTCTTTGCGCTCGATCAATGGTAGTAACGCACTCATAACCTCATTAGGAGCACGATCAAGATCTTCAATGAATACCCATCGTCCCTCCTTGACAGCAGTTGTGAGAACGCCTGGTTGCCATTCGAATGAGCCAGGTTGAGAGCCAGTAGTATAAATGCCAATAAGTAGTTTGGCATCACTTTGTTCGTTGAGATGTAGTGTGACCATGGAACCCGACTTGTTCAAGGACTTCGCCATATGTCTTACTAGCGTCGTCTTGCCAGATCCTGCCAGTCCAGTGATAAGAATTGGCTCAGGTTGCAGCAAGGCCGCAGCAAATGAGTGGAGATTGGCAGATGTGGTAGCCGTCGGCACAATCATAACCTCGTCTGAAGTTGCGCTGGAAACAGTTTTATGGCGAAACAAGAGTGTGCCGGAAACAAGCAGAGTGTGATGCGAGAGATCTTTCTGGTCGATGACCCTGGTGACCTCAGTCGCATGAGCATGCGGATGTACTCGCTCATATAGAACCCTCATGTCTGATAGCCTCTTCTCCTCCCAAAGACCCAGAAATCTATAGTCAATCTCTTTACTTTCCCATGGTCCATTAATAGCATCATGACCAAGATACTTCTCAATCATATCTTCCACGACGGCATCTGATGCGTGTATATGCGAGCAGATGACCCGGACAGTCAGGTAGCGGATTGTGCGATCTTCATCTTGTAGTAGTGGCGTGAGCTGACCGAGATGTATGGAGGTACCAAAGGTAGTATGGCTTTGCCGCAAGAGGCGAAAGACGCCTAGGAGGAGCTTCTGTCGGTCGCTTAGCTCCAGCTGGGTGATGTTTTCTAATATGTCTCGTCCGGCGAGTTGCAGATGAGCCACCTCTGCAAGATATGGTAGCAGAGGTATCATGCGCCCGTATGCTGCGACACTCCGTATATATTGCTGTGGAGTCCATCTTGCGCAAAGCTCAAGAGCTAGCTTGCTAAATGTTGTGAAGATGATTGCGGTAAGGTTGTAGGTAAGAGCTGCAGATGAAAGGCCGTCGAGGACGGCCTCGTTGGGTGTAGTCGCCTGCAACAGCGTCTGAACGTGCTGGCGGAGCTCTATAGGAAGATCGGACACCCCCTTAAGGAGGCTAGCTACCTCCTGCGAGCAATCCATGACGATGAAGAGGTTGTGTCTTGTTGTCAAGATAATATGTCGACTTAACTTTTTTTTGGAACAACATTAATTGGCACGTGATTGGAACCTGGGATTTTGATCGCAGCAGTGTCATCGACGACAACAACATCAGCACTTACCGCTCACTCCAGCCAAATCTTCTAGCCTCTATCACAATGTCGCCAGCCCCTCGCCTAATCACCCGGTCTTGTGCCACCATATGCCGCGCCGCAACCACATCCTCCATCAAGACGTCCTCACGAACAGCATACACAGCACAGCGAAGATGGCAAAGCTCAACAGGCAGTGCCTCCAGTCCCAAAATCTCCACCATTGTCGACCAAATCAGTCAATTGACTCTGCTGGAGACTGCAGACCTGGTCGCCACATTAAAAGTGCGTAAAAGATGAGATAAACAAAACATGCCAGCGATCTGGTCTACGGAGTTTCAAGACAGCAGGCCTAACATGCGATATAGTCCCGACTCAACATTCCTGATATGCCAATGGGTGGTTTCGGTGGCGGAGGAGGTGCCGCGCCGGTAGCTGCAGCACCAGTGGAGGAAGAGGAGGCAGCACCGAAGCAGGAGGAAAAGACACTATTTAACCTCAAGCTCCAGTCATTTGATGCAGCCGCGAAGCCAAAGGTCATCAAGGAGATTAAGTCGTTGCTGGGTCTTTCGTTGGTGGATAGTAAGAAGTTTGTGGAAAGTGCGCCAAAGGTTATGCGTGAGGGTGCGCCCAAGGAGGAGGCTCAGAAGATTGTGGATGCTATGAAGGCGCTTGGTGCGGTAGTCATTATGGAGTAGAGGAGAGTAAAGGAGAGTTCCAAGAGAGAAGTAGGGAATCCACTGCATATTCAAGGAGCATGGTTACACCAGATCTGGGTCTTCGATTGTTTGTTCGGCATTGGCTAAATCAGATGTAACTCCATCCAATGTTTGGAATACTGTCCGGAGCATGTTCTTTCTCTGTTGATAAGAGTTGAGGCTTGGTTTAATCTACCTGGATATGCATCAACTCTGTTAGCACGGAAGATCTGCTGAGCTCTGGACTAATGGAGAATGTATGAACATTTGGAGTGATTCACACTCAGATTCGATCAATACTGCAAGGACGTAGTTGGCTATTCGTTATATCTTATGCTCGTTACTCTGACCTCTTCATTGAGGTACAAACCTCGTCCCGTTGACACCTTGCACTCCTTTCCCAAGCTGCGACGCCACTACTGTCGCCTCCCTCACAGCTCTCGCAACCTTGCCCCTGACAGCCCCTTCCTCCAAAACCATCAACCCACCAATCGTGCAGCCTCCAGGTGTCGAGACCTTATCCCTCAACAGCGCCGGATGCTCACCATTCAGCACCAACGCCGCCGTCCCCCTCATTGTCTGTGCCGCCATCATCTGCGCCTCTGCTCTAGGCAATCCCATAGCCACAGCTCCATCCGCCATCGCCTCAAGCACCAACGCCATAAAAGCAGGTCCCGAACCGCATAATGCAGTACTCGCATCCATTGCCGCCGGCGGTAATCGCACCACCCTCCCTATTCGCTCGAAGATCCACTGGACCAGCGCGGACTGTGTTTCCGAAAGCGCTGGTTCCGGATTCGCGATGACTGTCATCGATTCTCTGACTAGCGAAGCTGTGTTTGGCATAGCACGGACGATTCTACACAAAGGTTCTTCTGAGCCATACAGGAACTCTTCTATTTGTTTCGAGGGCACGCCCGCGAGGATGCTGACGAGCATTTTGCCTTTCAGCGCGTCCTTGATACCGTCTGCGCCGAGCACGTCTTTGAACATGTAGGGTTTGCAGCCTAGGAGAATTACGTCGGCTTCTTGTACGGCTTTCAGGTTGTCATTGGTGAGGACTGTCACGTCGGCATCGTAGCTGGAGAGGGCAGTTTTGATCTTTTGGGCGGAGGTGGAGCTGCGGACTGTAGTGAAGAAGCGCGTAGGTATTTGGGGGGGTTCTGAAGAGGTTGAGTTCGCGGTAGAGTCTGGGGTTTGGATGGAGGAGAGAATGCCGGCTAGGATTGCTGTGCCTAGTGTGCCTGTGCAGTGTTAGTGAATGGTGGGCGGAGTAGGACGTTATATGGACGTACCACAACCTAGGAAGGTCATTGTTAGACCCTCTTGCTTTGATTGTGCCATGTTGAGATGTGAGTAGAAGCTATTTTACTGGTGAGCTGCGAGCAATTAACTAGAGGTTTTAGTATTGTTTCATCTGAGGTTTCAGATGTCTGACGGAGTTGATTCCGGTATGAGCAGAAACAAGAAACGAGAGTTTGACATTTCCGACCAACAACTCGATTTCATTCTCATAAAAAAAATCACCGTGAAGACTACCGACTAATCCACAAGAATAAATACCGTGCTTGCGATCGTGCTTGTGACGGCAATTCAACTTCATTGAAACACGCTTGCCAGAAAATCAGAACCAGTTACTCGACACTACCCATTACATAATAAACCATCCTCCTTTTAATCCAGCGCCGCTCGCATCTTCCACTCCAGATACCGTCTCGTCATCACACTACAACCATGGCCGACCCTTTCGAAGTCCGCATGAAATTTACCCACCAACTGCAACACCTCAATGCCTCCGTCAACTCCGCCCAAAAAGCCGCTGTATACGCCCTACGGCATCAGGACATGGACGAAGACCTACATTCATGCATCTTGGAGCAATTAGAAAAGGTAGTGCAGCATCAGCCACACTTTTCGCACTCCTCATGCGCCAGAATACTGATTTCCTCTCTGCAGAACAACATGAACAACCGCGCCAACATCATGTTCTTCATCGAGCAGCTCTGCGACATGGCACGGCGCGAAAACCATCTCGAGTTCGTGCGAATGGTGCAGCGAGATATCCTACGCATCATCGACGCCGTAGCTCCGAGCGATGGCACAGGTGCCGCGAATGTGAAAGTTGTTCGAAAGGTAAATAAACCCAACCAATAAACCTTCTACCCACCCCTCCCCTCCCTTATCTAGCGCTACTTACGAATGTGCAAAAAAATACAGGTTCTCTCCGGCCTCCTCGACAAAAAAGTCCTCTCGCCTCAAACAATCGCCGAGCTCGAAGACTGTCTCAAAGACCGCGACACCGCCACCGCCTTATCACCCGACACCCACAACTCCAACCCCACCAGCACCACCAACACCAACAACAAAGACCTGACGCCCACCACAACCAAAGCCAGCGCGTTATCGCGGCCAGACAAGCGCCAAATCGAGCAACGAATCGAAGAAGATCGCGAGCGGCACAAGCGGTTACGAGAGAGTATTTGGGCGGTGAATTCGGAGGAGAACAGGGAGTTTGAGAGGTTGTGGGAGGACACGAGTGATATTGGGGAGGATGATTTTGTGGGGGCGGAGGATGATGCGTATGAACGAAGGAGGGCGGTCAGGGAGGTGGAGTTTGTGTATAGTCAAAAGGTGCATCTCGTTGACAAGCCATTATGAGTCTTGGACTTGGCGGATAGAGCAACAATAAAACCGAAGAGAGTGTTATGGTTGTACGCTGTAACTAGTCCACAGACCTTCCCTTATCTGAGCACCACTCACAGTCACCATGTCGATGTTAGAGGACCTTTATTGATGGGCACAAGAGAAGGAGGACAAGAAGGATAAAGATGGCAAGGATAACAAGGAGAACAAGGAGACAGGTAGGATTCCATCGCGCAGAAGGAAGAGGAGCACTACTTTGCTAATGTGATTGAAAATGTACTTTGAGTAAGCGGCAAGTTATTGTTCAGCTAAGATATATGCAGCTTCGTCCTTTTAGACTCATCCTCTCCAGGACTATTTCTGGCAAATCATGACCTTTCATGGTCAGGCAACAGAATGTGTAACTACTATTTTACAGCACTCTGTCCAGCAACCTCCTTCAGAGCAATCTCTCAATACCACTACACTCATCTCACAACCCCATCCCACACCCATCCACCTGCTCTAATCCCTCTCCTTCCTCCCCGCCCTCCTCACACTCTCACTCCCCCTCCTCCCACCACCAGCATCACCACCACCCCGATTCATCAAAACACTCATCCTCTGCGCCTCCTTTAACATGCGTTCCCTATTCCTCGCCTCACGCTCCAGCGTATGCGGATCAATTTCCGGTTTCGACTCTACACGAGTTCTTTCTACAGCTTTGGTACTGGGAACATTCGTGCTGCGGGAAGTTATCGATGCCGCTTTCGGTGCGCTAGGTGGGACGGGTGCACTCATGCGCGAGCGACCGTGAATTTTGAACTCGCGAATAGCCGGGGTTGAGGAAGCTGGGCCTCGTGGTGCGGTCGGCGGTGGTAATGACGCTGACGCTGTTACGGCTGAACTCGAACTTGGGACGGTAGGCGCGGCAGACGGAGGCGGTGGCATATCATCCGTGTCCTTTTTGCGAGACGAGCGATGTGTGCGATCCGAGGAGCGGTCACGATCACGGCGGGAAATTTTGCGATCGTGGTCGCGTTCTCTGTCTCTGTTTCGTGCTTTGTCTTGTTCTGGTTCGTGGTCGGTGTGATCTCTTGATCTGTGGCCATTGCTGCGATCGTCGTCGCGCTCGCGGTGCCGACGAGAACGGGGTCTGCTACTGCTCTCCTCGTCGTCCTTTGCGACGTCTGTACCATTACGGCGGGGAGATCGTGAGCGAGTGCGATGTCTTCTCCTTCTGGTACTGTGCTCGCTTCTTTCGTTCTCGTGGTCACGACTGCGTGATCTGTCTTTATCGTGGTGAGAGGATTTGTGCTTACGACTGCTGCGGTGTCTGGAATCACTATCTTGGCCACCACCACGAGAAGCTGGTATTCCTTCTCCTTCTTCTTTTTCGTACTTGGATTCCGGTCGTGGCTCGTCATCGTCATGTTTACGAGACTGGCGACGCTTCTTACTTCTGCGGTATTCGTCTGATGATTCCTCCTCCCTGTAGTGATCGTCTTGCTTGGGACTTGCGGAGCGTTGGCGACGATGGGAGCGATGGTGCGATGGCGACCTTGTTCTTGATCGTGACCTCTTACCATCACTGCCATTACCATCTGGTTGACCACAGACTGGCGATTGAGTACGTTCGTTATCAGCCGAGACGCTAGGAATAATTGTTAGTGCCATGATCTAGCCTTCTCCAAGTCAAGGTCATAATTACGCTGATGGTGCATTCGCCTGCCCAAGTACGCCATTGCCATTTGTCACCACACCAAAGTTACCACCTCGACCACCTCTGGCAGCAAAGGCTCCTCTTCCTCTGAAAGCAGGTACTGGGACGCCTTCTCGCATCGCTTTCGGTCCCTTGGGCGCACCTTCAACACCTTGACCTACTGGCTCACTTGGCGTGAGTGGGATGACATTCTCAAACATGTTAGGATTAGCATAGCCGCCATAACCGCCACGGAAACCACCACGGCCACGACCTCTACCGCGCCATCCACCACGGCCTCGGCCGCCAAACTCGTTGAAACCAGTGTTATAGCCTTGTTGGTATGATGCTTCAACAGACTGAAGACTGTTGTACTGCATCTGGTCTTCGTTCAGGTACGCCGATGCATCGTTTGATGCATATCCGTTGACGGCAAGTGGCACGACCGGTTCTGCATCAATGATTGGAGTTGAGTCTGCAGCATCGTATGTTTCGACTGGTCTCGTCTCGTTTTGCTCCGCAGTCATGCTAGTATCTCGGATCTGCTCGGTGCTTGTTTCAATATCAGCTGTTTTACCATCTCCTTTTTCAGCTGCTTCTGCATCTATTCCATTCTCCTTGACAAGTTGGTTAGTGGTGTTATCGGTACGGACATCAGCGTCTTGCTTGTCACTCTCTTTCGTCGCATCAGCAGTCACACTTCCAGCTTGCGAGTCTTGCTTTTGTTGCTGCGTCATCGATACATCATGTCCATTTTGCTGAGCATAGCCAGCACGATTGTGGAACTCCTGATTACGATCATAAGCATTCTGTGGAAACCTCTGACCATGGCCAGAACGATGATTACTAGGAAAGTTTCTCTGCTGCGACATTTGATTGAAATGCGCTCCACGGTGCGATGATTGTTGATTATATCCACTGTTGGGATAATAGCCAGCATTTGCGCCAAAGTTACCATTCATGCCATTTCCCATCTGATTTGCCCAGTTTCCGAAGCCTCCATCATAGCCCATCATTCCCATGTTCATGCCATTAAATCCCATGCCCTGGCCATTGAAGCCACCGTACATCATCATACTAGGATCCATGCCCATTCCTGTGCCTGTCTTAGCTTGCGTATAAGCAACATGTCACGCTGGAGTGAACCTACCCATCATGTTTGGAAAGCCATTCCAGCCATTCATAGCTGTCATGCCGTTCATGCCATTCATTCCGTTGGTGGCGTTCTGCATCATTGCAGGATCGAAACCACTGAAACCGTTGTTCATGGCTGTATTCATCCCCATGCTCGAACCGTTGTTCATATTGAGTGTTTGCTGCTGATTCGAATCATTCTGTTCCTCAACTTGACGATCAGGTTGAGCACTCTCCGCTCCAAAAGCCTGACCAGTCGTGTTTTGTGTCTCCTCGTCGCCCGTAATGATGGCGATATTAGGGCTTGCTCCGCCGTCATCTTGTTGAACAGATCCCTCACGTTCGTTGGCGTTTGTGTTCTGAGAGAAGGTAAGCCCATGCACATTGTGAGCAGAAGCTGAAGTGCTTACCTCGAGCATCGACGAGTCGGCAGATTCGCCCGCGGTTCGCGGACGATCAGCTGGCTCTATATCATCATTCTCGATGGACTGTACGATATTGTCCGCAGTCTGTGTGTCGCGATTCGCATTGGTCGTTTCGGCAATCTGTGCATTCTCTGCTTGTGGAGGAGGTGTCGGCGCGACTACTACGGGAGGTGCAGCTTCAGCTTTCAACTTGTCGCGTTTCTTTTCCTCATTCTTCAAGAAAGCCTTCACCGTAAGGCGAAGCGCTTTGTTTGGTGTACAGTCGTCAGCTGATAGTGGGGTGTGCATGCAGACAGGGCAGGTATCTGGTAGATTCGTTTGACCTGGAAGAGACATCTATCAGTCCAGCTCTCATGTTGATAGGTAGAGGCCATAACTTACAGCTTTCACAAACGTTTTGGTCGCAACATGGCAAACGAAAAGCATTCACCACTAGCTTGTTGCAGGAAGCGCATCTAAGCTTGATGGGGATCTCGTCTTGCGTGAGCGAGCTAGAGATGAGTTAGAACCTTGATACTGATTGGCCATCGAAGTTGACTCACTCCGCAAGTTCTTGCACTGTTGTAGCCATGCCTGCTTGTGGTCTGATCCTTGACAAGCTTGATAGCGATTTTCAGTTCGAGCTCATTCTGGCTTCATGCTTCTCTAACGCAAGTCGTGTTACACTGGTGTGATCGTAGAAGTCAAACCCGTCGTAACGAAGGTAGCGTGAATGAATGTAGGGACGCGCTCGAGCTCGAGTCTTCAATCTTCTGAAACAAAGAGTCGAGTTTGACGCCCGTTCCAGGTTATTTTCACGTGACCTCGTAGGCTCGTCCGTACCCTGCTTGTTTCAGCTTGGTGTGCCAGGTGAAGACTGTGATCGTAGATCGACAACGAGGTCAAAGTATAAAGGTACGAGATGTTGTTGCAGGTAATGACTACGACAGACGCTTGTTGCGTAGAGGAGAATACAGAGTCTGGCCTATGATGCGCTCAACAAATAATGAGCAAGGAGATGGCAATATCAAATGAAGATAACCATTAGGGCAAGAACGACACGACTATTGAGTTGGCGAAGCAGACTAGAAGAACCCTCCATTATCATTGAACTACGTTATGCTGTGCTTATCCTCAAGCTGAGAAACGCATCCAAAAACGCCGTGAATGCATCCCGTGCCGAACATCAAACCGAGCATTTAGTACCTCATCATCGGAGTCGGCTCATCATCAGTAGTCATATGTAGCTGCCACGCTCAAGTAATCAACCAACTCTTACTGAGCATACCCTCCGTATTGCTGCTGCTGACCATAGTACCCTTGCACTTGATTTGCTGTGAAGATATTAGCATGTCAAGAACACAGTCGTCCACTGATCAATACTCACGTATAACCTGCTGCTGATACACCTGCTGTTGCTGCATGTTATGTTGAGGCGCATATTGCGGTGGCATCATCGGCTGTTGAGCATACTGCTGCCTCTGCTGTTGCTGTTCCTGGTGTCGCTGTTGTTGATTCGCGTGCCTTGCCTGTGGCAGATCATGGAAGTAAGGATGCAACAAAGCTTCTGCAGCGCTGATTCGTCCATCTGGGCGAAGCACCAACATAGCGGCAAGCAGTTGCAAAGCCAGCGGATCCATCGACGGCATAATGTTGCGAAGATCTTGTGTCACGTAGACAGGGAAGTTTGCTTTGTATTCTGGAAATGCAGAGATGCCTGGCCACGATCTTTCGGAGGGTGTGCCCATCAGACGAAAGATTTTCTGCAGCTGATCTTCGTTGCCTGTGCCAGGGAACATAGGACGTCCGCTATACATTTCGGCCATGATGCAGCCTGCTGACCAGATATCGATACTAGTATTGTATTGTCTGCTTCCAAGGAGCACATCTGGGGCGCGATACCACAGGGTGACGACTTCATTCGAGAATGTGTTGACAGGGATACCGAACGCGCGTGCAAGACCAAAATCGGCCAGTTTGAGCTGACCTCTCGTGTTGGTGAGGAGGTTCTGAGGTTTGAGGTCGCGATGTAGTACTCTATTTTCGTGGCAGAATGCGACACCCTTGAGTAGTTGATACATGAATGACTTGATGAGAGAAGGCTTTAGCGCGCCACGGTCGCCATGTGTGTCCATGTACTTTTTCAGATCCTTGTCCATATACTCGAAGACGAGCATGAGCTTGTTCTCAGTGTGGATGACATCGTGCAATGAGACAATATTCTCATGTTTGAGTTCTTTCATCAAAGAAATCTCACGAATGGCTGTGGATGGTGTACCTTCCTCCGAGTCGAGGTGAATTTCCTTGAGAGCCACAAGTTCGCCGGTTTGTCGGTTCTTGCCTTTGAAGACCTTCGAAGATTCAGCATGGGTTTCGACGGCCATAAGCCTGACAATCTTACTGTAGCATATGTTCCTTCTCCCAGCTTCTCCAGCTGCTGGAATGAGTTTGGGTGTCTCTGATCCATTTGACTGACGGGTCCGCCTCCTCCACCAAGATCTCTGATTGAGATGGTCGAGTCTGTTCGGTTTGAGGTAGCAAGGGTGCCGGCGTTGGTGGGTCGTAGGCCAACTGGTGGAGGCCTGTTTGTGACCTTTGGGTCCCAGAGGATGGCAGCGGAGGTCGTAAGTTGGCTGGCGATGGAAAGAGAGGATGCTGTCCTGGCAAAGGTTCTAGGAGGAGACTGTGATTGCGCCGTCTTGAGGAACCGGGGCGGAGGGTCGGTAAGAAAAGATCTCTGGGAATAGTCAGAGGCTGGAGGCAGGGGCTAAGGAGGTTCGTCGATCATGTGTTTCACAGTGTTCTGGTTGGTCACAGGGCAGTGATGTCCAAGCTTATTTGCCCACGTTCTTGGAACCCCTGAAGGTGGGGCAAGAGCAAAGCGCCACCAGGCTTGTTTCAGATTTCAAAAACATTGATTGTCTAATAAATGGGAAGTAGGTTGGCTCTGATTTGCCACTGACATTGTGTCGCTGCTGCTCCTGACAAAGTAACTCAAACGCATGAAGATATGCCCAAAATGCACCCAATGCTCAAAAAACTCCGTCGCATGCACTCTGACAATTAAAGGCTACACGCTCATCTTCATCTTGACACTGGCATGCGGCTTATACCCTTGCACCACAAAGTCTTCAACCTTCCAGTCCTCCATTGCTTTTACGCCAACGTCCTCTCTCCTCGCCGCTCCTCGAGCCTTGTCTGCCTCACCATCTCCTCTTTGTATCTCCAGTGTTGGGAAGTCCCTCGGCTCCCTACTAATCTGCTCTTCCAATGCCTCGATATGGTCAGCATATACATGCGCGTCTCCCATTGAGTGTGTCAATGTTCCGGGTTTTAGGTCGCATGCGTAGGCCAGCATATGCGTTAACAAAGCATAAGATGCAATGTTGAAAGGAATACCAAGACCCATATCGCATGACCTTTGGTAGAGATGACAGCTTAGCACTCCTCTTTCACTCTCCGAATATCGAGCACCAGGACTGCTTTCGGTATGTTCTTCGGACTGCTGTGGTTGACTCGGACTTCGTGCGCCCCTCCTCGCACCAGGAAACGAAACGAAGAATTGCGCAAACATATGACAAGGCGGTAATGCCATCTCCTTCATCGCCGCCGGATTCCACGCACTCATGATGATCCGCCTATCGTACGGCGCATTACACAGCTTTCGTACCACTTCCGCGAGCTGATCCACACCTTGTCCCGTGTAGTCACTCTGTGCATCTTGATACTGTGCTCCGAAGTGCCTCCATTGGAAACCGTATACGGGTCCGAGGTCACCCTCGGCGCGGTGGTTGAGCCCAACACTATCGAGGTAGGCACGTGAGCCGTTTCCGTCCCAGATATGGATACCGGCTTCTGTGAGGGAAAGAGAGGAAGTATTGCCTGAGATGAACCAGAGGAGTTCGGTGGTTACGGCGCGGAGGAAGACGCGTTTTGTGGTGAGTAGGGGTAGAACTGGAACATATGAAAGGCTGGATTCTGGATCATTTGGTTGACGGGGGCGGGAAAGGCTGTATTTCATGGGGAGGGGAGCGAAGAGAGCATAAGTGCCTGTGCCAGTCCTGTGGTGTAGGAAGTGATTGTAAGTAGAAATTTCAACGTATGCGTAGGCGTAGCTAAAGACGTATGCCTACCGGTCAGGTCTATGCTCGCCCGTATCTATTATCTGGCGGATCAGGTCTATGTATTGATATTCTTCGTGCTCTGGTTGTGATCGCCGTGTTGGAGGGTTCGAGGTTGTACTGGGTTCGAGGTCGACATTGGGAGCATTAGCAGGCCCAAACTCTGTAGCATCAACTTCGACTGCACTTGGAGACATATTGCTAGATCTTGAAACACTATATTTTTCGAATTGAAGAGAAAGTAAGAAAACAAATAGAGACGCGTACGAGCGTGTAGAGTGGTTCAGTAGCGTGTTGCGGGGTCAAAGTTCTTGCAACGTCATGCATGATCTGAGTTGGCAAATCATCAGACGACAACAAACAGCATAACTAAAGCCTCTCACATCTATACAAAGATAACGACTAAGATAACCGCATAACATGTCTTCTTTCGATAAAGCAGTCGAGGACAGCCGCAAGTTGAAAGCCAAACCCTCGGACAACGAGCTTCTGGAGGTAAAGACGATCATACCACTTCTTCATACTCGAAACCGAAACTAAACCTTTTCCTTTCCAGCTCTACGGTCTGTTCAAAGTTGGCTCAGGCGAGAAGATTGAAGACTCGGCAGCGCCCGGCACTTTTGACTTCAAGGTATGCCTGACTTTGTCAGAATTTGGTATAAAGACACCGGACAAAGAAGAGTATGCTGACTATTGTGACAATATAGGGCAAGGCCAAGCGCAAGGCATGGCAGAAGGTCGTTGATGCAGGTACATCTAAAGATGACGCACAGAAGCAATATGTTGGTCTAGTTGAGCAGCTTAAGGAGAAGCTTGGATATGACGGTTAGGATTGCAGATTAAGATACAGCAGGGCGTGGAGCATTGTATAAACAAGAACACTAGGAGCTTCCATTCGATACCAGAGCATACCATTCATAATACCTAGGAGGGTTACTACCTCTGGCTGAACAGAAACGCTTTCCACCTTCATGCCTGTATCGTTTCTCTGTTCTTGATAGATTGATCTATCTTATTGCTGAAATACCCACTAACAATGCTACCAACATTCCAAATAAGCCCACCAAGGGTATCACAACATCCTCTATAGACCTCTTATTTGGTAAAACATAGTCACTCCCGAGCAGGACACAGAAAACGCCGTAAAGCCCTCCCAATGGCCAAATAGCTTTGATGTGATCAACAAGCCTTATTTTCTCATCCGGGTCGACCCTGACCTTATCATAAACCGATAGCAATCCTTCAGCTCCGTATTTCTTCCTCAACTGATCATACCTAGGTCTGTCATATATTTCGTCAAACTCTTCTTGAGTGTAGTAGGTATGTGCATAGAGTGTTTTTACACCACCCAGATCTTTTACTTTTGCTTCAATCTCCCGGTTGACGCGGATGAAATCCTCACGCTTTTGTGGACCAGGACCCCATATACCTACGTTACATAGCCAGCTATCTTTGGTATTGCTATCCTCGTTCTCCTTCTTGAAGTCGAATAAGGTTGGATGTACACCATGCGGACTCACCGGCTTCGAGTAATTCAATGGACATAACCAGAGAGGCCAAAATCCGAATTGTTCTTGGCAATACTTTACGAATTGTGGCGCCGTACTGACCGGGAAAACACAATCTTGGATGATATATTGCTTCGCCAAGCCGCTCTTGTGCAGTGCAGCATACATAGTCTTTGTGTGCAAGAAGGGATTGAGTAGGAAAGTAGTGATACGATTCAGCGGTACCAGGAAATGCGACCAGGCGTACTTTGCACCCCAGAATGCACCCCTGTCATATCTGAAAAGATAATCTCGTATAGGGATCATATCGGTATAAGTAGAAATGTTGCGTCTGGACAGTATAGCCTCGACGTGCCGGTAGAAGAGAGGATCTTGAGCACGACTAAATCTTGTCTGTCGTGTTCGTGAGGCTTCAAAATCCCTGAAAAATGCGACTGGTACGGTCAGACGACCGGTCATCACTACACCAGATGTGGCGCTATACATGATTGTATCCACGTAATCGTTCTGTGCTTTTGGCTGCATTGCTTTTTCCATTTCCTTGATCGCGCCGTCCATTGACTTTACAGGCACGTAGCTGAGCTGAACATATGGTTGAGCAGATATCAGCTCAATCTCAAGCATTGTTATCACACCTAAAGTGCCGAAAGCACCTGCTGCACCATGTAGTAACTCAGTGTTTTGCGACTCGTCCGCCTTCATTACATCGCCGTTTGCGAGCACAATCTCGATCGATTTGATCGTCTGTTCGAATAAACCGTGCTTGAAAGAACTACTCTCAGCAGCCGTACCGCTGAATCCTCCGCCAACAGTAATGGCAGGGAATTCCATAACTACAGGAGGAATGAGGCCATGCATGAGAGTGGCATCGACGAGCTGGGCCATGGAGACTTTCGGTTCCACTAAAGCTGTCATGGTATCTCTGGAGATGTTGAGAACATGGTCGAGCGAGCTGACGTCGACTAGGTTTTCACGCTTGAAGTTTTGGGTTCGAGTACTGCTGGTTGCGCCGTGATATACACGCCATTGCTTCTTCTTATCATGGAAGGTTTTAACATTGCTTGAGATGTCTTTGACAGCACGTTTGTGATCTTCCATGTTCACCAGGATTGGATGGTCTTCCTCACGATGTCAAGATATGACAGAGCATTTTATATTATTTGACAATTCAAACGAGTAGCTCTTCCCAGTTGTGTTAGACGTGATTGCCAGGCGTCGAGATAGGTATGGCTTGGCGCCGGAGCTCTATCCGTAGGTGGCAATGATGCTTCGTCAACAGCAAAACATCAACATCAACATCAACATCTCTCAAAGTGATATCTTTGCATTACCTTAATCAAAAATACTGACAAAGATCACCAGACAAGAACTGTCAAATAAGTCTGTCATACGTTGTTCTGAAAGTGCGAAGATTACAAAGACATTCTGCGTGCTTCTTGGTGCTTCTACGCTCCGCCTCCTTCACTTGTTCACCTCACGATTTCGTCTTGCATAGACTTTGATTCCAGAAACAGTCCTCGAAAGCATCTGTACCTCCAAAATGTACGTTGTAGCTCTAACATGATGACACTTGTTGCTAATCAATCTGAAGGCCACGCGTTAACATCTCCATCCCTCAAAGGGACCAATTCCTCAGCTATGAGGTTGGATCCGATCTAACAATCCGTGACCTGAAAGAATTCATCACAGCCGACTCCTCAATCGCAGCCACCTCGCAGCTCATCGCAGTCAATGGACGTCCACTATCAGACGACAATCAAACTCTTCAAGCAGCAGGCATCGTCGACGATGACATGCTTGTAGTCGGCATCAGAGGACCCCCTTCACAGACAGCACAACCACCACAACCTCGCCCATCCAACTCAAGCCAAGTTGGAGCCCCGACAAATGACCAAATCGAGCAAATCCGGCAACAAATCCTCGCTCAACCTCAAGCTCTCTCCCAGCTCCGCACTCAACAGCCCGACCTGGCAGCCACCATCAACAACGCCCCTGTCTTCCGCGAAACCTTCCTCACCGCGCGCCGTGCCCAAGAAGCGGCCGCCCGCGCCGAGGAAGCCCGTTTGGCCGCACTCGACAGCGACGTCAACGAAGAAAACCAAGCCGAGATCTACAAACGCATCCAACAACAAAATATCGACGCCGAATACGAACAAGTCATGGAGACGAATCCAGAGTTCTTCGCTAGTGTGACGATGCTGTACATTCCGATCGAAGTCAACGGCACGTCCATCAAAGCCTTTGTCGACTCTGGCGCTCAAGCAACAATCATGTCGCCGGATTGTGCCGAGAAATGTGGCATCACAAGACTCATCGACCATCGCTTTGCTGGCATCGCTCGTGGTGTGGGCACTGCTAAGATCCTTGGTCGTGTACATCGCGCGAACATCAAGATCGGTGATGCAGAGCTTCCTTGTGCGTTTACAGTCATGGAGGGCAAGGATGTGGATATGCTGCTTGGCTTGGATATGTTGAAAAGGTACAGAGCGTGCATCGACTTGCAACGGAATGTGCTGCGGTTCGAGGGAGGAGTCGAAGTTGGATTTCTAGGAGAGGCTGAATTGCCACGGAACAACTTCCAGGAGAAGATGGAGGAGGAGCCGACGGTGCAGGGACCTGGTGGTCTGGCTATTGGTGCTAGATCAGGTGCGCCGAAAGCTGGAGCTGGAGCTTCTTCATCTTCTGCATCTGGTAGTGGTTTCCAAGGCGCAGGAAGGACGCTTGGATCAGCTCCAGCTCCTGTGGGGACGTCGAGTGCTATTGCTTCTCCGCCAGCGAGACCGACAGCACCCACACCGAGCCACGCTGCACCAGAGTTTCCTCAGGCAGATATTGATGCGCTGATGAGGATAGGAGCTACGAGGGAACAGGCGGTGCAGGCTTTGAGGGCGACGGGTGGAAATGCAGAGTATGCTGCTAGTATGCTGTTTGATATGTAGTTGATTCGGATGAGCTACCAGACCGACAGAGGAAGCTAGACGTGACCAACGACCAGAAGAAGAAGCGAGCTAGTACACGAAGAAAGTGACGAGGTGCATGTACACCTTTAGACTACTTCCGGTTGCCTTGTTCTTCTTGTCCAACTACGCTACATTTTCCTCCTTGCGTCGTGCCTAGCCATTCCTAAGAACTCTGTGAAGAGGATGATTATATTCGAACTTGTTCATGCAAGAGGAACAATGCAAAAGGTATATGTCTTAGCTTGCTACATATTCCATCACGAAGTTGCCGTGGCCTGACGGGAGATGGGTAATTTTGAGAACATGAACGATCGGAGGTAGGCTACTGTACTGGATGGGAAAAGCAGACAGGTCCATAATAGCATGAAACAGTATGATTTGCTCACTGTATAACCGACCAGGTAGACACTTCTTGTCAGCGTCTCTCCTTTCTCACCCATCCCAAGCAATGCTGACACAACACCTTCCAATCCAACCCCTTCCATCCCAAATCCCACCAGCTCACCAAATCCTGCCCATCCCATCCCAATATTGCATCCCAGCCACCCATCTCAATCATACGCCACCTCCCTCTTCGGCCTCCCCTCGACCCCCACCTGCCCAAGATGTTTCAACATCCAGCTCCGCTTGAAATACTGATTCGGGTGCAAAATCGTATCCAGATCCGCCGCGCTCCATCCCTCCTCCTCCTTCGCCCTCTTCATCTCCGCCTTGTGTGCGTGCTCGAAGACTCGATTGCACGCGATGTGATAGCGCTGTCTTCCCACGTCCTCTCTAACACCCTTCAACACGTCGCGATCGCTCACGCCTATCCCTTGAAGGAGCGGAATCAGGTTGTCAGGGGCGTATGTTCGGTACGGACAGCCATGGGTTTGGCCGGCGCCGGGGAGTGCTTCTGTCGTGAGCTTTTGGCACGAGTACGGCGTATACCCCCTTCCGCGCCTGTTGGAGTCACCGCCGACGTCGCCGTATGCGTGGCGCACGTTGTATCTGTACTCCTTGTTGAACTGGTCATCTGTGAGCAACTTGAAGCTTTGGCGCCAGAAAACAAGACATTCTTCCAGTGACAGCCCGATGCCTTTGAGGAAAAGCGTGTATTGGAGGCGCCCGAAGTGTTTTAGGTGGTTTTGTTTGCGAAGTGTGAGGTGCAGGTTTCGCATGCAGAGGGGGAAGTGTTGCGATAGTGTGTCGATGGAGGAGGCGGTGACGGAGGCGCCGGGGATGGTGGGGTCGGCGGTGTCGTCGTAGGTTGAGCCGGGGGAGGCGAAGTTTTGGGAGAGGTGGTGCAGGATTGGGGAGAGGCGGTCGTCTTCGTCGAGGCGGGGGAGGGCGCGTGCGGTGAGCTGGTGAAGAGGCGGGGTTAGTAATGATTATATGAGGATGCTTGTGCGTCAGGCTTTACCTCTAGTTGCTGGTCTAATCGTCTGCTGAACTCGGAAACGACCATACTGGTTTGTTCTTTTGCAGGAACAAATGCCTTGCCTCGTCGTAAAAAGACTCGTCTGCTTTCCACAAGCTCAGGCACCTTTTCCCAATCCACCTTGAACCAGCCTTCATCTCCATCTTTCTTCATGCCCGGATTGACCGCTAGTAATTCAGCACCGAACTCTCTCTTCTCCTCATCCGACACCTTCTCCCACTCAAAGTCTAACGATGCAACAAAGTCCTGCCGGTCTCTGGCGTCGTTGTTCTGAAAGCGCAATCGAAAGAGCGAACTTTCCAATCTTGTAAACCGTCGCCGAAGGTCTTCTGTGGAGGAAAAGGCAAGTCGGAGGATGAAGTGTGAGTAGTGATCTTTCTTCCTTTCTTCCTCCATCGCTGGGGACCTAGATGAGTTTTGGGATAAAGGCATGTGTTTCTCGAGAATGGGCTTCATGTATTCGACTGTCTCGTCCCAGCTTCGATTGCGGAACGTGCAGGCTTCGAATTCGGCGAGAACTTTGAGAGCATGCGGTTAATGAATGAGAGACCTGGCATTGCTACGAGTGTATACGCACCCTTTAGTCTGTGAATAGCCCATTCTTCAAACTCTTCTAGTGTTATTTCTGCGCTTGGTGGTAGGCTGTAGAAGTTCAGTCTGTGCTTGTATCCTGTCGCAGCGAATTTGGGCTCGCTGAATTGTTTCTTCTTGTAGTTGATTTCTGCCCGTCGCTTGGGCTCTATTCTCGAGTTCATGCTGAGAGATGTAGATGGAGAAGTGTAACTTGCTGTTCGATGTTGCAGGTCAGAGTATACGCGCCGAATCTCGCGATTGTTACGCGACGGAGGGATTATTAATCATTTTTCAATTAAAGATATTTTCTCATCTACTATAAATGTCTTGCCTCTATATCCTTCTGCCATCCCATCAATGACCCTAATTTCAGACAAGAATGTCACCAAGCTGATCAACATACGCCGTAGGCACCACCTTGGCATCTTCAGCAAGAAACTCTTCTTTCTTTGACACACCAGTCAAAACACAAAGAGTTCCTCCCAATCCTCCCTCAATACCAAACTGAATATCAGTGTTCAACCGATCACCAACCATACACGTCTTCGCGCGATCCAGCTTGAACTTGCCTTCGATAGCGTCCATCATAGCTTGGCTAGGCTTGCCTAACGCCGTAGGTTCCTTACCAATCATCTTGATCAATGGTGCACTAATCGAGCCTGCTCCAGGGAATAACGCTTTGGAGTTCGGCAATGTGCTGTCCGTGTTTGTGGCCAGAAACACAGCACCACGTTGAAGATATGCAAAAGCAAGAGACAGTTTGAGGTAGTTGATGTGGAAGTCAAGGCCAACAAGCACGACTGCAACTCCAGGGTCGAGTGCCGAGCCATTTGCGATTTTTGTGTAATCTTCTTGAAGCAGTTCTCTGCGAAGGCTTGGGTCTGTACCGCCAATGTATGAGACCTTCTCGCTTTCAAGCTCCTCCTCGACTCCAGCTTCACCAAGTACAAAGACCTTGTTTCGTGGTGCTTCTAGCTTCATGATGCGTGCGATGTAGATTGCTGCGCTGTAAGATGAGCCGAATACTTCATCCTAGTATTTGGATCAGTTTTAAAGTAGCATTACTGTCATGTTTTCAGAACGCCTACCACTTCAGCCTTAATGCCCATCTTATCGAATTTCTCCTTGTACATTGCCCTGGACTTGGTGCTGTTATTTGTAACAAACACAAGACGCTTGCCTATCGTATGTTAGAATAAGACTACCTCGCAGCGCTTCCATCACGAACCTTTTTGTCTCAGCATGTCGATAGTCTGGGGAATGTTGTCGAACAAGTGATCACCAGACCATAACACGCCTGGAAGTGCCTTGGTCAGAGTCCATCACAGGAAGAATATGTCAATTGGTCATACCGTCACAATCGAAAAGGAAGGTCTCATTTAGTCAGTGTTCAGTGATCTTCCCATAACCCATACCATGTACTCACATCAAAGCGGTCAATGAACTCATTGATAGCATCTTTATTGCCTGTGAGATACTTTGGTGGGGTCATGTTGCCTGAAAGTAGAGTGTGGGGGTTCGCTTGAGTGCTGTATAGGCGTGATAATCTCACTAATCCTATGCACCAGATGGTCTTTTTTGCACAATGACAGTCACAAATGTATCACGAGATCTTGTCTCTTGCCTTTGCAATGTCTTTCTGAAGGCAGATTGATCTGATGTTTGCTTCGCATTGTTGGGGAGCCATTGGGTATGACAGCCAAATACCTTAAATCCTAACTCCTATCGATAAGCTTCATGGGTCGTAAACAAAGGATGAAAGTCAAGCTCTCGACAACAATTGTTCTGCATATATTGATGCCATAGTTAACCACTCTGCCGGCCATCGTGGATTTTTTGCAAACCCTGCTATCTTAATCGCTTGCACCGACACCATGGCTCCAGCGAGAGTGCGGCTGGTCCGCAAAGAGCCTTTGATGACACGCCTGAAGAACTACCTCAACCCATGGGATTTTCTACTTTGGGCTAGCGAAGAGCTGAATAGCAATGACCTTGAAGATGTATACAAGCAGTGGTCGATACCTATCGCCATTCTTCTCAACTCTATATTTATGATTGCAAGAGCAAATTCAGGTGGTGAACGTGGGAGCTCAGGTGATGACGTTTTCGGTGACTACCATGAACGACGAGGAAGCGGTTGGTTAGTCTGGTTTGTTAGTGCTCAAATGATTTAAATAGTGTCGTCGGTCAAGTGGCTAACGTTGTGTTCAGGCTAGCTTCATTGTCCACTGCCTGACTTTGGTCTCAGTTCTGAATGCCATCTATACGTTCACCAGGAAACGGCACTATCGTCTCTTTGAAGCGAACATTGATGCAACACCGTCCACACCGTCCGCAAAACGTGTCAATGTCGATTCATCACCTCTCTCATCATCACCACTTCGGTATATCTCGCACGTACTAGGCGCGAACAGTGCAGAAGCACGAGCTCACCCGGATGCGACAAGAGATGTTTGGGAAATAGCCGTCTGGGATCCAACACCACTATGTTTGCGACTCTTCACCATGTTCAGTCCTGGCCACGTACTGGTATATTGGCTGTTTCTACCATTAGCACCACTAGATCCGAGACCAAGTGTGACAGTCGTCACGACTATATGTTTGGCAGCCTTGTTGACAGCTCAGCTGACAATGTTCTCGACATTCTTCTCACAACAATCCAGAGATTCCGCCATGATCTATAAGCAGGTGCAGAATGAATATGACACAAAATATGTCCACCCCACGCTGAATAAGCGGGTACGGGACGTGGGAACACAGGTCGCATCAGATGATCTTCCAGATTTGAAGGAAGTCGAAACATATACACCAGTCACCTTCGTCAGCCGTGGCTTTCGACCAAATCCGAATCCAAATTATGCGCCTCTGTATGATCCAAATGGATTTCTACAAGCACAAAAGAAAGAAGCCTCACGTACTTCAACTGAAGGCACCAACACACCAGTGTTCAAGACTCCCAATGTATCACGCACACTCAACACACCATTACGCACGGCACCAACATCGACTATGAGGCAGCCTCAATTTCGTGCTTCCGGCGTGCAAGCAGGGGGTGATGGCGGCAGTTTTGGTATTCACAGTCATGCCCAATCACCACTTCGCAAATCCACAACATCAGGGTTGGCATCTGGTGTTTCAAGGCGGGAGGGAAGCCCGCTCAAGCGTAATTCGACGCCTGGAGCTCCTCTTGAGGCTGTGCCAAATTTGCTTCACAATAGACATAGCTTACTGAAGGGTGATGGTACGAGAAGGCTGTAATGCAGTACACATGAAATACGAACTTTGCATGATCAGAGCATGATTTATTCCACTGCTTACCCAGAGCAGACTACCGATCTTGAGAATCCAGCAAAGAATTGGAAGATACTCAAAAGTCTGTTAAAAAAGGGCTCGTACAACCGTCGCGATTTACCTGCGTATCCCGCAATTCATGGCCACAGTATAGGCTGGTCTATTCGGGAAGTGAATTTGACGAGACTGACCTGTTCCAGTCAAGAAGATCTTTCCTCCACATAGGATTGAAGGCAGGGTTGCGAAAACAACGAGTTCGACCGAGCAAAGGCTAGAAGAAAGTGGATGGATTATGCTGTTCGTGCACAACAAGACTCCGAGGAGGTCGTCGTCTTCAACAGACAAGCTTAGTTTCGCTGTTGTACTTGCAGGAGTTTCTGATCTAACAAAGAAGGCTTACAGAAATACTTAACATGTTTTGAAAAACAGTCTGGAAGCTGTATGATCAATGCGTCAAGAACATACAACGATGTGGACACAATGTATGGCGCTGTCGAGACGTCTTCAAAATAGCCTGGCGTTGTATTCATGACGTGAACTTACAGTACCATGAGCACATCTGTAGAGTCAGTGCAGGCTGGTTGTTTCTATCGAGCTGGAAGCACACTCGAGTGTCTGGAAATAGTAGTGGCTCACGTCATCGGGGTCGGTAGGAACGGAGGAGGAAGAGAGTAACTCCTGATGCAGGCACATTCTGTAGTGGTTGCTGTCGTTACCCCACAAAAACGCGCATCGGCCGGATTAGGTAATCGCCACTCTGAAACAACTTTGCGACGAAGAACAAAGGAAAATTACCAAACAGTACCCTAATAAGATTTGCCACGAACAATGAAACATAACATGCTACAATGAATGTCAATAGTGACCTGTGACTTTCGTGATGCTATTGAGGTCGATATTCGTCCATGTCGTCAATAGACCATTGATACTGCCATTGCGAAATAAAGACAGTAGAAGTGATACATAAACCATGCCTTTACCCAAGTTCTTCTCTACAGCCACCAACACTCATTTATACCTTCGTCGTGCGTTAAAAAGTATCTCTGTATACCATTCCTGCATTCCAGAGAAACTACCTACAGACACATACCACCACCACACAAACACCACAAACAGCAAAAATGTTCTTCTCTCTCCTCGCCCTCACCCTGGCCAGCAGCGCCATCGCCGTCCCAGCTGGTACCACCCCCTCCATCATCAAAGGCCTCCAGGTCGCACCCACCGCCTACCCCTCCGGCGCCACCGTCCACGCCCCCGTCAACGCCACCAACGAGCTGCCCCTCCCCGAAGGCCAAATCAAGTGGATCGGCCAAATCGAAGAAAACGGCCCCAACGTCACCCTCACCGGCACCCACTACGAAGTCCGCATGAAGATCCGCGACTTGGGCGCCTACTGGCAACAACCCGGCTACGTCTGGCCCAACGACACTTTGGCCGAAGACGCCGCCGAGCTCGAAACCCGCAGCACCCAGCGTGATCCTTGGTCCTACTGTAACGACCGCAACAAGCCCTTCGCTCAGGCCAAGGCCACTAGGAACAACATCCAGTACCTACGCACTCACTACGGCAATGCGTACTGTGGCGTTAACCCTCACCAGTGCGGCCGCTTCTCTTGCTCGTACAACGCTGCCATCTTGCTTTGCAATGATAATAACTTTGAGCTTGTTATTCCTTGCACGGAGTTTTATAACCATGCCATGTATACCTGGAATTCTTGTAACCAGCAGGATATGGGCATGAATGGTCAAACTTTCTATATTAACCCGGCTTACAACGTCATTCTTGCTGGTACTAACCCTGGCAGATCTTGCTGATTGGGTTGCCAGTGATGTGGGAAAGAATTGAAGAGGGTGGATTTATTGGTGGATGGTCTTTTTTTGCTTTTTTACTTGGGATACTTTGATTCGGATTTCCTTATCAACTACTAATATATTAATGCTAATGTGGCATCATTTAATCTGATACTTGTTGTTGAATACTTGTGACACTCTGTTGTGTGACCCGATGTTGGCTTGTTCCAGTACCTGGTGTTGCTGACGTTGTGCTCGAGCCAAAATATCTCTGACTTGGAGACCATGATGTTATTCTCTGATCGTAGTAGACAAAGAGCATTCCTAGAGTTGACAGTGTTCCTCTGCATCCTATAGATTCGTAATCTCATTCCATCCACTCCCGGACTTGTCCATTGTGCGAAAGGTATCCTTTCTCCTTCGGGCACACCACACTTCGACACTTCAGCTTCTCTTCTCCGCATGAGGTGGCAGAAGTGGCAGTGTCATCAGTGTGATCACCTACCTCGTCGTCAACAAGCCCCGAGGAAGTCGAGTTCCTTATTCTCACTGTTCACATACTCGTCATTGTCGTCTTCATCGTCACTGTCATCGAAGACTATGACCGATGAATGATTCAACTCCTTGCAACCATTGACGTCTGCTTCTTCTTGGAATTTGGGTTACCTTTCCGGCTTCCAGTTCTCCACCAGGGTGGATATCCGAATGCATCATGCTGTTTCGCTCGCCGTATGGCCTCAAGATTGCTGGAGTCAAGTAACCTCCTCCCTTGGCACATCGTTCCCACTATATAACGGACTTATTGCGCCTTCCACCATCAAGACTGCTGTCGTTATGTAAGGGTTGTTATCAGACTTGAAGCGACCAATGTTCCATTGACGTTCGCCAGAAGCCGCCTCTATTGCCTCTTGTGAACCCTTCTTTGCACTGGAGTCGGCGTCTTCTCTCGATCAATATGACCTCTTGCTCTTCATTCTCGATAGGATGACCTCTTACTCTTCGTTCTCGTTCTGCTGCTGGCTTTGCGCAGATGGAGTTGGTGCCGCTGTGCTTGTAGTGGTCAGTTCCAGGGTTGTGATCTTTTGGGACTTTGCTTTGGTTGCTTTTGTGGCATTTGGCCTTTTCTTCCATGTGGGATTTTGGTCTACAGGCTGGTTTATTGAGGGCTTTCGTTTTAGAGCCATCTTCAGGAAGCGAGAAAGACTACTAATAGAGCAACCGACAATCTAGAAAACTTGGCAAGATAATGAGCATTGAGGTGGTGTTTTCATCCCCCGGTATCTGCGTGATCACATCGTACTTTATTTCCCAAGTGTCAGGATCCCCCTCCTTTCCTAGCTCGATGTTCATCCATCTTAAAATCATGGTCTTGATAACTTAGCGTATAACATCTAAGTGCTCCGAATCAAAGATCGTAGTGTTGATCCTATTAAGAAAATTATATAGATAACGCGGGAGTTTATCCTTCTGTTTCTGCTTTAACAGCTGTTTGACGCCGTAGTAAACTATGCTATTTCGAGCGCTATAATCTACGCAGACTTGGTAGGCAAATTCGAAGTCGAGACTTGCACGCTCTGTAGATTGTTGAAGCGCTATGTGAAACGGAACTTTGTCTTTGTGAACCTCGAGCTGCTTGTCAGCCTTCGATAAGTCGTTGTAGACCTCCCATTTAGATCGCTTGGTCTTTGTCTTTGCTATGCTTCTTTCTGCCTCGGGTCCTTCTGCGAATACTGAGCGAAAACTGGCCCAAGCAGGAAGAGTTGCTTGTGCTGGTTGTTGTTCCCGTGTTTGCCTTACGCGAATCGTACTTGATAGTTTCAATCGCGGAAAGCCTGGTGATGCTGTCACTGGCCGACCGTGGTCGTAGCATGCTGATATGTCGAGCTAGGGCTATGCGTTCGTCACGCGAAAGACGGCGACGTGTTGAAGGTCGGGCTTCTCCAGTATGTGTCTCTCCTTCAAGTGCACGTCTAGCTTATCTGGCATACTGTAGTACTCGGTGATGTCAATGTCGCGAGCGTCCACGAAGCCATAGGTGGTACTCAAATGACATTTCAGACCTTTCTGCAAGATAGTCTGAAACGCTACGCATCGTGGAATGCTGTTGTGTTTTTTGCGTCCGTGCACTGATTTGCGGTAGCCTGTCCGTTGGACATAGTGTTGTTAGAGGTTTGGCTGGTGGTGTGAGGTGGTCGAAACCTCTCTCTGATTGCTAAGATACGCTCTTCTACAATCCTAATGCGCTCTTCTACAGCCCCTACACGCTCGTCATTAGCATACCTTCCCCCCTACCACGTGATGAAGTTGATCGTTCGTCCGCTGATGATTCCGTCGACGATGCCGCTGATGGTATCAGCTGGCATGTTTAAGAAACTCATCTGAAAGGTGTCCTAAGCTGACATTAGAGAGTTCTGTAGTGTTCGTTTAGTGATTGTGTTGATTGGGTCGAGGTTCTAGTGATGGTTCGGTGATTGTGTTGATGAATTGTTGATGAAGTCGGTTGGATGATGAAGAAAGGAAGCCAGAGAAACGGTCAAGTTATACAAGCTGTTGCTGTACGAGGAAGGCGTGGTCGTCCACCATAAGCTTGACTTCGTCTTCTAACCATCTTTACACAAGGTTAAGGCCGAGTTATACAAGCTGTTGCTATACATGTACGAGGAAAGCGCGATGTTCAAGCGTGCTCAGCAAGTTTCTTCGAGTCTTCCGAGAAGTCTCGGAGACCAGATAGTACATTAGCGTGGTCAAGTAATCACCCTCCATAACGTCGTCGATTCGACGTGGAGTGTTCAGGTGTACACCTTTGTTGTCCTTTGGCAATTGGTGCGGGAGGCGGGCTTTCGGTCGTTTCACCAGCAATAGAGTCCTTGGTGGAAGTGGCGGAGAAATTAGAGGTAGAGGGGGTGATTCCGGTAGATGGGGCGCATCCGCAGGAGACGACATCGCTTATGTACTACTGCTAGCGTGTGCGCTCAAACATGTGGGTATAGGGGCATGAGTTCGCGGTATGGAATTTGTTAAGATGGTTTTCTATCAATCGGTGCTAAATGATATGAGCTTCGCGGTGTGTTGAAGGGTTGGGGTGGGACGCCTGCGTGCTGCTACAAAAGGACCTGTAGAAGAAGATTTTGCGTGTACTGCCTGGCGCAGTGATCTTCGACCGACTGCATGGTGGTATTAGATATACATTCAAGTCTCAACCATTGTCTACACTTAAAAGCCAGTGTCTTTCTCACATGACCCCAGCCCTCGTACACCAGTGCATCAATCTCAGGACCACCTCTTAGATGGCGCCCACTCTAATACCAATGTATGCTCGTGGTGTATTAAAAGGTACTGTCCAAACCTCCTGGCATCGTCTTTGGATGGCGATAGTGTTTCGTTGAGATACTCGCAGACTAATGTGTACAAAGGGACACAAACACCATCTTCCATCTGTCCGCATTGTTCGAGTATGTGTTTGGCGTGTTCAAGTTAACCTTGAAGTAGCCAAGCAATTGTGACCTCGAAGTAGATTACTGTTTTGTCTTTGGAATAGAACTCCAATGTCGACAATACACTATCGTTATTGTCGATGCGTATCAAGCGGCATAACAGCCTTTAACAGGTCTATTCCGTGAATAAAAGGACCTGTTGAAGAAGGTTGTGCATGTGCTGCATAGCGTAGTGATATCCGACCGAACTGTAGGCTCGGCCTAGGATTGGGTTTCTCACCTTTGTCAAGCAGGTAAACATCGTGACGTGAGCATTGTTGGCGGGTTTCGAAGTCTTCGTTTGTCATTAATTGTATAGTACATCGCGGTCTTATCCAACTTGGGATCCTTCATCTCGCCTATGTCAAGAGGATAGGCGAGCAATGAGATGTGAGGAGTATCGGAAGGGTTCGAAGTCTTTGTTTATGGTTGTTCATGTGATACATCTCGGTCATATCCAACTCTGGATTCTTCATGTCATCTCCTTCTTAAAGATATGTTCACTCCTGTGTGAGTGGTGCCTCACCCTCCTCGACCTCGACCTCCTCAAACATCTCTACCCACGTTTTGTCCATAGTCCTGCACTCCACCAACACATCTTCCATCCTCTTCCTCCAAGCCCAATACGGATCACGTATACCATTAGCAGCTATACCAAACAGATCTCGTCCTTGTTCTCCCAATGCGCGCCGATAGGGTGAGCCTATATACCAAGTCTGCACGAGTCCAATGGCCGATGATACATACCATGCTAATTCGACGGCTTTCTTGTAGTCTCCCTCTTTCCAAAGAGCTTTGGCTTGCTCTACCAAATATTCGTGACGCTCGAGCCATCCAAGAAGAATTCTGTCCCAGAACTTGAAGTAGTCACAGTCGAGAGTGTTCAATGACACTAAATTGCGGACAGTATCTTCTAGGTAAGGTGCGGTGTCGATGCGTATAACCTGTGTCTTTTGAAAGATGTGGGCAGGCTCGAGGAGGTCCTTGCAAACTTCGTGTGAGATTGTGTCGTTATAGCTTTGACCGATCCATAAGGTGAGAGCGAAGACTCCGGGGCTTGTACAAAGGGCGTAGCTTGAGAAGTGGTGGGTGAGATGAGGAAGTAAGGCGAGAGGGAACACGATGTGGGTGTGTTCGATGCTGTCTTGCGCTACTTTCACCTCATCTTGAATGCAGAAGTGAGAACAAACAAAGGATATCCTTTGTGCGCCACGTGATATATATAAGACCTGATGACGGCATGGCCTTTATTGTCGCACGCGCCCATAGGATGGTTCATGTCCCTCCACTTCTGGAGCGTGACAATCGTAGTTGGCGCGCTCCTGAGCGAGTTGGGTTTGTCAGTGAGTGCTTTGGTATTCGACCTGAGTTGATCAGCTGCAGCAGGAAGGTTCTGTGCAGCGGTAACCATTATCTCGCTCTGTGACGCTCCAGAGCTATAGCGCTAGCTTCACAGGTATTGCCAATGACGACAACATCGTTTCGACTTTCAGCAAGTAGGGCATTGCTTTGGCTGCGCCAGTACATTGGACCTTGCATTCGCTGACGTGTGCAGAGCCATCATAGCAGTCGAGCTTGCAGATGAGCGTTGTTGCCAAGAAGTGTTGAAGTGTCTCCAGGCCTCAATGGTGCTTGCAGGCGCACATTAGTGGCTCGAAGCTTGTGGACTCTAGCTCATTAACTCTAGCTTGTGCTGGCATTTGCCGTTACGACCATGTCAGAGGTTACTTTAGGAGGTCAACACTCTTGAGGAGACTGACGTGCCTAGGAGTACCTGCGGAGACACTACTGACAGCTTCCTGCTTTTACCACCAGACATCTCCCTGCTACCATTCTGAACCCCATCTCAGCTTAAACGTCGACCGTGTGGCATTCTCGACGCTGTCAGTGTCGGAACTGTCCTCAGCGGATTGAGAGCTGGCGGAATGATCATTGGCTTTTGTCGTTCTGGCATTCCTGTCGTTGTCTTGGAAGAGTGCCATTTGTTCCTGTCCCAAGAAGATACATTCCTGGCAGCGACTATATAGAGGATGCTCGACCGACCACAAAATTCTCATTGCAACAGCGAAAAGTGAGAACTAGTGGCCTAAGGTATGAATCATAAGATTGTTTCTTATGACGTTGCCGATCCTCTCGATAGCAGAACCACGCTAGATGATTGCTCGAGACATGGCATCGACGTTGCAAATGATAGTTGTACCTATCTTTACACGACGTGAACAATGTGCACATACGAGTAGTATATTCCAAGAAACCGATCTTGTCGTCGACATGAAGTGTGGTAAGCACAATATCGTGTTCAAGACCAGTGTAGGCACAGTATGACACAAACGCTCTTCCGAAGCTATGGTCTTCTCTGGCGCGATAGCCCTTTGCAGACTTCATCAAAGCTCTCAGAGAATTGAGGCGCGAGCAAATAAGTACGCGTGACGGTGTTCTGCTAGGCTTGCTGGTGTTCCTAGGTCTTTGTCACCACAGCCAAGAAGTTGGTTCTGAATGGGTATTGGTGGCAACCTGGATGGATCGCGCTGCTTTGAGAACGCCAGTGTTTGGTTTCAGGCTCCTTGGTTCTTGATTTCTTACAGCGAGCAGGCTGAGAATTGTGGTTTCACGTGTGGTCCGTTTCAGGTTGAGCTTTGTCTGTGGCAGCGGCAACATGGTCAGATCCAGAATCCCTGCGATCATGTCGTGATTGGCGCGACTGTTGTTGTGACCTGCCTGTGATATATATAATGTCTTTCATCCCAAAGGATGTTCGCTCGCTAATCTTTTGCGAAGTCTGAGTGTAGTGCCTAGAACGAGGGCCTCAGAAAAGGGCAACGTTGGGAGGCAGCATAACCTTTGCTGTTAACCTTTCCTTGGGGCTCACGAGCTCCTTCGTGAGTGATGGCGTCGGAGGCTTTTGTCGCGATTATTGAACTTGGTTGGCAGGCTCTTGAGCATGAGTTGTGAGCTTCTGCAGTTGCAGCTGTGTGGCATCGGCTTGTTTGCACGCCTGCACTACCACCCTCTACACCTGAGGCGACATTGCGGCAGTGTTACGCCTTTTCAGTAACATCCCATTGAGACGCTGGCCGCTGACAGGAACTTCAGGCTATTTAAACCGCCAAGTTCGTATCATCATGAAATCTTGGTGTATATCCTACCACCAGAGAGACTTGATCATTGAAAAGCACTGAGTGAACAGAATGCCGTTGAATTTCGCCATACATAAACGACAACACCATCAGTAACAGTCCCGATCCATAGTCCATCAGCGTTATCAGCCTAGTAGATAGTGTGGGTATAGCTTAGACATACGCCTCGAAAAGATTGCGCTCGTCATTCCAAGTCAGCCACTTTGACCACCAACTTGCCCTTGACTCTCCCAGTCTTCAATCTCTCATATCCTCTCGGCACGTCCTCCATCTTCAACAACTCCTCAATCACCGTCTTCACCTTACCATCTCTCATCATCTCCGCAATACGCGCGTACTCGTCCTTCTTGGTCTTGCACATCAAGAAGTCGTACTTTCTCTGACCACCTCCCAACATTGAGGGCGTCAAGAAGATTTTGGCCATGTCGAAAGCTACAGCAGGACCTGGCGTAGCACCAACGGTGACATATCGAGCATGTGGTGCAAGATATTGATGGCCTTGAAAGTAAAGAGGTGTGGCGCCACCAACATTGTCGACAGCCAGGTCAAAGAGCCCGTCCTTTTGAGCGAGCGAGGTCAACTCGGCAACGACGTCCTGAGACCTGTAGTCGATGACGACATCAGCACCGAGCTTGCGCACAAGGTCTGTGTTGCCAGATGAGCATGTCGTTGCTACATAAGCACCCATTGCCTTTGCAAACTGAATGCCGAAAGTACCGGTGCCACCAGAACCTCCATTGATGAAGACACGAAGAGGCCTCTTGCCATTCTTAGGAACTTGCTCGAGGTAGGGTACAACGCATTGAAAAGCCGTAAGCCCTGCAACACCTACACCGCCAGCTTGCTCCAAACTGACACCATCGGGAAGAGCACAACAGCCCTGTTCACCAACAACGGCGTACTCAGCGGCACCACCGAAGAAAGGAGGCTCAAGCTTGCCAAAGACTTTCTGGCCTCGTTTCAGGTCGTTGCGGGTGGTTGCGACGACTACTCCGGAGTAGTCCATGCAAGGCGTCCCCGGGGTGCTGCGAGTGATGAGGCGAGCAGCGATAGGTGCTTCGGGGATTTTGTAGTCGACTGGGTTTAGTGCTGTATATGCGACGCGGACGAGAGTGCTGCCTGCTGTCAAAGAGTGAGCTGCAGTTGGTAGAGGTGCTGAGGGATTGAGTGTGAGTGCGTCTGCGAGGGTGGTTGGGACGCCGGTGTATTGCCAGACACGCATGCTGCTAGGGATTGAGTCTGCCATGATGTTTGATATTTGCAGGTCAATCTTTAATGTTTGTATTGTCAGGGACTGACGATTGCTTCGGTGTAAAGCGTTGTTGATTATGTACTATTTCAGGTTCTATGCAGTCATAGGATAACGACTCGAGAGAGGCAGGAAATTGTTGAAAAAGATCGGTCATAAGGAGATGGAGGGTGTATGAAGTCAAATCGTCTTCCTCGGCACAAACGTCGTCGTCGTCGTCATGGGGCGCACTTGGCACATTCGATAATCTCGTAGCAAACTTGTATCGACAACGACATCAAAGCATGTCAAAATGTGGTTGTTTCCTGAGGTAGAGCTTGATAATTGTGGAAAGAAAGAGAGTGCTGTTCCTGGGCCGCGATAGGATGCAGATTCACGCTGGCAGTAGTGTCGTTGTCAGTTCCATTATGTCATCAATACCTTACTGTACATGAGGTGTACCACGTTATCTCAGTAGCAGACATCATGAAAGGAGTTATTTCAAAGAGTCGAGGTGGTAGGAAGATTTCGTATCCTGGAGCTATCCCAAATAACAAATAAATACAAAAAAGCATTCATGAATCATCAAGTCATTAACGTCCACCATACGACCCTCACTACTGCTCCGCTTGCAACATGCTCCTGAAATAAGCAGATCTCTTGCGCAAAGCAGGTCCCCATCTATAAAAGACGAAGGGCATGCATGCTAGCACTATCGAGAGAAAGCCCAGCAAGCTCGCCGCCCATTGTACTCCCAACTTCTGAAACATTTGTACACTGAACAGCGGGAAGGCTGAAGCCAGGATATACCTCAACAGCGTGTTCGCAGCAAGTGTAGACGCCACAACACCATGTCGCGTGTAGACATCAGAGAAGTATACCACTACAGCCATGAACACCATGAAGTTGCCACAGGCAAACATAGCTTCCGCTAGTACAGGCACGACCCAATGGACCTTATAGTAGCTCGCCCAAGCATAGAGGAAGAGTGAGCAAGGCAGAAGACAGCCACCGATCATGGCAGGGATAAGACGGAACTCTGGTGCAATGTCCTCGTTGGCGTGTTTGGCAAAGTATGGCTTGGTGTGGACGACCGCGAGAACGATCAGGAGGACCAGACCAAAGACGCAGCCGATTGCAATACCGAGAAACGTAAGGCCGATGTGGTGTTCAGTGAAATGATAGCTGGTGAGCCAGACGTATTCGAAGGCTGCAAAGAAGGAGTATAGAAGTGCAAGGTTGAAGGCAACGTAGACGGAGAAACTGATACGAGATATTAGCATTGGAGTTTCACTGAGACGGTTGATTCTTGCTTACCATAAAACAACGCTTTCCGTGACCAGCATTCTAAGAGGAAGGAAGAGGGTAATATTCAGATAGTGCATGACCGCTCCACCAATGGACTTTCCAACCACAGGTGACGGTGGGGCTGCAAGACCGACCTTTGAAGCACGACGTTGCAGAATAATGAGCTTGTTGGTCTCGGACAAGAAGACAGCTGGCAACCAAGAGACAGCAAGAATCATAATCTCAACCCAGCACAACCACTTCCATCCCTTCCAGGGTGCAACATAGCTTGCAATGACAGGCGCAAGACCAGGTCCGAGGAACGGTGTAAGGACGAACAGTGCTGTTGGAAGTGCAGCTTGCTCTCTTGTAAACATGTCCATTATGGTTCCTGGAGCGGCGCTGACGGGTCCAATACCAAAGATGCCCGAAAACAAGCGACAGAAGATGAGACCGGTGATGTTGCTTGACAAACCTGTGCCGATGATGAACAAGCCACAGAGTGGAATTGAGACCATATAGACCATCTTCCTTCCAAACACTTCACTGCAAGGACCGAAGAAGATGGCACCAATGCCCAGGCCAAGGATATAGGCAGAGTATGGCAACAGGGCCAGCTCGAAAGATACATGCAAGTCTTGTTGGATCAATGGGATGCCAGCAACATATGCCGAAGAAATGAGCGTCGTTACCAGAGACATAAACGATGGGATGAGCATGTTGAAGGTCTTTTTGCCTGCTGACCAGTTGTAGGGATTTTCAGGATCGGTAGGACCATCCCAGTCGACTTCGGAGTGGACGCCAGCAGAAGGTACGGATGAAGTTGGTCTAGAGAAATCCTTGATGCTTTCGAAAGAGCCACGAGATACTATGCTGACGTGGCCGAATCCCTTCTGCTTCTCGAGGTCGCCTTCGGATGTGAAGGGGGTGTATGAGTCGTGGGAATTTGGCATATGGACTGCCAATGGGCGTTGAGGAATGTCGCAAGACATGACCTTGTTGTGATGTATGGTTGAAAGAGTTAGTCAAGAATACAATCTCTACTCAGTTAAGATAGTCAATGTTGATATAGATATTATTGGCAAGTAGGCAGGTTAGATGAATTGCACAACAGGAGCAGCCAATGTCATCTTGTATCCCTCAATGTAGCACAATTGACTTGTTGACCTGCTTGAAGCATATTGGTAACCACAAGGTCATGGTGTTCTGAGACTATACCATTCTGGGTTAACGCCGTATGCGTGGACCTCAGAAACCGATCACAAAAAGTCACCTTCAGCTTCGGAACGGACTCAGGCGATGCAGGGTAAAGCGGCTTGTACCAGTAGTCTCTTGACTCTTGTGCGACATGTTTGACTCAAGATTAAAAAAATAATAATCCGCGTGGAGAGTAGTGTGGTAGCACATGGGATACGAGAATCCACTACTGCGTGTCGAAAAGCCTTATAGCTTCTCACATCTTTCGGGGCGGAAAGTGCTGCCGCCCGTTGATGTGTGAGAAAGAGCTCAGCTAAAAGCTTGAGCTTGAGCTGAAGTGGAAGGTTGCTAAGTTGCTAAGGCGGGAAGACCACGTTTTTAGTGCCTGTAGGGCTACGCTAAGCGAATTTGCCTTTTTGGGCGAACTACATAAACACTTCAGCTCGAGCGTTGTGATCGTGTTCAGCTGGGACAAAAAGCATCCTGTAATTACCGGCACTCTCGTGTTGGAGGCGAGACTATACAGGTGAAGTGATTCTCATCAAACGCAGTACGGTCTCACCATTTTCGACACTTTGAAAAAAAACTTCATGCAGTATCCAAAACTAGAAGAAAAGTGTTGTAGTATCGGAAGCGCTCTTCGCTTACGGTACGAATTGACCAAAGCTTTGTGGCTTGGGCGCAAGCACATGAGCTACACCAGAAATGCTTCGAGACATAGTGGTGGGTAGAGCACAGTCACACAAGATCGCCGATCTCATGCCCATGACCATAGACATTGATTGAGAGCACAGTAGCGATTCGATAATGCGAAGCGAGATAGAACCACATAGGTACCTCACGCATTCACAGTGGTGCGAGGACGCATGTGCCATTCGCCATAATATTACATTATTATTGTTCAATGATCAATGAAGAGTCCAAAAACTGCCAAGCTGTACAGTCTCTTCTGTTTTCCCTCCGCTGTCGCGCTGTTGTCTGTGAATGTTCGTTGTTGCTATTCCAAAAGCGTCGAGCAGCCACGATACGGCAAGCAAGCATGCAAGCGCCTGGTGGGCCAGTCACGGCAAGCCTGTACCTTTGCATATCAGAAAAGGTATTGGACTGATGGACTGATGTACCGACGTAACGATAATACCAGCGAGCGCCTGACATACTTGATCTGTTTCAGCTGGGTGAGATTACCCCTCGCTTACAGCTTGCCAGCACGCTTTGTATATCTTGAATATTATACCACCTGATACCCGGAGCTCTCGGTAAAGAACCTGACGTCCATCCCAGATGTCGTGGCGGTTTTGCTTGCTCCTGCTCACCCAATTGTGTATCGTGCCTTCTTATGGCGCCTTCGTCTTCAACTGTACTCCATGCCATTTGCTTATCTCGTCTTTTAGTACTCTGTTGACCAGCTGATGTTGCTTGATGACACTGAGGCCTGCGAATTTTGACGATACGATATCCAGACCATACATAGACCCGCAGCCTCCGGAAACATCCTGCACCTATAAGACATAGTATTTCAGTCAAATGTGTCTTTTCCTGTGCCGATATGCACTCACCTCGAGTTTCGTGGGCTCCAGTTCTTGCTTCAATTTGTTAAAGACATGTAGTTCCCCTTCTGATAGGTAATCTGGTGCCTCGACTTTTCCAGCATCTCCTGACTCTTGTGCCTGTGTGCCGGTCACTTCTTGTACGTTCGGACCTTGCGGCCGAGGTGTAGTCGTTGAGAGGAATCGTTGTGGTAATAGTGTTGGTCGTGTTATCTGTACCGGGAGTCGTAATGCTTTTGCGGAGGCGCAGAGAGGACGTAGGGGCATCGTGCAAAGGGCGTGTCGCCAGACGGAGGTATGGACAAGGCTCATGGCTTTTTTAATGTCACGGCTGATGGATGGTGATATTAAGTAAGGGAAAGTCATTGATGTGTTCGCAGAGGGCGATGACATATGCACATCTGGATCACGTGACCACATACCGCAACAGAGAAGCAACACAGAATCGCTAAGACCTCAAATTGCTCCATATTCCAACGATAGCAATGATGAATATGTGACATCTTCCATACTGTTGATGCCGATGTACATCGTCAAACTCAGACAATGAACGATCGCAAGTCCCAGCATGATAAGAGGCTTGCATGGTCTGGCAAGCTAGGTGCCCTCGAGGATGTCAGCTTGTCGCCGGTGGTCACTGCTAGCGCAGCATTATTGTGTATCACATTAACACAGTATCTCTCATCCAAGCAAGCAGAATTCTATTCTGAGATTATTTGCTGGTCATTGCTCCCAGCATTATTCCACATCACGCAACCCGAAGATAGTCCACGAACGATCACACCACCTAATAGCGTCGCAAGACAGCCCAGCTCTTGGAAATCCACGTGGGTAATTGCATTATGGATCACTCTAGCGACTCTATATCGAGCAGAGCTAGGGAATATCAAGCTATACGTAAAGCATGCCTACAATGACATTCTTGTGCCGGACTGATGATGTATATAGCCACTATCTTTTGAGTGATGTTCTCAGAGGTCGAACCAACACGACCAACTGAAAGGAGGATGTACTCTCTCAAGAAGTCACGAGCGAGCAATTGAATGTCGTATTAACTCCTATACTCATATTCTGTCAAAAGCACGTTTCGTCTCTATCAGTTCTGAAGAATTCTAAAGTCCTGTTCGACCTGAATAATGCCTGGGCTGCACTTTTGATTGCTTTAATCGCCATCCTACCATCAGTGGAGTGGAATCTTGTCAGTCTCACTTGTCGTGCATTCCAATGCTTGCTCTATCAACTGTCTTCGTTGCGTTCATGTCCAAGACAACACGACTAGTACGCTTCCTACCGGACATCGATCTTAGATATGCTTCTGGAAGTCTCTCATGGCGGATTTTGATCCTGTTAGTCCTCATTCTAATCGTACAGACGTACATATTTGAGTTTCCTCGCACAGCTGTGCTGTCCACATTTGTCTTGGGGTTAATGAAAGCACTTTTCTGGTTCTTCGCCGCTCGAGCAGTAAGTTATCATTTTTTGGATGTTAACACAGCACTGATTGTCATTCTAGGCTGAAACCAGTTCATGGTGTATTGCTACTTCTGCTGGCACATTCGGAATACTTTCTACAACCAGTCCATTTAAGCAGTCCTCGGAACTTTCGAGTATTTCACAGGTTGTGTCCTCTATCCTCTATCTGGCGCAAATTGTTCAGATGTTGCCTAGGCAAGCGAAATACGGGATGAGTATTATGCTGCTCGCCTTGATCCCTATCATTACATATCTGTCCTATATCGGTGCCGTGCGAAACGCAATATCTTCTGCTTCATGGAGTACCGAGGACGACCACATCCATCCCGTCGACACACTGATCCTGAAAGCAGAGTCTAATTTCAGTGAGCTTGTTCACAGGCAATCTCGAACGTACGAAGCAGCTCGTAAGACATATCAGCGTAGATATAACATGGAAACCTCCACCAGGCTTTGAGGCATAGTTCGATTACGCCGTGTCCCAACACTCGCCGATTATCGACGACTTTGATATGATATATGCCAACATCTTACCATTCTGGAAGCTTAGTGGAAGAGAGATCGTTGATAATATGATGAATACACACAGGATACCCGGAGTCGACCTGTGGTCATGCAGCTTTTTTAGCCACGGAAATAGAATTGAATGTACGCATCCTTGGCGCACCAACGACAGATCGATCAATTTCTTGTTTCAGACCTTGCTGCAAGCTTTACCGACCACTGTTCCTGAGGTGAAAGTCCTAGTCAATCACCTCGATGAGCCGAGGTGGATGCTCCCAACAGCAACGTCGACACTAGCCGAAAGCTAACGACAGATCAATCTAAAGGATTTATCAAATCAGAACATCTGGGATTCTATCACAACATCTTGTGCTGATGACCTAGACCGAAGAAGGCCGCCCAATGCATCGGTTGAGACTTACGGCCTTCCTTTCGTCACCAATTGGCAGTCCAGCATCGACCTCTGCGAACATCCCGAATACAAAAACATGCACGGTCTGATAATGAGCCCGAGACCCCTCAGACTAATCGAAGGCCTAGTTCCAGTACTCAGCACAGGCACTCTTTCCACAATGAGCGACCTCTTTTATCCAAATGCAGCCTACATGGAAGCACCTTTCCGCTACGACAGCAACAAGGATCTTCCCTGGGACCAAAAGCACAACCAGCTTTACTGGACCGGCTCGACCACAGGAGCCTATACAGATTCAGACCAATGGCCATACTACCACCGCCAACGCTTCGTCGAACTGGCTAAGCAACTGCGGGGCAGAATGTACTACTACCTCCACCTCAAAGACAACATGATTACCCGCACTGCCTCGTCCTTCCTCAATAGTCATCTGTACAACGTTACATTCACGAAAATCGTAGACTGTACCTGGAAATACTGGCATCAACAACGGCAGTACTTCAGTCTAATGTCGTGGGCAGACAAGGACGAAGCATTCAAATCAAAGCTTGTCTTTGATCTTGATGGTAATGGTATCAGTGGACGATACTACAAATTGCTTGCATCTAATTCTCTCCCACTCAAGCAAACCATCTTGAGAGAATGGCACGATGAGAGACTTGTGCCATGGGTGCACTATGTGCCGGTTAGCTTGAGCATGGAGGAGTTGCCCGAGTTGGTCATTTACCTGACATCGACGAAGAAAGGGCAGCACATGGCGAGGGAAATTGCGGAACAAGGGAGAGAGTGGTTTGGCAAGGCACTGAGAATGGAGGATCAGAGCATCTATGTGTATAGGCTTATGCTGGAGCCGGAGAGGTTGCAGGATCCGGAAAGAGTGGCGATGTCATGATGTGCAGATTCCTTAAGGTTGACCTCTCTACTTTTCAGCACAAGCAGGATATTATTGGTTATTAGATCTGCCTAGGACGCGCTACATGACCCGAAGCTTCTTGAAGACCACAGGCTCGGCCACACCACCTCCAGAAACAGCAAAAACACCAACAATCGGTCCAACAAAATCAAACCCGTCAAACCAATGTTATCGAATCGCTCGAACGTGTGCTTCTGACCCCCTCCAACAGCATATGCAAGGCTATACAAGCCTCATTATACTCAACACTGAACGTTATGCTCTCAGCCTGCTTCGCCGACGACTCAATCTTCTCCCTCTGCTTCAGAGCAATCCTTTTCGCATTGTTCACTGCTTCGTACACAATCTCTCGCGTCTCAAAGTCAAGGTATACGCAGAGATAACGCTGTTCGTCCTTGTACACGGCGAGCCCGGCTTTACCTGATGTGTTTGCCGGAGTCGTCAGCATCTCCACAGACGCAAGGCCGTCGTGGTAGCGTTGCCTTTTGCCAACGAATGAGGTAGGCTTGTATACGTCGGACAAGAAGCCAGTATCGGGTGTGAGTGTGATCGTGTCGCCATTGTCGGAGATTTCGTGCTTAGAGAGGTCGACGTTGCGGATATAGCAGAGATCGACCCCGGGTTTGGCGATGTTGATGTGGCGTGACGTATCACGTCCTGACCGCGCACGTTGGAGTAGCGCTGGTGGATCAAGCTCGACGGGAGAGATTGTGGGGAATTTGCCTTTGGGCCAGTCAACTGGAGTCAGGAAGGTTTCGCGACCCATGTTGTATCGACCTTTGTACTTGCGTACACCAAGACAGATGGACCACCATTGTCCTTGCGTGTCGCAGATCAAATCCCCATGGCCGGTATGAGCTATGTATGCATCTTTCGAGGCAGGGGGCAGTATTGGGTTGCTCTTGGCTGGTTCACACGGGCCAAAGAGCTCCTTTGAGCGAGCAGCTGTAATCATGTGGTCTGGAAAGCAGCCACCTTCGGACACCATCAGATACCACCACCCATCCTTCCTGTAAATGTGTGGGCCTTCAATGTAGATGCCTCCAGTGCCCTTCCAGAGGACTTTCTCGTCGCTCAAGCGAGCGCCAGACTTGAGTTCAACTTCAAACATGTTGATGCTGGTATAAAGGCCTGGTGGGTGAGGTACGGCGGAAAGATGAACGTAGGTTTCTTCCTTCCTCGTCCCATACTAAGCCCGGATCCTGGCCGTCGGTGTCATCTATGAAGACAGGAGCAGACCAGATATCAGAGAGGGGATCTCGCGTTGATACGACAAAGTTGTGGCGGCGCTCCTCTTCTGCTCTGTCGCCAAGTAGCACGTTGGTGCAGATAACGTAGAAGACGCCATCGTGGTGACGAAGTCTGTAGGTTCGGTTTAGCAGTGCCTTGGGAAGGCGCAAAGTGTGAACTTACGTCGGCGCCCATAGACCATTACATGAATTCGTTCCAACGTGTCCTCCCCACGGCTCGATTGGAAAGTAAACCCTTGTCGGTCCAGTTGACAAAATGAGCACCTACAGATGTCTTATCTGAGATAGGCTGAGACAGCATCATCGCCTATTCTCTACCACCACCACCACCTCCTCCTCCTCCTCTCCTCCTCCTCCTCCTCCTCCTCCTCCTCCTCCTCCT
>Ga0160429_1000391_pt1 | contig 44419 bp, 40 predicted proteins | sample SolpanmetagenomR_FD_108199 | JGI IMG/M metagenome (GOLD analysis project Ga0160429, IMG submission 108199) | Solar panel surface microbial communities from Lawrence Berkeley National Laboratory, California, USA - R | ecosystem: Engineered > Built environment > Solar panel > Unclassified ... | reverse complement strand
GCCCAGCTCGGGCAGCAGGAAGGGGTAGATGTCGAAGGCGCTCACTTCGAGCGCCCGCTTCTGGTAGAAGTAGCCGTAGGGGTCGGGCGTGCGGTAGTCCTTGCGCTGCAAAATGCCCTCATCCACGATGGCCAGGGTCACCTGCGCCTTGGGCGCGGTGCGCACCTCGATGGTCTGGAAGGTTTGCGAGCGGCTGAGGCTGGCCGCTTTCAGGGCTACGGGCAGGTGGGTGCCGGGCTTTTCCACGGTGAGCGGCACGAAGCCCCTAGCCACGGTGAGCGGCAGCGAGTTGTCGGTGATGGGCCGGATGGCGGTGGCCGTGACGTAGATATTGGGCGCGTAGCCGGCCCGGATGGGTACCCGCACCTGGGCCGATTTCTGGTCGGTATCGACGTAGAAATGGTCGAATACGCGGTTGCGCTCCACCGTCACGAGCACGCGGCCGGGGAAGGGCGTCTTGAGCAGCAGCTGGGCCGTTTCGCCGGGCTCGTACTTCGGCTTGTCGGCCTCGATGGTCACCTCGCCTTCGGTGTTGACCTCGAACGAGTTGCCGGCCGTGTCGCCGCTGCCGTAGGCGTAGAAGTGGGCCGCCACGTAGCTAGCCGCGCCCGGCCGAAACAGCCGCACCTCATACTCGCCCGAGTAGGTGGGCGTGAAAAATAGCTTGCTGTCGGCATCCACGTTCACGGCCTGGTTTTGCAGCACCTGCTCGCGCTTCTGCGAGTTGTAGACCAGCCGGCCACCCTGGCGCTCCAGCACGGTTTCCCAGAGCAGACGCACGATTTGCACCTGCGCCGGGGCCCGCGTGGGCTTGCCGGCCGGCGTGAGCGCCACCATCTTAATAGGAACTTCCTGGCGCGTGCTCACCAGTTCACCGGGACTTTGAATGCCGAACATTACGGCCTGCGTCTGCACTTCGAAAGTGGCCAGCCGGTTCACCGGCCGCCCGGTTTCGTCGAATACCGTGGCAAAGGCCACGCCCTCCAGCGTGCCGAGGTCGCGCACATCGGGCAGGGCGTAGGCGGCGGTGCCGCGTCCGCTAGGGTCGGTTTCGCCCTCGCGCACTTCCTTCTGGAAGCGCTCGGTGATGCCCGACACGGCCGAGGCGCTGCGCCCCGTGCCGCTGCGCAGCTGGAAGGAATAATCGGGGTATTTCGGGGCCGAAAAGGTCTTTTCCTTCAGCGAAAACTCGACCTCAAATTTGCGTCCGGCGGCCGGCGGACCGAAAAGGTTTTGGGCCAGCACGCTGGCCGTCACGGTCTGGGCCGGGCGCAGGATGGTGGGCGCGGCCGTCACGGTCACCTTCATCCGGTCGGGGATAAACTCCTCCACGCTCACTTGCTTGGAAGTCAGCAGCACGTCGTTGCCGGTCAGCACTTCCAGCGAGTAGAGGCCCGTCATCACCGTAGCGGGCAGGATAAAGCGCGACTCCACCGCGCCGGTGGCGCTCAGCTTTTCGCCCAGGCTGGCGTATTCCTTGCCGGTGGGCAGCAGCAGGCGCACCTTCACGGGCAGGCCGGCCGGCGGGGTGCGCCAGTCGTCGGTGCGCACCACCACGTTGGTATGGATGGTGTCGCCGGGGCGGTACAAATCGCGGTCGCCGTAAAGAAACGCCTGGTAATGCGCCGCGTTGCTGGTGAGCCCGCCCACCTCGAAGCGCGAGGTTTCGACCCGGCTCTTAGGCAGGCTGAGAAAGGAGAAATCCGCGCCCTGGGTGGCCGTTATCATGCCCAGCTTGAGGCGGCTGCCGGCTACGCTGTCGTAGCGGGCTACGCCCTGGCCGTTGGTGGTGGCGGTGCCCATCAGCTGGTTGTTGGTGCTGATGAAGCGCACCGTGGCCCCAGCCACCGGCCGCGCCGTGCGCAGCGAGTTGAGGAATACCACGGCTTCGCCGCTGGCGTTCTGCTTGGCAATCACGCCGAGGTCGGTGAGGGCTACCAGCTTGTCTTCACGCAGCCAAAGGTGCTCGGTATCCTGCACGCGCACCACGTACAGCCCTTTGAGCGGCGCGCTGAATTCGAGGTCCTTGAGGCTGAGATTGAGCAGGCGTAGGCCGTTTTCCTTAGCTAGCCCGGCCGTGGCGTAGGTGCGGGTAAAGAGCACGTCGCCCCGGTTTTCGAGGTCGTAGTACTGGTAGCTATGGCCTTCGGAGTACTCGTCGCCGTCGCCTTCCTCGCCAGCGCTTTCGTCGTCGCTGTCGTAGCCGTATTGCCGGTCGGCCCGCAGGATTTCCTGGATGTTGCTGGCGTAGACCTTGGCGATGGTCACCTGCACATTTTCCACCTCGTTGAGGCGCAGGCCCAGGTTGCGCGTGCCGTTGGCCCCCAGGTACAGTGCCTTGTCGGTGCTGGCAAAGCTGATGCTTGGCTCGCTAGTGCCGAAGCTCACCGTCTGGTTGAAGCTTTCGGCCAGCTGCCCGCCTAGCGCGCCGCGCAGGCCCGGCGTGATGCTGATTTGGTAATCCTTGCCCACCTCGAAGCCGCCGCGCAGCAGCAGGCCGCTTTCAAGCGCCTCGATTTCGTAGGGCACGGCGGGCTCTACCTTCAGCAGCGGCTGCATATCGGCCACCGATACCGGCTGGTTGGTAAGCAGCGTCACCACGGCCTGGCCGTTGAGCACCTGGCCGGTTAGCTCGCGCACTTGCAGGGTTTGCTGGTCGGGCACTTCGGTGTCGGCTTGCAGCGGGGTGGTGGTGGGCTGGCTGCCTGCCACGGCCTTCAGGCCACCATCGACCTCGAAGTGCAGCGGCTGGTTGGTATCGACTTCCTGCGTAATGGTGAGGGCCAGCGCGCGGTCGGGCTCGGCGGCGGTGAGGGTGAAGGCCACCGGCCGGCCGCCCTGCGTGAGGTGCAGGCGCGGGCGCAAATCCGCGGGCCGCACGGGGTAGTTGAAAAGCACATTAGCCCGCATTTCGGCGGTGCCGGCGGCGCGGTTGCTGCGCCCGTAGAATACCTGCGCGCCCGTCAGCTCCAAAAACGGCGTGTGAAACTTCGAGCGGGCCAGCGTCAGCTTCTGCTTGCCCGAAGGCAGCACGGCGCTTCGCAAGTTGGCCGAAAACGTGGTGCTGGGCCGAAACGGCTCCAGGGGCGAAAACACCAGTTCGCGCCCGTCGTTCACCCACTTGAACTTGCCCTTGATGGCGGGCTCAAACTGCACGTAGCGCGTGGTGTCCCAGCGCCCCGCCTGGGTGGCCGGCACCACCGGCTCATCAAAGCTGAACACCAGGTTTTGGGTGGGGTCGATTTCCTCGCCCGCTGCCTGGGTAGCGGCGTCGGCCTGCGCGGAATCGGCCTTTTTAGAGCAGGAAAACGTGGCCGTGAGGGCCAAGAAAAACAGCGGCAGCAGGTAGCGTTGGCGCATAGCGGGGCCGGGGATAATCGGCGCGGCAAGGTAGTGCAAAAGCCTGTCAGGCCATTACATTCGCACCTTACCCGCTTAAACAGCCCCTGCTATGCTGACCAAGTTCACCGGTTCTGAGACGCTCACCAACGATGGGGAGTACGACTACGGCAGGGTCTATAGGCTGGAGCGCACACCCACCTATACCCGCCTGAAAATAGGCGCTGCTCCACATGGTGTTGACCTCTTGCTGCGCCTGAGCGACGTACTGGAAGCGCCCTTCTTTTGCCTGTACGTACTAGTGATAAGTCGCTCAAAAACTGAACAAGGTAGATACCAGTCTCCGCTGCTGGAAAGCAAGTCGGAGCTAGTAGATTTTCTGCTCGATTATAAAGAGCTATTCGAAACAGATGGGCGGCATCACTTGTGGGTGAGCGCACCTGATATGGAGGCCACGCTGGTATACGACCGGCACAACATCATCTACGCCTATGGCCCCCTGGAAAAAATTACTGCTAAGCTGGATGAGATAGGCTACCGAGCCGAAGATTTTGAGATACCTTATCCGCACGCGCATTATTTCCACGTGGAAAACGACCTTGGCATAGAAGCACTGCTTCAGCATTGGGGCTGGCAGCATTTTCCGTTGCAAGAAGCGGATGAATAAGCACTAAGCCCTTGTAGTAGCTAGCCCACGTATGCTTTCCCATCCCCACGAAGTCTTCCTCGAAGTGGCCCAGCGCCTGAGCTTTACCAAGGCCGGGCAGGCGCTGTTCATCAGCCAGTCGGCAGTAAGCAAGCAGGTGAAGGCACTGGAAGAATACTACAAAACCGGCCTCTTCGAGCGGCTGGGCGGCAGCGTGCAGCTTACGCCGGCCGGGCAAAAGCTGTATCAAAAACTATTGCAGGCCAAGCAGTTGCAGCAGGAGCTGCGGCAGGAGATGAGCGAGGCCAGCCCGGCCTTCGCGCCGGCCGTGCATTTGCTCATCGGGGCCAGCACCACCATCTCGCTCTACGTGCTGCCGCCGGTGGTGGCGGCCTGGCTGCACCAGCACCCGCAGCACCAACTCAGCCTAAAAAATCGCAACAGCGACAACATCCTCAAGGCGCTGCTGGAGCACGAGATTGAGCTGGGCATCATCGAGGGTATTCACAAAGTCAGCAACGTTACCTACACGCCCCTGCTCAGCGACGAGGTGGTGGCCGTGTGCGCCGCCAGCAACCCGCTGGCTGGCCGCGCGCTGCTGGCCAGCGACCTGCTTAGCATTCCGCTGGCCCTGCGCGAGGTGGGCTCGGGCACCCTGGCCGTGCTCGAAGAAGCCCTCGAAAAGCAAGGCCTGCGGCTAGCTGCGCTGCCCGTGCGGGTGCGCCTGGGCGGCACCGAGGCCCTCAAAAACTTCGTGCGCGTCGAGGCTACCTGCCTGGCCTTTCTGCCCCGCCAGGCCGTGCTGAAAGAGCTGGCGAGCGGCGAGCTGGTAGAAGTGAAAATCAAGGACTTATCTCTGGAAAGAAAATTCAATTTTATTCAGCGCAAAGGCACAGAGAACAACGGGCCGTACCGCGATTTCCTGCGGTTTACGCAGCGCTACTATTCCGGCAAGGAATAGCCTATGCGAAAATCCCATCTCGCCCGGGCATAGGGGTGCGTATAGAGCTACCTGAACTTTGCGCCATGAACCAAGTAGCCTCGCCGCCAATGTCGCGGATTCACGCCCTGCACTGCGCCAATTGTGGCACGGTTTACTCGCCCTTCGAACTGCACGGCGCGTCGGCTTGCTGCCAGCAGCCGCTGGTGGCCGACTACAGTTTGCGCAAGCCTCTGAGCCCATTGGAGGGCATCAACCAGGCCGACAGCTCGATGTGGCGCTACGGTGCCCTGCTACCCTTGCTCGACGAGGCCAATAAGGTGACGCTGGGGGAGGGCCTCACGCCGTTGCTCACCCTGTCGCGCCTGGCTGCGCATTACGGCCTGAACAACCTGACGCTCAAGGATGAAGGCCAGAACCCCACCGGCTCGTTCAAGGCGCGGGGCCTGAGCATGGCCATTTCCAAAGCCAAGGAGCTGGGCGTGGAAGGCTGCATCATTCCCACCGCCGGCAACGCTGGCGTGGCGATGGCCGCCTACTGCGCCCGCGGCGGGCTGGCCGCCACCGTGGTGATGCCGCGCCACACGCCCGAGGCTTTTAAGGAGGAATGCTACTGGTACGGGGCCAGCTTGGAGCTGGTCGACGGCCTCATCAACGACTGCGCGGCCCGCGTGCGCCAGCTCAACGCCGGCGGCGAACTGCTCGACATTTCGACCCTAAAGGAGCCCTACCGCCTCGAAGGCAAAAAGACGATGGGCTACGAAATCGCCGAGCAATTGAACTGGGAGCTGCCCGATGTGCTGCTCTACCCCGCTGGCGGCGGCACTGGCCTCATCGGCATCTGGAAAGCCTTCCAGGAAATGAAAACGCTGGGCTGGCTGGCCCCCGACGCCAAGCTACCCCGCATGGTGGCCGTGCAGGCCGAAAACTGCTGCCCGCTGCTCGAAACTTACCTCGGCCGCCAGCCCAACTGCCACAACTACACTGGCCGCCCTACCCTGGCCAACGGCCTGGCTGTGCCCCGCCCCCTGGGCGAGGCGCTGATGCTAAACGTGTTGCGCGAGTCGCAAGGCACGGTGGTGGCCATCAGCGAGGAAGAAATGCTGGAGGGGATGCGCGAGCTGGGCCGCCACGAGGGCCTGTTTGTGGCCCCCGAAGGCGCCGCCGTGTGGATGGCCGCCCGGCGCCTGCTAGCCCAGGGCTGGCTGCGCGCCGACGAGCGCATTCTGCTCCTCAACACCGGCAGCGGCCAGAAATATATGAGCAACGTGGCCGGCCGCGCCTGGGCGTAAGGGATAATGACGAATGACGTGGCGCTGCCCACTCCATGTTATTAATCATTCGTCATTACCCATTCGTCATTATCACGGACCTTTGCGCCCATGCGCATCCTGCACGTCCTGTCCGCCAATTTTTACGCCGGCTCGGTGGCCTACGCCGTGGCCCTGGCTGAGGCCCACCACCGGGAAGGCCACCAGGTGTGGCTGGCCTCTGATATGGCGGCCCTGCCCACGGTGGCCGCGCAGGTGCAGCTGCCCATCAGCGAGCGCAAATACGGGCAGCGGCTGCGTAACATCCGGGCACTGCGCGAATTGGTGCGGCGGCACGAGATTGACGTGGTGCACGCCCACTCGCGGGCGGCCAGCTGGGTTAGCTACTTCGCGTTGCGCGGGCTAGGGGTGCCCCTGGTGAGCACCGTGCACGGCCGCCAGCACCTGCACGCCTCCACCTCGCTCTTCGACATCTACGGCCAGAAGGTCATTGCCATCTGCGAAAACCTGGCTCAGCACCTGCGCGAGGAAGTGAAAATGGCGCCCGCCAAGATTGTGGTTGTCCCCAATGGAATTAGTTGGGAATCGGGAGCGAGAAAGGAAGACCCGACGGGCGAAGCCCGTGGGGCAACAGCGCCACGGGCTGCTGCCGAGTCCTCATTTCCCCTCGCGGATGCCCAGTTTGCCAGGCTGGCCTTCATCGGCCGCTTCAACGGTCCCAAGGGCGAGCGGGCGGCCGTGCTACTCCAGCACGTATTTCCGGCGCTGCTGGCAGAGTTTGGGCAGCTGCGCGTCACACTCATCGGCGGTGAATTGGAGCAGTTGCCCGCTGCCGGCAAAACGGCCCTGTCCCGGCTACAAAGCCAGTACGGCGAGCGCGTGGAAGTTATCGGCTTCACCGACGACGTGGCGGGCTGGCTGGGCCGCACCGACCTCGTAATCGGGGCCGGGCGGGTAGCGATGGAGGCGTTGGGGCAGGGCCGCGCCGTGCTGGCCCTGGGCGAGGCCCTCTACGCCGGGCCCGTGACCCTGGCCAGCTACCCGGCCGCGGCGGCCTCCAACTTCGGCGATATTGCGGCCCGGCAGCAGCCGGCGGCCAGCTTCGACCCCGCCCCCGTGCTGGCCGATGCGCGGGCCTTTCTGGCGCAGCCCTACCGGGTGGCGCCGGCCCTGGCCGCGCAGGTGCGCCACGACTACGACCTGGCTGGCGTGGCCCGGCGCGTGCTGGGCGTGTACGAGTCGGCGCGCATGGCGCTGGCCGCGCCGGCGTTCATGCCGGTGCTCATGTACCATAAAATTCCCGACGCGCCGATTGCCACTAAGCACCAGATTTTCGTCACGAAGGAGAATTTTGCCCAGCACCTGGCGTATTTCAAAAGCCGGGGCCTCAGCCCCATTACTTTTCAGGATTACCAAGACTTTGCCAGCGGCCGGCGGCCGCTCGGGGAGTTTCCGCGCCGGCCCATCGTGCTGACGTTTGACGACGGCTACACCGATAATTACACCAACCTGCTGCCCCTCATGCAGCAGTACGGCTACCGGGGTGTGCTCTATCTGCTGGGCGATTTTGAGGTGCGCTACAACCAGTGGGACCTAGCCGAAAACCCTGCCGAGCCCCGCGCCGAAATTATGAGCGAAGCTCAGAAACAGGCCTTCGTAGCCGCAGGCTGGGAAATCGGGGCGCATACCCTCACGCACCCGCGCCTGGCTGGCCTGCCCGCCGCTGCGGCCGCCCACGAACTGGCTGCCAGTAAGGCCGAGCTAGAGCGCCGCTTGGGGGTCAACATCCTGTCCTTCGCCTACCCCTACGGCGACCTCAGCCCCGAAACCAAGCGCCTGGCGGCCGAGGCTGGCTTCACCTACGCCGTGGCCACCGACAGCGGCGGCCTGCACCTGGAAGACGACCGGCTGCAAATTTTTCGCATCAACATGTTTCCGCACGAGTCGGCCAGCAGCTTGTTCAAAAAAACGTCTGCCTGGTATCGCCGCTACTACCGGTGGAAGCGCAAGAAGTAGCCTGCTAGCCCCCGGCTGCGCCGCAGCGGGCCAGCACGGCGGCCCCGGCCTCGTCGCTGATACCGCTTATTTCCACCTTTTTGAAGGGCGCCGTGTGGCCACTCAGCAGCTGCACCGCGCGCCTGGGCACGCCAAATAGCTCGGCCAGAAAGGTTAGGAGCGCCGCATTGGCCAGGCCCTCTTGGGGCGGGGCGGCCAGGCGCACCAGCCAGCGGCCGTCGGGGCCGGGGCGCAGCTCGGTGCGGCGGGCGTTGGGCTTGGCGTGCAGGTATAAGGTCATGGGGTTTTGACACTACCCGCTGCCGCCTGCCCCACCGGACACACGTCGCGCAGCACGCACCGGCCGCAGGCGGGCTGGTGGTAGTAGCAGCATTTTTGGCCGTGAAACATGAGCGCCTCGTGGTGGTCATACACTTGTTGGGCCGTCCAGTCGGGGGGAAGCAGGGCAGCCAGCAGCGCGTGGGCCGGGCCTTCGCCTACTTTGGGGCCGATGAGGCCTAGCCGTTGCGCCACGCGGTGGTGGTGGCTGTCGACGGGCATGGCTGGTAGGCGCAATTCGCTGAATAGCAGCGTAGCCGCGCTGGTCTTGGGCCCCACGCCGCTGATGCTTTCGAGCCAGGCGCGCGCCTCGGCAATGGGCCGGTCGGCCAGGAAGTCGAGCGAGCAGGGCGGCAGGTTTTCGTCGCCACAGCGGCGGCTGATTTCACGCAGCACTGCCTGGATGCGGGGCGCCTTTTGCTCGGGCCAGGTGCAGGCGCTGAGGGCACGCTGCACGTCGATGGTGGGCGCGTCGCGCACCGCCTCCCAGGTCGGGAAGGTGGCGCGTAGCTGCTGGTAGGCCCGGTGCGAGTCGGCGTTTTTGGTGCGGTGCGAGAGCAGCGCGCTTATCAGCTCGCTCAGTGGGTCTTTATCGCTGAAGAAAAAGAAGGGCGCGCCGTACTCGGCACACAGCCGCTGGTGCGCCAGCAGGGCCAGCGCCTGGCGGGCGGCAAAATCGGACGTATCGCTGGGGGCAGCGGGGCGGGAGGAGGGCATGCAGCAGGGTACTGCAAACCCGGGCCGTTGGTTGGGCGCAGGGAGCCGCCGCCAGGGGCGCCGGGTGCTGCCCTAGCGCAACTCGCCGCTATTATACAGCGCAATGGCCTGGCGCTGGGCCGACGCCTGCTTGCTCTGGAATATCAGCGGCACGATAAGCACCGGAATGGCCGCGTAGGTAACCGCCGAAATGCCGCTGCTATTGGCCTGAAAAGATTGCAACAACCCGTAGGCCAGCAGGCCGCCGCCCACTACGTAGGCGACGGTGGTTGAGGTCTGGTAGCGCCGGGCCTGGGCCAGCAGCTCCTGGGCCCCGGCATTGTCGGTGGTGGCCAGGGCCAGGTTGCGGGCGTTCAGGTTCTGAATCGGGCCGTTGTCTTTCGAGAAATACTCGGTTTTGGTGGTGCGGTAGCCGCCGTAGGGGTAGCCCCCAAAGCCGCCGTAGCCAAAGCCCCCGTAGCCGTAGCCCGGCATGCCGTAGCCACCGGGCGAATAGTTGGTGTTGTAGGTGGCGTAGAGGCTGATGCGGCCTGTCTTTTCGCGGCGCAGCGTGGCCTCGCGCGACGAGTTGGGCAGGGTAGTGCGCACGTAGTGGCCGGTTTCGTTTTCGTAGAAACCCACCTCGCTCAGCTCGACGCGGCGCTGGCCATCGAGCAGCAAAAAGTTGCGCCCAAACAGCGGCTGCTTCACCGTCACATCGTAGGCATTGTACAGCGTCCCGTTCTTGAGGCCCACCTGGTAGCGCGTGGGCTGCGTCGAGCCCCCCATAATGTAGGGTCGGTTGAAGGGGCTGGTGCCTCCCGGCGCGGGCTGCGCCGCCGGGGCCGGGCTGGCGGCCGCGGGCACCGGGCGAGTAGAGTCGGCCGCTACGGCCGGGGCTGGGCTGGGCGCGGGCACGGCATCGAGCTGCCGGGGCGCGGGCGCCGCCGGGCGCGGGGTAGGGGCGGGGACCACCGGGGCGCCACCCAGCTGGCGAGGAGCATCTTGCGCCGAGGCTGGCGCCCAGGCGGCGCTCAGCCCCAGGCCCAGCACCGCAGCATACATAAGTTTCATGCAGGCAAATAAACGCGCTATCGGCCAACTGCGGCCAGTGCCTGCTCAACGCCGCCGCCCGCCGCAAAAGTGCCCCGGCCTAGCGGCCAGGCCGAGCTAGCCGGCGCGCCGCTGGGCGTGGCAGGTGGCCGGCTACTTCAGCAGCTTTTCGAGCAGGCTCAGGCTGTCGGCCAGGTCGCTGCCGCTGGCAAAGTCGAGGGGCTTCAGGATGTAGCCGCTCACGCCCAGGCGCGTGGCCGCATCGCGGTCGATATCGAGGCCCGAGGTGGTGGTGATGAACACCGGAATATCGGCCAGCGCAGGCGTGGCGCGCAGCACTTCTAGAAACTCGAAGCCGTTCATGCGGGGCATGTTCAGGTCGAGCAAAATGACCTCGGGCAGCGGGCGCAGGGCTTCCTCGCCGTTGCGGCCCAGCAGAATGTCGAGCGCCTCCTCGCCGTTGAAGGCCGTGCGCAGCGTGTGCGGCACGCTGAAGCGGGCAAACGACTTTTGCGCCGTCATGGTGTCAAAAACGTCGTCTTCTACGAGCAGTATGGAGCGCATTTCGTTTTACTTACGAAGTCTAAAGGATGAGTTGTGAAGCGGGGCAAAGGTAGGGCTGGCGCGAGCAGCCCGCCGCTGGCTCGTTCGCTCAGCCCGCCTGCTTGGGCCAGGTAAAAAGGAAGGCCGCGCCCTGGCCCACGGCCGACTCGACGCGGATGGTGCCCTGCTGGTCGTCGATGAGCTTCTTGACGATGCTCAGGCCGATGCCGGTGCTTTCGGCGGTGTGGCGGTCGCGCAGGGTCTGAAACAGCAGAAATATCTTTTGGTGGTGCTCGGGCGCAATGCCGGGGCCGTTGTCCTGCACCCGGAAGGCATAGTGCCGCCCCTCCTCCTGGGCCGACACGCTGATGCGGCCAGGCCCGTCGCCCACGTAGTATTTCACGGCGTTGCTGAGCAGGTTGGTAAACACCTGCTGCAAGCCTAGCCGGTCGGCCATAAAGGTAGGCAGGCCGGGAGCCAGGGTAAGCTCGAAGCCTGGCGGCACTACCAGCTCGGCCACTTCGCGCACCAGCTGGGCCGTGTCGACGGTCGTGAGCTGGCGCTCGGTGCGGCTGGCCCGGGCATAGGCCAGCAGGCCGTTGATGAGGTCATCGAGGCGGGCCAGGCGGCCCTTCATCTGGCCCAGGTAGGTCTGGAGCTGGGGCGAGAGCTCGTCGGCCAGCTCTTCCTCTATCCACTGCACGATGGTGCTGAGGCCGCGCAACGGGGCCTTGAGGTCGTGCGAGGCCACGTAGGCAAACTGGTCGAGCTCCTTGTTGCGGTTTTCGAGGGCACTGAACGAGGCATCCAGCGCCTGGGTCATCTGGTTGAGCAGGGTAGCCAGCGAGGCCAGCCGGTCCTGGTGCTGGCCGGTTTCGGTGATTTTCGCCTTGTAATTGCCCTCCACCACCTGCCGGGTAAAATACTCCATTGCCCGGATGCGCTGGGCAATGTCGAGGTTGGTGCGCGTGAGCTGGCGGCGCAGCTCGTCGTTGGACCGCAGCTCGTCGGCAATTTTCTTGAACAGCCACAGCACGATGAGCACGGCCAGCACCGCCGACACGATAATGGCCCACGGGGCCAGCTGCTGAAACAGCGACTGCTGGCGGTTGCGCTTGCGCAGCAACTCGTCTTCGTACTGCCGCAGGCGTGCGATGGTGGCCTTTTCGCGGCGCAGGGGCTCCTGCTGCCGCAGCTGGAGCGACTGCGCGGCCGGCGGCGAGGGCGCAAAGGTGCGGTAGAGGGCCAGCTCGCGCTGGTGGTAGGCCACAAATTGGCGCATCGAGTCGGCGCGGGCGTGCTGGGCCGGGTCGTCCTGCACCAGTTGGTGCAGCGCCTCCGACTCCTCTCGCATCAGGGTGGCGTTGGTGCGGTAGGTGGCCAGGTAGGTAGTATCGGCCAGCAGCAGGTAGTTGCGGATGCCGCTCTGGGCATCGCGGATGCTGATGCGCAGGTCGCCGGTTTGTTGCAGCACGCGGTACGAGTGTTCCACCAGTTGAGTGTAGCGGCTCAGCTGCTGAATGGCCACGTAGGCCGTGATGGACGTGGCCACCAGCACCGACAGGGCAATGGCAAAGCCGAGCTGAATCTTGGTATTGAGCCGAAGGGCCACGGGGTGAAGTTTTGTTAAGGTAAGAAGGTAGCAGGTTGAGCGGGTAGGAGGGGCTAAAGGTACGCGTTGCCCAAAAGGCCGTGAAGCAGCATTCTGGCCTTCCTACTCCGCCGCTACACCCGCGCACCCTAAAAACCTCCCGTACCTTCGCCCCATGTTTGCCGCCCGCCCATCCCAGCCCGACCGCATCACGAGCCTGCACAACCCGCGCATCAAGGAGGTACTGCGCTTGCAGGAAAAATCAGCCGAGCGCCGCCGCCAGGGCCTTACGCTCGTGGAAGGTGCCCGCGAGCTGGCCAACGCCCGCCGGGCCGGCTGGGCCGTGGCTACGCTCTTTGTGTGCGAGGAACTGGCCGGCGCCGAACTAGCGCAGCAGCTGGCCGAGCCCGCCCGCCTCGTGCCGCGCCCCTACGAGTACCTGCCCGTGAGCGCCGCCGTGTTTGCCAAGCTGGCCGTGCGCGAGCGCTCCGATGGCGTGCTGGCCGTGCTGCACACCCCGCGTCGCACCCTGGCTGACCTCAATTTGCCCGAGAACCCGCTGGTTATCGTGCTCGAAGCCGTGGAGAAGCCCGGTAACCTCGGCGCCATCCTGCGCACCGCCGATGCCGCGCCCGCCCACGCTGTGCTGGTGGGCGATGCCCGCACTGACCTCTACAACCCGAACGTTATTCGGGCGAGCCTGGGCGGCATCTTTACGGTGCCCACCGTGGCCGCGCCCATGCCCGAGGTGCTGGCTTTTTTGAAAGAAAAAGGCATTCGCACCTTCGCCGCTGCCCTGGCCGACGACGCCAAAAGCTACACCGCTACCACCTTCACCGGTCCCACGGCCCTGGTGCTCGGCACCGAGGCCGACGGCCTTACGCCCGCCACCCGCCAGGCCTGCAACGAAACCGTCATCATCCCGATGCGCGGCGTGCTCGACTCGCTCAACGTGAGCGTGGCCGCCGCCGTGCTCACCTTCGAGGCCGTGCGGCAGCGGGGGTAGGGGCTACCTCCGCTGCCGGGCTGGGTTTAGTACGACTTGTAGGGTAAGAACTTGCCGCTCATCACAATGCTCACGCGGTCGCCGTTGGCGTGGGGCTCGCGGGTGAGGTCCATCGAAAAGTCGATGGCGCTCATAATGCCGTCGCCAAACTCCTCGCTAATTAACTCCTTGAACGTGAGGCCGTATACGCTCACCAGCTCGTAGAAGCGGTAGATGAGCGGGTCGGTGGGCACGGCCGTGGGCAGCGAGCCCTTGTAGGGCACTATTTGCAGCCACGCGGTTTCCTCATCGTCGAGGCCGAAGAGGCGCTTGGCCACGGCGGCCTGCTCGGCCGTCAGCTTCATTTGGCCCAGCAGGGCGGCGGTGGTCCACTCCTTGCTCTGGCCGACTTCCTGGGCGATGTCGGCCCAGCGCAGGCCCTGCTTCACTTTAGCAGTGATAATTTTTTGGGTGACAGTAGCGCGGTCCATCAGTCGAAGGGTAGGGGATTGAATGAAAAAGCGGTACACCGCTTGGCGGTTCAGCTTGCGCAGCTGGCCGCAAGATGCACCCGTTTCTCAGTATACCGTCACGCCAAAGCCCAGTTCCTGGGCAAGCCGGCGCGCGTCCTCGGCCTGCGCCTCGGCCACCACGCTCAGCGGGTAGGCGTCGCTGTCCAGCGTCAGCAGCACCAGGGCCAGGCCCAGCGGCTCCAGGGCTTCCTGCAAGGCATCGAGGCCCTCGGGGCCCTTGCCCGCCGAGGCCAGCCGCAGGCGCTCGGGCCGCCGCTGGCGCTCCAGAATGTCATTGAGGCCCGCGGCCGTTTCAGTGGCGGGGTCCTGGTAATCGCTTTCCCACAGCAGGTCCTCGCTCAGCAGCGCGTCAATCAGGGCTACGTCGCGCACTTCCTGCGCGGGCAGCCCGCCGCCGTCCATGCCGCGCTCGGCCAGCTCCTCGGCGTACTGCGTTTGGTAATCGGCTGGGGCTTGCAGCACCAGTGCCAGCCGCTCGGTGAGGCGCTGGGTAGCCTCCCCATCGGCCAGGGTAAAAAGCTGAATAAATTGGGTGAGGGCAGTAGTAGACATAAGCGAAATTACTGGCTTTTGGCCCCAAAGGTCGGTAATCGCTCACTATAAAGTGCTGCTGCTGTCTCCCCACCGCAGCGGCCCGAAGCAGTAGCGGGCGCTCAGCGCCACCGTGCCCGAGAGCCGACTTACCCGGCTGACTCGATTGCCTAGGGCAAAATTGGCCACGTATTCACCAACCAACTGCACGCGCGGGCTAACCTGGTAGCGCAGGCTGGGGCCGAGTAGCAGGCTGCCGCCGCTCGCGTCGTAGCGAGCATAATACTGGCCGCGCGCCACCGCCTGCGTAGCCTGGTCAATTATCAGGTTGTAGCCATACGCATCAGTATGAATTATCGCTCCCCCCAGCAACACATCGATAGCCAGGCGCTGGGTAGGCCGCAGCGCCCTATAGCGCGCCGCCAGCGTAAAAGCCTGCGTACGCTCTTGGTACACACTCCGAAAAATACCCGGCCGGTAGCCTGACCCTTTCAGGGAGTCGGGCACCTGATAAATACCCGCATTCGATTGGTCGGTGCGGCTGTGGTAAATGCTCAGGCCAGCCTCTAGGGCCAGCCGGGGCGAAAGGCGTACGCCACCCACTAGCCCCGGCGCTAGCACGCTGCTGGTGCGGGCCGCGCTCACCTGGTAGCTACCCACCGTGCCGCTCAGGCCCACGTAGTAGGGTCGCTCGGTGGCCGGTGCAGCCTGGGCGTAGCCGAGCCGCGTGCTCAACACGGCTAGCGAAGTAAGGAGCAGAAGTATTCTTTTTCTCATAACTGACCGCAAAATGTCAGCTGTAAATATAGAGCCATAGGCTACGACTAAGCCCTGCTACCCGAGCACAAAAAAAGCCACCCTTACGAGTGGCTTTTTTGAAGCAGAAAAAGAAGCGCCGCCGACTACTCGGCCGTCTTGGCGTAGCGCAAGCGCTCGTTTTCGTCAAGCAGAATCTTGCGCATCCGCACCGACTTGGGCGTTACCTCCAGGTACTCATCCTTTTGGATGTATTCCATAGCCTCTTCCAGCGAGAACTGACGCTTGGGAACGATTTTGGCGTTCTCATCCGAGCCCGAGGCGCGCATGTTGGTCAGTTTCTTGCCCTTCTGAATGTTGATGGTCAAGTCGTTGGGGCGGGTATGCTCACCGATAACCTGGCCAGCGTACACTTCCTCGCCTGGGTCCACGAAGAACGAGCCGCGGTCCTGCATCTTGTCGATGGTGTAGGCGGTGCCGGGGCCGGTTTCGAGCGAAATCAGCGAGCCCGCGATGCGGCCGGGAATCGGGCCCTTGTGGGGCTCATAGGCGGCGAAGCGGTGGTTCATGATGGCCTCCCCAGCAGTGGCAGTCAGCACGTTGTTACGCAGGCCGATGAGGCCGCGCGAGGGGATGTTGAACTCCAGGTGCTGCAAGTCGCCCTTGGGCTCCATGATGGTCATTTCGCCCTTGCGCATGCTCACCAGCTCGATAACCTTGCCAGCGGTTTCCTCCGGCACGTCCACTACGAGCAGCTCGACCGGCTCCAGGCGGTTGCCCTTGTCGTCTTCCTTGAACAGCACCTGGGGCTGGCCCACTTGCAGCTCGTAACCCTCGCGGCGCATCGTTTCGATGAGTACCGACAAGTGCAGGATACCACGGCCGAACACCAGGAAGGTATCTTCCTTGTCCGTAGCCTGCACGCGCAGGGCCAGGTTTTTCTCAGTTTCTTTGAACAGACGGTCGCGCAAGTGGCGCGACGTCACGAACTTACCTTCCTTGCCGAAGAACGGCGAGTTGTTGATGGTGAACAGCATGTTCATCGTCGGCTCGTCGATGCTGATGCGGGGCAGGGCCTCCGGGTTCTCCGCGTCGGCCAGCGTGTCGCCGATGTCGAAGCCTTCGATGCCCGATACGGCGCAGATTTCGCCGCTGCTCACTTCCTCCACCTTGTTGCGGCCGAGGCCTTCAAACACGTGCAGCTCGCGGATTTTTACTTTTTTGATGCTGCCATCAGCCTTCATCAGGCTCATGTTGGAACCCTCTTTCAGGGTGCCGCGGTGCACGCGGCCGATGGCGATGCGGCCCACGAACGACGAGTAGTCGAGCGAGGTCACCTGCATCTGCGGGGTGCCGTCGAGTACTGGTGCGGGCGGAATCGAATTCACTACCGCGTCGAGCAGCGGAATGATGTTGTCGGTTTTCTCTTTCCAGTCGGTGCTCATCCAGCCCTGCTTGCTCGACCCGTAGAGAGTCACGAAATCAAGCTGGTCTTCATTGGCGCCGAGGTTGAACATGAGGTCGAAAACCTGCTCGTGCACCTCGTCGGGGCGGCAGTTTTCCTTGTCCACTTTGTTCACTACCACAATGGGTTTCAGGCCCAGGCCCAGGGCCTTGCCCAGCACGAAGCGGGTCTGCGGCATGGCGCCCTCGAAGGCATCCACGAGCAGCAGCACACCGTCGGCCATCTTCAGCACGCGCTCTACCTCACCGCCGAAGTCGGCGTGACCAGGGGTGTCGATGATGTTGATTTTCACGCCATTGTAGCGTACCGACACGTTTTTCGATACGATGGTAATGCCGCGCTCGCGCTCCAGCGGGTTGTCGTCGAGAATGAGGTCGTCGAACTGCTGGTGCTCGTCGAAAATCTTAGAGGCGTGGATAATCTTATCCACCAAAGTCGTCTTGCCGTGGTCAACGTGGGCAATGATGGCGATATTCCGAATGTTCTGGGTCATACGTATGGTTTTGCGGCCGCAAAGGTACGGAGTTTCAGATAGAAAACCGAGTTGCGTTTTTATTATCCTGAAAATCAACACCACTCGCCCGCCCAAACGTTCCTGCAAACCCTGCCGCGTAGTAGCAGAAAGCCCACGAAAGGGCGCTAGCCACCGCGCTGCAAATCGGGCACCTGGCATCCGAACGCCGGAGGTTTTTCGTTTGTTAACCCTAGCAACCACTTGCCTTATCTACCCCATGCGTCTTTCCCTGCTTTCCTTACTTTTGAGTGTGGCGGCCCTTTCGCCCGCCTGCTCGCAAAGCCACGCCGACAAACCCCAAACCGTAGCGGCCGTGCCCGCCGGCCCCAAAGGCGCCTCCGTCACGGAGGGCAAATACCCCCAGCCCCAGCCCGTTACGGGCAAGCCCGGCGAGTTTCCCATCGTGAAAACCGACGCCGAGTGGAAAAAGCAGCTCACCCCCGACCAGTACTACATTCTGCGCCAGGAGGGTACTGAGCGGCCCTTCACCGGCAAGTACCACGACAACCACGCGGCCGGCACCTACTACTGCGCCGCCGACCACAACTTGCTGTTTTCCAGCGCTACCAAGTTTGATTCGGGTACCGGCTGGCCCAGCTTCTTCGCGCCCGCCACGGCGGCTAGCGTGAAGGTGAAATCGGATGAGAGCTTCGGCATGAGCCGCGACGAAATTGTGTGCGCCAAGTGCGGCGGCCACCTCGGCCACGTCTTCGATGATGGCCCCAAGCCCACCGGCCAGCGCTACTGCATGGACGGCAACGCGCTGGTCTTCGAGCCCAAGAAATAACGGCCAACTACCGCGCCCGCAATCCGTTAAGAGTAAGGCGGCCCACTTTGGGCCGCCTTTTTGCTGCCTGTTATGTCTTTCCGCTTCCTCTTTCGCGCCGCTAGCCTGGCCCTGCCGCTAGCCCTGGCCGCCTGCTCGGCCTCCGAGCTTTCTTCCGAAACGGCAGCCCCGCGCGCCGAGTCAGCCACCGCCGTGCCGCTCACCGAAACCGCCACGCCCGGCGTAGTGCCCACCGCCGTCAATTCTGATGCTGACCGCCGGGCCATCTACAATGCCAACGCGCCGCGCGGCACCGCCGCCCGCCAGCCTGTGCCCGATGCTACCCCCAACGTGTTGCGCCTCGGCGAGCAGGCTTCCGACATCAACCGCGCCAAGCGCCCCGAAACGCTCAATACCAACGACCCTAACACCTCTACCAACGAAACCCGGATGCAGCGCATCGACGAGGTAATAACCCCGCAGCCCATCACCAATCCCGGCCCGCAATAAAAAAGAAGGGGGCGGCCAACTGGCCGCCCCCTTCTTCTTTATTTACCTGGCTAGCCTACGCGTTGTCCACAGCCACGCTGTCGTTGGCGGTGCCGGCCGGGGTGCTCAGCTCGGCGCTGCCTGCCTCGGGGGCCGCGGCCGGGCGCTTGGGGCGGCCGGGGCCGCGGCTGGCGCCAGCCGCTGGCTTGGCAGTGCTGCCCGTGGGGCGGCCGGCACCTTTTTTAGCGGGCGTATTTTCTGAGGTTGGGCTGGTCGATTTGCGGGCGGCGCTGGGTTGGCTGGCTGGCCGCGCTTTGGGCTCGGTAGCGACGTTTTCGCCGGTGGGGGCGGGCAGGTTGATGTCGGTGGTGCGGCCCGGCGCAATGGAGTCGTAGTGGCGCACAATGGTATGCAGCGCCTGCTCAAACATGCGCTCGGTATCTACGTCGAGGCGGCGCGTGGCCTCCTTTACCACTTCTTTCAGCTTGGCCTTCGTTTCTTTGCGGATGCGGTCCACCACTTCGTTCATGCGGGTGTCGAGCTCCTTTTGCAGCTGCTTGGCCGCCGATTTGAGGGTTTGCTTCTGGCTAGCCTTTTTTTCGGCGTGGTCCTCATTGAGCGATTTGGTGGCCCGGCGGCCGGCCTTATCCGCTTTGCGTTGCGCCTTTTCTTCGGGCGTGCGTTTGGCGGCGGCGGCCGGAGCCGGCGTGTCCGCGCTGCTTTTCTTGGACATGAGTAAAAAGGGTTTTGGTAAAAGAAGTAGGCCCGGAAATTACGCAGGAATTTTACCTGGCATTTTCCCCGGTTTAAGTAATTGGCAAACGGCCTTTTATATTTTTTGTTAGAAACTCCGCCGCATTTTTTGCGCTTTCCCGAATAATTATTTTTCTCCTCCCACCCTGTCGATAATTAATGCCCGTTTTGCGCCCTGCGGCGCAGCAGGCCAAGTTATTTGTCGGCAGCGGTTACCAACTTATAATGGCTTTACTACCAAAGCGCTATACCGTAACGGCCGCTCTGCCCTACGCCAACGGCCCCGTGCACATCGGGCACCTAGCGGGCGTATACTTGCCGGCCGATATTTACGTGCGCTACCTACGCGCTCAAAACCGCGACGTTAAATTTATTTGCGGCTCCGACGAGCATGGGGTGCCCATCACCATCCGGGCTCAGAAAGAAGGCGTTACCCCCCAGCAGGTGGTCGATAAATACCACAAAATTATTGGCGACTCGTTCAAGGAATTTAACGTGTCGTTCGACGTGTATTCGCGCACTTCTTCGAAAACCCACGCCGAGGTTTCGAGCGAGTTTTTCAAGAAACTATACGCCGACGATAAATTCATCGAGCAAACCACGCAGCAGCTCTACGACGAGCAGGCGGGCCAGTTTTTGGCCGACCGCTACGTGGTGGGCACCTGCCCCAACTGCGGCAACGAAAATGCCTACGGCGACCAGTGCGAGCGCTGCGGCAGCTCGCTCAGCCCCACCGAATTAATTAATCCGCGCTCCATGCTCAGCGGCAACACGCCGGTGCTGCGCGACACCAAGCACTGGTTTTTGCCCCTCGACCAATACGAGCCCTGGCTGCGTGAATGGATAATTGAAGGCCACAAAAGCGATTGGAAAACCAACGTGTACGGCCAGTGCAAATCGTGGATTGACCAGGGCCTGCACCCCCGCGCCGTAACCCGCGACCTCGATTGGGGCGTGCCCGTGCCGGTGCCCGGCGCCGAGGGTAAAGTGCTGTACGTGTGGTTTGATGCGCCCATCGGTTACATCTCGGCCACCAAGGAGGGCTTTCCCGACGAGTGGGAGAAATACTGGCAGGACTCCGAAACCAAGCTGGTGCATTTTATCGGCAAGGATAATATTGTATTCCACTGCATTATTTTCCCGGTAATGCTGAAAGCGCACGGCGATTATATTTTGCCCGATAACGTGCCGGCCAACGAGTTTCTTAACCTCGAAGGCGATAAAATCAGCACCTCGCGCAACTGGGCCGTGTGGCTGCACGAGTATTTGCAGGATTTCCCCGGCCAAGCCGACGTGCTGCGCTACGTGCTGTGCGCCAACGCGCCCGAAACCAAGGATAACGACTTCACCTGGAAGGATTTCCAGGCGCGCAATAATAACGAGCTGGTCGCCACGCTCGGCAATTTTGTAAATCGTGCCGCGGTGCTCACGCAGAAGTTTTTCGACGGCAAAGTACCCGCCAAGGGTGAATTAACGGAAACCGACGAGGAGGTATTTCGCCAACTGGCCGAATTTCCGACTCGCGTGGGCGACCTCATCGAAAACTACCGCTTCCGCGATGCCCTGGCCGAAGTAATGAACCTGGCGCGCCTCGGCAATAAATACCTGGCCGACACCCAGCCCTGGCATTTAATTAAAACCGACGCGGCGCGCACCGGTACGGTGCTCTACGTGGCCTTGCAGGTGGCCGCCGCGCTAGTGCCGCTGCTTACACCCTTCCTGCCCGAGTCGGCTACCAAGTTGGCGGCGATGCTCAATTTTGAGCCCGGCGACTGGGCTAGCGCGGCCCGCGCCGAGCAACTGCCCGCTGGCCACCACTTACAGGAGCCCGCGCTGCTCTTCGCCAAGATTGACGACGCTGTGGTGAATGCTCAGGTACAGAAGCTGCTCGATACCAAGCAAGCCAATGCCCTGGCCAACACGCCCGTAACGGCCGCCAAGGAGAATATCAGCTTCGATGATTTTGGCAAAATGGACCTGCGCATCGGCACCATTACCGCCGCCGAAAAAGTCGCCAAAACCAAGAAATTACTCAAACTCACCATTGACACTGGCCTCGACCAGCGCACCATCGTGAGCGGCATTGCCGAGTCATTTATTCCTGAGGCGCTCATTGGCCAGCAGGCGATGGTATTGCTCAACCTGGCGCCCCGCGAAATCAAAGGGATTCAAAGCCAGGGCATGCTGCTGCTGGCCGAAAATGCCGACGGTACCCTAGCCCTGATGCAGCCTGGCAGCGCCGTGCGCAACGGCAGCCCAATTCTGTAGCGCAGCAGCACGATTATTTGCAGGAATAAAGAACGTCATGCTGCGCGAGGCGCAGCATGACGTTCTTTTCTACTATTAGCTTGCTTGTTAGCTACTTCACATTTACCACGTTCATGGCGCGCTCCAGCCCGAGCGCACCGAATGCAATGATGGCCTCACCGGCCTTTTCGATGCGCAGCGGCAAATCAATTCGTTCATCGGCCGAGAAGGGGTCGAGTACGTAATCGACCTGCCGGCCTTTCGGAAAATTAGCGTCCACGCCGAAGCGCAGGCGGGCATACGCGTCGGTGCCCAGCGTGGCCTGGATGTCCTTGAGGCCATTATGGCCGCCAGCCGAGCCTTGGCCTTTTAGCCGCAGCTTGCCGAAAGGCAGGGCAAGGTCGTCGGTCACGACCACCATATTCTCCACCGGAACTTTCAGCGTACTGAGCCAGTGCGCGGCGGCTTTGCCGCTCAGGTTCATGTACGTGGTGGGTTTCACCAGCACGTACGTGTGGCCCTTGCTCTTAAACTCGGTGGTGAAGGCATGGCGCCCCAGCTCAAAGCGTGGCGCGTCGAATTTCTGCGCCAGATAATCGGCCACCATAAAGCCAATATTGTGGCGCGTGTCGGCGTATTCGGGGCCGATATTGCCGAGGGCAAGAACCAGAAACTTCATAAAAGCGAGGGTAACGAATAGGGCAAAGGTCGGGGCCGTGTATGAAATGAAAGGGGCACTAAAAAAGGCGCTTCCTGCGAAGCGCCTTTTTCAAGCAAAAGCAACTTAGACGCTAGTACTAGCGGTTGGCAGCCATTTCGCCTTTCAGCGCACGCGGGATGGTGATGGTGGCGATGGGCGCCTGGGCGTTGGTCAGGATGGTGTAGTTTTCGGCCTTCACGGCACCAACTTTCACCGACTTGCCCAGCTCCAGGGTGCTGATGTCAACCTCCACGTAGTCGGGCAGGTTTTCGGCGGTAGCCTTCACCTTCAGCTTGCGCAGTTTGCTGGCCAGCTTGCCACCGGCCAGTACGCCCGGCGATACGCCAACGTACTTCACGGGGATGTCCATTTTCACTTCTTTGCCTTCCTGAAGCTCCAGGAAGTCCACGTGCAGCAGCATCTCGTTCACGGGGTGAAACTGGGCATCCTGCACGATGGCGCGGTAGTGCGTGCCTTCCACGTTCAGGTCCACGATGTGGGCCTCCGGGGTATACAGCAACTCGCGGAACAGGATGGCGGGCACCGAGAAATGCACGGCTTCGGCACCGCCATACAGTACGCAAGGCACTTGGGCGTCGAGGCGCAGTGCCTTGGCGTCCGTCTTGCCGAGATTCGCTCTTTTAAACCCTACAATCTCCAGGCTTTTCATAAAAGAAGTTGATTTGGAATGAATTATCCGCCCGGCAACCCTTGCCAAACGGGCCGCAAAGGTACGGATTTAGCGTGGTAATACCAAGGGCTGACTATGGTCTAGTAGTCGTGGCGGCCTAGCCCTACTTCTATGCCACTAACTGCGAAATAAAACAGCGCTAGCAAGGCAAGGCCTGTGAACGCTAGCAACATCATAGCTGCCCGCTTGAACTGCTGGGAAGCCGTATTGCCTTTTGCCACAAAAAAACCAGCGCCGACTGTTACCGCAAGGGCCGTTGGCAAAAAGAAAATGATAAAATAGGCGGGCACAAACTAGCTGAACAGCGAGCTGATGCTCTCGTGCGTGACCACGTTGCGGATGGCGGCGGCGAACAGCGGGGCCAGCGAAATCACGCGCACCTTATCGTTTTGCTCGCGTTGCGGAATCGTATCAGTCGTAATAAGCTCCGTAAGCGCCGAGGCCCTAATGCGGGCGTGGGCCGGCCCGCTGAGCAGCGGGTGCGTGATGACGGCGCGCACCGAGTTGGCGCCGCGCTCCATCACGAGGTCGGCGGCCTTGCAGATAGTGCCGGCCGTGTCTACCATGTCATCCACAAATACCACATCCATGCCCTTCACGTCGCCGATTACCTGCATCGAGGCAATCTCGTTGGCCCGCAGGCGCATCTTGTCGCACACCACAATCTCGGCCCCGAACTTCTTGGCAAAGGCGCGGGTACGCACCACGCCGCCCACGTCGGGCGAGGCGAAAATGAGGTTTTCGAGGTTTAAGGATTTGATGTAGGGTGCCGTCACGGTGGCGCCATCGAGGTGGTCGACCGGAATATCGAAGAAGCCCTGAATCTGGCCGGCGTGCAGGTCGCAGGTCATCAGGCGGTCGGTGCCTACGCTCTGGATGATGTTGGCCACTACCTTAGCCCCGATGCTCACGCGGGGCTTATCCTTGCGGTCCTGGCGGGCGTAGCCCATGTAAGGCATCACGATGTTGACTTTGTGGGCCGAGGCGCGCTTGCAGGCGTCCACCATCAGCATGAGCTCCATGAGGTGCTCGCTGGGGGGGAAGGTGCTCTGGATGAGGAAGACCTCGCAGCCGCGCACGCTTTCGTCGAAGCTGGGGCCTAGCTCGCTGTCGGCAAAGCGTTGCAGGGTCAGGTCGCCGAGGGGCTGGCCGTAGGCTTCGGCGATTTTGCGGCCCAGGTCCTGGGAAGCGCTGCCGGCGAAGAGTTTAACAATCGGGTCCATGAAAAAGAATAAAAGCAAAAATGCCCGCTAGCGCGCCAAAAGCAAGCCAACGGGCAAAAAAAGAAAGGCAGGAGAAAAACGCAAAAGGCGCCGACTTAGCCCCCGGGGGAACAAGCCAGCGCCTTTATAACTGTCGAGCAGTATCATCGTTGTCCGACCAGGGCTCGAACCTGGACTTTCTTGAATCAAAATCAAGCGTGTTGCCGGTTACACCATCGGACAATTTCCCGGCCAGCTATCGTAGAGCGATGTGCTGTTCGGGGCTGCAAAGGTACTACGAGAAGAATACCAGACAAGAGGTGAGGCAAAAATTTTTCAAAAAAGTTTGTTTGGGCCCTCGCCGGCCACTTTCCGGGGCCAGCGAGCGGGGGCCACGTTCATTCAGGCTTCAGCTTTGAAAAGAGGGGTTTGCGGCGTACTTTTGCACCCTCAAAAGGTATAGAACTTAATAAAACCTAGTAAAACCCAAGCAAATGGCGAATTCGGGCAAAATCACCCAGGTTATCGGCCCCGTGGTGGACGTGAGCTTCGCGGGCGAAGGCGACCTCCCCAACATCTTCGACGCCCTGGAGGTAACCAAAGACAACGGCCAGGTGGTAATGCTGGAAACCCAGCAGCACCTGGGCGAAGACCGGGTGCGGACCATCGCCATGGACTCGACCGAGGGCCTGACCCGTGGCGCGGAAGTGCGCAGCCTGGGCCACGCCATCACGATGCCCACCGGCGACGGCGTGAAAGGTCGCTTGTTTAACGTTATCGGCCAGGCTATTGACGGTATTCCGCAGCCCACCAGCACCGGCGGCCTGCCCATTCACCGCAACGCCCCGGCGTTCGAGGAGCTGGCTACCTCGTCGGAAGTATTCTTCACCGGCATCAAAGTAATCGACCTGCTGGCTCCCTACGTAAAGGGTGGCAAGATTGGTCTGTTCGGCGGTGCGGGCGTAGGTAAAACCGTTCTGATTCAAGAGCTTATCAACAACGTGGCCAAGGCCTACGAAGGCCTATCGGTATTTGCCGGCGTGGGTGAGCGTACCCGCGAGGGCAATGACCTGCTGCGCGAATTCATCGAAGCCAACATCATCCGCTACGGCGACGCCTTCAAGCACTCGATGGAAGAGGGCGGCTGGGACCTGAGCAAAGTGGACCTGGTGGAGATGGAGAAATCGCAGGCTACCCTCGTGTTCGGCCAGATGAACGAGCCCCCCGGAGCCCGCGCCCGCGTGGCCCTGTCGGGTTTGACCATCGCCGAGAGCTTCCGCGACGGCGACGGCACCGGTGCCGGCCGCGACATCCTGTTCTTCATCGACAACATCTTCCGCTTCACGCAGGCGGGTTCGGAGGTATCGGCTCTGCTGGGCCGCATGCCGTCGGCGGTAGGGTACCAGCCCACGCTGGCCACCGAAATGGGTGCCATGCAGGAGCGCATCACCTCGACCAAGCGCGGCTCGATTACCTCGGTGCAGGCCGTGTATGTGCCGGCCGATGACTTGACTGACCCGGCCCCGGCCAACACCTTTGCTCACTTGGACGCCACGACGGTACTGAGCCGCAAAATCGCCGAGCTGGGCATTTACCCGGCCGTTGACCCGCTGGACTCGACCTCGCGCATCCTCGACGCCACCATCCTCGGCGACGAGCACTACAACACCGCCCAGCGCGTGAAGGAGATTTTGCAGCGCTACAAAGAACTGCAAGACATCATCGCCATCCTGGGTATGGACGAATTGAGCGAAGAAGATAAGCAGACCGTGAACCGTGCCCGCCGCGTGCAGCGCTTCCTGTCGCAGCCCTTCTTCGTGGCCGAGCAGTTCACCGGCCTGCAAGGCGTGCTTGTTGACATCAAGGACACCATCAAAGGCTTCAACGAAATCATCGACGGCAAGTACGACCACCTGCCCGAGTCGGCCTTCAACCTGGTAGGCAACATCGAGGATGCCGTAGCCAAGGGTGAGCGCCTGATGGCTGAGGCGAAGTAAAATAGTAGAACGTCATGCTGCGCTTGCCGAAGCATCTCGCTTGCGCCGTTTGATTAATATTCAACGATTCGAGCAAGATGCTTCGGCAAGCGCAGCATGACGTTCTTTTGCTAGTTAGTTATCTAAAAACCATGCATCTCGAAATCATCACCCCCGACCGGAAAGTTTACGAAGGCGAGGCTACGTCGGTGCGGTTTCCGGGCACCGATGGCTCGTTTGAAGTGCTGAACAACCACGCCCCGCTCATTGCCGCCCTCAAGGAAGGCGACGTGACGGTGCAGGGCGTGGGCGGCGGCACGTTTCACATCAGCGGCGGCATCGTGGAGGTACTGCATAACCAGGTAACCGTGCTGGCCGAGTCGGCCTCGGCCTAGCCAGTAGCACTACCACACAAAGCGCCCGCCCTGGCCGTAGCCAGGGCGGGCGCTTTGTGTGGTAGTGCTACTGGCACGTATGGTGCAAAGCAGCTTATTGCGGCCGTCCGAATGCGTTTCGCTAGGGGCACGGGTGGGCTAGCACGAACTTAGGTGACTGCTCCCGTTGGTAGCTTATCCAGCAGCTGGTTGAGAACCTGGGCCTCATCTGCACTAATACTGGTAAGCAACTCGTCCAGGGTGTTCATTTTAGTGTCAATATCGCCGAGCACGGCTAAGCCCTGCGCCGAAATTATGACATCGACCAAGCGTTTGTCGACGGTATTGGGGGCTTTGGTGACCAACCCCTTGGCTGCCAATCGGTCTACTAGGCGCGAGGTATCGCTCATTTTAGAGTCTATCATGCGCTCGCGGATTTCCTGGGTGCTGATAGCGTGGCCGCGCTGCCCACGCAGAATGCGCAGAATATTGAACTGGGGCTGGGTGATGCCAAAGGGCTCCAGCAAGGTATTTATTTCGAAGCGCAACCAGCCCGCGACGCGCAATAGGTTAGTTCGCAAGTGGTGCCAATCGTTGAGGTAAGGTCCGGTCATGGACGCAATTTCGGCTTTTTCGGCCAACTCCCGCGTCGCAACCAAGCCACTTGGCAATGTTGCGACAGCCAAATCAGGCGGGCATAGCATCTAGCTTGCGGGCGGCCGGGAAGTCGACTGGAACCTGGGTGATATTGTGGAGATAGTTGGCAAAAGTCTTATCGGCGACCAGGGCCACAAGGTCTACCAGGCCTTTTTCGTCGTAGCCCAGGGCGAAGAAATCTTCGAGCAGCGCGGCTTCGGGGCGGCCGTGATTCTTGGTGATGCTGGCAGCCAGGCGGGTGATGGTGCGCAGGCGGGTATCGGCGTGGGTGCCGGCGCGCAGCTCTACCGTGTCGTCATCCGAAAAGCCGTTCATCTTGCCGATGGCCGTGTGGGCAGCTTGGCAGTAGGCGCAGCCGTTTACTTCCGACACAGCTAAGAATATAGCCTCCCGCTCTTTGGCGGTGAAGCTGCCCTTGGCCTGGGCATTCTGGAAGGCCAGGTAAGAAGTTAGGGCATTCTCGGAGTAGCCGATGGTAGCGTAGAGATTAGGCACCATGCCGAAGGCCTGCTGCATGTGGTCGAATACACCTTGTACGGTGGGGGTTACTTGGGCGCGGGTTGGGACTTGGAACGTACGCATTGGGTTGGGGAAATGAAGTTGTTAAGGGGAGCGCTACAAAAGTAATGGATTCGATGTTATAAACTTCAATGTTTAAAACATTGTTTCTCAAATCACAAAAAATAATTTTCTTCCTACGCCGGAGAGGGTATAAGGGATAGTTCTGGACCGTACTACTTAATGTTAGTGAAAAGCCGAGCAAGGGAGCGAGGCTGAGGCCCCCGCCGGCGGCGCCCCTAGCAGCAGGCTCGGGCGCTGGCTGGGCTGCTGATTCGTACTACCTAACCCGAGAGCTAAGCTATTTCAGCAAGGGAAGCTACCGGGCATTCACCGATAATAGCGCAAAGGCGTATAAGTGCTTTGTGCAGGCGGATAAGCGCAACCCCGGCAACCCTCAGCGCATTAGTAACCTGTTGTGCATCAAGCATAATCTCTGGAAGGAGGCTGCCGCGAAGGGCTAGCCGGCCCGCCCCCGGCATTACCCGCAGTACACTGCCGCATCGCCGAAGCTTCACCCAGCTTCTTCTCACTACTTATGAATAATATCGAAACTAACATCTACTCGCCTCGCCAACGCTACCTGCTACTCATTGTGACGATAGTGGTGCTGGGGCTGCTCACACTGTATGGCCTGTTGGGCTACCTCACGGCCTTTCTGGGGGCCGGCATTTTGTATGTGGTGCTGCGGCCGTGGTTTACGGCGCTGGTGCACAAGCGCAAGTGGAACCGCGCGCTCGTGACGGTGCTGCTGCTGGTGTTTGCGCTGGTGGTGCTCATTATCCCGTTTTTCGCACTTACCTCGCTGCTAATCGATAAAGTTCGAATAGTGGCCCAGAACACCGACCAGATACTAGCTACCGTGCAGGGCATCGAGCGCAAGCTGGGCGTGCAGGTGACCGAGCAGGCCCAGGTGCGCCAGCTTCTTCAGCAAGGCGCAGCCAAAGTCAGCCAGTGGATACCCACCCTGGCCAGTAGCGTGCTCAACGTCATCGTGATAGTCGGCCTGATGCTCTTCACCATGTACTACCTATTTATGCAGGAAGAGGCCTTTCTGGCGGGCCTGCACCGCTACCTACCCTTCCGCGAGAAAACGCTGGATGAGCTGAGTGAATCGCTACGTAACAACGTGAATGCCAACGTGCTGGGGCAGGGCCTGGTGGCCATTGTGCAGGGTTTGCTGACGGGCCTCACGCTGTGGATATTCGGGGTGCCCAGCCCCGGGTTCTGGACGCTGATTGCCTTCTTCATGGCTTTTATCCCGGTACTGGGTACGCCGCTGGTGTGGGGGCCGGCCGCGCTCTATCAGATTTCGCAGGGCCACACGGGCCAGGGTATCGGCATTCTGCTGGTGGGCGTTATCGTTATTATCAACATTGACAACGTATTGCGCATTCAGTTGGGCAAGTACATGGGCGACATTCACCCCTGGGTAACGCTGGTGGGCCTCACGCTAGGCGTGGATATTTTTGGGATTGTGGGCCTGGTTATTGGGCCGCTGTTGCTTTCGTACCTCGTGGTGCTGATGCAGGTATTTGCCCGTGAAAACCGGGTGTTGCTGCACCTGGTGCCCGACTCGCTCACGGGCAAGGCCGAGGAGATAGTTGACCACTCGGTGGAGGCGCGCGATGCGGCCGAGGAAGTGCGCCGCACCAAGTAGGGCGAGCGGTTTGCCCGGCCCCGGCCCTACCTTCGCCCCACTATGGACCTGACCCCGATTCACCCGAAAGTCACCCCGATTTACCAAACTTCGGTCTTTAAATTCAACTCGCTGGCCGAGCTTGAAACGTATTACACCAGCCCCGACCACGGCGGCATGTACGGCTACTCGCGCTCCGAGCACCCCAACTCCGACGAGCTGGTGGCCGAGGTGGCCAAGCTTGAAGGCGCCAGCGGCGGCGTGGCCACCGGCGCCGGGCTGGCGGGCCTGCTGGCCGCCGTGCTGGCCGTGTGCCAGGCCGGCGACCACGTGCTGTGCCCCGCCGAACTCTACGGCGGCTCGGTGGTGCTGCTCTCAACCGAACTAACGCGCCTGGGCATCGAAACAAGCTACGTGCCCCTGGCCGACCTCTACGATGTGGCTAGCCACCGCCGCCCCAACACCAAGCTGGTGCTGGCCGAGGTACTCAGCAACCCGCTGCTGGTGGTGCTTGATGGCCCGCGCCTGGCCGCCGCCTGCCAGGCCGAAGGTATTTTGCTGCTGATTGACAGCTCGTTTACCTCGCCCATGCTCACGCAGCCGCTGGGCTGGGGCGCCGACATGGTGTGGCACTCGGCCACCAAGTACCTGGCCGGCCACTCCGACGTAACGGCCGGCGTGGTGGTAGCCCGCGACCCAGCCCTCAACAAAAACCTGCGCCGCCTGGCCACCAACCTCGGCTTGATGCTGGCCCCTATGGACAGCTGGCTGGCCTTGCGCGGCCTTAAAACGCTGCGCCTGCGCATGCGCCAGCACTCCGAAAACGCCCTCACCGTGGCCCAGTTTCTGGCCGACAGCCCAGCCGTGGCCCAGGTATTTTATCCCGGCCTGGAAAGCCACCCCGGCCACGACCTGGCGGCGCATCAGCTGCTAGGTGGCCTCTACGGCGGCATGCTCAGCATCCGGCTGGCCGACGATACCGTGGAAGCCGTGGAGCGCTTTATCCAGCGCAGCAAGCTGTTCCCGCTGGCGCCGTCGCTGGCGGGCGTGGCCTCGTCGTGCTCGTACCCGGCCGCTACCTCGCACCGCGGCCTCACGCTGGCACAGCGCGCGCAATTGGGCATCACGCCTGGCGTCATTCGCCTGAGCGTGGGCATCGAGGAGGTGGCCGACCTGCTCGTGGACCTGGAGCACGCGCTGGGCGAAGACTAGCCCGCCGATACGCAAAAGGGCCTGCTTCACCGAGTGAAGCAGGCCCTTTTTATTCCCCAATTTCTGGCTAGCCCTACAGCTTGTTCGAAATCTGGTCGGAAAGCTGGCGAGCGGTGCGTAAGGTCTGAAACTCGCCCTGCTGCGAGCGGATGGTCAGCTTGTCGTCGAGCGAAAATGAGGTGCGCACCTGCTCGTAGCGGGCGTTGAGGCTGCTGAGCACGGCGGCGGCACGTTCCCAGTCGGCCGGCTTCCAGCCCGAGCGCTCTTCGCGCACCGTTTCGATAAACTCGTTATAAAGGCGCAGCAGTTGCGGGGCCGTGGCGGTACTCAAGGCCACTTTTTCGTGCAGAAACGACGACACGGCCGTGTCGCTGGCCGCGCGTGTTGTGGATGCGGCGGCCGTATCGTCGGTGCGGGTAGCGGTGCTGCTAGGGGTGGCGGGGCTAGCGGTGGTGCTGGTACCGGCGGTGCCGGCCGGCACGTTGTAGGTGCGCGTGGTGCGCCGCACCACCTTGCCGGTGGCCGGGTCGAGCTCCTCCACGGTTTCCTTCACCTCCTGGGTGGCCGGTTTGGCTGTGGTGGTCGTGGTTTTGGTGGTGCTCGGTTTGGTTTGGGCCAGCGTGGCGAGCGGGGCGGCTACTGCCAGCGCAGCGAGCCAGAAAAAACGTGTCATAAGCGAAAAAATAAGCAATAGGGCGCAGAATGATAGCCGAATAAGGCCGGGCTAGAGCTGCTTCATTCAAGAAGCACGCCAATCTGAGCGGTTTAAGGTTTTTAACGGCTGCACGCGGCCGGCGGTCGAAAACCCAGAGTATAGTTAAGCTAAAAACGGCCCTAATCGCTTGGCGCACTAGGTTTTTGGCGGGGCGACTAGTACCTTTCGCACGCGCTATGAAAAACCCGCCCATTTACGTGGAAGCCCGCATCCGGTGCCCGCTGGAGGCCCTCTGGCAGCACACCCAGCAGCCAGAATTGCACCAGCAGTGGGACCTGCGCTTCACCGAAATAACCTACCTGCCGCGCCCCACAGAGGCCGCGCCGCAGCAGTTTTTGTACGCCACGCGCATCGGCTTCGGGCTAGGGGTGGCGGGCCGGGGCGAAAGCCAGGGTACCCGGGGAAAAAATGGCGAGCGCACCTCGGTACTCAAGTTTTGGAGCGATGAATGGGTATCGCTCATCCGGGAGGGGGCCGGCTACTGGAAGTACGTGCCCACCACCGACGGCCTGCGCTTCTTCACCAAATATGATTACCAGACGCGCTTCGGCGCGCTGGGCCAGTGGCTCGACCGGCTGGCCTTCCGCCCGCTCATCGGCTGGGCCACGGCCTGGAGCTTCGACTGCCTGCGCCTGTGGCTCGAAACCGGGCAGCGCCCGGCCGTGTCGCGCCGGCTAGGCCTGCTCGACTGGCTGACGCGCGCCACGCTGGGGGCGGTGTGGGTGTACCAGGGCGTGGTGCCCAAGCTGCTCTTTCCCGATACCGGCGAGCTGCGGATTTTGCAGGGCGCGGGCTTTTCGGCGGCTGCGGCGCACCGCGTGGCGGCGACCGTGGGCGTGGGCGAAATCCTGTTTGGCCTGCTGTTTTTTCTGCTGCCCGCGCGGCTGCTGCGGCCGGTGTACTGGCTGCACCTCGTCGGGCTGCTGGTGCTGGGGGCGGGTGCGCTGTTCAGCCAGCCGGCGGTGTTCGTGGCGCCCTTCAATCCCCTCACCCTCAACGTGGCCCTGATGGCCCTGGCCGCTGCCCGCTTGCTGCTGCCCGAAGATATCGTGCCCAGCGCCAGCCGCTGCCTGCGCCGCCCACCCGTGCTGGCCGAGCCGGCAGCACAGCTGGTGCGCCCTGCGCCGCAGGTGGCCTAGAAAGAAATTTTAAGGGTTATAATGCTGGCTACCAACTAAATGAATTAGTCATTACCCATTAGTCACTAGTCATTACTCCCATGCCTTCCATCTACCAGCAGCAGCTCGGCGCCGATTTTGCGAAGCTGCACCCGCGCATTCAGGAGCGGCTGGCTTTTGCCAGCGACGACAACCGCGCCTTTGTGGGCGAGGGCACGATGGAGCGCGTGTGGCACGGGCCGTTTTACACGCAGCCGTTTTTGCGCATTGGGCTGCTGCGCAACATCATGTTTCCGGAGGCGGGCCGGCAGGTGCCGTTTCGCATCGAGAACTACGCCTACCGCGACCCGCTGGGCCGCGAGACCGTGACCTGGATTCGGCGCTTCACCTTTCCGCGCCACGTGCGCTGCTTCGACGCCACCATGATTCGCAGTGCGGCCCGCGACCGCATCGTGGACTACCTGGGCACGCACCAGCACCTGGCCGTGGACATTGACTTGGCCGTAACCGCCCGCGGCGGCCTGCGCCTGCGCTCGGGCGAGCAGCGCTTCTACGAAGGCCGGCTCAAATTCAAGTTTCCGATGCTGTTCTCGGGGCTGGCCGACGTGGAGGAGTGGTATGATGACGAGGCCGGCTGCTACCGCATTCAGGTGGAAGTGCGCAACCCCTTGTTTGGCAAGCTCTTCGGCTACCACGGCTCGTTTCAGCCCGCCTGGCGCGCGGTGGCCCCGGCCGATATTCCGGCCTACGCGCTGCCCGTGCGCCACGAAAGCCGCGAGTAAGGGAGTGGGTCTGTTGTAATTTTACGCATATTCTACTGACTATTAGCGCATGGGAAAGCCCGTCGATTTTCAACTCACGCCCGCCCAGCGGCGCATCGAGCTGGCTAGGCCCTGGGTGCTACTGCTGGGCTACGTGGCGGCCGCCCTGGCCGGCTGGTGGTGGCTGGCTGTGCCTTTGGCTGTGGTGGTGTGCCTGGCCGCCTTCGTGCAGATGCACGACGCCATGCACAACGCGCTGGGCCTGGGTAAGCTTGCCAATAAGCGCGTGCTCACGCTCAGCGGCTTGCTCATTCTGAAAAGCGGCCACGGGCTGCAAGTGACGCACCTGCGCCACCACGGCCGCTGCCTCACCGAGACCGACCCCGAGGGTGCGCCCGTTAACTGGACCTTCGGCCGGGTGCTGTGGCAAGGGCCCTGGCACACGCTGATGCTGCGCCGCGAGTCGCTGCGCATGGCGCCCCACACCCGTCCCATTCAGCTGCTTGAAACCGGGCTCACGCTGGCGCTGCTGGTGGCTTTTGTGGGGCTATACTGGGTTACGGGCTCGGTGGTGGGGCTGGTGTACTGGGGCGTGGCCTTCGGCATGAGCGCCACCATGCCCATCTGGGCGTCGTACGTGCCGCACCACGTGTCGTCGCGCAATCCGGTGGGGCGGGCTGCGGCGGCCGTAGCCCAGGCCTGGACGCCCATTACGGCCTCGTTTGCCTTCCACCACCTGCACCACCACTACCCGCGCGTGCCCACCGCGCTGCTCTACCGGGCCGCCGCCGAGCTGCCGCCCCCGCCCGAGGAGCATCACCACCACTAGGGCCGCCGCGCCCGGGGTGCCGACCTTTGCCCCGATGCATACCCTAGAAGACCTGCGCGCCGGCCGGCTGGCCGGCGCGCGCCGCCTCGATTTGTCGGCCGGCCTCACCGAGTTTCCCGAGGAAATATTTGCCTTGGCCGACTCGCTCGAAGTCCTGAACCTATCGGGCAATCAGCTTTCGACGCTGCCCGCCGACTTGCCACGGCTGCACCGGCTGCAAGTGCTTTTTTGCTCCGATAATCAGTTTACGGCCGTGCCCGCGGTGCTGGGCCAGTGCCCGCAGCTGCAAATGGTGGGCTTCAAGGCCAATAAAATAACGACCCTGCCCGCTGCCGCGCTGCCGCGCCGGCTGCGCTGGCTCATCCTCACCGACAACCAACTGGCTGGCCTGCCGCCCGAAATTGGCCGCTGCCCCCAGCTGCAAAAGCTGATGCTGGCGGGCAACCGCCTGCGCCACTTGCCCGCCGAGCTGGCCCAGTGCACGAAGTTAGAATTGCTGCGCATCGCCGCCAATGAGCTGGAGGAACTGCCCGCTTGGCTGCTAACCCTGCCCCGCCTGAGTTGGCTGGCCTACGCCGGCAACCCCTTCTGCGCCGCGGCCGAGGCGGCGGCGCTGGCCCGGCACCCCATTGCCAGCATCGCCTGGCCTGAGTTGGCCATTGAGCAGCAATTGGGTGAGGGCGCCTCGGGCGTCATTTACCGGGCCAGCTGGGCGCGGGCCAGCCAGTCGGCGGCCGAGGTGGCCGTGAAGCTTTTCAAAGGAGCCGTAACGAGCGACGGCCTGCCCCACAGCGAGATGGCCGCCTGCATCAGTGCCGGCCGCCACCCCAACCTGATTGCCGTGGAGGGTAAAATAGCCCGGCACCCCGCTGGTGCTCAGGGCCTGGTATTGAAGCTTATCGACCCAGGCTACGGCAACCTCGCCGGGCCGCCCAGCCTGGCGACCTGCACCCGCGATGTGTACGCGCCGGGCACCACGTTTACCCTGCTGGCGGCCCTGCGGCTGGCCCACGGTATCGCCGCGGCAGCGGCGCACCTGCACGCGCAGGGTATTCTGCACGGCGACTTATACGCCCACAACATCCTGAATAGGCCTACCGGTGAGGCGCTGCTGGGCGACTTTGGCGCCGCCAGCTTCTTCGCTGTGGCCGCCCCCGAAGCGGTAAGCTTGCAGCGCCTGGAGGTGCGCGCCTTTGGCTGCTTGCTGGAAGAATTGCTGGCCCATTGCCCGGCCGGCGAGGCTGCCACGCTGGCCGCCCTGGGAGAGTTGCAGCGCCGCTGCGTGTCGCAGACAGTAGCCGAGCGGCCGCTGTTTGCCGAAATTGAGCGCGTGCTGGCCGCCAACCTGTAGTGCCAAGCTGAAGCTTCGCGCTACAGGTTGGCGGTCAGTAGGATGGTCTGAGCGAACCTAGCGTGAGCTATTCGCTGCGCTCCTGTACGAAGCCGGAGCTTCGCGCTACTGTTGCTGCAACGCCCCGCGCAGGGCCTTGGCCACGCGGTGCAGCTCCTCGTCGCCCATCGCGGTGCCGCTGGGCAGGCACAGGCCGCGGGCAAAGAGGTCGGCGCACACGTCGCCGCCGTACATGGGCGCCCCGGCGAAAAGCGGCTGCAAGTGCATGGGTTTCCAGAGCGGCCGGCTCTCGATGTTGTGCTTTTCGAGGTGCTGGCGCACTGTTTCGGGCGTGGCGGCGGTGGCGGCGGGGTCGAGCAGGATGGTCGTCAGCCAGCGGTTGGAGAAGCTGCCAGCGGGCTCGGGGGTGAGGGCCACGGCTAGGCCAGGCAGGCCAGCCAGGTGCTCGCGGTACCACTCAAAAATCTGGCGGCGGCGCTTCACGCGGTCGGGCAGCAGCTCCATCTGGCCCCGGCCGATGCCGGCCAGCAGGTTGCTGAGGCGATAGTTGTAGCCCACCTCCGAGTGCTGGTAGTGCGGGGCGGGGTCCTTGGCCTGGGTAGCCAGGAAGCGCGCCCGCTCGGCCAGGGTCTTATCATGAGTCACGAGGGCGCCGCCGCCGCTGGTGGTCAATATCTTATTTCCATTAAACGAAACCACGCCCACCCGCCCAAAGCCACCCAGCGGCTGGTGCTGCCACTGTGCGCCCAGCGCCTCGGCTGCATCTTCCAGTACCGGCAAGCCGAACTCCGTGGCCAGGGCCAGGATTTCAGGGAGCTTGGCGGGCATCCCGTAGAGGTGTACCAGCAGCAGCGCCCGGGGCTTGCGGCCCCGCCGGCTACGGTCCTCGATGGCCTCGCGCAGGCGCGCGGGGCACATATTCCAAGTATCGGACTCGCTGTCTACGAACACTGGCGTGGCCCCGCAGTACGCAATGGCATTGGCCGTAGCCACGAAGGTGAACGAGGGGCACAGCACCTCATCGCCGGGCCCCACGCCCAGCAGCAGCAGCCCCAGGTGCAGGGCCGCCGTGCCCGAGTTCAGGGCCACGCAGTGCGGCACGCCCACCGCCGCGCAGATATCGGCCTCGAAGCCATCCACATTGGGCCCCAGCGGGGCTACCCAGTTATCCTCCACCGCCTTGTGCAGGTAGTTGAGCTCGTGGCGGCCCAGGTGCGGTGGCGAAAGGTAAATACGGTCCATACTTGAACTGAGGAATGAAGAATTTAGAACGAGAAATCTATCGCTAGCGGGCCAGCCAGTAATTCCTTCATTCCAAGTTCTTAATTGATTTCGCGGGTACGCCCACGGCGGTGCAGTCGGCGGGGAGGTCGCGCACTACTACGGCGCCGGCACCCACGGTAGTGCGCGCCCCAATCCGCACCTGGTGGATGACGGTGGCATTGGTGCCCAGGTACACACCCGCGCTCAGGTGCGCACCGCCGCCCACGTTGGCGTGGGGCATGAGCGAGCAAAAATCTTCCAGCACGCTGTCGTGCCCCAGGGTGCAGCCCAGGTTCAGCAGTACGAAGCGGCCCAGCGTGATGTCGCAGGTTAGGATGCAGCCGCGCTGGATAATACAGCCCGCGCCCAGCGCCACCCGCTGGGCCGGGCGCAGGGCCGCCCCGGGGTGCACCAGCGCCGGAAACGAGAGCTGCGGCGAGGTGAGCCTAGCCACCACGGCCGCCCGCGCCGCACTGCTGCCCACGGCCACGGCCACGGCCAGGGGGCCAGCCACGGCGTTGAGGTCGGCCACGGGGCCGAGGTAGGGGAGGCCGCCCACGGTGGGGGTAGCGGGCGCGCGGTCGTCGTAAAAGCCGCGCAGGTCCCAAGTGGGGCCGCTCAGCTCATTGATTTGGTGGACCAGGAGGGCTATTTCGCGGCCTAGCCCCCCGGCGCCCACTAGTGCGAGGGGCCGGGGGGCTAGGGGCGTTTCGTCTTCGTACTCGGAGAAAAATAACTGGGTCATGGGCAGCGGGGCGCCGGGCGCGCTGCCGGGCGGCTAGGCAGCCAGCAGGGTTTCGCCGTGTTGGCTGGTGTCGAGGCCGTGGGTTTCGTTCTCGGCATTTACCCGAATGGGTACGATAAAGTTAGTGGCCCGGTACAAAAGCCACGAGCCGCCGAAGGTAAACGCGCCCACCACGGCCAGCGTCAGCAAGTGGTAGTAGAGCAACGTCGGCCCACCGCCCGTAAACAAGCCGCCCTTTTGGGCAAACAGCGACGTGGCGAGCATGCCCACGATGCCGCCCACGCCGTGGCACGGAAATACGTCGAGCGTGTCGTCCAGGGTCGTGCGGTTCTTCAGAATAACGGCCCCAAAGCTCACGCCCGACGCCAGAATGCCGATGGCAATGGCTGGCCCGTAGGCCACGTAGCCCGCCGCAGGCGTAATGGCTACCAGGCCCACCACGGCACCCACCGCCGCGCCCATGGCCGAGGGCCGCTGGCCGCGCGCGGCCTCCAGCACCATCCAGGTGAGCATGGCGGCGGCCGAGGCAAAGTGCGTGGTCACGAAGGCCTGCACGGCCTGGGCATTGGCGCCCAGCGCCGAGCCGGCGTTGAAGCCAAACCAGCCGAACCACAGCAGCCCAGTGCCCAGAATGACGAACGGAATATTGACCGGCGTGTGGGCGTGCCCATCGAGGTGCACCCGGCGGCGGCCGATGGCCAGCGCGCCCGCCAGCGCCGCGAAGCCCGCCGAAATGTGCACCACCGTGCCGCCCGCAAAGTCGAGCACGCCCCACTTAAACAGGAAGCCCTGCGGGTGCCAGGCCCAGTGGGCCAGCGGGCAGTAGATGAGCAGACTGAATAGGCAGATAAAAATCAAATAGCCCCAAAACCGGATGCGCTCCGCAAAGCCCCCGCTGATAAGCGCCGGGGTGATAATGGCAAACTTGAGCTGAAACGCGGCAAACAGCACCAGCGGCAGCCCCGCACCCAGCGTGGGGTGCGGCGCCGTGCCCACGTTGTTGAACATGAAAAACGTGCGCGGGTCGCCAATCACACCCCCGATATCATCGCCGAAGGCCAGCGAGAAGCCCACCACATACCACAGCAATGAGATGACTCCTAGTGAGATAAAGCTCTGGAGCATCGTCGAAATGATGTTCCCTCGGTTTACCATGCCGCCGTAAAAAAAGGCCAGGCCGGGCGTCATCAGCAGCACCAGGGCCGTCGAAAACAGCATCCAGGCAATGTCGGCGGTGGCGAGCGAGTTGGGGGCCGCATCGGGGTGGTGGTGCGGTACGAAAGCGGCCACCAGGGCCAGCACTACCAGTACCGCCAGGGAAGGACGCGCGAGCAGCTGTTTGCGGGACATAATTAGAGTGAATTGCGTAATGACCTTTACGAAGATAGGGGTATCAGTTGAATTTGCATTAATTACTTGGCTAAAGCATGGAATTTGGTAGCAGTCACACCCCAAAACATGCGAATAATGGGAGAGTATCCCTAAAAGAACAGGCTAACGGCTGCGAGGCCCTGCTCCTGCGAAATACTCAGCTATAACCTTAGCCCGGCGGCCGGGGTATGAAAGCGCCGCGGCCGGTACTGGCTGTTTTTACTATCCAGAAGCTATGACACACAAGAAAAAATGGCTGCTGCTAGCCCCTGGTGGCCTTATGCTTATCGGCGCTGGTGCCTGCCTCGTCGATTGGGCCGGCACGCTCAAAGCAAAGGGTGCCCCGCCCGCCAAATGGATACCCGCCGGCACGGCCGCCCTGACGGTGCTGAACGCGGGCGTCAGCATTTTCGGCCAGAGCGTGGTGGAGCGCGTGCTGCACCAACTGCACGAAAAGCCTGTCGACAGTGCAGGGGAGAGGTAGCGCTGCGCAAGCGCAGCCAACTTTTTGTACACAAAAAAAGCCCTGGCCAGAGCCAGGGCTTTTTTATAAAGAGTCGCGAGCAACTAGTTTTCAGTTTTGGCTTCTATTTTCTGGCTGCCGCGCTTGGCTTTGCCGCTAACCTTGTTGGCGCCGTGCTTGATTTTGCGGCCGGCTTTCTTGGCTACGTTGCCAGCGGCGTCAGCCGTGTTCTCGAGGGCAGCGCCCACGTTGGTTTTGCCGGTTTTGGTAACTACTTTCTTGGTGCCGTTGTCACGAACTTTAACTTCGGTTTCGGGAGTCTGGGCAAAGGCTGCGGTGGTGAAGGCGCAGGCGGCGAGCAGCAAAAGTGCTTTTTTCATGGCTTAAGTAAAAAAGGTGTTTCGGAGCCTTTTACGGGGCCGTTGGGGCCGGGTTGTCTCCGCTGGCCGCAATCTTTCAAAGCCCGTGCCAGAGCCGAGCTATTTTCTTGAAAGCCCGACCGCTACGGAAGTAAAAGCGAAGAATCTCCGTAGCTTAGGAAGCGATAGCCGTGGTGCAGCGCGTGCTCATATACCCCGCGCCAGCCCGGCCCCAGCAGGGCCGACACTAGCAGCAGCAGGGTGCTTTCGGGCTGGTGAAAATTGGTAATCAGCCCCTGCGCTAGTCGAAAGCGGTAGCCCGGCGCAATGAGCAGTTGGGTGCTGGCCTCCACAGCCGCCGAGCCGGCCGCATCGAGGTAGTCGAGCAGGGCCTGCAAGGCCGCTTCGGGCGTTATCTCAGCCTCGCCGGGGGCCAGCTCGGCGTAGGGCTGCCACTGGCCCACGCGCAGCGCGGCACCCGCGGCAGTGGGCTGGCGCACTAGCGCGGCCCCCAGCCAGTACAGGCTTTCGAGGGTGCGCAGGCTAGTGGTACCCACCGCGATAACCGGCCGCGGCCGGTGCCCCAGTAGCTGCCGCAACAGGCTGGCCTGCACGATTATCGGCTCGGCGTGCATGGGGTGGTCGGCCATTGTTTCGGCTTTCACGGGCTGGAAGGTGCCGGCCCCTACGTGCAGGGTCACGTAGCCGCTGGCCATGCCGCGGGCGGCCAGCTCGGCCAGCACCTCGGGGGTGAAGTGCAGGCCGGCGGTGGGGGCAGCCACGGCCCCCTCGTGGGCGGCGTACACGGTTTGGTAGCGCACAGCGTCGGCGGCGGTGTCGGGGCGGTGCAGGTAGGGGGGGAGGGGCAGGTGGCCGGCCGCCCGCAGTACCTCGGCAAAGGGTAGCGAGGCGGGTGTCCAGCTGAAGTCAATCAGGCTTTCGCCGCTGGCCTCGTGGGCCTGGCGCACGGCCGTGAGGGTAGCCGGCTGGCCGGCAAAGCTGAAATCGAGCGTGACGGGGCCGCTTTTCCAGCGGCGGCCGTTGCCCACCAGGCAGCGCCAGGTGCAGGCGGCCGTTTGCTGCAAGGCCGGCTCGATGGCCCGGTGCGGGGCCACCGGCTCGAGGCAAAACAGCTCGACCACCCCACCCGTGGGCCGCTGGGCTAGCAGCCGGGCGCGCACCACGCGGGTATCGTTGAAAATGAGGAGGCTACCCGCCGGCAGCTCGCCGGGCAGGTCGCGGAAGGTTTTATCCGCCATAACGCCCTGGCGGCTCACGAGCAGCTTGCTGGCGGCGCGGTCGGGCAGGGGCTCGGGGGCAATGCGCCCGGCGGGCAGGTCGTAGTGAAAATCCTGGATGCGGAGCTGGTGCGGGTCGGGAAAACTAGGCATAAAAGGCAGCTTGAGGCCGCAAAGGTCGGGCCGCCCGTTACTTGCGGCCTCAACTCCGTGCTCTATGCGCCTTCCTACGTTTCTTTTGGCGGCATTGCCGCTGCTAGCCGGGGCCACCGCGCCGCCCACCCACCCCTACGCTGATGCCACGCGCCGCCGCATTGCCGCCGCCCAGGACGAGCGCAAAACCACCGACCTGCTACCCTTCCTGCAAAGCAAAACCGCCGCCTACCGCGCTGCTGCCGCCGAAGCACTGGCCTCGGTGCAGGATAAGAAAGCCGTGCCCGCCCTGCTGCCGCTGCTGGCCGATGCCAGCCCCGCCGTGCGCCGCGCCGCCGCCTTCGCCCTGGGCCAAACCGGCGACAGCACGGCCGTGCCCGCCCTGGTTCAGCGCCTGGTCCAGCCCGAAACCAGCCCGCTGGCCCGCCGCGCTGCCTTCGAGGCGCTGGGTCGCTGCGTTACGAAAAGCTCAGTAGGTCAGATTTATACGCTTAAAGTGCCGGGGCCCGACTCGGCCGCCGCGCCCGGCCGGGGTTGGGCGCTGTACCGGGCCAGCCTGCGCGGGCTGGCCACGCCCGAGGTGGTGCGCCAGGCCGCGCTGCTGCTAGGCCAGCCGGGCGCCCAGCTGGCCCCGGCGCGGGCCGGCGCCTCGGCCGCCCTCACCCGGATGCGCGGCCAGGATTCGACCCTGGCCCGGGTGGCGCTACCGGCGCTGCTGCAAGCCGTGGCGAGCGACCCCGATTATTTCGTGCGCGAAAACTGCGCTTCGGCGCTGGGCAGGGTGGCGCGGCCGGCAGCGCTGGCGGCCCTGCTAAACGCGGCCGCAAAAGATGCCGACCACCGTGTGCGCATCGCCGCGCTGCGGGCGCTGCCCACTAACCCCATCACGGTGGTGTCGGCCACGCGGCGGCCGGGCAAGGCGGCCAATGAGGTGATTTTGCAAGTCAAAACCCGCCCGGCCGATAGCCTGCGGGTGCGTTGCGCCGGCCGCGCCCTGGGCGCCCGCCTACCCCAGGAGTCGCTGACTGCCGCCGAGTGGTTTCTGAGAACCCCGCACGATACGGCCACTGCCGACAACGTGATGGACTGGCTGCGCTACGTAGTGGGCATCGAGTATTCGGCCACGGCTGCCCGGCACTGGCGCACCCGGGCCACGCTGCTGCAAGCCGCCCTGCGCCACGCCCGCGCCGAGCAGCGCCCGGCCGTCGCCGATACCATCCGGCGCCGCTACGCGGGCACGGCCAACCAGTACGAGCGCGCCGCCCTGCTCACGGCCCTGGCCGAAGACCCCGGGCAGTTCGATTTTCTGCATACGGAAGCGGCCCTCACCACTGGGCCGCCCGTGGTGCCCGGCGCAGCGCTGGCCGCGTTGGTAAGCTTGCGGGGCACTAAGCGATTTCCCGCCGCCCGGCAGGCCGATTTCACGGCTGCCCTGCGCCGGGCCCTGGCCGGCGGCGACGTGGCCCAACTCGCCACCGCCGCCGAGGCGCTGGCTAGCCCCGCCCTAGTGCCCGCGCCCCAGCCCGACGACCTGGCCGCCCTGCGCCAGGCCCAAAGCAAGCTCACGCTGCCCCGCGAAATCGAGGCCTGGCTAGGTTTGCAGCAGGCGTTGGACAAGCTCGAAAAGAAGCCGACCCCCACGCCCGCGCCGGTGGGCCCGGCCAGCCAGCACCCCGTAGACTGGGCGCTGGTGCAGACCATCCCGGTGGGCCAGCGCGTGCAAATGACGACTACCAAGGGCGTCATCATCATGGAGTTGAAAGTTGGGGAGGCCCCTGGCTCGGTAGCCAGCTTCGTGAGCTTGGTAAAGGAGCATTTCTACGACGGGCTGTATTTTCACCGCGTGGTGCCCGATTTTGTGGCCCAGGGAGGCGACCCGCGCGGCGACGGCTCGGGCAGCACGCCGTACAATCTGCGCTCCGAGTTCAGCCCGCTCACCTACGGCGCGGGCGCGGTGGGGCTGGCCTCGGCCGGCAAGGATACCGAGAGCTGCCAGTTCTTTTTCACCCACCAGCCCACGCCGCACCTCGATGGCCGCTACACCATTTTTGCCCAGGTGGTGCAGGGCCTGGCCGTGGTGCAGCAGCTCGAAATCGGCGACAAGATGCTGCGCGTGGAGCTGCTGAAACTGGCCCGCTAGCCCCCGCCGACCGTATACCCTCGTTTGCCCTTAGCCGCCTCGCGGTAAAAGTACCCCTAGACTATGCCTATTTCCAGTGCCCTTTCCGTTGCCCAACTCACCATTTATGCCGAGCGCCTGACTAGCCTCGCCGTGCTGTATCTGCCCCGCCTGGCGGGGGCCCTGCTGCTACTGGTAGTGGGCTGGTGGGCCATCGGCTGGGCCAGCCGGCTGGTGGCGGCGGCCGTGGCGCACTTCGATGTGTCGCTGCGGGCGTTTCTGAGTAGCCTGTTCAGCATTGCGCTCAAAGTATTGCTGCTCATCTCGGCAGCGGGCATGGCGGGGTTCGAAACCACCTCGTTCGTGGCCATTCTGGGGGCGGCGGGGTTAGCGGTGGGCTTGGCCTTGCAGGGTACGCTGGCCAACTTTGCGGGTGGGGTCTTGATTCTGATTTTCAAGCCTTTCACCATTGGCGACGTTATCGAGAGCCAGGGCAAGAGCGGCACTGTGCAGGCCATCCAAATTTTCAATACCCTGCTGCTCACCCCGCAGGGCGATACGGTTATTCTGCCCAACGGCGCCACCTCCAACGGCGTCATCGTTAACAAGGCCCACCCGCAGCGCGCGCAGGCCGAAATTCAGCTGGAGCTAGCCAGCACCACCGACCTCGACGCCCTGCGCCAGCAAGCCCTGCCGCTGCTAGCCGCCGATGAGCACGTGCTGCCCGAGCCCGCCCCGCAGGTGGTGCTCGTCAGCCTCAAGCCCGGTGCTACCATGATGGTTGCCTTCCGCGTCTACACTGCCCCCGGCCAGGAAGACGCCACCCGCAACCGCCTGTTGGAGAAACTTCAGCAGCTGTTTGCCGCGCAGGCGGATGTAGAGAAAAAAGAATAAAAAACGTCATGCAGCGCGCTGCGAAGCAGCGCGCTGCATGACGAACGATTTTTGCTGCGTAGTACCCTACACCGGCACCACTACCACCTTTTTCGTCTCGAAAAACTCCTCTTGGTAAAAGTCCGACAGGTTCACTTCCCGCGCTACGAGGCCGCTTTCGGCGATTTCCTCGGTCAGGTCGCCGCCTTTCAAATAATACAGGCCGGCGCCTTTGGCGGGCTTGGCTTTGTAGCGGTGGGCTATCCAGGGGTGGAAGGTGGCGAGCCGGGCCACGGCGCGGCTCACCACAAAGTCGAATTTGGCGTGCACCTGCTCGGCGCGGGTTTGCTCGGCCGTCACGTTGGTCAGGCCCAGGTCGGCGGCCATAAACTGCACGGCGCGAATCTTCTTGCCGATGCTATCGACGAGGTGAAACTTTACCTCGGGGAACATGATGGCCAACGGCAAACCCGGCAGGCCGCCGCCCGTGCCCACGTCGAGCACCGCGCTGCCGGCCGGAAACTGCACCACCTTGGCAATGCCCAGCGAGTGCAGAATGTGGCGCTCCATGAGGTTGTCAGTGTCTGTGCGGGCCACCAG
>Ga0160429_1000389_pt1 | contig 45164 bp, 30 predicted proteins | sample SolpanmetagenomR_FD_108199 | JGI IMG/M metagenome (GOLD analysis project Ga0160429, IMG submission 108199) | Solar panel surface microbial communities from Lawrence Berkeley National Laboratory, California, USA - R | ecosystem: Engineered > Built environment > Solar panel > Unclassified ... | reverse complement strand
CACTCAAGCCATCTACCTCCAGCAAAATGCGCGAGTCCAGTCCCGCGCGTCTGCACTAGCCTGTGAAGCTGGACTAGGCAAAAACCGCATCCATTTCCTCTCGGCAACCGAAGCACAAGATGCCACGAGACTCAGCGAAGAAACATCAGCGCGTCATTGGGAGGTTTGGAAGAGAGAAGTTCAAGTGAATCCTTTGTACCAGAACGAGCTTGATTTCGAGGCTGAGGAGGGAGAGGATGCTCTCGAAGGGGAGAGGAGGCGACGGGCAGCGAAAAGAGATAGTGTGGCTAGTGTACAGAGTATGAGAGGGCACAGTCAAGGGGGACATCTACCTCCTGTTGTAGCAAGGGCGATGGAAAAGGAGAGAGAAGGTAATAGTTTGGGTGTTGGAAATGATGTGAGTCCTGGAAGTAGTAGGAGACCCAGTCTGTTTGAGAAGTTGTTGAGTATATAGATGATACTGTGTCAACATAATCAACCAGCTACGAGTACTGTATAGGCCACCACCATCATACTTCTTTCAACAAGTGTAGAGCGTAGTTGTTTCAGATAATTAAGGAGGCAGGCTTAAGATTCAAGTATGCAGGGATCGAGATCGTGCATATTTAGTGGCTCCACTTGCCGAAACTAGAAAGGTAATTTGACGTCAGTGAAATTTCCATGGTAGCTAGAGCTCGACCTCGCTCTTTGCTCGACTCCCTTGGTTTGGCATCATCGTCTTTCGCCTCAAAACTGTTTCATCTGTTTCATCTTTGTTTCGTCGTTGTGTGAGGTTACTCGCTCGCAAATGTACAACTAATCACTCACAGGTAGCGCATCATGTCTGGTCTTGTCGCAACTTGATCTTCCCTCCCGAACATGTCATATTTCAACCCCGACTCCATTACTGCAGACTTGGCCCCTGCGGAATCGGACTCGCGCTCAACTATCGTCTCAGGTTTCTATCGACTAAAGCAGCTGGTTAACGTCCCTGCGCCAGCGAGCTTGCGGGGCGGTGTACTACAAAACGTATTTGGGCAGACTCTAACCCCGGGTCCCCACTACAATAATGCTCGTGTAGCACATGAGCTTGAAGCCTTGCAGGAAAGTGTACTAACGCTCATCAATGACAAAGACGTTAGCGACACTCCAATAGCAGCAACAGCAAAGCCTGACTCAGACATTGTTGAGCTCTGCCTACAATTTGAGCGGACAGAGGAGGCTTTGGATAAAGCTAAAGCTGATATAAAAGAGTGGACTACCAAGTACGGACATCTACAGTCGTCACTTGATGATACTCAACGAATAGTCGAGGATATCAGCTCGAAGCATCAGTCAGCTTCGGATTCCTTGCGCGAGGAGCGGGAGCGAGCGGAGAATTTATCGTCACTTATTGAACAGTATAAGCAGAATCTGAAGACTACTGAAAGTGAGCACAAACAACTTCGACAAAGACACGATTCAGTTTCGTCGTCATTAGGTGAACATCAGCAGCGCATCACTATACTAGACGAGTCACTTGCTCAATCGAACAGCGCGCTAGCAGAGACAAGGAATGAGCTCGAGCGCCTGCGTTCCACCAACAACGAGGATATCGAGAAACTCAAGTCCGAAAACTCTTCCACCTACGATTCGTTGAAACAGGCGCAAAGTCAGGTAGAGAAGCTTGATCAGCTTGTCAATCAATACAAATCTTCTTTAGAAAGCACAAACAACGAACTAACAACATTAAAAACACAGCAACAATCCGAGCACACTAACCAGGAAAACAACAGTCAAGCGCTACAAGCTCAGGTCGAAGAGTTCAAGGCGTCAGTAGAAGGTGCGAAAGCTGATTTAGAAGAAGCGCGTCGACAGCACCAGAAGCAGGTTCATGATTTTGAGCACGGCATCGAAAGGCTTACCAAACAGCTCAGTGACGCGCTTACGGCACTGGTCGCAAAGGCCAAAGAACTTGAAGCGGAGAAGCATTCAAGGGACGCACAGGCGGCCCGCCATCTCGAAGAGATGAAGGGGCTAAGAGGGACGCTCGATGATAAAGATTCAGCTTTGCACTCCATTGAACAGCAATTCGCTGAACTCAAAGATGCTGCCCAGAAACAAAAGCAACGTCAGGACCTCCGTATCGAGGAGCTGTCAAAGGCTGTTAGCAAGCATAAGCAATCTCACGATGAGGCTCAAAAACAACTAGCAGAGCTAAACGACAAGTTGATACAGACTGAGGAAGAAAAGACTGCTGAGCTAAGACAAATCGAAACACGTCTCCGATCTGAATTGGCGGAGAAAGATGTAGCACTTATATCAGCAAATAACCAGCACGAGGAGCTGTCAAAGGCTGTTAGCGAGCACAAGAAGTCTTGTGATGAGGCCAACAAACAAATAGCAGAGCTGAACGACAAACTTGTGCAGACTGGCGAGGAGAAGACAGCTGAGCTAAGACAGCTCGAAACTCGTCTTCGATCGGAACTAGCCGAGAAAGATGCAGCACTTACGTCAGCAAATGAGCAGTACGAGCAGCACGTCAAGAACCTTACCACAGAGACATCAGAGTTACAAGCAAAGTTCGATGGAGAGTCGAGCAAACTTCGAGCTCTGGAAGAACTTCTCAGTGAGGTTCAAAGGCATGCCAACGAGGAGAAGGAACACCTTGTGAACCAGCTTCAAGCTAAGTCGAGCGAGGTCGTTGCCCACACTCAGCAATTGGATGCACTCCAGCAACAACTGCAGATGGCCAAAGATGAGCACGAAAGTGGATTGACAAGCGTCGAGGAGGCACACAAAGCTGTCCAAAAGACTTCGAACGAAGAAAAGGAACAGCTTGCGAACCAGCTTCAGTCTAAATCGAGCGAGGTCGTTGCTCAAGCACAGCGATTAGATGGACTCCAGCAAGAACTGCAGCAAGCTAAAGATGAGCACGATAGGAAACTAGCTAGCGTGCAGGAAACTCAAGAGGCTGTCCAGAAAACCTTGACCGAGGAGAAACATGGTCTAGAGCACAAGTTACGGGAGGCTATCGAGCGTTCTGTCGGTCAGATTACTGCTAAACAGCAGGAAACCGAAGCAGCCGAAGCGAGATTCAGAGACGTACAGCAAGAACTGCAGCTGGCTAAAGAGGAGCACGAAAAGAGATTGGCTGGCGTCCAGGAAGCACACGAGGTCGCCCAAAAGACCTCGATCGAGGAGAAACATAGTCTCGAGCGGAAGCTGCGAGACGCTATCGAGCGTTCTGTTGGCCAGATCACTGCCAAGCAGCAGCAAGTCGAAGCCGCCGAAGCCAGACTCGGAGACTTAAAGGACCAACATGGTAGAGCCCTTCAAGAAATCAAGCATCAGCTTGAAGTGGCACAAACAGAAGGACAACAGAAGCAGCAATCACTCGAACAACTTCAAGCAGAGGCAGACGCCGCTAAGAGTCATAATGTCGAGATCGAAGCCAAACTACGAGCACTCGAAGACAACATGGCGAGCGCCACATCGCACTCCGAAAGTCAGCTTGCTGATCTCAGAACATCTCACGAACAAGATCTGGCTAAGTACCAGGAAGAGGTCGTTTCTGCTCAGCAGCAACTTCGCGATCTGGAGTCATCCCATCATACAGAGTCCTTGGACAAGCAACAATCATTGGAAACTGCTGAGAGCAAGTTACTGGAAGTCGAGTCGAAATACAGATCGCAATTCGAAGCACTGGAAGCACAACTTGACAGCATCAAGACAGCTCACGATCAGAACCTTCGTGAAATTCAGACGACTCACGAACGTGAGTTGTCGGCCAGTCAAACTCAGCTTGATTCGAGCTCTAAGTTCCATGAGCAACAGGTCAGCAGTCTTGAGGCTTCTTACAAAGCACAGGTCGAGTCACTCGAAAGAGAGACCAATGACCTCAGGGCATCCCATCAAGAACAGTTATCTCAACTCGAAACCAGTCATAATGCTGAGCTGGAAGCTGCTAACACGGCCCTCGACCGAATCAACCAAGAGCATTTTGACAGTGTTGCCAAACTTGAAAGACAGCTCCACGAAACGGAAACATCGTTACAGGAACAGGCAGCACTCGTTGAACAACAAGTTAAGAAATTGGAGGAGGAAAGAGACAAGGCTAAAAACGCTCAAAAGGGTGCTAGCGCACGTCTTGCGACACTCGAAAACGAAATAGCCTCCGCTCAGTCCGTGCATGAAGTCCAGATGAACGAGCTGAAAACTAGCCTAACGCAATCAAAAGCCGATGTAGAAGCAGCACAGAAAGTTGCCGACGATCGCCAGAAGCATGTTGCGGAACTCGAAGAACGCTTACGTGCTGAGGCAGAAACTAATGAGACCAAGGTTGCTGAACTACAGAAAGAGGCTCACAACCAACAGGAGCAGCTCAATGCACGTGTCCACGAACTTGAAGTAACTCTCGCACATACGAGGATTGATCAAGAAGAAGCGCGGAGGCTTGTGCTTGATCGCGAGAAACAGGTCACTGATCTGCAAGAAGAATTTCGTACTCAGAGTGCGACAAGCGAGAGCAAGATGGTCGCATTGCAGAAGGAAGTTGACGAACAGAAAAGCCAGCTCGAGACTCGTGCACGAGAGCTGGAATTAGAGCTCAACAACGCACGAGAAAGCCATAATAACGATGTCGAGCGACTTAAGGCGCTACAAAACGAGCTCGAACAACTGCAGATCGAGGAACAGAAGACAGTCTCTGAGCTCAACACGCAGCTTCGAGCACAAGAAGAACAGTCACAAGCACGTATAAACGATCTTGAGACTAGCTTGAAGACAGACGCAGCAGATCATGCCACAAAGATTGCGTCAATTCAGGACAAGCTCGTCGAGACTGAGGAGCATTACGCCAATGCCTTGACGAGTGCTACTCAGGACTTTGACATCGAGCGTACCAAGCTCACAGAACGCGCCCACAATCTGGAGTCAAGCCTGGAAGAGGCACGAAATACTCACTCTGCAGATCTACACACTCGCGAGACCGAACATCGCTCAGCCCTTGATACCCTCTTGCAGACACATCAGCAGGAAGTCCAAGATCTACAATCTACTGCAGATACAAAACATGCTGAGCAGAAGGCACTCTTCGAGCAACAGATTGCTGATGCAAATAATGCAGCAAAGGAAGCACAAGAAGCACTCACGAAGGACTCGGCAGAACGTGAAGAACGTCTCCAGGCTGAGTTGGCCTCATTGAACGATGCGCATAATAAGCGTACCGAAGAACTTCAACAAGAAGCTGAAAGTCGGAACAAGGAGCTGCAAACTACATTTGAGTCACAAATTCATGAGCTTGAGGACAAGATCAAGTCTTCTGAAGAAAGTCATGCTTTGCATCTGGCCGAGAGGGAAACCGCTACCAAGAATGAGCTTGCTACATTACAAGAGACTCATGATACCCACCTTAGGGATGTACAGGAGGAGCGTAGTCAGAGCCTGGAAGCGATGAAAGAAAGCCATCAGAAGGAGCTTGCGGACCGCGAGAGCGCTATGCGCTCCGATCTTGACGCTGCTAAGGCCGAGCATGACAGTTACATCAACGACGTGACCAAGATCAAGGATGATCTGCAGCGTCAACTTCAGGAAGTAAAGCTAAATCTCGCGACCACGGAAGCTCACTCAAACAGCCTCGTGGAGCAGGAAGCCAGTCTACGCTCCGAACTCGATGCTGCAAAAGCTGAGCACGAGAGTTATGTCAGTCAATCCAAAGAAGCCAAGGACGATCTGCAGCGACAATTACTTGTAATCAGGCAGGATCTTGAAGCGTCGGAAACTCGTGTAAAAAGCCTCGCCGAGCAAGAGGCTGGTCTACGCTCCGAACTTGACGTTGCAAAAGCTGAGCACGAGAAGTATGTTAGTACGTCCACAGAAGCCAAGGACGATCTGCAAACCCGATTAGACAAAATCAAGCAGAGTCTTGAAGCTTCGGAAACTGTTGCGAAGAACCTCGCAGAACAGGAGACGAGTCTGCGATCCGAACTCGAGGCTGCTAAGGCTGATCACGAGAAGCTATTTACTGAAAGCACGCAAGCTAAGGGTGACTTGGAACGCCAACTACATGAGATCAAGCGGAACCTTGAAGCTTCGGAAAATCATGCGAAGAGCGTCGAAGAGCAGGGAACGAGTCTACGATCTGAACTCGAGGCTGCCAAGGCTGATTATGAGAAGCTGTCTACCGAAAGCACGAAAGCAAAGACTGACTTGGAGCGTCAAATTCACGATGTACAACAAAATCTCGAGGCTGCCAGTGCCGAACACGAGAAGCTATCTACTGAAAGCACGCAAACTAAGGCTGACTTGGAGCGTCAACTTCAAGATGTACAACAAGCTCTGGAGGCTGCCGATATCGAGCACGAAAAGCAAATGAGCGATGCGACACAAGCCAAGACTGACTTGGAGCGTCAACTAGGAGAGGTACAGCAAGCTATCCAAGATGTCAATGCCGAACATGAGAAAGAAATGAGCGAGACCGCACAAGCTAAGACTGACTTGGAGCGTCAACTCCAAGATGTACAGCAAGCTCTTGAGGCTGCTAATACCGAGCACGAACAGCATATGAGCGAGACCGCACAGGCTAAAGCTGACTTAGAACATCAGGTTCAGGAGGTACAGCAAACCTTCAAGGATTCTCAAAATCGTCTAGTACAGCTTGAAGAACAAAACCAGACTCTTAGTTCCGAGCTTGATGTCGCCAAGGCTGATCGAGACCAACAGCTCAACGACATTTCTCAGGCTAAAGAAGCGCTTGAGAGTCAGCTTTCTGAGACCGTACAGACTAAGACCGACTTGGAACGTCAGGTTTCAGAGGTGCAGCAAACTCTCGAATTATCCCAAACTCGTCTAGTGCAGCTTGAGGAACAAGAGCAGACTCTCACTTCGGAGCTTGACGCCCTGAAGGCTGACCGAGACCAACAGCTCAACGATATTTCTCAGGCCAGAGAAGCGCTTGAAAGCCAGCTTTCTACTGCGCATCAACAACAACAGATCCTCAGTTCCGAGCTTACCGCCGCGAAGACTGATCATGACAAACAGCTCAAGGATATATCCCAGGCTAAAGAAGCGCTTGAAAGCAAACTTGCTGATGTACAGCAACAAGAACAGACTCTTCGTTCCGAGCTTACCACGGTGAATGCTGATCGAGACCAGCAGCTCCAGGATATCTCTAAGGCCAAAGAGGCGCTCGAAAGCCAGCTTTCCGATGCGCAGCAGGAAGTGGAGAAGTCAAAAGCTCACGCAAAAGAACTTTCAGATCGTGAATCGAGGCTGCAGGCGGATCTAACTTATTCTAAGGATGAGTACGAGAAACGGCTGGCTGAGCTTCTGGAGTCCAAACAGTCCGCACAGATAGCGGTTGAGAGCATGAGAACCGAAATTAAGACAATGTCGGAGACACATACTGCAGACGTCTCACGTCGTGAAGGGGCTATGCAAGCTCAATTGGAGGAACTGAAGCAGAAGCACAGTACAGAGTTGTCGTCACGCGAGCAGGCGTTTCAATCACAAATCGATCAGATGTTCGAGAAGCACACTCTAGCCCTACAAGAACGTGAAGTGCAGTCTAAGGCCAAGATTGACGACCTGAAGCAGGCTCATCAAACAGCACTGGAAGACAAAGCGAAAGAGCTAGAGCAGAAGCATATTACGGAGTTGTCATCACGAGAGCAGGCACTTCAATCACAAATCGACCAAATGTTCGAGAAGCACACTCTGGCTCTACAGGAACGTGAGGTCCAATACAAGGCCGAGACTGACGACCTAAAACAGGCTCATCGAACAGCCCTGGAAACCAAAGCGAGTGAGCTTACCGAGCGCGAGACAACGCTTCAGGCTCAGCTCGAACAGGCCGAGCAGAAACATGCACAAGACCTGTCAGTACGTGAGCAATCGCTTCAGCTTGAAATTGATCAAATAAAGGAGCAGCACAGACAGGCACTTCGAGAGCAAGAGACACAATCCGCTTCTGGTCTTGATGACCTCAGACAGACTCACCGGAAAGAACTTGAGGATGCTCGCAGTGCAGCCACAACATCTCTTGCACAAGCAAAAGGTGAACATACCACTCAACTTCATGAGCTTGAGACTCGATTGTATGAGCAGCACATTCGAGCACTTCAGGAGCAAGAAACACAATCCACTTCTGGACTTGAAGACCTCAGACAGGCTCATCAGAAAGAAATTGAGGATGTTCGCAATGCAGCTACACTATCTGTCACACAAGCTAAAGAAGAACACGACGGTCAACTTCGTGATCTAGAGACTCGATTGCAAGAGCAGCACGCTCAAGCTATTCAAGAACGTGAAGCATCTCTAAAGTCCGAGATAGAAGATCTCAAGTTGAGCAACGTGAACGAGATGAAAGCGCACGAACAGCAGATCAAGAAACGTGACGATACGGCACAGGCTGTCATAAAGCAGCTTCAGGAGAAGCACGAACAGTCACTAGCCTCGGTCACAGCACAACTCCATGCAGCTGAGTCTGCTCACAAGTCTCGGGTTGCGGAACTTGAGGATGAGCTAACCAAACTCGGAGCAGTCACATCGACTTATGAGAGCACTCTAGCCGAGCTACGCAGTCAGCATTCGTCCGAACTCGAGAAGATTAAGAATGAATCAGCAGCTTTACAATCCGCTGCCGAAGCGGCATCAACAACAAGGGTATCTGACATCCAGAGGGAGTGGAAAGAACGATTGAAACAGGCTCAAGTTCAGCATAATGTTGCTCTGGATGAGCTAAGGCATGCTCAAGAAGACAGCCTGAAGCAAGCTGAAGAGTCCAAGGTCAAGGATTTGTCTAGGGCCGAAGAAGCACGCATAAGGGGAAGGCAACAACTGGAGTCGGACTTTGCGAAGCAGCTCGAAGATCTGAAAACACAACACACTGATGAAGCGCGGGCTATCGAAAGTTCTTTGACCTCTAAGCTCGCCGAGGCTACAACTTCTCATCAACAAGAGATCGAGACTCTACAAATCAAGCACAAAGCCCAGCTTGATGAGCAAATCAGTTCGATTCAGGCAGAAAAGGAGGCGCTGGTTAAAGAGCATCAAGAGCGCATTGCCCAAGTACAGTCGTCTGCTGACGAACAAGTCGCTGCCAGCCAGGCCATAAGTGAGAAGCTATTAGCTACGGTCAAACAGGAACACCAACGACAACTTGAAGAGGCTCAGACCAGACATTCTCAGGCTATAGCTGGCGAGCAAGCCGCCCTTGTAGACGCACGCAAGGCGCATGAAGCGCATCTAGCTGAAATACAACACTCAACCGAGGCTCGTATTGCTGTTATTGAGAGCACTGGAGAACAAAGAATCCAAGCTCTTACTCAAGAAAGCTCAGAAACTCGCAAACAGCTTGAGGACCAGCTTGGCGCAGTCAACAAGCAACTCTGGCAGTATGATGAACAGAAAGAACAAGCCAGACTCGAGAGTGAGGAACGTGTAGCCAGCCTTCGCACAGACCTTCAGAAACAACTTGAAGAAGCACAACATAATCTTGCGCAACACGACGAAGAGCATACGCTGGCGATAGTTGCAGCACGAAGAAGCGCTGAAGATCGTGTTGCTGCTCTCCAAGCTGAGCACGACCAGCAGTTGGCTGAGCTAAGACGTAGTATCGAAGACGAACTTGCTCAAACAGAGCAAGAAAATGCTCAGGCTGTCATTGATGCGAAGCGTGAAGCTGAGGATAAAATTGCGACATTACAAGCTTCTTATCAACAAGCGAAAGAGGATGAATTTGCTGCTCTCAAGCGTCAAAACGAGGACCTTGTTGCTGCCTTACATACTAAGAATGAGCAAACTCTGGCCGACGTGCAACGCCAACACGAAGATAAGATTGCCCAGTTGAGTCAAGACCACGCCCAAGCTATCATTACGACAAAGCGACAAGAGGAGGACCGTTTGACTGCAATTGAACAAGATTATCAGACGTCCTTGGAGGACCAGCTAGCTGCAGAACGGAAACGGGTCGAGAAGAGCGAGGCAATAGCTAGGAAACAAATAATCTCCGACCTCGAGAAAAAACACTCTCTACAACTCGAAAAGGCGAAGAAGGAATTGGCCAGCTATCTGAACGAACTCAGTGAACAGCAACAAACAGCCATAGAACAGGCACGTCAAGAGGTACAACACAAAGCTACCACAGCAGCTCAGCACAGCATTGCTGACCTTGAGTCTAAACATGCAGAGGCTCTTCGTACCGTCCAACTCGAAGCCGACTCCAAAGTCGACGAGCTCCGCCGAGCACATCAAGAGGAACAGGCCTCTCTTCGTTCAGCATGGGAAGCGCGACACTCCGACGATGAAGCGACACTACAGCGGAATTTCGAAGAAAAGCTCGCGGCACTCACGAGCGACCACCAACAGGCTTTGGAGAAGGTACGAGACGGCGAACGGGAACATGTTGAACAAGCTGTTGTTGCTGCGAGAGCCGAGCTCGAGGAATCTCGTAGTCGTACACTCCAAGAGCTCGAAAGCTCACACACCACATTGATGAGCGAAAAGGTCAGGGAGTGGCGTGAGGCTTTTGATCTGCGCCTTCAGCAGCAACTCAAGGAGGTCGAGGATGTTCATCGTAGTTCCATTGCAGAGAAGGAGAGGAAGGCTCGTGAGTCTGGGAGGGCCGAGGCAGAGAGTTTGCATGAGGTCAACCTTGTAAGCTCTTTCTATGAATTGTTGTAGTAGAGAATACAATTTCCAGTCAACTGACTATATTGCAGGCACACATCAAACGTGAGCACAACGCTGTACTTCAAGAAAAAGAACGTCGCATCCAAGAGCTAGAACGTAACGCCATGCAGAAGGGCAGTCCATTGGCCACATTACAGGATAAGCTCAAGCAGGCTGAAAGTGCTCTGCAGACAAGAGACCGTGAGACTGACTTGCAGACCATCACGCATCTCTCAGAAATGGAGAACGAGCTGTCGGAAGCGTACGAGCAGAAGGATCAATTTGAGCTGAAGCTAAAGACTCAATCCGCAGAGTTGATGGCTCTGCGCGAGCGGCATCAAGCAGCAATGTCAAACAGCCTTCAGTTGGAACGGAATGCAACCAGTCTTCATGATGAAATTGCCATTTTGAAAGATCGCCTTGCTCAAGCCGAGAAGCAACGACAACCAGAACGAGCAATACAGTCATCCTCGACTCAGCAGCAGACTGTCCCGCCACAGACAACCACGACGCCTCGCCGTCAACCAGAAGGACCCCTACAACCATCACCCATGCCTCGACAAGCTCCTGTAATTGAGTCTGCGACACGCCGTCAAGTAGAAGCAGTCGCTCAAAGCCCACCAGTGCAGTATAGTCCACAACAAGCGCCAGCCGCAAAGAGTAGTGGGCTCTTTAAGTCTGGCAGTCTGTTGAGAAAGAAGAAGAGTCAACCTAGGAACGAAGATTCGAGTAACCTTGGTATTGCGCCCGATCAGTTCGAGCAGTATGTTTCAGCACGACCATCAATGGATTCGTCAAGACCGTCAATGGATATGCGTCCGTCTATGGATAGCATACGGTCTTCAATGGATACAATTAGGCCAGACCAGGCTAGCGTTGGTTCTTCGTCAGGCAGTGTCCGACGCAAGTCTTCTTTGATGCAGCGCTTCCGTCATTCGATAAGGAGAAGCAGCGATAACCTTGCCCTGGATTCTCCCTCAGCGTCGACATCTAGTATTGTCTCTCAGTCTGATATCTCTCCTGCCGCTGCAGATCGACGTCGTTCAGTCGATATGCAACAAACGCGCTCGGACATCCCACGCCCAACGAATCGTCTTGCAACGATACCGAGTGGTAACATACTGACTCAAGCGTCTGTACGCGATGCAGATGGCGGTGATGTACCTTCTGCAGAAGTTGGAACATCGTACACTCGTCCTTCTTCACGCGACGAGAATGCTCGACCTGCTTCCAGGAACTCCCAAGTCAGCAGGCTGCCACAACCCGACGGTGGATTACGAAGGAGTAGCGCAGTGACAGTAGACCTTACGGCATCTTTATCACTGCCTGTCCCATCAGATCCCAGCACCCCAACTCGGCCTACAAGTTCCTCAACACGACCAACGTCTCCTCCACCAGCATCTCCTCTCCTCGCTCTCCGCAAACCCGCTGTGGAACGTGAAAAGGAGCGCTACCAACCACACTCACGCCTTCCTGCTGCGACACCATCGCCAAAAACGTTGAACTTCAATCCACCAGTCGCACAGCAGCAAGCGATGCTAGAACGAACAATCTCGTCCAGTACCTCACATACAATGAGTACAATATCAGACTACGCATCTACAACATCGCCAACTATCGAGCCGCCAAACGAAAGAACTCAGATCGAGTTCGCTGTAGCTGCGACAAGCAGAGTAACGCCTACGGAAGTAGACGTGCATAGTCATGGATCGCCAATGGGACTGGCACAGGCTGCGATGACTATATCGCCGGGTGGTTCTTCCTCGACGGGAAGCCCGAGTACGCAGAGGAAGAGTTTGGATAGGGCGAAGGAGAGGAGGGAGTTGAGTTTGGCGGAGAGGCAGAGTTTGAGGATGAATGGTGGCAAGTGAGTGAGTGTGTTTGTGGAAGTGAGGATGTAGAGCTGTGAGGAGAGGACCAAATGCGTGGTGTGGATTCTCTTGGCGTCGCGGTGTGTGTTTGTGATATTGGGACAATTTATTGGTACTCTCTGGGGTATCCTGCGATGTGCTGGTGGAAGAGGAGCGTTACGTGTATGAATAGATTGAGGTTATTTCGATTAGGGTAGGATAGGTTGACTACATTCATAGGATGGGTTTCGGTTAGTTAGAGTCTCAGCATATCATTCATGTAGTCTTTCTTTGTTGCCTGGCGATCAACAGCCGATCTTCTCGCCATGTAACGTACGACCACAATAGCCAACAGGTCTTCTTGCTTTAGTGGTGATCATCAACACGATGAGTAGAGTTCATGCTCTGCATCTCTGGGCCTCCTGAAAGAATATACCCTCTAAGACTTCACAATATATACACCTTCTTCACATCCCGCCACGCAAACCATTCTGTCGGATTCATTGGATCCCTCACCCTTCCCCTGCCACCAGGCACACCTTCCTGCTCTTCCTCCTCCACACTCATACTATCATTGTGCCGCATACGGTCGTCCTCTTCCTCATCCTCGTCGTCCATATCCTCCTCGCCTTCATCCTCCTGCTCATCATCGCCTTCATCGTCATCTTCATCATTGTCATCATTATCAAGCTCCATATCCGTCCCCGAAACTGCTGCCGCCACAACCGGCCTAGACCTAGCAGGAGGACCACTTCTCATCAGCTTCAGCATTGCCTCCTCACTCTCAGAGCTTGCGCTAAAGCTCGTTCCATACCCAACACCAACCATTTTCTCATTCAGCCGCCGCAACCGTTCTAACCCGTATATCCGTCCATTAGGCAGCATAACCGGCTCAGCTTCAACAACACTATTCGTTCGCATACTCCACGGCACCCCTCTCGCCAACTCATTAAGCTCCGTGCTACAAATCGGACACACGCCCGCTCCACTCGTCGCCGTGCTCGCTGTCCCTGTAGACGCGGCGTGTGCAGAGTGACAACTTGGTGTTTTCAGCGCTGAAAGACCCGCTGAGAGCGCAATATGTAGTGATGGCGTCGGCGGTAGTGAGAGCAGGGAATGGTGGTCCTTTAAGAATAACGAAGCCAGATAGCCATACCGTGATGGCGAATACAGCGTGCAATAAGGCTCCATCAGCGAATACGCACTGAACGCAAGTAGCCCCGCAGCTTGCTTGGACGCTTCCTCACGATACGTCAAGTATTTCCGTGCATGAAGCGTTGCTTCTGCCAGTTTCGCGGTGTCCCGTGACCGGAGCAGTTCAATATATTGCTGCAGCCTCAGCTCAGATTCCAGCTCCGACTCCATCTTCTTCAAGCCGGCGCGGTTCTCAGAGCACCATAGCAGCGCGGGACCGAGGTTGCCGCTGCGCAAGGAGGATTCAATGGCGACGCACGAGGAAAAAGCGCTGATGTCGACTAAATCTTCGATGTTGGCTGCTGAGGCCAATGCGCTAGCAGAGGCTCCGTGGCCTGAACGGAGGAGGTAGTCGACTAAAAGCCGTGAGAGCCGCGTTTGCGACCAGGTCGTATATGCTGGAGATGAGTGCGTGGGTATATCGTGCAGGTCTTGCAAATGGGAGATGCGCGAGCGGGCGTGCTGGTGTAGTGTGCTCTCATCTGTGCGCAGGGTGGTGAGTTTCCGTTTGAGCGTTTCGAGGCGCGCGATCATGCTGTCGAGGGATTCGGTAGCGGTGGTGGAGGGAGTGGAGGAATTGGCAGTGTCTTGGGCGCCGGTCTTGAGACTGGCGAGAACGGCATCTCGATCTCGTTCGATGTAGCGTTGGGATGTTTTGAAGGCTTTGCGGGAGAGTTCGTAGGGCACTTTGAGGAAGGACTGTTCGAGGAGGAGATGGTCGTCGTGTTTCATTGCTACCTCTGTCGCCATTTTGAAGGTGAATTGTCGGGAAGGAGGATAGTGATTTGAGAGGGAGTGTTATGGAGGTCTTTGGGGACTCAAAAGATCACGTAATCAAGCAGGGTAGCGGCAGAACGTCGGTTTCTAATCTGTTCCAGATCTGTTTCAATTTTCTCAACTTCCCATTGACATTAACACCAGAAAGTGGTTTATTCTTCTCTGGAGTCTGAATTGATCACTAGCGGAATAATACACGACCTGCTTGAGGCTGACTCCCATTGCAAGAAAAGTCAATACTTCCAATAAAACGTCTTCGAAGCTCCAATCGCAATCTAGGACAGATAGAGCACGACTTAGACGCTTTACCCAGACCCTGAATAGAATAACCATAGTCAATACACTCATAAATCTCGCTATCTTCGAGTAGCACCATCGCCATTTCTATGAAACGACCTATAGCTCTCTCACTCTTATAAAGGCTCGAGACCGTCCTCTTTTCAAATCTGCATCATCTTAAATCTTGCTTAAATCTTGAATCATTCACACAGAAAGGCTAATCATAACCTCCTCGCTATTAGAACCTTCTGTCCATCACCGTCGTGTTTCAAATAGGTACTGATGACGTACCGATGACGCGCGATCTTGTCAACATCAGTGCCAAGGTATCTTATTATCATCTCAAGAAAGCTGGCGGAGTGACTGTTGCCCTATATACGGGCCCAGGATCTTGTCCTAAGTTGTCTTGTCCGCTCGCTCTTTCTATCTACGGTGCGTTCGGAATTCATTCTGTTGCTTCAGGCCGCCACTACTGCGTACCTCAACTTCACTATCACACGTTGCCTTCGAACACTTGAGCGACTTTAAAGCAACCATGGGAGATGGTTACGAACAGCTTAGACTGGCGAGGCGAAGACAGACAGGTGCAAGCATACCGAATAGGGTAGAAAGCCCAACTAGATGGCTTGAAAGAAGTCGAAACCACATGCATAATTGTCAAATCAACAAGTCGAACATTGAGGCGCAGATCTTGGAAGAAAACGTTAGAGTGCGACGAATCGAATATGATCTTAGCCAATACGCCTTCAAGCCAAGGGGCAATGATTTCCTCCAGACGAGGATAGAAAAGATCAATTACTTCCGAGAGAGGATCGCAAGGCAACACCAGATATTAGCAGTGCTAGAAGAGAGATTACAGGAAGCTTCACGAAGACTCGATCATGCCTCCACACGTTTTAGTCAAGAACAGCAACGAGTGGAGTCTGCGCGAGCACAGTCGCTGGAGCCGTCCACGCAGGAACGAGATGGATATACATATATCTCGCGTCCGTCAGAAAGGCGTATTCACGAGTGGAATTAGGTTGCACTTCAGTCATTCCCAACTCTACATAAGGATCTGCACGCAACCTGATATAATGAATGGGGCCGGGCAGATTAAATAGACAAGCCAATCCTTTTCCTGGACTTCCTTTGAAAGGTGGAAGATTTCCTGCCATGAGAAAAGGCCGGTGAAGCACAACAAGTTGTGAATATCTGCACGCATGAAGATATATCGACTTCATCCTCGTAACATAGACATCGAAACCGGCACCACGTTACGTTGGGAACGAAAGAACTGAGGAAACGTGAAGACGATGGATCCACAATGACATCCTCAGGTCATCCTTCTTCAGAATCCCAGATGGTCACCGAGACTGCTTCCTATCTTGTGCCGTGCACCAAACTTGTCAACCTGAAGACATGGAAAGTTTGAAAGACGACTGGTCAGGTGTGAGCGTGAAGTATCAGAGAATAGCTGCGTGATTTTATTATTGATATTATGACTGCGTGCACTTAGACGACTCAGGACTACATTCTCGAGACAACGCGTGATCCCTATGTGTCCTCAACTGCAAGTTCGTGTAGCGGGCGTCGCACTACCCCAATCACAGAGTCGGTTTCCAATTGCATCTGCACCTGGCAGCGTTGCAGTAAAATCTAGGAGGTTACCACTCCCCATCGTTGTCCAACTTTACAACCGTGCATTTACCTCATTCACGTACGTGCCAAAACCTTCCAGGAAACTCCTGTGTTAGCTGTTTGGCTGGCTATAAGCCTGATGAGGAGGTGGACCATGAGGTGGCAAGACGAGGAGCACACAAAGTATGGCTAAGATACTCCGAAGTCAAAGTCAGCGAGGAACATATCTTCTGAAAACCTGGCTCAAAGATGAATCAGACGTCGCCGCTCCAGCCGAGATGACTGACCGGATTTTGACGAGTAGTTCATGAGTGTAGTTTGCCAACAGAGGCGAGCCTGGAAGTTCACTAGAAGGGCCGTGTCATGCCTAGAAGGTGTCCTTGTCAGTGTACCTTGCATGGAACACTGCCACGGCATTTTAGCCACATCTTCCGTGCTCAAAATGGGTGAATTGATGTGGGGGACAATTATGACACGAAATATGGTTGGCACGACCCCCAAACCCCGCATGCCAAGGTGTCGACGGCCAGACACGGTCCGTACTTTGCTGCAAGCGATGTGGAGGCGGCGTCAATTTGTGACCTAAGACACCACGCTAACACATCTTTAGTATCTACAGGCTAAATAGCATGTTCGCCTACATGAGTATAGAAAGAACGGGACGGGCATCATGCTCGAAAGCAAGAGCGCCTCGAACGATCAACAAGGTCTCCCAAAATGCACAGCACTCTCCTCCTCAGTGCCTTAGCTGGCCTCGCAGCCGCCGAGACCGGGCATGATGCCTGGCTCCGCTTCTCTAGATTGACAACTCCTTTCCAATATAATGCTCCCTCCAGTATTATCGCACTGAACTCAACAATCAACAGCCCTGTCTATACTGCTGGTATCGAGCTTCAAAACGGTATTCAAGGTATCATAGGCTCTTCCTGCTCAGTGGGATATGGTGGTAGTGCTGGTGGTGGATGGGGTGGATGGGGAGGCTTCCGTTTCGGCTTTTGGCCATGGACTCCCCGTCCTCAAGTCATCGTTGGCACAATCGATGAGTATACCAGGGCGTACGGTCCTCTCGCTTCGCCACCTGCGCTTGTAGAGGATGGTTTCTGGTTGAGCACCAAAGGCAACACTATCCAGATTCTTGGCCAGAACGAGCGCGGAGCTCTCTACGGTGCCTTTGAGTACCTTTCGATGCTTGCACAGGGTAACTTCTCCCAAGTTGCCTATGCAAACAACCCTGCTGCTCCTATTCGATGGACGAATGAGTGAGTTCTGGTCATTTGAGCTTTTCAACATTGATGGTCTAATCAGCTTACTAGGTGGGACAATCTTGACGGCAGTATCGAGAGAGGATATGGCGGTCTCTCTATCTTCTTCGGACCCTATGGAGAATATCAAGCGAATGGTGTTGTACTGAGTGACCTTACACGTGTCTCCGAATACGCTAGATTGCTTGCGAGTATAGGCATCAATGGTGTCATTGTCAACAATGTCAATTCGAACGCAACTCTCCTAAAACCCCAGAACATCGCTGGTCTTGGCCGCATCGCCAACGCCATGAGGCCATACGGAATACAAATTGGTATCTCTCTTAACTTTGCTTCACCCATGTCCTACGGCAACCTTACCACATTTGACCCACTTGACGCTGGTGTCAAGACCTTCTGGAACGACATCACCAACAACATCTACAATGCCGTTCCTGATTTTGCTGGTTACCTGGTCAAGGCCAACTCGGAGGGGTATGAGCCAGACCAGACACCACACTAAGCCATTCACTACTAACACTACACAGTCAACCCGGGCCTGCCACTTATAACAGAACTCTAGCTCAAGGTGCTAACCTTTTCGCCGATGCTCTCAAGCCTCATGGCGGTCTTGTGATATTTAGAGCGTAAGTGTAGATGAAAAGGCTTTCGTGTTCGTCTCTGACTCACCCCATTACAGATTCGTCTACGATTACCAGAACGCAAGTATTGAAATAAAAAGGTCTTGGAATTGTGCGAACTAACTATTGCTTCTAGCTCAATGAGTCGGTATGGAAGGATGACCGTGCTCTTGCTGCCAATAACTATTTCCAACCTCTGGATGGTCAGTTCGACGACAACGTGGTCGTTCAGATCAAGTACGGCCCAATCGACTTCCAAGTCCGCGAACCTGCCAGTCCTCTTTTTGGAAACATGCCTCAGACTCCTGTGATGGCCGAGTATGTTGATTTACTAAATTTGGTTCTACCTATATTTTGCTAATCAATAATTTCAGACTTCAAATCGCAGTCGAATATTTAGGCCAGAACTGTCACTTTGTCTACCTCGCACCTCTCTGGAAGAGCGTCCTAGACTTTGATATGCGCATTGACAATACATCATCACTTGTTGGCAAAGACCTCATCACTGGGAAACACTACGGTCATAAGCTTGGAGGTATGGCAGGTGTTGCGAATGTTGGTACTAATATCACTTGGGTTGGATATGATCTTGCGCAGTCGAACTTGTATGCTTATGGCCGTCTTGCTTGGGACCCTACCCGTGATCCAGAGGACATTCTACACGAATGGACTAGACTTACCTTCGGTCTTGACCCCATGGTTCTCAACACCATCACTGAGATGGCCATGCCATCATGGAGATCTTTCGAAAACTACTCTGGCAACCTCGGCATCCAAACTTTGACTGATATTACTGGTATGTATTGTGTGTAAGTCTTTGGCTCCAAGATTACTAACTGTGCTGAAGGAAACCACTATCAACCTGCTCCATCATCCCAAGACAACAATCCCTGGGGTCAAGTAAGGCGTCACTTGAGACACATCTATGAAATCTACAACTAACAATATCGCCAGTGGACACGCGCCGACCACGACTCGGTAGGTATGGACCGCACAGTCTGGAATGGCACCGGCTATGCTGGCCAATACGCGCCTGAAGTAGCCGCCATGTACGAAAGCTTAGATACCACTCCTGATGACCTCCTTCTTTGGTTCCACCACGTCCCCTGGACCCAACGTCTCAAGTCTACAGGCGAGACCGTGATCCAACACTTCTACGATGCTCACTATGCTGGTGCTGCCACTGCCAACACTTTGCACACTGCTTGGGAAAGTCTGGCGAACAAGATCGATGCTGAGAGATTTGCTGCGGTGCTCTTCAGATTGAACTATCAGGTGAGTTCTCAATGTCGATTTGGACTGGGATAAATGATCTAACAGTATTATAGGCCGGCCACAGCCTAGTTTGGAGAGGTCAGTGAACTTTCCTACCATTACTCACCTTAACAGCCAGAGCTGACAACATCACAGATGCTATCAACACATTCTATCACAACATGACGGGCATCGCAGACGCTAACGGTCGTGTGGGCAACCACCCCTACCGCATCCAAGCAGAGAATATGACACTCAGCGGCTACACCGTCGTCAACGTCGCCAACCCCATCCACGCTTCTTCTCCAAACTATCAAGCCATCGTCACAACCTCAAACGTCACAGCCGGAACAGCAAGCACCACGCTCACAGACGCCGGTACTTTTGATATCGCCATAAACTACTTTGACCACTTTGGTGGCAAGGCTAAGTGGGATGTTTACTTGGGCGATAGCTTGCTTGCTACGTGGAACGGCACGCATGAAGACCAGCTCGGTTTCGCTCGCACATGGTACGAATCAGACTCAAAAATGTTGAGCATAACAAATGCTAACTTCATTTTAGGATTTTGGACGGAAGTTCTGCCTCAAGAAATACGTTTAGAAATGTGCAAGTGAATGCCGGAGATGTGTTGAAAATTGTGGGAACGCCTGACAGGCTTGAGTTGGCCCCGCTGGATTACGTCTCTATTCTGCCTGTGGGAACCGTGGACTGAAGCGTGGAGCAGCAGCAGAGAGGTTGTGAGACTGAAAATGTATACAACGCATGGAAAAATGTAACGCTGACGAAGAAACGGTATCAGAACATCCATAAATCTTGTTGACACGTCCCATTTTCGCATGCAACGTTCTTGATCATGTATTTATGCCACGTCTATTCTTGTTGGTAAACTTACAAGCAACACATGCCATGTGTTCTCCTGTCTATATGACCACAGTACTATGCGAGACTCGTCGAAATGCGGCCACACCTATACGCTTACTCAATGGATCTTGTATACAGTATCTGGCGGTAACGTGGTTCTCTATACAAGGAGGTCATCCACGACCCTCGAAATCCAGGCATGAAGAGTAAACGGAGAGAGTCCTGGCTATTGAGCTAAAATTTCGCTGTATTCTTGTTCACATACCATTGCTAGCGCCATCAATGCCATTGACGCTGCATATCCGGTAACATTATTCATCAGAGTATCTCGATACCTCTTTTTCGTTATAACATGCAACCCACCACGTCCTCCTGATCGAATCATGCACCCAGTATATCCGTCCAGTCCGGCGTGACAACAAGCTTTCCCCGAATCTGCCCAAAGCTAACCGCCTTCCCACCATACATCTTCGGCGGTCCCGCATCACCATCCTCAGCCTTTTTCGGCTCAACCTTGGTCATGATAGTGCTCTGCAGGAAACTTGCCGTCGAGCCCATATTCAGCTCCATCACAGTCCCACCCCATGTCAGCGTTGCGCGTCCTGACTTGTGGATCCGCAGCTTTCCTGCCTTCCCAGCTGCCAGTTTTGGTTGTCGCGAGTTGGAAGTATGCGAATCCGGAGCTAGATCGTCGATATCCTCGACTTTGATAGCGGAGTTGGCTGTATCGCCGACAACGGGCTTTTTGTCTTTGGGACGGACTTCAGGTGAGATGGGCTCTTTTTTGACGTAAGGCGCTTCTAGATCTGGTAGGATTGGAGGGAATTGGAAGAGGTAGACGGCGTCTTGGCGTCTGTCTTGTAGTTGATCTGTTTCTGCTTGAACGTGAGGCTCTTCGGTTTCTGCGTTATCTGTTTGTGCTGGCGCGTCTGGCTTGGATACCAGTGTGATCTCGCCCAACTCCGTACGGATGGTCTGCAGGTCGTCTTGCTGTTTCTGCCATTCTCGCTCTTCTTCTGCGGATTGGAATGTCGGTTTTTGGATGGCACGTTGAGAGCTTCGTCGTTTTTCGACTTTGACCTTGACGTCTTGATTCGGTATGTCTTCGGTGAGAAGATCTGCCGTGGCGTCTGGCATGTCCTGTTCTTGATCTTTTCCACTTGTATTTGATGGTCCTGCTGGATCGACGCCAAACATGGTGGTATCGTCTTCAGGCTCTTGCTTCACTCTTACCAGGTCCTCTTCATCACTGTCGACATCGGGCTGCCACACACCCTTCCACTTTCTAGATGACCCTGTGACTTCAACATCTTTCAGTCTTGCCTTGCCCTTCTTCTCAGCTGTAGCTGTAACCTCCGCCAATGCCTTATCGAATGTTTTGCCGTCTTTCGTTGCTTCTTCTGCCTGTTTTCGTAGTGCTGCTGCCGCAGCAGAACTTGCATCATTACTAACACCAACCGTACGTTCTTTATGTTCCTTGCGCTCCGGTCTGATAGGAAATACAGTGTCGATCCTTCGTCTCCTCACTTTCGTCTTCTCTCCAGTCTCCTCGTCTTCTTCCTCGTCCTCGCTCACCAAATTGATCATATCAATATTCAGCCTGTCGCCCTTGTCCTCAGGATCGGAAGAGACATATCCACCATCGTCGTAATCATGCTTGATACCCAACATGGCAATATCCGCGTCCGACTCTCTCTTCACTCCCGGTTCCCGCTTGACCCCACTGCTGCTACCACTTGCGCCTCCACCCCGACCCATTCCACCCCAACCACCACCACTGTATCCAGAGCCACCGGAACTCTTGATTACCGGCGCTCTCGTCACGACACCAGGTCTCACACGACCCATGTAACCAGCACGTCCTCCTCTTCCCCCGCCACCACGGTCACCACGATCACCTCTGCCACCTCTTCGTGAGTCATGAGTTATACCGTATTGTGCTCGGCGCGCAGCTTCTGCGGCTGCCGCTTCATGTGCAGCTGCTGTTTCTCGTTCACGCTTGCGTTGTTGTTCTGCTTTTTCTAAGGCATCGCGCTCGGCTTTGCTGCGACGGACTACGGCTTTGGGTTTGTGTTTGAGTGATTTGCGGGCTGGTGGTGTTTCGGACATGGCGTATTGGTGGGAAGCACTAGCAAATGGTGACAGTGTTTGTCGAATGATACAAACACTTTTAAAAAGATATGACACAAACAACGCCGAGGCGGAGTCTGTTCCAGCGCCGAACCGCACGTGATCAACGCCGAGTATATTCCAATGACATCTGACAAACAACAACAACACATTAAAACAAGATCTCGGCGAACACTTCTCAACACAAGCTGCTTCCCCATTCCACCAATTATGTCCGCACCTACAGGCACCGACCCTGAGACCCGGCTCTTCGCCCAATCCACATTCGACCTCCTCCTCATAGAACTCGTCCCAATGGCGCAACGAATAGCCTCCCAAATCCACGCCGCAGACCAATTAGCAATACATGGCCATCACGCGCCACCGCCTGCCGCTGAAGAAGACGACGATCATCTCCGAGAAGCAGTATATTATCGTCTAGAACGTTTAGGCTATCGAGTAGGCCTGGGACTGATAGAGAGGTAAACTGCCTCCTCACACCCAAAAAACAAACCATGGTATATAATGCTAATACACTGCTTTCGTTGTACGGTCACAGTCTAACAGTCGCCAACCCCCTCCTCTCCCGCACAGATCCTCTCGACACCCTCAAATTCATAGCAAAAGACCTCTGGCTCTCCGTCTTCCGCAAACAAATAGATAATCTAAAAACGAACCATCGCGGCGTCTTCGTCCTGACTGATAACACATTCTACCCTTTACGGCGCGCATCGTTGACGGGGGGAAGTGGACAAAGCTTGGCGGAAAAGTGTCGCCCGTTCTTGTGGTTTCCGAGCGGATTGATCAAGGGCGCTTTAACGGGCGCTGGGTGGGAGGTGGAGACTGTGAGAGCGGAGGTCGGAGGGAGTGCGGGTGCGGGCGCGGTCTTTACGATACGGTTGGGCGCGGGACAGCCAGGGACTACGACGTTGCCTGTGAGGTGATGAGGAAGAAATATGTGCAGGATTAGGAATTGATGGAGTCGCAGAAATCTATGTGGGAAATGGCAAAGACCTGAAGATCTGGTGGCAGTTATTCACCAAAAAACCACGACATCCAGCACCAGCTGAACGCCACAGCAGTTGGTCGCCAACCATAGCAGCACTGTCAGAAGCACAAAGCAGTCCTGATTTTGTTATCGTCCTGCCATTGCTATATGCGCTTAGAGACAGGATGCACGACGAAGCACACCTATCGCTCTGGAACCCAAGAGCTGTCTCGTCGGTCAGACATTGTTTAGTTCTAATTCGGCACAGTCGCAGTCTAATCACTCGATATCAGTGGCGGCGACAGTTCACACCTCAGCAACCTCCAACCTCAACACCACGGAAAAGATACTCGACTCCAATATTCCTGCTACCGAGGTTTTACGTTATCAACATACAGCGCAATGAAAAGAATAGAACCTTCACTTCAATCCAGCCTCCACGACCCATCATCGACGCCAGCACGAACACAGATACCGATCGTGCTCCTGGAGTCAAGCAAAGTTAGCACAAAATCGTCAACGACACTTTCGGGGATGTACATATGACTGTTGCTCGTTATTATGCACAGCGGGGAATAAGCAGACAATCTGGCTCATAGAAAATGTTGGTACTCGCACGTATGATAAGACGGTAAGAGAAGAAGCTGTTGAAAGTTTCTTAGAAAGAGATCATGCGCCAAATCTCCCTACGACGACACATTGAGGATGAACTTGAGCCTGAGCTCAACAATCACTCCTTCCACACGTCTATCCTTTCGCCTACTTCCCCCCACCCCCGCCAGCAACTTTGGCTCAATCTAACGCCAAATGAATTGAAGACTTGTCGAAGACATTGACGGTTGTCATGTTAGACCTCCAAATCCAGCTTGTCAAGCAATCCCAAGGCATACACGAGCTCTAGGCAAGATCGGCGCTTTCTTTGACATTGCAGCTCGATAGCTCGTGTTGGATTGCAGTGGAATAGACAGATAGAGATGTGATGAGTACATCAGTGTCGAAGCAGGCATTGTAGAATTGGCTTGAGTCTTCGAAGCTTCGACTTCACTGTAAGCCTGCGTTAAAGGGCGAAGCCTGGTTGAATATAAAGGGAGGAAATACGAGAACTGTGTGTGCGCTGCGTGAACCTCAGAGAACAGATGAGAACAGATGGAGAATGGGAGACGCAATGTACTACATATCTGACGAGTGGAAAATATAATGCAAATACATGAACATCAATCTTCTCTCTCTACCCGACTGTTGCTTTTTTGTGTCTCCCGTCCTATCCTTTCGGAATAACACGATCCCTGCTCTCCACTCAATCTCAACTTTTCAATGCCTCGTCCCCTTGGCCCAATCGTGTATTCATCTTCATTCGCCCATCACCACACAGCACTCCCTCCCCACTCAAAAAGCAAAAGGACCAATATCGTTCCTCGGTGTCAACACATTGTCAGCCGAGTCCTGCTCCAAAATCTGCTGCAAAGCCCTCGCAGGCAATTGCATGCGCACGCTTTGTCCCGCAGCTGATTCGCCTACTTGGATTTCGTTATCCATCCTCTCTTTTGTCGCAGTGCTCGCTACGCTCGCTGCGCTTATGCGTCCGGGTATAGTAATGGCGGGTGATGAGGATGTGTTATTGGCTGTGTCATGGGCAACGGATATTTGTGTGTGTTCGTGGTCTGCGCCGTCGTCATCGTCTTCCTCTGGTATCGGACTGGTGTGAGATGCTTGTGCCTCGGCCATTTCTGGCTCGGCTGTTGGTGCAACGACATTGGTGTTAGTGTTACTGGGACCAGCTTCCGCTTGAGGCTCTACTGCTTCATCTTGGGCAGACTCGTTGTCCCAAGACTCGGGCTCTTCAATGTCTTCCTCCAGATCTGCTACCGCGCGACAGTTGGGACAGAGGAACGCTGGATATTCGCTCTGGATAATCGGACGGATGCATTTGTAGTGCCAGGTGTGTGAACATGGCGCTATGAAGAGGGATTGGCAGGGCTGGTGTGGTATATGTTAGCTTATCAAGTTTCTTCGGTGGCAATGAAAAGACGATGATTGTGGTAGCGTAATGTCAGTGTGGAAAGGGCATGAAAGGACTTACTGCTATCGAGCTGAGACAAATCGTACATTCCGTACTTTGCGTAGGTGCATCAGTCGTCGTAGCCGGACCTGTTGCCAATTTCCGCATCTGTTTATGTGCCAAAGTGCTAGAGACAAGCGTCAGTATACCTTGTCCACTATTTCCCGTCCTTTTCGATCCTTTGGCAACATACTTGAAACTATTCAACTCCCTCTGCCACCCTCGATTACACAAAATCCTAATCTTCACACATCTAAATATAGCCTCCTCTCCACCCTTGAAATCAATCCCAAGTTGCACAATATCCCCATCCTTGACTCGAAAAGGCTTACTCTCCTGCCCAGGCTGACTCAATCGGATATGGTTCAAGAAGGTCCCAGACGAGCTTTTGACATCTTTCACCCACCAACTCGAGTCGTGCCATGAAAACTCGCAGTGCCTGCGTGAGACGACTTTGGATTTGAACCCGACTGGGGCATCAGAAGGTCCTTCGGAAGTGGAAGCGGAGTCGGGGATGGTGCTGGAGTGGTGTGCGTTTTCCTTTTCGCTGTAACGACCGACTCGGATGATGGATTCGGGTTTGGGAAGGGTGCGGGAGACTGTTTGGAAGGCTAAGGAGGGCCGAGTCGATCGAGAATCTTGAAAGGGAACGAAGCGGATTGAAGGTAGGGATGAAGCGTCTTTACGGCTGCTCACGTTTGGTCTTGAGGCAACGGAGGTATTGGCTGTGGGTAGAGCTTCAATGCCTTCGGAAGTTGCTGCGCGGGTCATTTCGACAGATTGTGGTGGTGGTTCTGCTGCTGCTGCTGCTGCTGCTGCTGCTGCTGATGATGATGTTGAGGTATTTTGGCCAGGAAGCGATTGAAGACTCGAGGTTGTTGCGGATCTGCGGCGATTCGGTTGTGGTGTCTGTCCTGGGATTGGCGTCGGTACTCTTTCTGGCGGAACTACTAGTGCTTGTTGCGGTGTATCGTTGCTGAGAATCGGTAGTGGAGAGGCGGTTCTGCTGATACCTGGTGATTCGGGACCAGGGGGAGGTGTAGCCGTGTCTCGTGCTAGATTTGTTCTGCTTCTTGTTTCTGGCGTGCTCCCTGATCTATGGAACAGTGGGCGGCCTGATCTCGAGGGGCTGGACTCGGAGGACTGTAAGGCGGTGCGGAGATTGCTCAGGCGACGCAGGCGCGATGGGCGTGTGGTGGCGGTGGTGGGTGGGGAGGAAGCCGCGGGAGATGAAGACAACATGGAGGCGCCTGAAGAGTGTCCTGCTACCATCTATATCTGTGTCTGTGTCAAATGGGCCTATGCGTTTAGCTTATCAATGCTCGTTCCGATAAGGTGCTTGCTTATTGCTGTTGCTTACCAACAAGGGAACAAATTGGTGTGGGACTCTTATGTGTGTTATCAACAAAGACAAGCAGGGCAGGCGCAGACAATAGGGCGGCCAGCAGTGTAGTGTTTGATGTTGGTTTCAGAATGTCGTCGTCGTCGTCTTCCAGGTTGTATTCTACCTGAGCGAGATGATGACACTCTTACGTTAAAGTTGTGGGGAGAGAACTTGGCGGATTGACCAATCAAGTGAAGGCGACGACGACAACGACATCAGCAGCAGTAGAGTAGGATTGGGATGTGCAGGTAGACGAAGGCACACATTAAGCGACAAGCATATAGTGGAGGAACCCGGTTCACTCTTTGGACTATTTTGCTCGATATATCCCTAACAAGACAACGACATCCCTGTCCCATTCGCCATAGCCAGCTTTACATGTTTTCACCATCATCCTCATGTCCGTCCAAGTACAATCATCTGTTTGTTCTCCATCATTCCTTGACTCCGTCCAGCCTTTGCCTGTCCTCAATTTCACAACCTATCTATACCAAATCAGTTCACCACAGCGTTTTCACACACATCAAGTTACCATAACTCACTTGGCAGGGGGAGGGTTCTTGATGAATTCCGTTCCAGCACTAATGTTCTTCTTCAATCCCTCATAACACTTCTCCAACAGCTTCTTCTCGTAGTCATTCACTTTGCTAACAACGTTGTGGAGACTCTTGACACCATCGGTACCGAGTTCGACAGGAAGCGAGAAGTAGTCGCAGCCAGTCTCCTTTGCGATGGCATCTCCACCGTCAACACCTGGGAGGTAGACGAAGGTGGGTTCGACGAGACCAGACTCGCCCTTAGCGGCGCGCATGACTTTCTCTGCGAAACTGTGTAGAAGGTGGAATGTCAATTTGTGTTCGTATGGGCGTGATTGTAATAATGGGTTTAAAAGAGGAAGGACACTGCAAACAAGGAAGACCTACCGGAAACCAGCGTAGGCCATAGAGAGAGTAGCTGAACCAGCGCCGTCCTTTGCCTTGACAACTTCGTCACCACCGAATTGTACGCCTAACACATCAATATCAGCTCCATTGTTCTTTCATGGTGTTGCGTGCAAATAGAAACATACGATTCGTCAAAGCATCCAACTTGTCCTCTGGCACATCCACCTTTGGGCTCGCCTGACTCCATAGCGGCACAATGGTCTCGCCACTGTGTCCTCCAATAACAGGAATCTTGGTGTCAGCAGGCGTCTTGGCATTGGTTATCTCAGCGACAAAGGTCTCAGCGCGGACAACGTCGAGAGTAGTGACACCGAATAACTTCTTGGCATCAAAAACACCAGCTTCTTTCAAGACTTCGGCGGCGATTGGTACAGTGCTGTTAACGGGGTTGGAGATGATGAGGACGAATGCTTTGGGGCAGTGTTGAGCGACGCCCTTCATGAGGTCACGGACAATGCCGGCGTTGATCTTGAAAAGGTCGTCGCGGGTCATGCCGGGCTTGCCTGGATGATGGGTAGGACAGGTTAGTGGTGATGTAAAGTCAGGAAGATGTTGTAGTAGGTGTTCATGACGTACGAGGAATACCAGCAGGGATGACAACAATGTCGGCGCCGGTAAAAGCGTTCTTCATTCCATCGTCCTTGGGAAGGTAGCCGGTGATTTTCTTTTTCAACATATTGTCAGTACTTTGGGCTCGTTTAAGAGGTCTTTCTTTTGTCCTGATTTCGTGTGAACGTACGGCCGGGGTAGAGATGTGAGACAAGTCGGCGGCGACACCAGGGGTGTTGACGACATCGTAGAGAGAGAGCTCATCGACGTACTTGGACGTCTTCATGAGAAGGGAAAGCGGCTATGACAGGTGGTGGATTAGCTCCGTTAACTGCTGGAATCATGTTCATCTGATGACATTCTTACCTGGCCAATACCGCCAGATGCTCCAGCAACGACTGGTGAAATCGTTAGCTTCGCCTCTTTATAAGAGAGCATCCTTTGACAGAGTCCGAGTACATACCAGCCTTCATGTTGATCTGTTTTGGGTGGATAAGGTGAGGTGGGAAAGGGTTATAGCTGCGTCCTTGTCAATGTCTTTGCCAACAACAATGGCCGCCTGGGACGTTCGCACTCACAAACGCGAGAGAAGAACAGTGTCTTTATAGTTGATGGCTTAAAAGAAGAAGGTGTTGTGATATTTCCATTCAACCAAGCCCGAAGCCAAGTCAACCCCTCGGATAGATAGGCGGGTGCGGGGGCGGGGTCAGCTGTTGCCAACTACTCCGCCTCCCTCCGTCCAGAGACTCCAGATGCTCCCATGGCCACCGCATTCTTCCGGCGTACTGTTCTCGTCCTATAGAAATCTCTTTTCGTGTCCTTTTGTCCATGAGCCCTCTAAATCCTTGCCCATCCCATTTCATACCTCATAATCCCTCTCCCCTTCAGCATCCACCTCGTCATGTCGACCAAATCCGGGACCATTTGGTTCCACAGCACTCTGTGGTTCTCGTAGTGGTGGTGGTTGCTGCTGCTGCTGCTGCTGCTGTTGTTGTTGTGGCATCTGATACATCTGGATTCGTATTAGTCTTGCACGTCTGCATAGGTATATCATCACAATATACCGGCTGTGGAGGCATGCTGTATCCACCATACATGCCAGGATCGTTCAGCATTGCTCCTTGTGGATAGCTATACGCTGCATTTGGGTCACCTTGTGGTGGTTGCTGGTACATTTGTGGAGGAGGACGATACTCGTGATCTGAAGGTGCATAGCCATATTCATGCGAAGGTGGGCCTTGTCCAGAAACACCGCCTTGTGGACCAATTGGCGGCGGTGCCATTGCCTGTGCCATCTGCTGTGGTTGAGGAGCATTCGGAGCTGGTCTCTTCGCGTGTGTCGCACCAGCCTCTTCACGAGGGACAATATCAATGAGAAAGTCGAACATGTCTGATTTTGTCAATGCCGCTGCTATATCTGATCTTTGCAGTGTCCGGCGCTTGTTCTCTTCTGCATGAATCCACGCGCGCATTGTGAGCTCGGTGATGAAAATATCACAGCCTTTGGCGAAGAGGATGGGTGCTTCTGCCGAGATCATCTTGACTTCCGGGTCAGCCTTCATCACTTTCTTGATCCGAGCGAGCGGTAGTTGGTGTTGCTTGTAGTCGTGTTCTTCATCTTCGAGTCTTCTTAAGCTTGCTTGCCAGTATGTTGATAGGATTTCTCGGTATGCGCCGTGGAGACCTTGACAGATCTGGTACATGTCAACATCAGATGTGTCTAAGCTATGTTGTTAACCTACGTTCGCCCAGGGCCCAGTATATATATCCGGGTTTGGTGCTCGTCCTTGCGAGGTGACCTAGTCATTATGGCTTAATTTCGTTGTAGTATGCTCGAGTTGTTGACTAGTTACCGCTTGACAGGCGCCTAGTGGAATTGTGTTAGCCCTCGGCTGTGACATCGCAGATACACCAGTGGCATACCGAAATGTCCATCCTTGCCAATTTCATAGATTGCTGGCCTCTTGCCTTTCTTCTGCTCTTCCATTCTGACGTATGAAGTTGTTGCTGCTGGAAAGGTAGACACACAGAAGTCCTTGCTGGAGCGATACAATGTTGCTAGTTGTAGCTAGTGTAGGCGATTAGAGGTGGTTTTAGAGCAATGTATCGTTCGTTGTTGATGTTGATGTCGAAGCTAATCATTGAGGACCTGAATGGTTTGTCGTTTGTCGATGGAAAGAGCTCCGTCTAGCTTCGGAGGTTTGATTGGTCGGGACCGGGTACACGTCTGTGCGCGCGACGAGAAGCTCAAATGTGAAACAACAACGAAACATCAACAATCCAAGACAATCGCTAGCCATCTCCCGATCACAGTCGTCCCACACCCCCCGCCAGCATCAGTACTACCCTACCACTCGCTTCGTATACCACCATTACCATGTCCACAACTCTCGACCCTCCCACTACCTCCACCAACCTCGACAACCCTCCCAATAACACACCCAACCCCGAAACAGCCGAACTAACAGCCGCAGTCGACGACCTCCTTAACACTCTCCGCTCCAAATTCACCACCGCCACTTCAGCCATGCTTGCCAAAATGGATGATATGAGTCGTAGGCTGGATAATCTGGAGCAAGTGCTGAGTGTGCAGGATGAGGCGAAGCACCAAGGTGAAGCAACAAAGGAAGCATCTTGATTGATGTTGTTGGTGGTTGGTCATAAATGCTGAGGTGGAATGGACTGGAATATCCATTACTGGCAGATCACGCCTTATTCAGCGTCTCGCAAGGCATATCCCAACCACTATGCTACCGAGAGTCAAGCATGCCAGAGCTACAATTCATCATAGTCAATGGTTCCAAGCAATCTTGTAATCAGCTCAGGAGGAGTTAGCATTTGAACGATATTAGGAGACTGGCAATTTGGACGAAGTGTCACGGTCATATCGCCAAACAAGTTCAACGTCACGCTTGAGTTGTCTCAGGGTAACATCACTTAGCTTAGCAACGCTTGCAAGACTAGTTTCGGCAAGGAAGTCGCCAGCAACTCGACCTCGCCAAAGCACTAGGAGAACGCATCCAAGAGATAAGTGGCAAAATTGCGGCTGTCATTCCAGAGACGTCGCGATTGGCGGAAGATCAGATCAAGGGACTTGGTGGCCTCATGGCGAGTCTCATTCAACTTCTACCACTAAATGTTACCGTCGACACCGAAGCAATCGCACAATTTTGGATCGAAAATCTCATGACCATCAATGTTACGCTCGAGCTTTGCGCATCGTGTTTGCACCGCCCAGATGGTCGTTGTGGTCAGTCATCACGAGGACGTTGCTATAAGTTCCTAGAAGTCTTCGGGTTAGGTGCTCAATGGGGGATTTATCATGACTCTCGAAGCTGAAGAATCGCGGCCGTGTCGGCAATCGGAGCCACCTGTCGTGGTTGAACACAGCAGCACGGCTTACTAAGTCTGCTAGGTATCTGTGCAGGATAGCGAAAGATAGTGTTAGCATCAATGAATGATGGAAAGATGGAGAGTATGAACGCATAAATATGGCAGCCTTATTTGCCAACACTTTCTGCACGACTTTGTTCCTGCTTTGTGAATGGATAATCTAACATGCTGACTTGATCCTTTTCTTGCTTATACATAGGCCATCTGCTGAGTCGGAGCCAAACACATATCGTACTTACCTCGACCATCTGCCAGACAATCACTTCCCACCCTTAGCCAAAACACTCAACCACTTCTCCACCTCAATAACATCCCTCCCACCAACCCTCTCCCTCAACCCCTCCAACCACTCCCCTTCCCTCCCTTTCCCGGCCTCCTCAGCAGCCCTGCCAATCATCCCGCACTTCTCCCACATCTCCGCCCTCTGCTTCACCCCCAACCCCGTACACTTCGCCACAAACACCCCCGCTAACCTCATATTCCCAGCCGCAATCGCCTCGTTGAAGAAAATCTCCCACCCAATCGGACTGCGCTTATTATTGTCAGCAATGGCTTGGAGATCTCGCCAGGCGCGTGCGGCGATCAGGGCGCGGAGTCGAATGTGCCAGAATTGTACGTCGGACACTTTGTGGTCTGTACGCAGAGCTAGTGCCTTTTTGGTGTGGTTGAGGCGCACGAGGTGGTAGATTGTTTGGTGGAGCGAGAGTCCGGTGAAGGTGAATGTTGCTGGTGTTGTGGTGTCTGTGGCATCGATGGCCGGGTCAGTGGTGCGTGAGATACTGCTGTCCGCGTCGAGCGTTTCCTGAAGACGCAACAGACGTTGACAGTCTTCTATACTACGAGCATAAACACTGGCGTCGCGGATGTCAGCGGCTAGCTTGTGTGCGGTTCGCAGAAAGTCGAGACGGGATGCTGTGTCCGGGTGGGCAAGGGCGTCGAGGAAGAGAAGGTTGGCTCCGTCTAGGCGTCGGTCGTCCTGGTAGTAGAGATCTTTGAGGAGAGGTCGGTCTAGCTGTTGACTCGTTGCTTCGACGAGAGCAGTTGCAACAGGGCGTGAATTTATGGTCCGGAAGAAGGTAGCGAGCGGGAGTTTAGCTTTGAGGTGGAGAAGGACGGAAAGTGTCAGGTCTGTATCGCCAGATAAGAGTGCTTTGTCTAGTGCGAGGGTGTCTTCCTCCATTGTCAAAAGGAGAGGCACCTGTTTCGACGCACGAGGTTCGTGATTTAGCAGAGAAGTGGCAAGACGTGTGCGACCTTCAACTTGGGCTGCGCGAGCAATCTCGTAGAACGATATGCCTGGTTTGCCTTGGAGTTTAGAGACGATCCGCTCACATGTTGTGTCTTCGTCTTCATTTGAGACGCGCACTTTTTGCACTGCCCAGTGCACATAGATACGATCTGTAGGTAAACGTAGATAGTCTGATAGTCGAAGCGCGAGTAGATATTCTTGGCGTGAAACCAGTCTCTGCACCAAACGCTCCGGGTTCAGCCTTCTGTACTGCTCATATGACAGTGGTAGTCCAATCTCATAGTGTCTAACTGCATTGAGTATACGCAGAATCTCAGACATTTCCACAAACTCATCACTGTCGTAGAGGTCTAATACTGTCTTTCCAAAGGATGCTGCTTTGAGCAACTGTTTCTGCCAGTGAATATTGAATTCGTGGCCAGCAGCCTCGATACAATCATCGACAGCCTCGATTAGTCGTGGCTTGATGAATTGCAAATTGTCATCGGCTTTTGGTGATCGTTTATCATATTGTTCAACTGCATCTAGCAGTACTGTCGAAGGCGATGTGGAGCCTAGCTTGAACGCGTTCTCGGACTTGACTTGCAAAGGAGTTAGTAGGAACACAAGATACTGTCTCTATACAAATATTACCTGGGACTTTTTGCAGGAACTCGCAGATTTCATTCGTGAATATCCTGACACCATCAATATCAGGTATGATATGCACCCAGCCATCATAATAGTATCTGTAGCATGTTAGAGATTAGTTGCGCGTCGGCAGAACCTTAGACATACTTGTTTGCGGCGCCATTTGGACCAATAAGATGTACTTCATCGTCCCAGGCTAATACAACCGCGTCATTCCCGCACCACTGCATATCCTTCGGGGGTGTTTTGACACGAGAGTCGTACTCGCTCAACTTCTCCTGGAAATCGCTACTTACCACCCACACTTTACCGTCATCTGTATAAAGTGCAACGAACTTCCCGTTTGGCGATACACTGACCAAACGAAATGGACCATTCTGGAGTAGACGATCTTCGGAATCTGTCGTGTCCACGACATTTATAGTCTGCCCAATTGCCAGCAATGCTTCTACCGATCTGGACAAGGTGTAGGCTGGAGGTATGACGGTCCATGAGGATATTGGTTCTGATGGCGGTGTAGCGAGCAATTTCGGACGAGGTGCATTATAGTGTGTGACCGATACAAGCTGGTTGTTGCCTAGTAGTGCAACAAAACCGGACATCCAGAACCGACAAGATACCACTCCGTGCTCTTCTGCACCCTAGATTATCACTCAGTCTCTTGCTGGTCGCGTCATGGGTTGTGCATACTGACATGGCCGAGTGTAAAGGGAGTAAAGTCGTCTGACAAGTTTAGATAGCAGCGTACTGTCCCATCTTGCGACACCACTATGAGCGTTTCATCTTCTGACCAGCCTAGTCCTCTGACCGGTCCTTTGTCCCACTATTGCATATGAGTACGCTTCTGTGTAATCTTGTGCCAGGATTAGACAGACGCACGTTGATACGTCTTATGAGTTTGCCAGCGCAATTGTAGATGGCAATGCTCGATTTGGCCGCTTCTCCAGCGCGGTAAGCAAATACCCGATCTTGGTCGCGCACAAGGGCTGCACAGAGTTAGCCACTGATACGGCCGAAGATGTTTCGCCTACGAACCTAGGGCGCCACCATAAGGAGCTCCAGCGATGATGTAGTTCTCCAGCTCCAGTTCCTCGTCAAAGACATCGCTATACAGCTGAATCTTGCGATAATAGCCTTCACCAATACGTTCCCAATCAGCCGTGGGCTTGGGAGGCCCCTCTGCCGCGATCATCGTAGTCGTCGTAATAGCATCCTCTGTCCTCGACACAGGATCGATGCTGTTGTTGTCAACAGAGGTCGGTCGTCATTGGTGTCGGAATTGCACTCCGTGCCAAGCATCAACATATAATTGTTTCATCTGTCTTGTGCTTGTTTCATTGTTTCATCTACATCTCTCTGTCTCTTCCTTGCGAAGTCTGGCATAGTCTCAAACACGAGGACTATATTACCGCGAATCCGATGCAGAAGTACCTAGCAACCTTTTAGAAATGCCAAGTCGTCCACAGGATGCCTTAGCCTCTATCCTGATCGAAGATGTTCCAAGCGAGGAGATACCCTCGATTGTGCTCAAAGTAGCTCAAAGGCTGAAAAACAAGAAATACGACGACAGTGGCCTCCAACATGCCAAACTTGTTGCATCATTGCTTGTCTTGTGTCAAGCGCTACTCTCGCCACCACAACTACTCGAAGCCGAGATTCTCCTGCACAACTTTGTCCTGACCTATCTTTCTGAGCATGAACCAGGAGATCTGCGTGTTGCGACACAAGTCGTTCAAGTATGTGAATATAGCGATACTCTGCTTGGCAGACTTGTATCGTTGTGCGCAAGAAAAATCTCGTTTACTGTCCAAGCACTTGTCCATGAGCCAGGGGGCTTCGCCATACGCCCTATAGCACAGACACAAACCTATCAGAAAACTACAAGGGCAGATGACAACATAATAGAGCAGCTTGATGCTTCACATGCTATAGTCTGTCTCAAAGTGCTATCTTATTCTAATACTAGCATTTTTAGTTCCATACAAGGTATCGAAATGAATCTCCTGTATCTTGTGGGCGCTACTTCGCAAGAACTCTCCGCCAATAGTCGCGATACATTGAATGCCTTGATCGTTCGATCGACCCGTAGCACTTTTACAGACCATAGTCTGTGGACTTTCTGGGATCAGATTTTGGCCTTGACCTCCCGCGCTGCAGATCGGCATCATGCTACAGCAGGTTATCAGCTATGGGCATGTATGATATCTCGGCAGCACGACAGTCTACGGCATCTTTATACCGACCATAAGCAATACTGGAAATGGATACAGCAGGGTCTACTTTCTGGTACCACCGAGCAACGGAAAACATGCCTCTTCATCCTACAAGCTTCCTTGCAGTTCTTGGCTGCTCACACGTCTCCAGCCCTCTGCTTCGTGCCGCATACTTTCACAAAATATAGCAACGTATATCAAAACTGTGTTCTGCAGAAATACCTCAATCAGATTCAAGATGCATTACCAGATCTGCTGACTCTCTCGCAACGTGACTCTGGAGTCGGGGCTTCCTGGATTCTAGCACTACTGGGTGCTGCCCTCGAGCATGACACCCAGGATGCGGTGCGGAATATTATTGGTGGATGGATACTGTCTCATGGACTACCAGTCGTACTCGGAGCCATTGAAGACGTTCCCGAGTTCTTGGAGAAGTCTTTCTTAGCTTGGGCATGTGTTGGTTCCTTGTATGCTTCATCATTGACAAGAAGTTTCAGCGAATCACCAATATGCCATCATGGCGAGAGACTATCGCAATTCTTGATTGACATCCTCAATCATGATACCAACTTCGAAACTAAGCATAATACAGTCAAAGCTATAATGAGTTTCATCGTGAATGGCGGAGGAAGTCTTCACGCCACTGCCCGAGTCTTCTTACTTCAGGCTTTGGTGAACAGTCTTGTACCAACCAATTTCGAGCTTGATCAAGAAGAGGTGGAACTTGTGCTTGCCATAACATATCAAGCAAATTTCCAGCAGATGGGTCGTGATCTTATGACCTTGCAATGCGGGGAGCTATTGACACTGATACATGAAGGCGGTCAAGAGTCTAGCAAAATAGCAGCAGTGGCAAAAGAATCCGCTGCCATTAAGGCCGGCACCACTAGGCTAAATGTTAACGACGAACATGAAAAAGCATATGACTACCTAGAATCCTTTGCTCAAGATGCGAAGAGGCCAATGGGCGACGATCATGCGGCCCTGGACCATTCCAAGTCGCGGAACCTGAGCCTTGTAACACTCAATCAATGGATACGAGCGTCAAAAGCAAGATGCTTATGGCATGAAGGTCTGTATCATGGCTGTGTATACATTAATCAAGTTCTCGATATGTGTGAACACGATTTCGAGTGCGAAGAGCTCGAATTTGCATTCGAAGCTATCTGGGATCAGCTAGAAGTCCAAGACTACCCAAAGACGATATTAATGATGCTACCGTCTATCCTGTTCCACAAAAGCAGTGTCAGACTGCTCAAGAAAGACTCCGCACTGATTGGCGTTCTGTCGAAAGCCCTACATGAACTACATGCACTCGCCGAAAACCGAATATATGTCTTCCCGCCCCTGGCTGAAGCACTCTACGTTGCATTCGCAATTGTACCTCAAGCAGTGTATCTCCCTTTCGTGGCAACGTTTTCACGCTTCGCGAACAATCCGCCGACTACACGCATCGAGTTCCAGCTCGAGAATGCTATTGCTCCGAAACTCGAGCGTCTGGCACCGGGCAGAACATACTTTTTCTACTATGGCGCATCCGAAGCGGTCGGCCATGCTTACCTTCTTCGAACACTCAATGACCTACCTATAACACCAGCGTGGACCAATCTTCGTCAGGAACTTCTCGACACACTCTTGCATGCTTGGATCCACCAGAAACAACCAGTACCTATGTCCAGCAAATTCAAATCAAGTGCCCAACTTCAAACCATGCTCCTCCTCCTCGAAGGTCTCCGAGCGCATCTCTCCCATGATGAAATAACAGTTTACACATCATCTTTCCAACACATTCTCGCTCTCGAACCTCACCCTCGATATCGTTTACTGCTAGAATGGATCCTCCTCCGCCTCTACTCCCAGCTTCCCATCTCTCCGCGGTTCGATCTACTCAAAATCCTGAGCGAAGCAGATCATCATGGCAACCCAAAATACCTCGCATCTCTGCTAAAGCTCAGTACCATGCTCGCTCGTCTACCGGACTCATCAGAAGCATTTTCGCTAGAGCTTATGACTCATCTCATTCCACTGGTTGCTAGTGCCAAGATTGTAATACGCCATGAAGCGCAATGGACATTCCCAATACTTTGGTCTCATGTCGAACGTCAGGGTTGGTACGAGATACTCACCAATCCCGCTTTTCTCAGGCTGAATGGACACATCCGTAGTTTAGACGCGTATAAGAACCCACCGCCGGCGAGAGTGCTGGAGATGTTCGATCCGACGCAGGATCATAATCTGGTGACGTTATATTGTGGGCGATGGCTTGGTATCGCGCCACCTGAGCCTGCCAAAGTGTCACCAAAGGAGATCCAAGATGTGATTGTCAAGTATCATGCTGGAAATGAGAAAGTCGGGGTGCTGCCACTAGGACTTGTCACAAGCCCGACTGGAGAGACTAAATCATTGTCGCTCAACGCAGCAGCTGCCAGCACAAACACAACAAATACCTTAGTCCCTCTCCAGACAAAAGCATCAACATTCGCCCTTCCTACCTCCCTTATATCAGATTCAATCACAAGCCCACACCCGGCCAGAAAAGCACGGAATATCATTCTCATCGCCTCCCTCATAGCCAATCCTTTCAACCTTGGCGGCCTCTCCCGCATCTCCGAGATCTTTGGTGTCTCAGCCCTCTACATTCCTTCACTTTCTGTCCTCGGTCACAAGGACTTCACGTCAGTATCGGTTTCTTCGCACTTTTGGCTGCCAATACATGAGCTCAGTGGTGGTGGCAATGAAAAAAGTGGCGGCGATTCAACTGCCCTGCGGGATTTCCTGACGAAGAAAAAGGTCGAGGGCTGGAAAGTTGTTGGTATTGAACAGACTGATAGTAGTTTTGTGATTGGTCGGAGACAGAAACAAGACGAGAAAGCTGAAGGAGATAATAGCACGAACACCGACATACAATCTGGTCGTAGTCAAGGTAAATCAGTACAAGGAGAATACCAATTTCCTGAACGTGTTGTGCTTCTACTGGGAAGCGAGCGCGAGGGCATTCCGCCAATATTGCTGGCAGAGACGGACCAGTGCGTTGAAATTGAGCAGGTAAGTGATAGGTTCAAGACTTCAACAAGAATCAGGACAACTAACACGATGTTTAGGTCGGACAAACTAGAAGCATGAATGTGCAAACAGCGGCAGCAGTTGTGCTGTACGAGTGGGTGAGGCAGTGGGGTTGAGCGAGATGCATATGAAGAGGCAGATACATAGCGGATCCTCTTATATGATTAAACAGACATGAACGTCAAATCCTTAGGTGGATCCACAGGCCGCAAGCGCACAAAGAAGAGACCTAGGCAGCTGCCCATGTGCTTCTTGTGTTTCTTGACGCCACGTCAACGCGCATTAGATCACCTGTGGAAACGGCTCCTCATGTAAATTCTAGTGCCAATAAAAGTAGTACCAAATCCGTAGCAAGCAAAACAAAGTACAACGGACCCATCACCCCGGATTGCTTGAGTATCACTATGACATGAATAAACCAACCTTCGCACCATTCAAACTTGACATCGTCAAAGCCAGCTTCTCGACAAAAGCCTCATCATCCCTGCCCTCAAGTCTGCTGTACGTTTGCAGGATTCTAGCTATCGTATACGATGCTTCAGTGAGCGCAAATACCTGACCCGGGCAGATTCGGGGACTATGTAAAGTCCGTCAGAACAACTTCAGCATGGTCGCAAACTTGGAATGCCACACTTACCCTCCGTTGAAAGGCGCATATGCCCATCCTGGTCTGATCGTCTCCCACCTTTCAGGTCGGAAGTCCTCGGCATCCGCACCGTAGATGGCCTTGTCGCGATGCATAGCATATACACTATAGCTCATTTCAGTGCCTTTTGGCACGTATGCTGGCTGATCACCTCTTGGACCACCACCAGTTGGAAGGACAGTGTCTCTGATTGGGGTACGAGAGTTGGCAGGAACGATTGGATAAAGCCGAAGACCTGTCGTCTTGTAAGTCGGAATGTCCGGAAGTGAACGGAAGTGAATGGAAGATAATCACAGCGCTAGAAGTCAAGGAGATCAGAAGGGACGCGGGGAAGGTACTGACATTCGTTGAGAAAATAGCGAAGGTACTTCAAATTCTTTAAAGCTTCAAAAGTTAGAAGTTCTGAGCCCAGCTGGTCGATATCATGCCGAAGCTTCTTCTCAACATCAGGATATTTCGGCAGTATATGGAAAGCAATGGTGAGGAGACTAGCGGTCGTGTCCCTTCCGGCGAGTAAGATATTAAGCGCCTCTGCTCGAATCTTCGCAGGATCTCGAGTTTCCTTGACCAGCTCATTCAAGAAGACGTAACGTGAGCGTTTTTCATTTTCCTCAACAGCATGGGGAGCTCCCTGCAGAGCTTTCGTGACATAGCGGTCCACGTAGAGATGCGTTTGGCGGCACGAGCGCCAGAACTTGTTGAAGTAGTAGAAATACCTCAACCTGCCTGTACCGCGCTTGCCAAAATTTGCTTGAGCATAGTCGAATGCTGGCCCGAACTCAGTGCGTTCTTTAAGTTGTTGCTCCGTTAGCTGCTCGCCGTTGTCGCCGAAGATGAAGTCGAGTGTCACATCTAAAATGAGGTGTCAGTATCTTGCTGCTAGCAAGGTGTTCGGGTGGTATACCGAGTGTGAAAGCAAAGAAAAGAGGACCAAGGTCGACAGTAGCACCATCTCTAGGTATAGCATCAAACAGGGGACGTAGATGGCTCTCGAAGAGGCTGGTATCGGCGACTTGTGAACGTGTAAGAGCTTGGCGCATCATTGCCCTAGAGTGCTGCCATGCTTCGCCATCTGTTCGGTGTGAGCATCCGGCAGTACCCTGTAAACTGTCCCTACTGACCGGAAGTGAAGATGCCACCGTGACCAAGTAATGGACTGAACTCCTTATCTCTGTGGCCTATGCTCCAATCCTCGAAGTTGGTCGCGAGAATAGCCTTGATATTCTCCATCTCGTGAGTTAGAGCGCAATAGTTGCCCAAGATGGTGAACGCGAATGTTGGGCCATATTTCTCGAAAGTATCCTGCAGAAAAGCCATGAAGCCATGGGCTTTCTTGGCTTTAATCAAATTGCGAAGCAAAGGGTAGCCCAGAAACATGGAGTTTTGAGGAATAGCCTTAATCGGGAGACACCCATGTTGTTTGCAGAAGGCTTGTGCAGCAATGGAAGCTTGATAACGGACGTAGACGTAGTAGATAGCAGATGAGACGAAAGCAACGATAAGGGCAGTGCCGTAGCTGTATAGCATGATGGGAGGAGATAGGGAGGGTTAGTGGTGAAGGTAGGTTGAGAGAAACACAATGTTCTCCTACAAGATGCAGGGAGAGGATTACGAACGCGAACTCAGCGAAGTTGGTGCGAACCACTGTGACCGAGTGAGACCTAAGGTGAGATGAGGTTCGACAAGGCTGAGGCTGAATCTTCCGACAGGGAAACCAATTTTTGCGTCAGCTTCTCTAAGCGTGTGACATTCGCCGCGTCGCGCTCACATGGACTTGTTCAAGCTCGAGATGTGATTACAATCGGCAACAGACTGACTACGTGAAATATGCCAGAGAAGACTTTGGTAGAAGCATTGAAAACAGGCAAGTCCGAGCCGAGGGCTCGGTGCCGAGATATCCGAGGGCTTAAGTGTATGTACTAGGTCTCCTTTAATAGCACCTGCAAACACGTCTGTACCATTGTTGCTGGCATACCAGTTGACGCGTCAAGACCTTTGTAGGAAGAGTGCATATTGTGGTCCTCAGATGCTAAAATATCGATTGGAGAATGAATTGAACCATCTAATCCTGAATTCATGGCATCGTGATTCACTGTTTGGACTGATAAACCCTGAAAACCTCATTTTCTTACATGCAGAAGGAGATCATCTTCAGGCCAAGAACAACGTGCACGTTCCTATGGATACACAGAGTACCACCTGTGCAATTTCCCACTCATATTCTCTCCTTGAGCTGAGAAAGCAAATATACCACAAAAGAAGAACACCATATGCCCAAACAGTGAAGCCAAGACGTGTGAAGGCCCGGACATACGATCCGCGCATGCAACGTTTAGTAGGGCTACAATGGGAAGTGCGTGCCGTGAGATGCCCCTCCAGCTAGACGCGGCATGTCTGGTCGTACGACAGGATACCGGTCTCTCTTGGTGTGCGTCGTGTGGTGCGCCGACGATTCAAGATCGATCTGTTCAAGCTTGTGGCTCGTTTGTATATATGATCTTCGTTGCTTCTTGCTCATCCTTGCTGCCTCTTTCATAAATTAGGTCAAAACAGTCGACGACATTTCGAGCATTTCATTTCGAGCATTTCATTTCGAGCATTGGCACACGACGATTGTACTTCTACATCTCTTTCAAAATCGTGCTACGCTTGTTTGCACCACAGGACAATGGACGCCGCCATGTCGACGAGGCGCTATTCCTTCAAGGACTGTACCACACCTTCACTAGTCACACTCGCACCCATGTCTACCACAAGACGACTACTCTCGTCCACACCCTTCCTCACTATAGTTGTGGCTTATGCCGGATTTGTAGATATGTTCTTGTTCACCGTCCTCATTCCCATCCCCCCAAATATGCTTGAGGAACGACTCAGCTTGAGAGAAGAAAAAGACATACAGCATGCGGTATCAATACTACTACTAATATACGGTGCAGCATGGTTCGTGTGCTCGTCTTTGTCCAGCCTGCTGGTGGACTTGGTTTCTCACCTTAGATTCGGTGTGCCGAAGGCGATGACGCTGGACGAGATTGATGAGCTAGTGGAGTTATTTAAGCATGCGGCACGTGTTGCTCATCAAGCTGAGTTTGACGGGGTAAAGCTTCACGGTGCACATGGTTTCTTGCTCTCTCAATTCCTGTCTCTATACACGAATCGCCGAACAGATGAGTATGGAGGGAGCCCCGAAAATAGGATGCGCCTAGTTCGACGCCTAGTTAAGGAGATTGAGAGGACCATCCGTCACCATTCTGCTTATCTGTCAAGCTGAACAGCGCCGACTACATGGCTGCTGGAGAAGGATTACAGATTGCGGAAGGATCGAGTCAAGTTCAATGACTGATAGACTGTGGTGACATTGATTTTATTGAGATTAGTGGAGGCAATGCAGAACAGACTTCGAGCGGGCTGCACAACAGCTTCGGAAAGAAGACAATGGCTAAAGCGCCCACAGGACCGCAGAAGGAAAGCACAAGAATCCGCGAGGCGTTCTTCACAAGTTTCTGTGAGCAGGTGATGGAGCTGAGGAACCCTCATCATGTGCCTGTCCAGCTCAGTGGTGGCTTCAGAAGTCGTAATGGCATGGCTGATGCGGTGGAGAGTGGTGTTTGTGACATGTGCTGACGTATTCTTCACGTCCTTTCAGAGTTTTCCATGCAGTAACCAACAAATTCTACCATCTCCTTTTCGAATCGCGTGTTTTCTTCATAGAACAACCAATGACCGGAATTGAATATTGAGGTTTTGATTAGTCCCGGTCTATGAAGCTCTAGCCTCCTTACAGTCTCGAGCATACCCTCTGTAGGGAAACAAGAGGATCTTCGTCCAGCTAGGACCAGAGTCGGGATCGTGATGGATTCGATAGATTCCCTGTGGTCATAACGTGTATGATCCGCTAAAAGTCGGGCAAGCCAGACTGGATCGCACTCATTAGATATTTCAGTGAAGAAAACTTCGTCCTTAATGGCGTCCTCGTCCGAAATCATGTCATCTTCTTGCGGACTGTGCCTGTACCCTAGCGAGCTCCTGACAAGGTTCGCATGCGCTTCCTTCGTATGCTGCATCAATGATTCCTGCGCCACCAACAATGATGCCTCATCGTAGCATCCCGTGTGCGCTTTAGTCTTGTCCCAATCGTCAAACATTGAACGGTCCTGCAATGGAGCTTGGTCGATAAAAACCAACCCCGCGAAATCGCCACAGCCAAAAAGCTCGACGTATGTCCACAATACCGCAGCACCTATAGAACATCCGACTGGTACGATCTGTACGTTGGGTGAGAATTTGCGAAGGTGTCCCACAAGACCCAAGAGATCGGCTGCGAGTCTAGCAACGTGATAGCCTCCACGAGTGTGATCCGACTTGCCGTGACCTCGCATGTCGGGCGCAATGACCCATAGGGTCTCTTTTAGCGTGTTAAAGGAACGCGTGAAGTACATGCTCGAACCGCTGAAGCCATGCATGAGAAGCACGCACGGTTGAGGTAAGTCCTCAGCTGAGATATTGTCCAAAGATACAGAGCTCTGAAAAGCTATCTTGCAGCCATCGTTGGTGGTGTGCGTATGATAATGCATGTTAATGTTATGTTTCTGTTCCTATTAATTGAAGTACTTATACTATATGTTGAATTGCGAGGTTGTTTAGAGCTACTTTATACATATACAGGTTGATTGAGTAACTAACTGATACCAAGCGTGCGACTTGGTATGAGGTGAGGTTGAACCACTAGGGTTAGGTCTGACGCTGAGCAACTCTTGGCGTTGTAGACCTCTAGACCCTAAACAACTCTTAGCGTTGCCACTTAGACTTCACCTAAATTCAACACGCCCTCTCAAGAGGTAACGACAACGTAGCAAGGCTATATACGCTATTCTAAGACGGTGGAATTCCAGTGATACGTACCGATAATAAGGTATACAAGTTTAAACCTAAACGGGCTACAAACGGTTAAGATATGAGCAGGATTCACTGACAACAAATTTTATATACGTTAGTGCGAAAAATCCTTTTGAGCATAACAGTCAAAAAGTAATAATACTTATCTTGAGTTGTTAGTAACAGTGTGGAGCTATTCCTTATATTTTACCGGTGACAGCGGCTTTATGAGGCCGTCGGCGGCCATTTCCGTAGTTGGACAGTAGAACAGTACGACGGTACCGTCAGCAACCTGCTCTCGGACCTAGTAGTAGCGGATACGGATGTGTTTAGATCGCTTGTGGAACTCGGGATTCTCTGTAAGAACGATCGCAGATTGGTTATCTTTGTAAAGGCGCATAGGCGCAAGATCGGTACCTGTATACTTAATCTCTGTTAGCAACGATTAGATCTAGAGGATATCTTTAATTGCGTCGGTAAGAGCGTAATACTCAGCTTCATAAGAGGATAGAGCCATAGTTAATTAGAGTCCAGATCTCCAGGAAATGGGGGTACCGTTAGCAAGGATGATGTAGCCAGCGGTTAAACGAGAGGAGCTAATATCACCACCCTAGTCGGAGTCGCTATAAGCAGTAAGATTAAGGGTTAGGGTTAGGGTTAGGGTTAGGGTTAGGGTTAGGGTTAGGGTTAGGGTTAGGGTTAGGGTTAGGGTT
>Ga0160429_1000388_pt1 | contig 45231 bp, 33 predicted proteins | sample SolpanmetagenomR_FD_108199 | JGI IMG/M metagenome (GOLD analysis project Ga0160429, IMG submission 108199) | Solar panel surface microbial communities from Lawrence Berkeley National Laboratory, California, USA - R | ecosystem: Engineered > Built environment > Solar panel > Unclassified ... | reverse complement strand
GCGGTGGGCAGATGTAGCCGCGGATGCGCGCCCCGTAGTTGTCGCCGATGTTAGCCGCGCTTTCCAGCTTGGTCAAGACCGCTGTCTTGGTAGCCGTGGTCGTCACCGGAATGGCCGCCACGCTCGTGCCGCTCACGTTCGTCCACTGTTCCCAGCCAATCGAGCCCGTGCCCGAGCACGCTGTTGCCGTGGGTGTCGTCGTCGCGGTGCCACCGCCAGCCATTACAAACTGCGGCGTTTCAGTTACGTTGAGGGTCACTTTGCCACCCTGCGTTTTCACGCGGCTAGCTAGCATGGCCGTGCGGCCTTCCTGTGGCTGGTATATACGAGCCGAGTCGGCAGTGCCCAGGTCAAGCGTATAAGAGGCAGTGCGACCTTTTTCGTCGGGCACAACCAGTGCATAATAAGTCTTGCCGTTAGCCTCATAGCGGTCCACAAGCGGGTCGCTGCTGATGGTGCCGGTGTACACGTAGGAGCCCAGCAGGGCGTTGGCCTGCCGCAAGAAGGTCGCAGCGGGCCGCGCCGAAAAATCAGAATTGATAAGGCCCGACGAGCCAAACTGGATAGGATTGGTTGGGTTGTCGTCGTAAAGCTGGTAGAAGAACGTGCGCTCTACCCCCCAACGGGCGTATAATAAGGCTGTCCGCAGTGTCCAGTCGGCTTCGGTTTGCTGCACCGACCGGTTACCAACGGCAATGGCTTTCAGCGGGCTACCCTGGTTGAGGTCGTAGCCCGTTTCGGTTACCCATACCGGCATATTGTTGGCGTACTGGTAGGCCATCTTAACAAAGGCCTGCGCTACCTGGCCGGCGTTCGACACTTCGGGCGCTGAGCCGCGGGTAGAGTTACCGTTTTGCGACGTGCTGGCGTCGTTTGAATACAGGTGGTAATTGATTACATCCCAGCATAAGTTCACGGTACCATCGGCCTTAAGGCCCCGGTTTTGGCGGCACCAGTCAATCATACCCCGCACGTAGTCCGGGTTGGGCGAGGCCAGGCCCGCCATCACCACCTGGATGCTGGGGTCGGCATTCTTTACACCTACGCCCGCTCCCATCGTGTTTTTGTTGCCGTCGTAAAAAGCCGATAGGTTGGCGGCGTACTCAAAACCAGTCTGGTATGCCTTACGACCCTTCCACCACTTATCGCGCTCATTACCACACTCGATGTACTTGACGTAACCAAGGCCGATTTTAATTTGGTTGGCCGGGTCACCAAACCAGCGGATGCTGGTATCGACACGTAGCAAGGCCGGGTTCACGTTCATGTTAGCGCCGTAGCGGGCCACGTATTGAAACGCTACCCGCGCCTGCTCGATGTACGAGTTTGGGTCACTGAAATCGCGGCCGTAGCGCACGGGCACGTCTTCGGCATCGCGGTCGGCACTAGGGTATGAGGCTAGCATCCAGTCAGGCATGCTCTGTAGGCAGGCCAACACTTCTACGCCTTCCGCCTTGAGGCGCTGGTACATCACGTCGTAGTTCCAGCCGCCACTATGCACGGGATTATAGGTAAAGCTACCTTCGGTCGATTCCACCTTGCTCCAGTCCATATAGTGCCGGAAGCCCGTGAAGTGCTTTACGGCCGCCAGGCGGCTAGCTTCTACCTCACTTGGGCTAGCTGGGTTTTCCACGTTCCACTCAAACCCGTTCACACCCATTTCTTGTCCTAGCTTGATTTTTTTCTGCACGGCAACACCAGTTTGGTCGGTGGTGGGCAGTGGCGTACCAGCTATGTACGTACCATAAAGCTCTAATTCAGTGGGATATCCCCAGGTAGCTGTAATAACCAGCGACCGAATATTGCTGACAGGCGCCGGCAGTTTGAAGTTGTAGAGGTCGCTGGGGTTTGGGCCTTCCCAGCTATAGTTGTGCCCCCCTAGGTACTTGCCGATGGCGATGCGCTGACCTGCATTAGTGATGACTGAAATAGTCATCGGGTCACCCGTATTGTTGCTACCCCCATCGTAGAAGCGAATGCTCTCGATGCTCATCGCCTCGCCGGGCTGGAAGGTGTAGTACGTGTCGTACGAAGGTATAAGCTTGCCCCAGCCCGTAATAGAGCCCGTCGTAACGGAGCCGTCAAACAGCGCCGTGATATTGTTGGGCGAGTTGCTCTGTGCGTACCAACGGGCAGCATCAATCGGGATCTTGCCGCTAGTAGTAGCCGTAGCAACAGGGGCTACCTGCGCCAATCCGGCGCTTAATTTCAGAAACCCGAGTGCTAAAAGCAGGTGCTTCTTACTAGTTAAAAATGTTGTCATTTAATTTAATATAAAAAATGGAGTAGCTAGAGAAAAAGTATGTTATAAATTATTTCTGTCTTTAGTTATAAAACAAGAATACGATATTTTATATTATTAAAATTCTTACCGACACACATAAGAAATTTAGCTAGAAGTTTGATGAAATTTAAATGAGCAAAAAGACAGCTTATATCTTGAATTAATTAAAATTAATTAGCTAAAGGGCGTCCTGTGGCGAAGATACAGGTGCATTTTTTTACTAATACCCGAATCACATAATCTTACACGTGCTAAACCAGGCTATTGAAATAGTTAAAAAGTGATTAAGTAATTATTTAGATTTTTATATATAATAAAACACAAAGAACTTGCACACACTAAGTATAAACTCCTGATTATGAATTATTTATTTAGCCGAGATTCCTTTAACCCTACCTAGGTCAATAGCAATGCCTCAACCGAGCATTGCTAAGCGAAAAGCAGGTGATTTAGCCAGAAAAAAAAGTATTCTTTGCAACACTTGGTGTAGCCGTGAAGGGTAAGCCGAGGTAGAGCTCTTATGGTCAAGGCGCTACTGCTACACCCTGCTTGCCCCGCACTGTTTGCTTAAGTAAACTGGCTTCTGATTCCCTATCCCCCTGTTCACAAGTAAAGGCCAGAAAAAGCGAAAGCCCCGCTTCCACATAGGAAACGGGGCTTGCTGCAGAGAAGGAGGGATTCGAACCCCCGGACCTGTTACAGTCAGCGGTTTTCAAGACCGCCGCAATCGACCACTCTGCCACTTCTCTAAAATAAAATGGCAAAATGATGAATTGGCGAAGCGTGGAAGCTACTTCATCAATTCACTACTTCACCATTTCGCAGAGAGGGGGGGATTCGAACCCCCGATACCGTTGCCGGTATAACGGATTTCGAATCCGTCGCATTCGACCACTCTGCCACCTCTCTAAAGGTCCCAAATGAGTGGTTGGGGCTGCAAAAGTAGGGACGCAATGGCTAAAGACAAACTACTAGGAGCTAAATTTTCTTTCCTTTAGACTTAACCTACTCATACCCAGTATAATCAATCAGTGCTTCTCGCTTGCGCCCAAGTCTAAGCGGCCAGTTACGGCATCAATACTCACGTTTACTTCGAAGCCAATGATAAGTGTCATACACACAAACTCTAGCCACACCATAAAGCCTACCAGCGCTCCGATGGAGCCATAGAAGTGGTTGTAGGAGTTGAAGATGCGCACGTAGAGCGTGAACAGGAAAGAGACCAGAAAGATGAGCAGCGTGGCTACCAGCGCACCTACCGACACAAAAGGCCACTTATCGTGCACAGGCGGCACGAAGTAGTAGATGACGCAGGTAGTAGTTAAAAACAGGCCGATAAGCGAGCCGTAACGCAACACCAAAATCATGAACTCGGTGGAGCTTTCGGGCACTACTTCGTAGAACACCAAGGCATCGATGATGAAGGTACCGAAGAATATACCCGCAATCGAAAGCATTAGAATCAGGGCCAGGATAAAAGTTAGCCAGGTAGCAATCAAACGTTTGTGGAAATAACCTCGGTGTTTAAACCACGGGTATTTTTTCTCAAACGCATCGAGCAGCGCCATGATGCCATTGCTGGATAGCACTAAAGCCGTCACGAAGCCGAATGAGAGCAACCCGCCGTGTGGAATGCGCACAATGTCCTCGATAGTGCCAGCCGTGGCAGAGTACAGCTCGTGGGGCATGATGTCGGCCAGAAACTGCAGAATGTCTAGGTCGAGGCTCGGTACTGGAATGTAAGGGATAAGCGTAAACAGGAAGATAATGGTCGGAAATAGCGCCAGCGTGAGGTTGAAGGCCATATAGGCAGCGCGCTTTTCGAGCGAGTCGAGGCGCAGCTCGTGTAGCACGCGCTCGCCCACATCGTAAAGCGATACATGCCCTCCGCGCAACCGGCGGCGCTTGCCCCACGCCATAAGCGTGCGATAGGCGCGGTGGCGGCGCACATCGGGCAAGGTAGTGCGGCGACGGGCGGGGGGAGCGAGCATGCAGTAAGTGTGTAGCGGCGTAAATAAGCAACTGGGTGAGTTAGTAAATGAGTTCAGGGGGTTTCACTTGCTCATTCACTTCCCTACCTATTTACCAAAAGCTGCGGGCGCAGGTGCCTGGCCGGGCGTAGGCCGGCCGCTGCCGAGCGGGCTACCGTCCTCGCCCTCCGAAAAAAAGGGGGCTAACTTCTCGCGCACGCTGTCGGGGATGGGCACCGGCCGGCCGGTAGCGGTGCTGACAAATACCATGAGCGTATAACCTTCAGTAAGCAGTTCGCTGGCCTCGTTGCGAATCTCGTACTCAAACTTGACCCGTGAGCCTTCGGCCAACTCGCGTAGTAGCACCCGAATGGTAAGTAGGTCGTCGTAGCGGGCCGGGCGGCGAAAGCGCGTTTGCAGCTCGCCCACCGGCATCCCTACCCCCTGCCCTTCCAGATCTTTGTAGCGAATGCCGAGCTGGCGAAATGACTCGGTGCGTGCCACCTCAAAGTACGCCGCGTAGTTGCCGTGGTAGACGTAGCCCATCTGGTCGGTTTCGGCGTAGCGCACGCGGATTTGAATATCGGCTTGGTACATAAATCTAGTTAAGTTTAGAGGCTGTCATACTGAGCTTGTCGAACCCTCTCGCTTCCATCGTCTGAATAAGCAGGCGTGATGTTTCGACAAGTTCAGTATGACGGTCTTTTACTTTTCAATTGCCTACCGAATGCCGGCCTGCGTGAGCGCGGCCTGGTAGCGGTGGGCATTTACGAGGTGCTGCTGCTGGTTGGCAGCAAAGGCGTGGTAACCGCTAAAATCATCTTTAGCGCAGAAATACAGGTAGTCATTCTGCTCGGGATGTAGCACAGCGTCGATGCTGGCGATGCTGGGCAAATTGATGGGCCCGGGGGGTAGGCCAGCGTACTTATACGTATTATAAGGAGAGTCTTTTTGCAGGTGCACATTGAGGACGCGCTTGATGCCGAAGTCGCCGTTAGCATATACTACGGTAGGATCGGCCTGCAACTTCATGCCGCGCTTGAGGCGGTTGAGGTACACGCCCGCAATGCGGGGCCGCTCGTCGGCGTGCTGCTGTTGCTCGGCCTCCACGATGCTGGCCAGCGTGCTCACCTGCACGCGGGTGAGTCCCAACTTTTGGCGGGCGTCGTCGCGGGCGGGCGTCCAAAATTTGTCGTACTCCGTCTTCATGCGCTGCATGAGGTTGGGGGCCGAGGTATTCCAGTACAACTCATAAGTGTTTGGAATAAACATGGAGAGTACCGTGGTGGTGTCGAAACCCAGGCTCTTGGTGTAGCTGGAGCTGCTCAGCAGCGAGTCGATTTGCCGAGGCCGGGCGTCAATCTGCTTGCTGAGCTTGCTGGCCAATTCGCGGCGCAGGCGCACATTGGTAAACGTGAGCTTGAGCGGCACCTGGCGGCCCGACTTTAGCAGGTTGATTACCTGGCGGTTAGTCGCATTATTCACCAGCTCGTAGCGGCCCGGTTTCACGGCGCCGGGCTTGTTGTAGCCCATAAGCTTGCCTACAAAATAGAGCGAGAGCCGGTCGATGACCGCGCCACTCTTCTCGACGTTGGCCAAGGCTTTCTGCCAGTTATCGCCACGCCGAATGTAGACGTAGGTCGGCCGATCCTTGGTATCGATGTTAGGATTAAAAAAAACCTGGTAGAAATAGTAGGAAAAACACACCATTATGAGGCCCAATATCACGCTCACGGTGCCGTAGCGATTGCGGCGTTTGATGGATTCGGCCCGATACTCAAAGGCAGACTTTTTGACAGGTTCAGACATGGCGGGAAAAAGTAAAGTGCGCAAAATTAACCTCTGGGCAGCGCTACCCCCCTTGCACGCGTCAATAATTGGCGCGCTTCTAGCTAGCTGCTCGCTACCAACACGTAGGTAGGTGGGCAAAACCGCCCGCCGTAGTACCTTTCCCACCCGAACGGGCCACCCTGGCTGGCTGTTCCTTAATTTCTATAAAATACAATTTTTGCGCTATGGCCGCTACCCTGCTCCGCATTCACCCCGATAACCCACCCCAAAACCGCATTCTGCAAGTAGTAGAAGTGCTGCGGAAGGGAGGACTTATCATTTATCCTACCGATACGGTTTACGGCATTGGCTGCGATATCAACAATGCGAAAGCCGTCGAAAAACTTTGTCGCATCAAGGGCCTAAAGCCTGATAAAGCCAATCTTAGCTTCATTTGCCATGACTTGTCGCACATCAGCGACTACGCACACGGCATTACTACCCCCGTGTTTAAGGTCATCAAAAAGGCCCTACCCGGTCCGTTCACCTTCATCTTCGAAGCGAGCCCCAACGCCCCACGCTACGGCGGTGTGAAGCGCAACACGGTGGGTATTCGGGTACCCGACAACCAGATTGTGCGCCAGATTGTGAAAGAGTTTGGGACGCCCATTGTCAGCACTTCGGTGCGCGAAAGCGAGGAGACATTGGAAGAATATGTGACCGACCCCGACCTAATTTTTGAGAAATACCGCTCGCTCGTGGACCTCGTCATCGACGGTGGCTTTGGTGGCAACGAGCCCAGCACCATCGTAGACTGCACCAACGACGATTTTGAACTGGTACGCCAAGGCTTAGGCGATATCGAGCAGTTTTTGTAGGGGTAGGAAAACGTTAGACCAGTAACGCCAAACTGGCGGCTGCGCATGGTGCAGCCGCCAGTTTGGCGTTACTGGTTAGAGGGCCGCTTGTGCTTCCAGCGGCGGTGCGTCCAGAGGTATTGCTCGGGTGTAGCCCTGATATCGGCTTCCAACTGCCGAATAAAGGCCTCGGTGGCGGGGTAGCGCGCGGCTTCATCGGGCGAACCAGCGCCAGCGGCGGCCACCCGGCCATCGGGCAACTCACTGAACTTCACTTCATAATAGCCGCGCCGCACGCGCCGGATACCTACGTAGAGCACGGCGCAATCGAGTTGCTGGGCCAGGCGGTCGGCACTGGTGTAAAAGCCAGCTTCTTGGTGCAAAAAGTTGGTCCAATAGGGGCGGTCATCCTTGCTGGCGGCTTGGTCGGTGAGTAGGCTCAGCGTATGGCCCTCGCCCCGGTGCTGCACCAGGTAGCGCAAGGTGGCAGCCATGGGCACCGCTGCAGCCCCCAAGCGCGTGCGCAAGCGGCGCATAAGGTATTCGAAGAACTTATTGGTGAGCGGCTTATATACGCCAGCTGCTCGCCCCGGAAACGCCAATGCTGCGCCCGAAAGTATCCATTCCCAGTTGCCCCGGTGCGAGCCCAGCGACAGCACCGCTCGGTTTTCGGCAAAGTGTTGCGTCATTAGCTCCGGGTTGACAAAGCGCATCCGGCGCCGCAGTGCCGTTGGCGAAATGGTGGCAAGCTTCAAAATTTCGACTACTACCTGGGCAAAATGCCAATAAAACTGCCGCCCAATGCGCCGTATTTCAGCCTCTTGCTTCTCAGGAAAAGAATTGCGCAGGTTTTCTAGCACCACGCCCCAGCGGTAGCGCACCACGTAGGTTAGCAGCAAATAAATAATGCCCGCTAAGCCGTGCAGCACCACCAGCGGCAAACAAGCCAGCAGCCAAAGTGGCCCCATCAGCAGGGGGTAGTACCACGGCACCGCCACGCGCGCACTCATCGAGGCACGGCGGCCCCTGCCGGCGCATACTCGGTGAGGCTGCGCTGGCCGCTCTGCGTTTGGGTAGCCAACACTTTTTTGGTAATTGCGTCGCGGGCTTCTACCGTAAGCGTGAAGGGACCAGCTGGTAGCGGACCAAGCGGCAGCTGCCCCACAATGGCTGTGGGCCGACCAGCTTGCGTGGTTACTGGCTCGGCATCGGCATCGGCGGCGGTGCCATCGGGAGCAGCTAAGTGGTAGTGCAGGCGCACCGAGCGGCCAGCGGGCACTTGGTTGAGCTCCGTGTAAAAGAAAATATTGTCGGCCCCACGGCCGTAGTAGCCAGCCGGCGCACGGGTTAGTAAGTAACTGCCGCGGTTGAAGACACTTACGGCACTGGCCTTGGCGGCGGGCTGGGCCAGCAGTAGCAAGTCGCTGAAAGTGGGAGCTTTAGGCTCGGTTAGCACTACGGGTAACTCCACGGTCGTTTCGCCATTGGCGGTGCGATATTGGTCGCGGATGCGCCCACGCAGGGTGTAAGTGCCGTCGGGCACCGTCACGCGCTTGAGGAAGCTGAGCGGGTTTTTGATAGCAATAGTAGTATCGCTGAGTACGGGCGGTTTCAGCGTCACGGTTTCCTGCCAGGCAGCAGTGCCATCGGCTTTTAGTAGCACCAGCTCGACCACTGCCGACGACTGGAATGACTTAGGTGCCCGCTGCCGGTAGGTGAGCGGCTGAGTAGGTACCGTCACGGAAATCTCGATTTCGCCGCCGTTTTGTATCTGATCGAGGTTGCGAAACTTGGCTACCTGAAGCAGCAGCTGCGGCGGGCCAGCCTGGGCACCGAAGCTGGCCGCCAAGACTAGCGCAAAGGAGAGGGGTAGGACGCGCATATGGACAAAAATAAGCAGAAGGTTTGCGCAAAGGCCATTATCATGCCGCGGCTGGTGGGTAGCGCTGCGGCGAATAGCAAGCCTCTACTTGGGCCCGCGCGGCTACCTTGCAGCCATGTCCGTTGTCCTCACCGAGCTGCACTACCTGCCATCCATTCCGTTTTTTCGGCAGCTGCTTTCTGCCGATGCTGTACTGCTCGACGCCCACGAGCATTACACCAAACAAACTTACCGCAATCGCTGCCTCGTGCTCACAGCCCAAGGCCCACAACCGCTCACCGTGCCGGTAGTAGATGGCGCCCGTGCCGCGAAAGTCCGCACCAGCGAAATCGAAATCGACTACTGCCAAAACTGGCCACACCGGCATTTTCGCACGCTACAAACCGCTTATGGAGCCTCTCCTTACTTCAGCTACTACGCTGATTATCTACAAGATATTTACAATAAAAAGCCGGCTCGGCTCTGGGACCTCAACCTCGCTTTTTTAGAGTTGTTATTGCGCTGCTTGCGTTGGCCATTGCCAGTAGCAGTCACGGCCGAATACCTGCTCCCTACCCCTCCCCTATCAGGTAAAGAAATGACATCTGCGCTAGTCGACCGCCGCGACTTCCTGACACCCAAAGTCCGCCCTGCTGGCACTGAGCCTGACAGTCCGTCGGCTCGGCCCTACCCGCAGGTCTTTGGTACCGCATTTGTACCGAGCCTTAGTGTGCTGGACTTGCTGTTTATGCAAGGCCCCCAGGCGGGACACTATTTATAGGCTTGGTCGAAGGCAATTTTATTTTAGTCGAACCTTCGTCCGCAGGCGCTTGTTTTTCAACTATTCCGCTTTCCTTTACACATCCGCGTCGCGCAACTATTCGTTCCTATCTCAGTAGAGAGAGTATCTGCGTTTTATTTTTATCTTGCTTGCATGGAAGCTAAATTTTCAAACCGCGTCAAGGAGGTTATTTCCTTGAGCCGGGAGGAGGCCATCCGGCTGGGCCACGACTATATCGGTACCGAGCACTTGCTGCTGGGGATGATTCGTGAGGGCGAGGGTACGGCACTGGGCCTACTCAAAAAGCTCGGCGTGGCTACTGATGAGCTGAAGTTTGCCCTCGAGCAAGCCACGCGCAACACGGCCTCCACTCAGGGCACCAGCATTACTGGCTCGATTCCGCTAACTAAGCAGACCGAGAAGGTGCTGAAAATCACGTACCTCGAAGCCAAGATTTTCAAATCGGAAATCATCGGCACCGAGCACTTGCTCCTCTCCATTTTGCGGGATGAGGACAACATTTCTTCTCAAATTCTTTCCAAATTCAACGTGAACTACGAAACCGTGCGCGACTCGCTCGACTACCACGGCGCAGCTCCTACTACCGGCCCCAAAGCCGGCCCAGAGGCTGACGACGATGACGACCGTCTCTTTGGCCAAGGCCAGGGTGGCGCAGGCCGTGGCCAGCAAGGTGGCCAAGGCGGTGCCGCTGGCACCCGCAAGGCTGGTGAGAAATCGCGCACTCCGGTGCTCGATAATTTTGGCCGCGACCTCACTAAGCTAGCCGAAGAAGACAAGCTCGACCCGATTGTGGGTCGTGAAAAAGAGATTGAGCGCGTGGCACAGGTGCTGAGCCGCCGCAAGAAAAATAACCCGATTCTTATTGGTGAGCCGGGGGTAGGCAAAACGGCTATTGCCGAAGGCCTAGCCCTACGCATCATTCAGAAAAAGGTAAGCCGCGTGCTGTTCAACAAGCGCGTAGTAACCCTGGATCTGGCCTCGCTGGTAGCTGGTACTAAGTACCGCGGCCAGTTTGAGGAGCGCATGAAGGCCGTGATGAACGAGTTGGAAAAGTCGCCTGATGTGATTTTGTTCATTGACGAGTTGCACACGATTGTGGGTGCTGGTGGAGCTTCGGGCTCGCTAGACGCCAGCAACATGTTCAAACCGGCTTTGGCCCGCGGCGAAATTCAATGCATCGGCGCTACCACGCTGGATGAGTACCGCCAGTACATCGAGAAGGATGGCGCTTTGGCCCGTCGTTTCCAGATGGTAATGGTGGACCCCACTACGCCCGAGGAAACCATTGAGATTCTGCACAACATCAAGGACAAGTACCAGGATCACCACCATGTGGTGTACACGGACAAAGCCATTGAGCAGTGCGTAAAGCTGAGCGACCGCTACATGAGCGACCGTTTCCTGCCAGACAAAGCCATTGACATTTTGGACGAGGCTGGTGCGCGTGTGCACATCAACAACATCGTGGTGCCGGAGGATATTCTCAAGCTCGAAGAGCAGATTGAGAATATCAAGACGGAGAAAAACCGTGTGGTGAAATCACAGAAGTACGAGGAGGCTGCTAAGCTCCGCGATACTGAGAAAAAGCTTTTGGAGCAGCTCGAAACGGCTAAAAAGTCGTGGGAAGATGAGACCAAGAAAAAGCGCTACACGGTGAAAGAGGAAAACGTGGCTGAGGTAATCGCCATGATGACCGGCATTCCTGTGAACCGCGTGGCCCAGAACGAAAGCCAGAAGTTACTCAACATGGGTGAGGAGCTGCAAGGCAAAGTAATCGGCCAGGAAAAAGCCATCAAGCAGTTGGTGAAAGCTATCCAGCGTACCCGCGTAGGCTTGAAAGACCCGAAGAAACCAATTGGCTCGTTCGTGTTTCTCGGTCCAACGGGGGTAGGTAAGACGGAGCTTGCCAAAGTACTGGCTACCTACCTCTTCGACAAGGATGATTCGCTGGTGCGCGTCGATATGTCGGAGTATATGGAGAAGTTTAGCGTATCGCGCCTGGTTGGCGCGCCTCCCGGCTACGTGGGTTACGAAGAGGGCGGCCAGCTGACGGAGAAAATCCGCCGCAAGCCGTACTCAGTTATCCTGCTTGACGAGATTGAGAAGGCGCACCCCGACGTGTATAACTTGCTGTTGCAAGTGCTTGACGATGGTATCCTGACCGACGGCCTTGGCCGCAAGGTGGACTTCCGCAATACCATCATCATCATGACCTCGAACATCGGGGCGCGTGACTTGCAAGATTTTGGTGCCGGCATCGGCTTCGGTACCAAGGCGCGTAGCGAGAACATGGATGAGATTACGAAGGGCACGATTACCAATGCCCTGAAGAAGACATTCTCGCCCGAGTTCCTCAACCGTTTGGATGATGTGATTGTCTTCAACTCGCTAGAGAAGAAGGATATTCATAAGATTATCGACATCAGCCTCAGCAAACTGCTGAACCGTATCCTCACGCTTGGCTATCGAGTAGAACTGACAGAGAAGGCAAAGGATTTTGTAGCTGACAAAGGCTATGACCCTAAGTATGGTGCACGTCCGCTGAACAGGGCTATTCAGAAGTACATCGAAGACCCGATTGCGGAGGAAATCCTGAAAGCGCAGTTGCTGCATGGCGACATCATTACGGCTGACCATGAGGAAGGCAAGGATGAGTTGACATTTAGCATAGCTAAAAGCGACGAAGCGCCAAACTTGCCTAGCGATGAGCGGCCTGAAGAAGCGCCATCAGAGCCTGAAGCTGGTGAGTCGAAGTAGTAAGTTTTAGAAGTTTAAAAGGCCGGTTCTGCTATGCAGGACCGGCCTTTTTTTGGCGTGAACTGAATGATTAGCGGCTAAGGCAACGGGCGTAGTATGACGCGCCGATTGAGTGGGCGTTGAGCGGGCACGCTATTATCAGCTAATGGCTGGGTGCCACCGAGCCCTACTGGCTGCAATCGGCTGGGGGCGATACCACGAGCACATAAGTATTGGCACACAGCTTCGGCTCGCCGCTGCGAAAGCTGTTGGTTTAACGCTGGGTCACCTTGGTTATCGGTGTGGCCCTGTACTTCCAGACTCAAAGATGGGTAGCGCGCCAACACCCGAGCCAACGTATCGAGGCTAGATTGCACCGGCGCAAGCAGATCGGCTTGACCCTGCGCAAAGTAAAGTGTGCGCATAGTGAGGGCTCGCCCGCGCAGTAGCTGAGCAGCAAGTGTATCGGCGTAGCGGTTGCTTTTACTGGCGCTGGGCCGTAGCCCGTGCCTATGTGGCGTGGGTAGCTTAGCCCGCAGCCGAGTAGCCACTAGTCGCTCGGCCGATGCGGGCCGGTTGGAGGCCGCAGGTGGTGCTACTAGCGCCGTCGGTTTGGAAGCTACTACTACGACAGAAGCTAAATTGGCAGTTAGCTTGGGTGGCGCTGGCACGTGGCTAAATAAGTAGCGCGTAGGTATTGTCTCCTGGAAGCGGTTGGCAAATGTGGGTCTCTTGCATTACACCCCACAAGTTGCGCCAGGAGCTAGAGCTAAGGGCCTCATTTTTACGAGGTCGTTCCCAAAGCAATAGCGCCCTGGCATCGTGCAAGTTTTGGTAGTAATCGAGACGCAGGTGATAGGCACGGCCAGCTTGCAGCTCGACAGGAATGGTGTGGTAGCTGGGCGGCTGGCCGTGCCACTTATCTAGCAGCTGTCGGTTGTCTAGCCATAAGCGTGCACCATCGTCTACGGCCAAGTGCAACACATAGTAGCCTGTGACGGGCGGCACCAGCCAGCCCGTCCAGCGCACCGTAAATTGCTCGGTAGGCATACCCGGCATTGGCTGCTCATTATGCCAGTAAAAATCGACAAGCGCATCTCGCCGCGAGTGTACTAAGCGTTCGAAGTTGCTACCCTGGTAGTAGTCGCCCCGGAGGCCATCTCCCTTGGTAGCCTGGGCATGGGCTACTACCGGTAAAAAGTTACTGAGCAGCAAGCTGAACGCAAGGTTTTTCATAGCTGTGCGTACTAAAGGACGGTCTGGCTAGCTGGCTATTGACCAGTGGCGGACTAATGCATTGTCTAGTTCTCAGGCTCGGTGCAGCGGGTTGAAGGCCTACCCCTAGTTAAACACCTCAATTTTATAATTCAAACGTCTTCCTCGACTACTTAGGGCGCACTAATCCGCTGGGAGCTTGGCCGGCGAGCTTTTTAAATACGCGATTAAACGTTGACTTAGAGTTGAAACCGCTTTCTAGCGCCACGCCTAATAGCGAGTAGTGGGTGTAGCGCGGGTCGGCTAGCTTGCGCTGGGCCTCAGCCACGCGGTAAGCGTTCACAAAGTCGTTGAAGTTTTGTCCGCAACCTAGGTTTATAATTCTGGAAAGCTGCGCTGGGTGCGTGTGTAGGCGTTGGGCCAGTTCAGTCAGAGTTAGCTCAGGCTCTAGCCAAGGGCGCTCTTCCGTCATCAACTCCAGTAGCTTGCTGCGCAGAGGCAATAACTCGGCGGGTAGCTCGGCAGGCCGGGTGGTGGGCAGCGGTAGGCAGGTGGCAGGGGCGTCGGCTAGCATTCGTGCTTCCAGCTTAGGGGCAACCGGCAGCCAAGGGCCGGCCGCGGGTACTGGCTGGGCCACCATGTAGCCAGCTTGCAGCCCTACTACTGTCAGCCCCAATACCAGCCCGCATCGCACCCCGAAGGCGTACCAAATTTCGGAGTAAGCGAATGGCCCAAACCACGCATCGAGCGCTACAAAACTGAGGCCCAACCCAAAACCTAACAGCAACAGTACCAGCAATGGGCGTTGGCCACTGGCTGGCCGACGCCGGCCAGCGGGAGCAGTAGCTAGCTGGTAGCGTCGGTAGTCATCCAGCGTTTGTAGGCCATAGAGCACTAGTAATACATAGCAGCCCAGCGCCAGCGGCGTCAGCACGTGCCGCAGCAACTCGGCAGCTGGGCTAGGTGGCCCAAAGCGCGTAGCAGCTACACCGTGCCGATAGCCAAGGTCGAGCACAGCCACCCCAGCAAATAACCCGATTTGCCCTAACCCCGGCAACAAGTGCCGCCAGGCCCGCGGCGCACGCAGGGGGCGGCTGGTAAGCACCCGTAGGTAGATATAGCACACTGGAGCCAGCAGCAGCAGCTCGGCATACCAGGGTGCATACAGTGGCGTGGCGGTAGCTTCGGCTATGGGTGCTAGGCACCAGCTAGCTACGCCCAGCAAGCACTGCGCCAGCAAAAAAAGCGGCAGCAACAAGCCGAGCGCTAGCAGCAGCCCAGGCATGGGGCGCGCACGCCGGCGGCTGGTAGCTAGCAAGGCCGCCACCGCTACCGCCGGGCCCAACAAAGGCCATAAAACAGCCGCGCGGAACATGTATCCCAGTAATACCATCATAGCTGCCAGCGGCCCCACAGGCCCGGCACAAAGAAACCAGCGCGCGCGCACTTTATCCCCAAAAGATCAGGGTTTTCCAGCTAGTTTCACAAAAACAACCTGCCTCAATGAACCGTTATTTTGCTGCTGCTTCACATTACGTCACTAGGTGTTGCTGGCCACTGTCGTGGCTTTCTTACTGAGGTACCTACATGCACTTGGCTTGGTGGGTGCTGCCAGTGCCCCGCCTACTAGCCGCCTTGCTTGCTACCCCCACCTTTGTTATCGTCGTTGTTGATGCTTTTACGCTGCTTGGTTTGACCAGCCTGGCCAAAGCGGTAGCTGAAGCTGAACCGAAACGAGCGCTGATAGGAACGTGACTCGGTGCGCTCGGTAAAGTATTGGGTGGTCGTAGTGCTGCGATAAGGCCAGTACGCGTTGAACGGGCTGCCAAAATTGAGTACGAGGTCGGCTTTTTCCTGAAGCAGCGTCTTCTTCACCCCTAGCTGGTAGTAGAGGTTGGCCGGGCCAGTACCTTGAATTTCGGGGCTGGGTAGGGAAGCAAAGGCAAAGCCTTGCAAGGTGAAGCCTTTGTTTAGCTTATAAGAAGTATTGGCGTTGATGCCCGCCGTAAAGCCCTTGCGCTCTGCGTTGAGGGCCACGCTGCGACGCACGATGTACTGCACATCGGGGCCAACGCTGAGGTCCCACTTAGGCAGGGGCTTGGCCGAGAGGTACACATTGAACTGGTAGTAGGTGTTGGCCGCCACGTTGGCAAACGTCTGGACAGTGACGCTGGGGTCGGGGAGGACGCCGCTGGGCAGGGCCACGAGTGGGTTAGTCGTCAAAAAGCGCACTTGCTCGATAGCATTGCCGGTGTGCCGAACCGAGAGCGAGGCGTTGATAGTCGTTGTCTTAATGGCCGTATTGTAGCTCAGCTCGTACGAATCGGTAAGCTCGGGGTCGAGGGTAGGATTGCCGTATGAAATATTTTTGGCGTCGGACCGTTCCACAAACGGGTTGAGGTAATAGATGTACGGCCGGGTGATACGGCGGCTGTAGGCAAAGCGCAGGCTGGTAGCATCGCTAAATGCATAACGGGCATTGCCATTGGGCAGCGGCGTCACGTAGCTGCGCGTGAAGCCAGGGTTGTTTAAAAAATCGGCCGCGAGCGCCGTGCGCTCGACCCTACCCCCCAAGCTGGCACTAAGTTTTTTGCCCACCCCAAAGCCGTAGGTAGCGTAGGCGGCCTGCACATCTTGGTTGTAGCTGAAGTCGGTGGAGCGCCGAGCCGAGCGGGCAAAGTCGGAGGCGGTAGCCGTCAGCAAGCTATCGACATCGGCTACAGAGCCGGTGCGGCGGAAAATGGCCTTGAGGCCCAGCTCCAGGGTTCGCTTGTCGCCAAAGGGCTGCGTAAAATCGCTTTGAAACGTAAGCTCGTGGCCGGGCGTGCGGCCCCGGCTGCGCTCGCGGTAGTTGGCCTGGCTCTGCTCTAGCGGAATGGCCGAGTTGGTGTATTGGTCGAAGTCGTAGCCAAACGTGCCATTGTTGAGCGCATACTGAGCCAGCACGCTCCACTCCTTACGAGCTTGCTTGAAGGTGCGGGTGTAGGTGCCAGTGCCCTCCACATTCAGCCCGCTAAAGATGTTTTTGGTGGCGCGGGTATACAGCGGGTTGCTTACCGGAAAAGGAGCGGTGTCACGGCTAAACAAGTCTTGCGTGGTGTTGCCACCGTAACGGTTCACGGAGCCGGCTAGCGAAAAGCTGTGGTGCTCGGCGGGGTCGTAGTCGAGGCCCAGCGTGCCGTAGAGCCAGGTGCCTTTTTCATAGCTAGAGCCGCTCTGGCGCAAGGTATCCGTGCCGAGCGGCGTGTAGTTGAGGCGCTCGCGGCTGAAATCGCCGGGGCTGTACCACGCTCCCGCGTTGGCCGACGACGAGAAGCCCACCTTGCCCTTCCGAAAATTCAGTGCCGAGTTGAAATTACTGTTGCGGTTGCCGCTGCTGGCCCCAAGGCGGCCATTCACGCCTTGGTCTACACCTTTCTTCAGCACAATGTTGATGATACCGGCCGTGCCTTCGCCATCGTACTTAGCCGAGGGGGTCGTGATAATCTCCACGCTCTTTATCTGCTCAGCCGGAATGCTCTTGAGCGCTTCGGCCAAGTTGCTGGCCAGCGTGGGTGAGGGCTTGTTGTTGACTAGCACCTTAAAATTGCTGGAGCCACGCATCTTCACGTTGCCATCGCCGTCTACGGCCAGCAGCGGAGCTTTGCGCAGTACATCTTGGGCAGTGCCGCCAGCATTGCTCACATCCTGGTCAGCATTGTATACGAGGCGGTCGGGGCGCACTTCCACCACGGGCTTCTGGCCCACTATCACGGCCTCGCCCAGCGCTTGTGCAGCGGCTGGCAGCCGCAAGGTACCCACGGCGGTGGGCCCTACCCCCACCGTCACGGCCAGCGTGCGGGTACCGTAGCCCACATAGCTGGCGCGCAGCCGGAAGGCCCCGGCCGCTAGCTTGGTGAGCGCAAAGTGCCCTTGGTCGTCGGCAGCTACACCCGTAATAGGTTTGTCATTAGGGGCGGGCGGCAGCAGCACCACCGTGGCATAGGCCACGGGCTGGCGGCTCAGCGAGTCGAGTACCGTGCCGGTGAGCGAACCCGTAGTGCTGGCCGCAGCCGGAGTGGGGGTTTGGGCAGCAGCCGAGCCGCTCAGGCTTAGGAAGAGCCCAGCCAGCCAGTAAGTAGTTGTTTTCACGTAGGAGAAAAAAGGAATAGAAAGCGTAGTCCGGGCATATAGAGACCGTATACTACGTAGTGGTTGCGTGGTGTGCCAACGCATTTTTTGGGCAATCGCCTCCACTACCGAGCTACCGGGCCAAACGTTACGAAGCAGCGCGGCGCAGACCAGTATTAGGTTGTTTTTCATCACCAGCAGGGGGTAGGGAGGGACCGTCACAAAGGTCTCTCCCTACCCCTCGCCCGGGGTTTCAAGTCATTATCTGGGCCGACCCAACTTATAAGTTGGGTCGCATTACCTAGGCGGCCACCTATTCCAACGTAGTGGGTAGCCTCGGTAGGCGTAGGCGGGAGGATATTGAGTAGCCTAATCAGCGACCATAGCCCCTCACAACCGCAACAAACTACACCGGCCAACGGCAACTAGCCTAGCCACAAAAGCAGACTCGGCTACCCTTAAGTATTGGGGCCGCTCGACTTAGCTTTGAGTAATTCCTGCCGCTTAGCTACCCGCCATGCACATTCTTCGCCACGTGGACCTGACCCGCGTTTTTTTCGTCGATATCGAAACCGTGCCGGGTTTCGCTACCCACGCCGAGCTACCTGCCGCGCACCAGCCGCTATGGGAGAAATTTTGCGCTACCCGCCACGCCCGTGAGCTAGCCGACGGCCAAACGCACGCCAGCTTGTTTAGCAACGGCGGCCTCTACGCCGAGTTTGGCAAGGTGGTGTGCATATCCGTAGGCTATTTCCGTCCCCTGAAAGACAAGACGCTGGAATTTCGAGTCAAGTCATTTGCCGACGACGATGAGTGCGCCGTGCTCCGCGGCTTCGGCCAGTTCTTGGCTCGTTATGCGCCCTATGGTGGCCGCTACGCCAAGCTCGACACGGCGGGCCCCGACGGTCATTTCCTCTGTGCCCACAACGGCCGCGAGTTCGACTACGGCTACCTTGGCCGGCGCATGCTTATCTGCGGGCAGCCCATCCCGCCTATGCTCGATGTGGCTGGCCACAAGTCCTGGGACCTGCCGCATCTACTCGACACCATGGACCTCTGGAAGTTTGGCGACAATAAGGGCCACATTTCCCTACCCCTGCTGGCGGGCGTATTCAACATCCCTTCGCCCAAAGACGACATCAACGGCTCGCAGGTAGCACGCGTGTACTGGGAGGAGAAGAACTTGGCCCGCATTGTCACCTACTGCGAAAAGGACGTCATCACTACGGCGCGCGTCTACCTGCACTGCACCGGCCAACAAGCTCTCTGGCCCGAAGTACAGCTAACGCAAGTACCGTGGGTGGCTACCCCAGTCCCGGCCTCCTAGTACCATATTCCCTACCCCCTTTTAGAAGGTCGCCAAATGGCGACCTTTTTTTATGACCAAATAAAGAGCATCTTCCTTGCCAGCGTAATCAAACAATTGATTTAATTCAATTTTGTATTTTTTCTTCTTTCGATTTTAATTATTGATTAAGGCTTTTATGATTCATTATTAATCTTGCATTAATCCTAATAAAAAACAAATAATCTGCCTTTTTAATGCTTAAAAGGCATTTTTTTAAATTTTTATCTTACATTTACTACCGCTTAGCTAGCAAGCAGAACAAAGTAATTATGAATTGCCAAGCGTTCATTTGTTATTGTAATAGTTATAAAATCTATCAAAATCAATTTATTCTATCTAAGTTACTATTTGACTAAACTCCTACTCCTTACTTTATGCGTGCACATTTATTCTCATTCCTACTATTGCTAGCTGTGCTATGCCACCATACCGCCCTGGCTCAAGTAGTAGCTCCCAGCCAGGGTGGTGAGGTGGGGTTGGTTCTTGTGACTGCCACTACCATGGAATTAACTTTTGGCAATGACGGCAATGGCCAAGGCCGGGTAGTGGCCATTGCCGAGAGTAGCGGCGGTATGCCTGTACCATTAGCAGCCACCGACAACGTTTTTTATAGCGCAAACACTATTTATGGCAAAGGCAGCCCACTAGGCCAAGGTTACGTTATTTATAATGGTCCTGATCACTCCGTTACCGTCACCGGCCTCAAGCCCAACACTTATTATTATGTTACCGATGCCGAATATGATACGGATGGAAATACTATCGCCTACAATACTTATGGCATGAGCATGGCAGTATCTACTACTAAAGAAGCTCCTGCACCTGCTGCTGTTGCCCCGCTACCTGTCGTGCTGACCTCATTTACTGGCAATGTCAATACTCTTAATTTAGCTGCCCTGCGTTGGACTACTGCGTCGGAGCAGCACACCGCCTACTTCGTCCCTGAACGTTCGGTTGATGGTACTGCCTTTAAGGAAGTCGGAAAAACTGCTGCTGCGGGTAACAGCTCTAAACTACTTACATACGAATGGCTTGATGAGCAGCCACTCAATGCAACTACCTATTACCGCCTGCGGCAAGTTGACCTAGACGGTAGCTCACATTATAGCCAAGTTATAGCACTATCTCCTACCCTCAATACTATTGCTACACAGGCTGTGGATGTATACCCAAATCCAAGTGCCGGAAAAACTATTCAAATCCTACTACAGGGCTACAGCGGAGAATTATTTCAAGCACACCTTACCGATGCACTTGGCCGCACAGTTATGACCCAAGTTATTAATCCCGCCGAATCATATTATCTTACCCCACTATCCCTACCCCAAGGTATTGCTTCCGGAAATTATATTTTGACTCTAGCCGGCAGTGGCAACCCCATCCAGAAGCGTATAATCGTGTCGAATTAGCTTTAATATTTACTAGATACCACATTTTATTTACATTACTAGTTGTTCTTTATATAAGCATCTATACTATAAAAACACAAAAAGACCCTCCCAACCAGGAGGGTCTTTTTGTGTTTTTAAGCCTTTCGAATAGACATATTTGATAAAATTCGGTAATTAACGGTACCTGCCTAGCACGAACTATTCATATTTGTAACACCCACATAATTCATATTAAAATACAATACATACATAATAAATTGCACAGAAGTCGCTTTTTTTTGCATTTGGCCAACATAAAAGGATGTTTATCGTATATTTGATTGTCGATTTCCTCCAGTTACCCATTGACGACATGAAAACACTTCTAAACACCCACACACCCGCACCTTACCCCCTATGGCAGCGGATAATATTAAAAGTCAGCGCTAATTTTTCGGCCGGACTTATACTGCTGTTGTTAGTAGGCTTTACTAGCCAAGTACTAGCAGCTCCTGGCTTTAGCAGCAACTCTGTTATTATTGCTAGCACTCCTGGCACAGGAGGTAGCGGTAACGTCAATGGTACCTACTACACTAATGTTGCGGGTACTCCTAAGTTTACCACCGTCCCCAATCTAGGCACCTTTGACCGAAATCCTGGAACTTCGAATGGGACTTTAACTCTAGGAGCAGAGTCAAATACAACGGAGTCCGGCAATGAGAACGTAACTTCCGTTCGGGTATTTTATAGAGTGTATTCAACTGCGCCTGGCACAGTTGTACCCGCTTTTTCTGTCAATAGCCCATCAATACTCCTGCAACAGGCGAATGGCACTAACAAGACTAGACAATGGACTTCAGTTAGCCCAGTCAATTTACTAGGCGCGACTACAGGTCCAGGTACATACAGATTGGACTTCTTTTTCCAACTCACTTATTCTGATAATAGGAATACAGGTGTACTTATTAACGACACTAATGGCAGCAATAATTCTTTTTACTCGAGCACGTTTACAGTAAAAGCTGCTGACCCTGCTCTATGGAAAGGTTTTAATACTACTTGGTCTGACACACGTAACTGGAGCACAGGGAAAGAACCAGATTCCAACACAGATGTTACTATTCCTAAGACAGGCATTATAAATTTCCCAAGTATTACTCGCATCTCCCGAGTACGTACACTTACTATCCTGGGCAATAATGCTAACGATAAAGCTACAGTATCAATTGATGAGGGAGGAGAATTACAAGTATTTGGTGACTTCAAGGACCCTAACGGTGGGCTTCTTCAAAATGCTGGAGTTTTTACATTAGCAGGTGTAAATCAAACATTCGACGGAGGCAGATTCTTTGAAGTACATATTCAAGGTGGAGGGGTAAAAACATTGACATCTATATTGACTATTTTTGGTAGCAACGGAATTCTAGAATTTCTAAGTGGTACCGGTATTGGTCCCGATGGCAACCCTATTATTAATAGTGCAGGTGGTGTTATATCTACCAACATTGATAATGTCAATAGCTACGGTGTCAATCTGAATGGGAATGCCAAAATATATGGTGAGGACGAAAACAGCTATGTCCTCGGCATTTTGAATGCAAATAGGACGGTTAACTCATTCAATGATTTTGGACGTATGGGAGTTGAACTAACAATCCCCATTTCCGGTACTTCCATTGTAGCAACACGCCTGACTGGGATTATTAATAGTGGTGTAGGATTAAAAGGGGCTAGCATTAAACGCAGTTTTAGCTTTATTGGCAACACTCCTGATAACATAAACTACACCCTCGCCTTTCATTATTTGGATAATGAGTTGAACATGAACAATCCGGCTAATTTGGAAATATACACCCTGCCAAATACTGCTACAACGTTCACCAAGTTAGGCAAATCGTCTAGTAGTGTTTCTGCTAAAACAGTGACACTTAGTCAAATTACAAGCCCCCTGCAGGCTACTTTTACCCTTGCTGAAGCTGCTCCCCTGCCCGTTACGCTGGTAAGCTTCACGGCTACTGCTACGGCACAGGGTACGGCGCTGCTGCGTTGGGTTACCGCTGTAGAGAGCAATAACCGTGGCTTTGGTATCGAGCGGCAGTTGGGTACCGATGAAGCTTGGCAGTCAGTAGGTTTTGTAGCCGCTGGTGCTACCACTGGCAGCGCTTACGAGCACACGGATAAGAGCTTGGCAGCTGCTCCTGCTTCGAGCAAAGCGTACTACCGCCTGCGCCAGGAAGACTTGGACGGCAAGGTATCTTACTCGCCAGTAGCTGTTATCAGCCGCTCGGCTGCACTGGCCGCTACTGAGCTGACCCTGAGCCCCGTGCCTTTGACTAGCGGCAATCTATCGGTAGGTCTGGCAGAAGCTGGCCAAGCCGGTATTCTGGTAGCAGTTACCAATACCCAAGGCCAGCGCGTGCTGAACTTCACTAGCCAAGCCAGCACCGACGCCGCTCTGAGCCTGCCCGTAACTAATCTGGCAGCGGGTGTTTACATCGTCACAGTGCAGGTACCCGGCCAGGCCGTGCGCCACGCCCGCTTTGTGAAACTGTAAGCCAGCATCAAGCTTTTAAGTAACCAGAACGACCAGCCGGGGCTACCCCGGCTGGTCGTTCTGGTTTTAGGGCTATCTGCCAGCGCCTTATACTTGTACTACCTTAATTGCTGCCACCAGCTTTGGTGTTGTTAAAACGCCATTTATCTAGTATCTATGGCTGACTTATTAGGCTGCTTAAGAAGCACTCGGCGGCATGATTAACACATTCGCTCGCTGGTTGCCACTGCTGGGGCTGCTGCTTTTTGCAGGGCTTGCTGTATTCCTAATGCGGCCACCGCAGCCAGTACCAGTTACCGCGCCAGCCAGTGAATTCTCCGCCTATCGGGCCGTGCGCGATGTGGTCACGCTGGCTGTCCGGCCCCACCCAACCGGCTCGCCAGCCAACACCGATGTGCGGAATTACTTGTTGCGACGCTGCCAGGAATTGGGAGTGGCCACGACCCAGCAAGACACTATGGTACTTGTGGCTGGCAGAGGCCAGCTAGTAGCTGGGCGTGTGCATAATATCATTGCCCGGCTACCGGGCCGGCAGCCAGGTGGCCGAGCGGTGCTCGTAGTAAGCCATTACGACTCACAGCCCCACGCACCCGGCGCCGGCGACGATGGCGCGGGTGTGGCGGCCATGCTCGAAACCATCCGGGCGCTACGGGCGGGCCCACCACTGGCCCACGACGTTATTTGGCTATTTACCGACGGTGAGGAAAACGGCTTGCTCGGCGCTCGCGCCTATGCGGCCGATACGGCCCGCTTGCGCCGGGAGGTGGGGATAGCCCTCAATTTTGAGGGCCGCGGCAACGCGGGGCCCAGCCTGACCTTCGAGGTAAACGCCCAAAACGGCTGGGTCATTCGCCAGTATGCCCAGGCCGCGCCCTACCCCATTGCCTCGTCGCTGTTATACGAGGTTTATCGCTACTTGCCGAATGACACCGATTTTACGCCGCTGCGCCAAGCGGGCCTAGCGGGTCTTAACTTCGCTTACGTAGGCGGCCACCCCTATTACCATAGTCCCGCCGATACGCCGGCGCACCTCGACCTGGGCTCGCTGCAGCACCACGGCTCGTATATGTTGAGCCTGGTGCGGCACTTCGGCACTGTTTCGCTAGCTCAAACCAAGGCCCCGGATGAGTCCTTTTTTAACCCGCTAGGAACCTGGCTCGTGCACTACCCCGCCACCTGGAACTGGCCACTGACGCAGCTAGCGGTGGCACTGCTGCTACTGGCCCTTGGGCTGGCGCACCAGCGTGGCCAGCTGCGCATAGGCAGCTTGCTGGGCGGCGCCGTGGGGTGGTTGGGCGGGTTGGTAGTGGTGCTGGCAGCAGGCGGAGGTTTGCTGTGGCTGGTAGCGGCGCTGTATCCGCAGTACGGGGCGTTTTATGACCTCGCTTCGTACAATGCGCCGGCCTACCAAGTGGCGCTTTTGGCCTTGGGTGTGAGTATTTTCAGTGGTTACTACGGGTGGCTGAGCCGCTACTTGCGGCCAGATGCCCTGGTCGGCGGCCCACTGCTGCTAGTGGCGATACTAGCTGAGCTACTGTAGTGGCGGGCAACGTCTTCGGCGTTTTTACTAACACTGCCCTTGCTGGCCGCAGCCATAGCCTGGCTGCTTCGCCTGAGCCGGGCTAATAGCCCTACCTCGCGGCTCAGAGGAATGGGTCAATGGCTATTGGCGCTGCCTGCTGTGGCGCTGCTGAGCCAGCTAATTTACCTGTTTCTAGTAGTATTTGGGCTGAGCATCTTAAGCCTAACTTCCTTGTTACTCAACACCTTATTATTAGGCATATTATTACCGGTGCTACTACCCCTCGTCAGCCGGATGCGGGGCTTAGATCGGCCGGCCGCTAGTAACTGGTGGTTGCCGGGGCTAGCGGCTGCCATAGTCGTACTGGGCCTGGGGGTAGGGCATGCTACCCGCCAGCCCACTGCTGACCAACCGCAGCAAACACACCTTTTTTATGCTCTCAATGCGGCACGCCACCAAGGCTACTGGGTTTCGGCAGCTGCTCGGCCTGATGACTGGACTAGCCAGGTGCTGACCCAACCGCAGTACCAGCCGCTACCAGCGCTCTATCCGCACTCGGCTACCCCGGTGCTGCACCAGGCAGCGCCCGCACTAGCAGTAGCTCCTGCTAATATTAGTGTGTTGACGGTCAGTGAGGTGGCAGGGTGCCGGCATCTGCGCTTGCGGCTACTGCCTGGCCGGTCTGGAGTAAGCAGCTTCAGGCTCAGCGTGGCGGCGGCACGCGTGCGTGCGCTGCGGGTGACAGGCCACGCGGTAGCGGTGGCCGATTTGAAGCCAAAAACGGACGTCATCAACCTCACGTTCTTCGCGCCGAAAACTGCGGGAGAAGTCATTGAACTAGAGCTGACTGACCAACGACCACTAGCCTTGGCCGTAACGACAAGCAGCCCAGGACTGCCTCCCCATGTGGGCTTGCCTCCCCTACCCTCTACTATCGTGGCCGCGCCTGGCCACGATAGCTTCACCACGCAGGTGCGGCAGGAGTTTCGGCTGTAGCGCGGGCTACCAGTTATCGTCGGCCACTTTGCCGCTCACGCGCTGGCGAATGCTGCTGGCCTGCTGACGGCCGCTGCGGTAGATGGCGTCGATGGTAGACTGCAGCACCGGGCGGGGGTAGCCGTTAGCATCGAAGGTCAACGCATTAGGCGCCAAGTAGTTTTCGATAGGTGTCACGGCTCCCTGGCCTTGGCCGCTGTCGAAGGCAAAGTCGGTGATGGTATAGCGGAAGCGACCAGGCTTGACCTGAATGGTGATGGTACGCCAAAGCGGCACTTGCACATTGGCCCCCAGCAGGTTTTGCATCACCAGCTCGCTGGCCTTGCCGGTGAGGGTGCCAGCGGCTTCATTGGCTTGGCTGAGGGTAGGCTTTACGGGGCCGGGCGCGGTGGCAAACCATCCTTTGGCCCGCGCATACAGCGCCGCCTGGGTGGCACCCGGCACCTGCACCACCGCCCGAAACGATACCTTACCGGTGGCCGAATCCATCGGTAGCGGGTTAACCCAGCCGTGCAGGTTAGGTAATTTTAGCGGAGTTTGGGCGGCGGCAGGCAAGCCCGCGCCAAGCAGCGCGAGCACTAAAAAGGCATATTTCATAAGCAGGGTTTACGCAAAGCAATCACCATGAGGTTAGGCGGCGCACTACAGCCGGCGAGCCGGCGCGCGGGCCCAAGTGAGCAACACTTGGCAACTATCCTTCCAATCTTGAGGGGGTAGGGCAAGACGCCTACCCCCTGCGCTCAACGCAAAAAGCCCGCTCGACGTGTAGTCGAGCGGGCTTTTTTGCGTAGTGGCCAGCTTAGTTGAGCGAAGCCACGTCGATAACGAAGCGGTACTTTACGTCGCCTTTCAGCATACGCTCGTAAGCCTCATTGATGTGCTGGATATCAATTACTTCGATATCCGACATAATATTGTGCTCGGCGCAGAAGTCGAGCATTTCCTGCGTTTCGGCAATGCCGCCGATGAGCGAACCAGCTACGCGGCGACGCTTCGAGATGAGGTTGAAAGCGTGCAGGTGCGGTGCCTCGCTGGGCACACCCAACAAAATCATGGTGCCGTCGAGACGCAACAGGTTCACGTAGGCGCCAAGGTCAATTTGGGCCGAAATCGTGTTGATGATGAAGTCGAAGTAGTTATTCACTGACTTAAACTGCTCCTCGTCTTTGGTCACCACAAACTTGTGGGCACCCAGAGCTTTGGCATCAGCCTCTTTGCCGGCCGAGGTGCTGAGCACCGTTACTTCGGCACCCAAGGCTACGGCAAATTTTACAGCCATGTGACCTAGGCCACCAAGGCCCATTACGGCCACGCGGTGACCGGGGCCCACTTTCCACTGGCGCAGGGGCGAGTAGGTGGTGATGCCGGCGCACAGCAGCGGAGCTACGCGAGCCAAGTCGAGCTTCTCGCTCACCTTGAGGGTATATTTCTCATCTACCACGATGCTCTGCGAGTAGCCGCCGTAGGTAGGCTGACCCGTCTTGATTTCGCGGCTGTTGTAGGTGCCAATCATGCCAGTGGTTTCGCAGTACTGCTCCAGGCCTTCTTTGCACGACGAGCACTCGCGGCACGAATCAACCATGCAGCCTACGCCGGCTAGGTCACCTACTTTGAAGCCCTTCACGTGATCGCCCACGGCCGACACGCGGCCCACGATCTCGTGGCCGGGCACCATAGGGAAAATTGAGCCGCCCCACTCATCGCGAATCTGGTGCAAGTCGGAGTGGCACACGCCGCAGAACAGGATATCAATCTGCACATCGTGCGCGCCGGGCGCGCGGCGGTCTAGCTGGAAAGGTTCGAGGGGAATATTGGCGGCGGGGGCCGCGTATGCTTTGGTGGCTGACATTACTTCGTTTGGTTTGGTTTTGGAGAAGAGGCGTACAAAAACGCCGTGGCGGCCAGGTAGGCAGCAACGGCGTTTCGGGTATGTTGTGGGATTAACCCGGCTAGGCGAGGTTTGTTTGTGGCCGGGCAGCGGGGTGGGCCAAGGCCTCGGCCACCAGCCGGCGCATCCGCGCCAGCGACTGCCGGGCAAAACGCCGTTGCAGCATGCTCCCAAACACCTTGAAACCCAGCCAGTAAAACGGATTGCGAATAGCACCCTTCTGCGACACCGCGTGGATACGAAACTGCACCACGCCGGTAGCCAGGTTTTTATGAATCGAAAAGTTAATCTGCCCCCGCTCAAAATGCCCTTCGAGGGTGCGGTAGCCGTAGCCCCATACGCGCTCGGGGCCCGCGAGCGAGGGTTGGGCGTCGGCATCGACCACATCCACGATGCGCACGCCGAAGTAAAAATTAATCCACAAAAAGCGCGCCCGCAGCACCATGATGCGCTGCGCCAGCGGCTGGCTAGGGTCGAAGTAGCCGGTTATCAGGTCGGGCGGCGTAAAGGCGTAGCGCCGCAAAATATCTTGGGCCACCGCGAACGCGCCGGCCGGCGTGGGCGGACCGGGCGCCTCGGCGGGCAAGTCGGTAGCATAGTCGTCGAGGCGCCAGCCGGTGGCGGGGGTGTAGGCCATCTGGTGCTGGTCGTCGTAGTTGACCTTGGTGTGGGCGTAGGTGGCGAGCTGGGTCCGAAACTTCTCCCAGGCGAGGGGGGTAGCGCTGGCCGAGGGCGGGGTGGGGCTACGCATTCGGCGCCTGCTGGTGGGTAGTGCCGTCGGCAGCGCGGCGGGTGGTTTCGACCACTACCGGGCCCAGTGCCTGGCCCCCGCTTACTTGGCCCACACGCTCGCAAAACTCTACCCACGTGGCTTCCTGCATCAATTTGCCGCCCCCGAGCGTGTCGTAGGCAAAGGCCACCAACCCATCGCGCGAGCGGGCCAGCGAGTGAATCTCGAAGCGCAGCGCATCGGGCCGGCCATCGAGCAGATGAGCATTGAAGTGAATACGCCCGGCTTCGGGGTGGCCCTCGAGGGTCACGAACTCAAAGAAGGTGGGGCCCACCTCGGTCACGCGCACGCTCCCGTTCCAGGGGCCAAATATTTTGATGTGAAACTCGTCGCCCACGCGCAGTTGGCCGGCCTCGCCGCGTGTTTGCTCAAAGTCGGCTAGCAGGCCCGGCGAAAAGCTAGGCAAGTCGGCTTGCACCAGCGCCATCAGCTGCGCGGGCGTGTGGTGTGGCCGCACTACATCGAGGTAGTAGCGGCGCTCCAGTTCGGGGCCATCGCCACGAGCGGCGGGCTGCTCAGAATGAGGCATGGAGTTGAAGTAAGAAGTAAAAATTGCAGTCGGTAACTAAAAGCACCAACTGCTTCGGCTTCCGTTTACGTAGCGTAGCGCGTGGCAAAAGGTTGCCGTCGGCGCTTTTGGCCACCTGCTACCAGTTCTGCTTCTGCATTTTTTAATTTTTAATTCGACTAAATGGCCTACTACCGTCCTCCCGGCCCCGCCCCCGATCCTGCGCTGGTGCGCAGCCTCACCGCGCAGCAACACGAGCTGCGCCAGCGCGTGCGTGCCGAGCCCCTACCCCACCCCCCGCACCTAATTGCGGGCTGTGACTCGTCGTTTCCGACGCCTGACACGATTTTGTCGGTGTTTGTGGTCCTGCAATTTCCATCGTTGGAGCTGGTGGAGAAAGTATACAGCTACTGCCCCGTGCCGCTACCCTACGTGCCGGGCTTTCTGTCTTTTCGCGAGGCGCCCAATGTCATTCAGGCGTTTGCCAAGCTCACCCACAAGCCCGACGTGATTATGGTGGACGGCCACGGCATTGCGCACCCGCGGCGCATGGGCATTGCGGCGCACCTGGGCGTACTGCTCGATATGCCCACTTTTGGCGTGGCCAAGCAAAAGCTCACGGGCACTTTTCAGGAGCCCGCCTCGGAGAAAGGCAGCCTTACCCCCCTACTCGACGCCAAAACCGGCGAACTAATTGGCGAAGTACTTCGCAGTAAAGACAAGGTGCTGCCGCTGTTTGTGAGCCCCGGCCACCGCTGCGACCAGGCCACTGCTACGCGCCTCACGCTGGCCTGCTTGCGCGGCTACAAGCTGCCCGAGCCCACTCGCCTGGCCGACCACTGGGCCGAAGAATTTAAAAAGGATGTGCGGTAAGCGCAAAAACACAACAGCACGTTATTCCGCGCTTGCCGAGGAATCTCATCCGCGCCGGGGGATTTAGTGACCCAATAACGCGAGCAAGACTCCTCAGCAAGCGCGGAATGACGTGCTCTCTGTGCACTACTTATGCTCATTATCCATTGTTCATTACTAATTCCCACATCCAGCCTTAGCTTTACTACAAGCTGATTTCTCTCTTTTGGCAGCGCTCGGGGCAGCGTTTTTTTATGGCAAAGTGCACGGCGCTACTGGTTTGGGCAGGACTTTGGATGCTGAGCCTGGTAGCGTGTGGCCAGGCCCTACCCCCCGCTGGGCCACGAACTTGTGGCACCCAGCAGGCCGACGACTGGCAGCAAACCCAGCTGCTGCGGCGCGTGCCCGGCTACAGCGCCGCCAAGCTGGCTGCCCGTGCGCCGCGCGCGGTACTGCGCACCGCGGCCGCTACTACCTACACACTGCCGGTGGTGGTGCACATCGTGTACGACGGCGAGGCAGTGGGTACGGGCAGCAACCTCAGCCAAGCGCAGGTGCAGTCGCAGCTCGATGTGTTGAACGAGGACTACCGCAACCGCAACGCAAACGGGGCCACGGTGCCCGCGCCGTTTCAGCCGTTGCGGGCCGATGCGCAGTTTCAGTTTGTGCTGGCCCAGCGCGACCCGACCGGCCAGCCACTGGCCGAGCCAGGTATCGACCGCATCGACCGCCATGCGCGTGGCTTTGAGGCGCCGCCCTACGCGCAAACGTACATCGACGGCACTATCAAGCCTGCCACCGATTGGAATCCTGACCAGTACGTAAATATCTGGGTATTAAGCCTAGGAGACAAGATTTTGGGCTATGCCCAGTTTCCGGATAATACGGCCGGACTGGCGGGCCTGAGTGCGCTGGGCGGCACGGCGGCCACCGACGGCGTGGTTATTCTGTACTCGGCTTTTGGGCGGGTGGGCACCCTTACCACGCCCTACGACCAGGGCCGCACCCTCACCCACGAGCTGGGCCACTTCTTGGGCCTGCGCCACACCTGGGGCGATACTAACTGTGGCGACGACTACTGCCCCGACACGCCTACGCAGCAGGGCCCCAACTACGGCTGCCCCAGCTTTCCGCACGTAACGTGCTCAAACGGGCCCAACGGCGACCTGTTTCAGGACTTTCTGGATTACTCGAATGATGCCTGCATGGCGCTGTTTACCTCAGACCAGAAGGGCCGGATGCAGGACATAATGGCGGCCGGCACCCCGCGCCGCGCCGTGCTGCTGAGTTCGCCGGCCCTGTGCACCGGCAGCCCGTTAGCGGCCACCGCCACCAGCACCGGGCCAGTGTGTGCGGGCACCACGGCCACACTTAGCGCTACCGGCCCGGCCGGCGCCAGCTACGACTGGGTAGGGCCCAACGACTTCACTAGCACGCTGCAAAACCCGGTTTTGCCCGCCGTGACGCTGGCGCAGGCGGGCATTTACACCGTGCGGGTTTCCGTCACAACCGGGCAGTGCGCCGGCGCGGCCAGCACCAAACTCCTCGTGAACCCGGCTCCACCCACGCCGGTGCTGGCGGCGTCGAGCACTACTTTTTGCCCCAGCGGAGGGGTAGGGCTCACGCTCAGCGTCACGAACCCACCCGCGGGCGGCATGTATACCTGGACGGTGGTAAGTGGCGATGGCCTGCCAGCGGGCGCTACCACCAGCAGCGTTACAGTTACGCCTACGCAGTCAAGCACTTACCAAGTAACGGTGAGCTTGCCGGGTTTGGCGTGCACCTCCTCGGCTACTATAAGCGTGCAGGCTGTGGCGCCCGTGTGGAGCGGCGCGGCCGGCAATGGCAACTGGTTTGACGCTGCCAACTGGAACGGCTGCGTGCCCAGCCGCAGCACCGACGCGCTCATTCCGGCAGGCCTGGGTACGCCCTACCCCCGCATTAGCAGCGGCACGGCCGAGGTGCGCACCCTCACGCAGCAGGGCAGCCTGGTGCTGAGCGGCGGCGAGCTGGCACTATATGGCGACTACGCCGGGGCGGGCCTACTCACCCAAACAGGCGGCACCGTGGCTACCCGCGGCGGCACCGCCCAGGCTCTACGGCGCGGTGTTTATCAAACGTTGCTGGTAGCTGGCAGCGGCCCCAAAACCATCGGCGCGGCCACCATTGGCCAATCGCTAACGATGGGCGGCGCCATACTGCGCCCCGATTCGGTGCTCACGCTAGCCCCAGCCGCCACTATTCTCGAAACGGATGCCAGCTACGTGCTGGGCCAGGTGCAAACTACGCGCACGGCAAGTACAACTACTGAAGCATTTGGTAATCTGGGCGTTCGCATTACGGCCGCGGCCGCGCTAGGCAGCACTACCGTGCGCCGCACCACGGGCCAGGCCGTGGGCACCGGCAGCGGCGGCAGCATCAGCCGGTACTACGACATTGTGCCTGCGGCTACCAGCACCCTGCGTAGTGCTACGCTAGCGCTGGCCTACCTGCCGCACGAACTCAACGGCCTAGCCGAAACGCAGTTGACGCTATTTCACTCGCTCGACGCGGGCGCCACCTGGAGCAACGAGGGTGCCACCCGGCGCGATGCCGTAGCCCGCCTCGTGAGCCGCGACTACGTGGCTGGCCTGGCCGGCCGCTGGACGCTAGCCAGCGGCGGCGCCGCGCTGCCAGCGGCCGTCAGCGCATATGCCATCCAGGCGTTTCCGGTGCCTTTCACCAGCGAGGGCTTGTCGATTCAGGTTACCACGGCCACGACCGGACCGCTCGATGTGAAGCTCTATGACGTGCTGGGCCGCATTATTTACAACCAGCCGGTGGCCAATGTGGAGGTCGGCACCAGCGTCGTGGCCCTACCCGGCGCGGGGCAGCTGCTGGCGGCCAAGTATATTCTGGTCGTGCGCCAGGGCAACCAGGAAGCCCGGCTGAACGTGGTGAAGCAGTAGCGCCCGTCCTCCCTACCCCCAGCCGAGGGGTTAAGTTTTGGCTTCCTGGCTGCGCACATTATTCCTTGGTGGCCAAGCCAGCCTGCAGCGTGGCCAGCGACTCGCTGGCTGCGGCGGGCAGCCCCAGCAACTGCGCCACGGCCTGGTACACTGCTTGCGGGCCGGCCGGGTGGGCCAGCACCCCGGCCTCGCCCTGCGCCTGGGTAGACTTGCTGAGCTTTTGGCCCGCGGCATCCGTCAGCAGCGGGTGGTGGAAAAACCGGATGTGCGGCGCACTGAATAAATGGGTTTCGGGTAGCTGAGCGGCCAGCCACAACTGGGCTGCCGTGCTGGGCAGCAAGTCGCGCCCCCGCACGATGAGCGTGGTGCCCAGGCGCAGGTCGTCCACCACCGAGGCCAGTTGGTAAGCGGCCACCCCGTCTTTTTTGCGCACCATAAAGCTCAACAGTTCGGCAGCCAGGGGCGCCGGCCCTACCCCCAGCCAACCATCGGGCAGCGCCACCTGGGTACCAGGCGGCACCTGCGCCCACCACGCCGCACCGGGCGTGGTCAGAGGCACTGGCGTGGCGTCGCCCCGGGTGCGGGTACGCTGGCTACCGAGTAGCAGCCCCGGTTGCTGGGCCAGCCGGCGCAGCACGCGGTTGTAGGCGGGCAGGTGCAGCAGCTGCGAGTGGTGCGCCAAAAAATCATCCGGTCCCGTTGGCCCGTGGTCGTAGTCAATTTTCAACCAGCTGATTACCTGAAATATATTCTCCAGGTAAGGCCGCCGCAGCCGGGCGCGGTCGAGGTCGTCGATGCGGAGGTGCAGCGTACCACCCGCCCGGCGCACCAGCAGCCAGGTCAGCACAAAGTTGACCGCGTTGCCCAGGTGCAGGTAGCCGCTGGGGGTAGGCGCCAGCCGGCCAATTACTATCTGTGAAGCGTCATTTTTAATAGCTGTCATTGCGAGCGCAACGAAAGGGAACGCGGCAATCTCTCCGCTAGAATTAGTAATCACCCGAAAGTGGCCGACCAGGAGAGATTGCCGCGCTCCCCTTCGTTGCGCTCGTTAAGGACAGGCAGTAGCGAGAACTTTGTAGTTCGCGCTACTGCCTACTGGCAGATACTAACTGCCGGTCTGTCTTACTCCACCACTATCCACGGCTGGCCCTCCTGGTGCGGGCGCAGCTCGCCAAAGCTTTGCAGCGCCAGCCCATACTGGGCAAAAACGGCCTGGGCCGCCGCTTCGGCCGCGCCGGGCTCGACGCACACCAGCAGGCCGCCCGAGGTTTGCGGGTCGCAGAGGTAGAATTTTTGCTCGTCGGTGAGCTGACTGATTTTATGACCGTAGCTCTGGAAGTTGCGGATGGTGCCGCCCGGCACCGCGCCTTGCTGCAGGTAGCGCTCGGCCTGGGCCAAGCGCGGCACGTGCAGGTAGTCGATAACGGCCTGCACATCACTACCCTCACACACCTCAGCCAGGTGCCCCAGCAAGCCAAACCCTGTGACATCCGTCATGGCGCGGATACCGGCAATCTCACCCAGCTCGGCCCCGATTTTATTGAGCTGGCGCATCTGGGCCGGGGCTACGTCGGCGTCTTCGGGCCGCAGTATCTCGCGCTTTTGAGCGGTGGTCAGAATCCCTACCCCCACTGGCTTGGTCAAATAAAGGCGGCAGCCGGCGGTGGCAGTATCGTTGCGCTTCAGGTTTTTCTCGTCCACTAAGCCCGTCACGGCCAGCCCAAAAATCGGCTCGGGCGAGTCGATGCTATGGCCACCGGCCAGCGGAATGCCGGCTTCGGCGCAAATGGCGCGGGCACCCTCCGTCACGCGGGCTGCTACCTCGGGCGGCAGCTTGTCGATGGGCCAGCCCAGCACCGCAATGGCCAGCAGCGGCCGGCCGCCCATGGCGTACACGTCCGAGATAGCATTGGCCGAGGCAATGCGCCCAAAGTCGAAGGCATCATCGACGATGGGCATGAAAAAATCGGTGGTGCTGATGACGCACTGCCCCGCCTGGTGGGGTAGGCGGTACACGGCCGCGTCGTCGCGGCTGCCGTTGCCCACCAGCAGGTTTTCGTAATTGGGCTGGGGTAGGCTGCTGTGCAGGATTTTGTCGAGCACGCTGGGCGCGATTTTGCAGCCGCAGCCCGCACCGTGGCTGTACTGGGTGAGGCGGATATGGTCGAGGTCGGGCGTCATAAGTGGGTAGAGTAAGAAGTTATGCCAACACTTTTCGGCCGAAAATGGATTGACACTTTCCTAATTTATAGATTCCAAGCGGCTTGCTGCAGCACCACTCGGTAGCCATCGGGGTCCTCAAAGGTCAAGCCCTGTCGGTCCCAATACGCATTGTGCGCCGGTACTGGCGCGTGGCCTTGGGCCCGCAGCTGGGCCACCGCCGCTTCCCAGTCGGCCAATTCAGGAAAATAAAAAACCAGCAGATGCTCGGCTGTCGGCGCTGGGGCTACTACGTGGCCCGCCTGGCGCGTAAACTCCAGGTGGTAAGGAGCTTGCGCGTGGCCCACTATCAGGCCATCAAACTCGTCGTGGTTTTCAAAAGCGTATAATTCACGCAGCCCTACCCCCTCCACGTAGAAGCGTCGCAAAGCAGCTAAGTCATTCGTAGGCCGGGCTATGCGTAGTTTCGGAATCATGCGATAGCCGTAGTAGAGGTGTCGGGAGAAGTGGCTGCTTCGCTCACTGCCGCCAGTACCAGCGCTGCGTTTGCCACCGCATCAACACCCGCGGTGGCCACCGCAGTAGCTGGCCGGTCGGCTAGCCCGTAGCCGTATGTTTTATCATAGTAAGCCAGCACCAGCTCCACCATGCGGGGCATATCGCCATCGGCGATGGCACCGAGCGCCTCTTTGGTCACGAGGCCGCCGAGGCGCTTGCCGAGGCGCAGCACCGCCGCAGCTAGCCCGGCGGCATCCTGGCGGCCGTAGTTAGCGGCCAGGTACTGCACGCGGGCCGCGCGGGGCACGTCGAGCACCACCAGCGGGGCGGCCTGCATCTGGGCAAAGAAGGGGGTAGGGATGGTGAGGCTGCCGATACTGCGGCTCTCGTCTTCCACCCATATCGGCCGGCCGGGGGGTAGGGCGGCCAGCGCGGCGGCCAGGTCGTTTTCAAACTGCTCTTGGGTAGGCTGCGGCGGCTGGCCCAGCGCCCCAAACGACGAGCCTAGGTGGTTGGCCAGGCCTTCGAGGTCGAGCACGGCCTCGCCTTGCGCGGCCAGCGCGTGTAGCACAGCTGTTTTGCCGCTGCCCGTGTAGCCGCCCAGCACGCGCAGCTGGTGCGGGCGGGCCAGTTCGGCCAGGGCCCAGTGGCGATAGTCTTTGTAGCCTTTGTCGAGCAAATTCACTTTGAGGCCGCCCAGCTCCAGCAGCCACTGCACAGCACCGCTGCGCATGCCGCCGCGCCAGCAGTGCAGGCGCACCTCCTGGCCGGGCGCCAGCTTGCGGGCCTGCTCCACCATGGTGCGCATTTTGGGCCCAAAAAAATCGAGACCCAGCAACACGGCCTTGTCAGGGTTCACCTGCTTGTAGGTAGTGCCGATGCGGGCCCGCTCTTCGTCGGTGAACAGGGGTAGGCTGAGCGCACCCGGAATATGGCCTTGCGCGTACTCGGCCGGAGCGCGCACGTCGAGGATGGGGCCAGCGGCAGCGCTGAGAAAATTGGTAATCGGATGGCGGGGCATGGCAGGCAGTGGGCGGCCACCCAAGTGGCAGCCAACCGTACGAAAGTACCAGCCGCGCCCCCGAAAGTTTGCCGCCTACCCCCAACTTAGCTCGGCTAGGTGGCGCGGGGTAGCGCACCTTGCCGTAAGTTTGCAGCTAATTCGCGGTTTTGCGCGCCGGGCTTCCGGCCGCCACCGCCCCGTTTGCGCTAATGCTGACAGCTTTTCTCGTTTTTTTCCCGCTGGCCGCCGCCCTGTTGCTCCACTTTGCCAAAGGCAGTGCGGCACGCGCCCTGGCCCTAGGGGCTTCGTTCCTCGAATTGGCGGTAGCCGTGTTTGCCGCCATCACCTACGCCCGTAATGGGCCGACTGGTTTCGACCTCAACCTCAGTTGGATACCTTCGGCGGGCATCAATTTCCACCTCGGCATCGACGGCCTAAGTTTGTGCCTAGTGCTGCTCACGACGGTGCTGGTGCCCATTATCCTGGCTACTGCTTTCCGGCATGAAGAGTACGAGAACCCCGGCGCGTTCTACGCGTTGGTGTTTTTTATGCAAACCGGCCTGCTGGGCGTGTTCACGGCCCTCGACGCGTTTGTTTTCTATTTCTTCTGGGAAGTAGCGCTGATTCCGATTTATTTTCTGGCGGGTGCTTGGAGCCGCTCCGACCGCCGCATCCAGATTACGTTTAAGTTTTTCCTGTACACCATTATCGGCTCGCTGTTTATGCTAGCCGGCTTCGTGTATTTGTACTTGCAGACTGGCCCGGCCGCTGGCTCGCTCGCCGCGCATTCGTCCGATATTCAGGCCTTTTACAACCTGAAGCTCAGCGCCTCGGAGCAGTCATGGCTGTTCTGGCTGGTGTTTGCCGCTTTCGCGGTGAAGATGCCGATTTTTCCTTTCCACACCTGGCAGCCCGATACTTACACCGAGGCTCCGGCCCCAGCCACGATGCTCCTTTCAGGTATCATGCTCAAGATGGGCATCTACGGCTGCCTGCGTTGGCTGCTGCCCGTGGTGCCGCTTGGCGTCACGCAGTGGCAGCAGGTGGTCATGGTGCTGGCCATTATCGGCATTATCTACGGCGCCATTATCGCCATTCGCCAGCGCGATATGAAGCGCCTCATCGCCTACTCGTCGCTCTCGCACGTGGGCTTGATGATTGCCGGCGTGTTCTCGCTCAAAGCCAGCGGCCTGCAGGGCGCAGTGGTGCAAATGCTGGCTCACGGCGTGAACGTGGTAGGCATGTTTCTGGTAGCCGACGCCATCGAGCGCCGCACTGGCACCCGCGACTTGGCCGACCTCGGCGGCCTCACGCGCCGCACGCCGCTGCTCTCAGTTTGCTTTTTGGTGATGCTGCTGAGCACGGTTGCCCTACCCCTCACGGGCGGCTTCGTAGGTGAATTTCTGCTGCTGGCGGGTGTGTACGAGTTCAATATGTGGGCAGGTGCGGTAGCCGGTCTCACTATTATTTTCTCGGCCGTGTACCTGCTGCGCATGTACCAGCGCGCCATGCTGGGTCCCGACTCGGCGTATTCTGATACCATTACTGACCTTACCGGGGCCGAGCTGACCATGTTTGTGCCGCTCATTGCGTTGGTATTCTGGCTGGGCTTGTTTCCCGGCACGTTCCTGCATCTATCCGAGCCCGCTATCAGCAGCATTCTGACGGCCGTGGGCCGCTAAAACTCTCAGTGTCATGCTGACGGAAAGGCCTTCTTATCACGGCTGCTCTCGTCAGGTTTTCTAAAACATGCGGCGCGAGCGTGATAAGATGCTTCGCAAGCTCAGCATGACAGGTGTACTTCTATGCTCCCTATCGTTCTCCTCTCCGCCTTCGGCATCATCAACCTGTTCTTAGGCTTCCTGCGCTCCAACCGGGTGCTATTGCCCTTTGCACTGGCGGTACTGGCCTTTGTATTTGGCGTCAATCTGCTCGACTGGAACCACGCGGGTAGCCTCACGGGGCTATACGAGTCGCCCTACGTGGCCCAGATGTTTACCGTCGATAACTACTCGGTAGCCTTCAGTGGCATTGTACTGCTCACGGCGCTGGTGTTGCTGCCCTTCTCGGGTTCCTACGTGGCGGCTGGCGAGCCTAACCTGGCCGAGTACTACTCATTGCTGCTGTTTTCGCTGGTCGGGGCCATGATGATGGTGGGCTACAACCACCTCATCATGCTCTTTGTGGGCATTGAAATCTTAAGTATCAGCATGTATTGCCTAGCAGGCTCCGACAAGCGCAACGTGCGCTCCAACGAAGCAGCTCTCAAATACTTTCTGCAGGGCGCCTTTGCTACTGGTATTCTGTTGTTCGGTATAGCGCTAGTATACGGGGCTACGGGCACGTTCCAGCTCAGCGAGTTGGCTACTGCCATCGCCACCCCTGCCAATGCTAGCCTCCAGCCCATGCTGTATGTGGGTGTGCTAATGATGGTTATCGGCATCGGCTTCAAAGTGTCGGCCACGCCGTTCCACTTCTGGACGCCCGATGTGTACGAGGGTACGCCTACCTTCTTTACCGCCTTCATGAGCACGGTGGTAAAAACGGCGGGCTTCGCAGCATTCCTCAAGTTGCTGGTGGTGGCCCTGCCCGGCACGAGTGCCGTGTGGCTGCCCACTATTGTGGCCATGTGCGTACTCACGTTGTTGCTCGGTAACGTGGGCGCGGCCGTGCAAACCAGCGCCAAGCGCATGCTCGCTTACTCCAGCGTAAGCCACGCAGGCTACCTGCTATTGGGCCTCATAGCCGGCCGCGGCCAGCTAAGCGGCGCGGCGGCGCAGGGGATTTTCTTCTACAGCTTGGCTTACTCCATCGCCACGGTATCGGCGTTCGGCGTGCTCAAACTGGTGTCGGACCAGCGCCAGCGCGAAGACTATGTGGGCTTAGCTGGCCTAGCGCGCACCAATCCGCTGCTGGCTTTTTCGATGACGGTATCTATGCTTTCGCTGGGCGGCATTCCGCTCACGGGCGGCTTTTTTGGTAAGTTCTTCATCTTTATGGCCGTGGCCGGGCAAGGTTACATCTGGCTGGTAGTATTTGCAGTGCTGATGAGCATGGTGGGTATTTACTACTACCTGCGGCCGGTTATCGCCATGTACATGCGCCCGGCCGAGCCTGGCAGCGACGCGCCTATCGTAGTTGATAGTTTCCAGTCGGTCATGCTAGTAATACTAGCCATTATGACGCTGGTCCTGGGCATCCTACCTGGCTTCCTGAGCGGGGTACTGTAACGATGCAACTAGCTTAATACCTCCACAAAAAGGGCCGCTGTTCCCAGCGGCTCTTTTTGTTTCCATACTATTTTTACTCGTCCCCGTGCCCTACCCCCCGCTGGCTGTTTAAGAAACTTCTTTTAAGCAGCTGATGCCGGCTGCCCTTGCTGTTCCTGAATAGCGGGGGGGGTAGGGTTGTATTGGGCGGTGGCCGTAGCGTGCTCGGCGGCGCGCTTGCCCTTATCGTCCTTCATATCGCGGCGGTTAAAGGGTCGGATAATCAGGCGCAACGCCTGGTCGGAGCTAAAATAGCTGAAGGCCCAGTCCACGAGCGCCACCACTTTGTTGCGGAAGCCCACCAGCAGAATGAGGTGGATAAATAGCCACGCCAACCAGCCCAAAAAGCCCTTGAAGTGCACGCCATTGGGCATGTCTACTACCGCTTTGTTGCGACTAATGATGGCCATCACGCCTTTGTTAAGGTAGTTGAACTCCTTGGGCGTTTCGCCCCGCAGCAGGCGCTGCAGGTTTTCGCCTAGCAGGTCGGCTTGCTGCTGCGCTACCGGGGCCAGCATGGGTAGGCCTTTGGGCATTTCCTCGGTCACCATATTGGCCACGTCACCGATGGCGAAAATATTAGTGTGGCCCTGCAGCTGGTTCCAGCGGTTCACGTTCAGGCGCTTGTTGCGAGTCACGACTTCATCGGGCAGGCCGGGTAGGGCCGCGCCATTGACGCCAGCTGCCCACACCATGTTCTCGGTTGGAATAAACTCGGTATCGGAGTAATAGGCTCGGCCGTCTTCGAAGCGCTTGATGGCCGTGTTGAGCCGCACCTGCACACCCAACTCATCTACATAGCGCTTGGCATCATTCTGCGAAGCTTTCGACATGGGCCCGAGCAGCGCGGGCCCTGCCTCTACCAGGAAAATCTGCATTTTCTGCAAGTCGAGCTCGGGGTAGTCTTTGGGCAGCACGTGCTTGCGCATTTCGGCCAGCGAGCCGCTGATTTCGACGCCCGTAGGGCCGCCGCCTACCACCACGATATTGAGCAGCGCCTGTTTTTTTTCGGGGTCGGTTTCGAGCAAGGCCTGCTCGAAATTCTGAAAAATAAAGCTCCGCAGGTTCAGTGCATTCGGGATGCTCTTGATTTGCATCGCGTTTTTCTCGATGCTCTCGATGCCAAAGAAGTTGGTGAGCGAGCCGGTAGCCACCACGAGGTAGTCGTAGTGAATGTCGCCCACGGTCGTTTGCACGGTGTTGGTGGCGGGCACTACGCCACGCACATCGGCCATGCGGTAAAAGAAATTCTTTTGGCCCGCGAAAATTTTGCGGACGGGGTAGGCGATGCTGTCGGCTTCGAGCGCGCCGGTAGCTACCTGGTAGAGCAGCGGCTGAAAGTTATGGTAGTTGTTGCGGTCTACCATCACCACCTGCACGGGAGCATCGGCCAGGGCCTGGGCCAGCCGGAGGCCGCCAAAGCCACAGCCCACTATTACCACCCGTGGGTGCGCCGAAACGGGAAGATTCGTATCCATATAAAAAGCAAAAGGTGGCAATTGACTGCCACCTTTACTTTACCTTGAAAACCGAGCTGGGGTTATGCTAATAAGCTGGCTAGCATTTAGTAATCAACGCCTTCTTTTTTCTTAAACTCGCCATTCTTGACTTGTTTGACAAGTTGCAGCCAGCTAAAGGGGTTCAGCAATGGGTTGTTGCTGTAGGGGTTGGGGGCCGTGCCCACGCGCCGGTCCAGGTTGTACTGCTGCTGCGACATGGTCTGCCGGTAGTTGGCCGTGGGCCCCATCGGCTGAGAGTTAAAAATCTTGCGCATGAGCTCCTCGTTGAGGTTGTCGGCGGCAGCGGTGCCTTTTTCATTCGGCAGCTTCAGCGACAAAAATGCGCGTTTAAACTCCTTTTCGGTGGCGTAGGGGAAGATGCGCACCTCGGGCAGTACCGTGGCATCTTCGAGCAGGGAGATGATAACCGAGTAGCTCTGGCGCTGGTAGTCGGCCGGAATCACGATGGTCTGGTTGCGGTAGCCGAGCGAGCTAAACACGATGCTGTCGCCGGCCAGCACAGGCATCGAGAAATAGCCGTAGGCGTTGGAGGTAGTGCCGCGGCCGGCCTTGGGCACGTACACCGACGCACCGGGCACACCCAGCAGGCTGTCGCCGCTAGCCACAATGCCCGTAAACTGCACCACCCGGCGTTTGCCCTGGGCCCAGGCGTGGGGCGCAGCCAGCAGCCCGGTGAAGAGTATCAGGCTGAGCAGCAAAAGGAAACGACGACTGTTCACAGGGGTAGGGAGAGATGGGAGGATGCGTTAACAAATATACGAACCTGCCCGGCCGGGCGGTCGTACTTTTGCCCAGCGGAGCCGAGGCTGGCTTAGCCACTCACAACGGCAGATGCGCGTAAAACATTTTTCGGTTGCATTCGGGCAGCAGCTTTTTAAAGCCCTTGGCGATGAAAGCCGCGTGCGCCTGCTGCATTTGCTGTGGCGCAACCAGGAAATGGTGGTCGGCGACCTCGAGCAGGTGCTCGATTTCACCCAAACCAAAACCTCGCGGCAGCTGGCATACTTGAAGAACGCAGGCCTGGTGAGCGTGCGCCGCCTCGATAACTGGATGTTCTATTTCCTACGCGACGAAACGGCCGATTTGCTGCCGCAAATCCTGGGTTGGATGGAGCGCGACCCGCAGCTTATGCGCGACCAGCAGATTTACCAAACCCTGTGGAACAACCGCGAGCTGGCCGCCTACAAAATTCAGAACCGCCGCTGGCTACCGCCGGCGTGAAATTGCTATTGCGAGGAGAAATTCCGTAGCAATAACTACCCCCTATTTACTTAGTTTTTTATGTCTGACCGCCGCTTATTCGTTTGCACCAATCAAAAGTCCGGCGTCGGCGACGACGTGGCTAAAGCGCTCAAAAAGGAATTGAAAGCGCAAGGCCTGAAATCGGTGGTGCTGAACGGTGAGAAAGTGCACACCCAAGTGCAAACCTGCAACTGCCTCGACCGCTGCAAACACTGCAAAAAGGGCTCCGGCGCTGCCGTAGTGCTGTATCCGGACGATGTGTACTTTAATAGCGTGCAGCCCAAAGACGCCTCGCGCCTAGTGCAGGAGCTGGCCGCCAGCCTGGGGCTCTGAGCCTAACTCCCTACCCCCCTCCTAGCGCATGAAAACCTATCGCCACCTGTTTTTTGACCTCGACCACACGCTGTGGGACTTCGAAACCAACGCCCACGAAACGCTGGAGCAGCTCTTTGCGGACTATGACCTGGCCCGGCACGGGCTCTTCACGTTTGCCGAGTTCAGCCAGCGCTACAGCGAGGTAAACCACGCGCTGTGGCGCCTCTACCAAAGCAACAAGGTGACGCAGAAGCAATTGCGCGAGGTGCGCTTTGTGCGCACCCTCACCCGCCTGGGCGTGGCCGAGGCCGATGTGCCGGCCGATATTTCGGCGCGGTTTACGGATATCTTGCCGCACAAGGCAGCCGTTTTTCCGCACACCCACGAGGTGCTCACGTACCTGAAAAACAAGGGCTACCGGCTGCACCTCATCACCAATGGTTTTGAGGATGTGCAGGCCATCAAGCTGGTTTCGTCGGGCCTCACACCTTATTTTGAGGAAGTTATCACCTCCGAGCACAGCGGCCACCTCAAGCCCGACCCGCGCATGTTTGCCCACGCGCTGGCCCGCACCGGCGCCACCGCCGCCGAGAGCCTGATGGTGGGTGACAACCTCGAATGCGACGTGCTGGGCGCCTACAACGCCGGCATCGACCAAGTGTATTTCAACCCCGACAAGCGTCGGCACTTCGCTCAAACCACTTACGAAATCAGTAGCCTGGCCGAACTGCGCGACTTTTTGTAGCATACGCTTTAGCGTGTGCGTAGCCGCCACCCGACCTTATTACCGATGCTAACCCGCACACGCTAACGCGTATGCTACATTTCTCCTACCCATGTCCAACGCCTTTTTCCGCGTCCCTACCCCCCTCAACGAGCCTGTAAAAGGCTACGCGCCCGGCTCTAAGGAGCGCGCCGAGCTGGTTCAAGAACTGAAGCGCATCAAGCAAGTGGAGCGCGATATCCCGATGCACATTGGGGGCCAGGAAGTGCGCACCGGTCGCACGCTGCCCATCGCGCCGCCCCACGACCACCAGCACGTGCTGGGCCACTTTCACGAGGGTGATGCCAGCCACGTACACCAGGCCATCGACGCGGCGCTAGCCGCCCGCACCGCCTGGGCGGGCCTGCCCTGGGAAGAGCGTGCCGCCATTTTCTTGAAAGCAGCCGAGCTACTGGCCGGCCCTTACCGCGCCCGCCTCAACGCGGCTACCATGCTAGGCCAGAGCAAGAACGCTTTCCAGGCCGAGATTGACGCGGCGTGCGAGCTCATCGACTTTCTGCGTTTCAACGTGCACTTTGCGCAGGAAATCTACCGCCAGCAGCCCGAGTCGTCACCCGGCATGTGGAACCGCTTGGAACACCGCCCGCTCGAAGGCTTCGTGTTTGCGCTCACGCCGTTCAACTTCACGTCTATCGCCGCCAACCTGCCCGTGTCGGCTGCCCTCATGGGCAACGTGACGGTGTGGAAACCCGCCTACCCGCAAATCTACTCGGCCCAAGTACTGATGGAGCTCTTCATCGAAGCGGGCGTGCCGGCGGGCGTTATCAACCTCATTTACGTGGATGGCCTGGTGGCCGGCGACGTTATCTTCAAGCACCGCGACTTTGCGGGCATCCACTTCACGGGTTCGACCAAGGTGTTCCAGACCATCTGGGGCGAAATCGGGCAGAATATCCACCGCTACAAGTCGTACCCCCGCATTGTGGGCGAAACCGGCGGCAAGGACTTCATCCTGGCGCACCCCTCGGCCCACGCCAAGGCGGTGGCCACGGGTATCTCGCGCGGCGCGTTTGAGTACCAGGGCCAGAAGTGCTCGGCGGCCTCGCGCGTGTACCTGCCTTCCAACCTAGCCGACGAGATTTTGGGCTACGTGAAGCAAGACGTGGAGTCAATGAAAATGGGTGACGTCGAGGACTTTACTAACTTCATCAACGCCGTGATTACCGAAGCCAGCTTCGATAAGCTCGCTAAGTACATCGACGAGGCCAAGGCCAGCCCCGACGCCGAAATCGTGGTGGGCGGCCACTGCGACAAGTCGAAAGGCTATTTTGTGCAGCCTACTGTTATTCTGGCCAAAGACCCCAAGTATACCACGATGTGCGACGAGCTATTTGGCCCCGTCGTAACGGTGTATGTGTACGACGCCAACGAGTTTGAGCAAGTGCTGGAGCTGGTGGACTCGACCTCGCCCTATGCCCTCACCGGTGCCATTTTCTCGCAAGACCGCTACGCCATCGACCTGGCTAGCAAGAAGCTGGTGAACGCGGCCGGCAACTTCTACATCAACGACAAACCTACCGGCGCCGTGGTGGGCCAGCAGCCTTTTGGCGGCGCTCGCGCCTCGGGCACCAACGACAAGGCCGGCTCGCTGCTCAATTTGCAGCGCTGGGTGTCGCCGCGCGCCATCAAGGAAACGTTTAACCCGCCCGTCGAGTATCCCTACCCCTTCATGGGAGCCGAACCTAAGGAAGATTTGAACCTCGACAAGGGTGGCTTTTAATTATTAAGAACACCAAAAGAAGACAGCTGCCCATGACGTGCGTTTTGTAGTTGCCTAACGCGAAAACAAAACGCACGCTACCGACTTATACCGCAGTCAAGACCAACGGGCGGCTTCTCTGACGAGGAGCCGCCCGTTGATTTTCAGCTACTTGTCTTAGAATTTGGGATTTCCTAAATTCCTCACTTACCTTTGTGCCATCAATTCCTCTTGCCAGAAGGATTGTTTTTATACAGAGGCGTGGAGAGACAGGCTCGACGAAACGCCGGCAACCCCCAGCTACTTGCTGGAACGGTGCCAAGTCCTGACCATATAAAAACAAGTTGCCGTGTGCTGCTC